>Ga0081539_10003217_pt1 | contig 20618 bp, 12 predicted proteins | sample TabmetS4T2R2_FD_71023 | JGI IMG/M metagenome (GOLD analysis project Ga0081539, IMG submission 71023) | Tabebuia heterophylla rhizosphere microbial communities from the University of Puerto Rico - S4T2R2 | ecosystem: Host-associated > Plants > Roots > Rhizosphere ...
CAACATCATCGCGGCCAGACGCTCATGCGTTATCTCGTTCCTGCGCTGCTCCTTGTGCGCCTGCGAAATCTGGTAATTCTGGCAATAGACGCAGCGCAGGTTGCAGTTGCCGAAGAAAATTAGTCCCGCTCCCCTTGTTCCGACGATTGCCGGCTCCTCCCCGAAGTGTTTAGTGTAGGAACTGACAATAGGCAGCCTTCCTGAGAAGCATCTGGCGATCTGATTCTCCATCCTGTTATTGCCGCAATCGAGAGGGCAGATGTTACAGCTAAGTAGCATCTTTTCAAGAGCTTGCACCCTCTCCGCCAGCTCCCCTGATTCGTATAAAGTTAAGTAATTCGGTCGGTACTCTACAGCCATAATTGACCTCAGTGCCTGTTCTTTCTGACCCTGCTAACGGTCGTTTCTCTCCTTCGGGAAGGGCGGCAGAGTGCATTCCCCCTGTTCCCCAGAATCCCCTATTTCCCCCTAAACCCGTCAAAAAGCCGTCAAGACCTCTGAGCACATTTTAGGCTTTCCGGGCATCGATTATTTCACGCGCAAGCAGCATTAGAGACCCCTATTGTTACCACGTCTGCTTAAATCCGTCACGGCTTGTTCATCACCTTTCAGCTTCCTCAGCATGTCACCCAGGGAGGTGTGCGGCAAGCGGTATCCGAGAAAAGAAAGTCGGCGGGTGAGGAACGCCTCACCCGCCGACTTACCTCCTATTTGGTGTGGCCGAACTCCGCTATGGCCCGACCGTGAAGTTGCGAGAAGCGATGTTACCGTTCTGCACGACCTCTAGCGTCGCCGTGTAGCTGCCAGAGCCTCCCATCTGGACATAGACCCAAACGAAGCCGGAGTTGATGTAATAGATGCCCGACGAGGCAATCACCCAAGGCCCGCCGTAAGGCGAGCGTACCTGCACGCGCATTGTCGGTTGGAAGTTACGCCCGTAGACGGCCAGCCACGTGCCGATCCCGCGCCGCACATAAGAGGGCGAGATGTTATCCACGTAGTGCTGTAGAACGATGGTGACTTGGCTGATCACAATCGTCAGGCTGGCCGTAGCGGTCGCGCCGCTGGAGTTTCTGACTTCGAGGGAGACGGTGTGTGAGCCGGGGCCGAGCGTGAAGGACATCGCCGACTGCGAGCCGACGACCGTGCCGTTGATGCGCCACGTCCAGCCGACAAGCTGCCCGGCGTTCGCGGTGCTGCGGCTGGAGTCGAGCCTGAAGGCGATGGACTCGCCCGCACCTACCGTGTAACTAGGTGTCGTGCCTTCGTAAGCGACGCCGCGGTTAGACGTGACCGTGATGCGCGCGGTGGGCGGCGTCTCGACGATCCCGTTGTAGCGGTAAGGCGCGTAGCCGTATGCGTTGACTTGGCTCCACGTCCGCTGATGGTAGATAGTGCGGTCGGCAGCGCCGTCAGTCGTGGCCTCCCAAACCCACAGGGAGTTAGAGTCACCACGGTCGAACATCATAACGTGGTGTCCCGCCCAGTTGAGTACGTCGCCAGTCGCTAAGCTCGACACGGCAATCGAACGCACATAGCCGGAGCCGGGTAGTCCGCCGGTCGAGAATGCGTGGTTACTGAAGCCCCAGACGCGCGCAACGAACCCGCTGCAATCGATGCCGGCGGTGCTGCATGACGCGTAGTTGTCCTGCGCGTTACCGGCCACGACGTTGTTGGACAGCTTGTTCTGGTACTGGTTTGGGTCGTCATAGCCGCCCCACGAGTAGGCTATGCCGCTCTGATAGTTGCCTGCCCTCGTGCCGAGGTAACGCGGCTTAACCCTGTTGGGGCATGATCCGTCGAGGTTCTTCGTGTTGTAGTACGGGCTGGTGCTGACGAACCAGTTGGCCGTCTGCGTGATCTGCTGGCGGGTGACCTGCGGGACGCTCAGCGCGGTGGCGGCCATAGTCTCAGCTTGGGAGGTGGAGCGCTTGGCGGACGCGGCTTCTGCGACAGTGCCGCTCGTCTGAACGCTTTCCTTCGTAAGCGTTGGCAGGCTGCTCACGAAGTTGAGCCTGACGATGTCGATGCCGTCCGCGCGCGGGAGGAGCGAATAGACCGAGCCGTCGGGGGCGAGTGTAGTCCCTTCGGGCGTCGGGTAGAGCCGCTCAGTCGCAGGTACGCGCGCCTGACCGAGCAGCCGGCCCGTGGCGCTAAAGCGCAGCACAGTGTGGTCGAGCAGCAGCACGTTCGGGTCTGCGAGTTGGATTACATAGACGAAGAAGTCGCCCGACGAACTCGTGCCCAAGAGCTTCGCTTCCGCCACCGGCGCGGAAGTCTTCAGGTTAACGATTAGACTCTTGCCGCGCGACACGCGCAGGGAGTTCGGCTCGGCCCCGAAGAGTTGCGCGGGTGCTACCTTCAAGTCCGTGGCGGACGACACGGACGAAGCGCCGTCGTAAGCCGAGAGCTTCTTGTTCTTGGCGGTAGAGACGGCCACCTGACCGTCCTCAGAGGTTATGCCGGTGACCGGGCTGTCGCCCGACAACTCGACGATCCTAGAAGCATCGTTATCGCCAGCAGTGGCAGACCAAACCTGCGGTCTCCCGCGGCCAGCGTCGAGCGTGTAGATACGACCGTAGCGCGATGCCGCGCCGATCAGCGCCGAGGCTTCGGGGAAGGTCGTCTTGCCGATGACCGAGCCCTCCTTTGAGAAGGCGACGACGGAGTTGTCGGCTTGGTTGGTGACGAGGAAGTTGCCGGACTCGTCCATAGCGAGGGCGACCGGCCCCTTCGGCTCGGACTCCGGGGTGGCGGGGTCAGTAATAGGCAACGTCTGCGCGGAAGCGGGAACGTGGATGATCGTCTCGTACAGTGGTTGGCCCTTGATCTCGCCTCGCTTCTGAGTTTCTATTGCGAGCGCACCCTCAAGAGTGGCGCGCTTGTCGCGCGACCGCCTAGCACTGGTCAAGGGAAGGTGGCTGCTGGAGAGGGCGATGGCGAAAACGAGCACCGCCCCAAAGATAATTCTGAGTCGCATGATGTATCTCCTGTTCGATCTGACTTCTACCCTATTTTTGTGCATGTGAGGAGAGCCCCGTCGTTTAGGAATCGCTGGTGAAGTGTCACTATAGAGATTAATTGGCCGTTTGTATCAGACGGTTTTTGTTACCTCCATTTCCAAGACCCCACGCCTTTTCAGGACGATGAGGGTTGGGCATACCTACCAGAAACTCCCGCTCGACATATAAGAGCCGGGAGCTTGCTAAATCTGAAGAAATTTTTTGGGGCGGGAAGGATGAAAGATGACCTTTATGCGGACATAAGTAAATGTTCGTGAAGATCAAATGCCGACCGCCCATTCCACTAGAACTCGGCTGCCATAAAACACCAACTATTATTTACGCGACTTAAAAGAGTTTGTACCGCTTGGGCCTAAAACTTCCTCCATTTGACGCCTTCAGCAGTGTCATAGAGCTGTATCCCCATGCTGAGGAGTCGGGCGCGTATTTCATCCGCCTTGGCGTAATTTCTCCGGGCGCGGTGCTCTTGCCGCTCTTTTATCAGTTCGATGATCTCTCTATCGACAGACGGCAGGTTGAAGTTGATGATGCCGAAGATGTCATCAAGCTCGCGGAGGAGTTCATAGCATTGCCTTCCTGACTTGCCCCCCGCGTTACGCGCGCGGATGAAGTCGAAGATTGCAGCGAATGCGCGCGGCGTGTTGAAGTCATCGTCTAGCGCGCCGTAGACCGTCCGCCTGAGGCGCTCCACATCCTCGGAAGCCTCTGAGTCGTCCGATTCAGCGTCAATCCTGAATACGAACTCGTCAATCCTGGCGAGCGCGCTCTTGGCCTGCTCTAGGCTTGAGTCGGTGAAGTCTATCGGCGACCGGTAGTGTGAGCTAACGAAGAAGAACCTCAGCACGCGCGCGCTGTGTTGTCTCAGCGCCTCGCGTATGGTCGTGAAATTCCCCAAGCTCTTGGACATCTTCTTGGAGCCGAGGTTGAGGAAGCCCGTGTGAAGCCATTGGGCGACGAAGGGCTTAAGTCCAGAGATGGCTTCCATCTGGGCAATTTCGGCTTCGTGATGAGGGAAGATGAGATCGACGGCCCCGCCGTGCATATCGTACTGGGGGCCGAAGAACGCTTCGGTGATCGCTGTGTCCTCGATATGCCAGCCGGGGCGACCGGCGCCGAGCGGAGTATCCCAAGAAGGCTCACCCTGCTTCCGCGCCTTCCAGAGGCAGAAGTCGTTCCAGTTTCTTTTCCCAGCGCCCTCATCGACGCGCGAGACGGCGTCTTCTTCGCGCAACTCTGTTCGGCCTGAGAGCTTCCCGTACTCGGGGAAGCGCGCAAGATCGTAGTAGATGCCGGAGTTGTTGTGGTAAGCGAAACCCTTCTCAAGCAGCCGCTCCACCTGACTAACGATCCGGCTGATATAGTCGGTCGCCCGCGCGTAGGCGCTGACAGACGTGTTGCCGAGCGATTCCATATCCTCCAAGTACACGGCCTCAAACTCGCGCGCCAGTTCGTCCCAACGAACGCCGCGCTCGCCCGCGCGCTGTATGATTTTGTCGTCGATGTCTGTGATGTTTTGCAGGTAGAAGACCTCGTACCCCTTGCGGCGCAAGTACCTGACGATTAGATCGAACTGCGTGTAAGTTTTGGCGTGGCCGAGGTGCGGGTAGTCATAAACGGTGGGGCCGCAGACAAAAAGATTTATATTGCCGGCGCGTAGCGTATTCAAAGCTTCCTTCGTGCCGGTCAGCGTGTTGTAAACGAGAAGTTCTCCAGGCATCGTCGGCATTTTCGAGACTCCTTGCGGAAATAGGATTTAAGGCGCCTGTCAGACGCCGGGTGCGCCGACGTCATGCTCTGAATGAATTCAGACGCAGAGAGGGGCGCGGCTCGACTGGGTCCGTCGGCCTCGCCCCGCCTGCTGGTTACAACAGTCTGATGTGGTCGGACTCAGACCCCGCCAGCCGGGGACAGCACCAAGCCGGTTTCGATCTCCGAGTCGAACCCTTCATCGTAAATTTTCATCGCGTCGAGCCTCAGGGGAGGCGAGTAGAGGTGGAGCGAGACTAGGCGCTCGCCGCGCTCGGCGTTCGTGACTTTGTGGACGGTCTCGACGGCTGCGGACGTAATCATGCCCGGCCCCCACACGTCCTCTGCGACCTTGACGGCGACGTTCGTTTCGCTCTCAGCGGCTTGGTAGAAGGTCTCGGTCAATCTGCCTTCGAGCACGCGAATACCACAGTTCGAGCCCGCGTGGTCGTGAATCGGCGACGCCTGACCGGGCAGCCAGGTCATCACCAAAAGTTCCGCGAACTGCGAGCGGGCGATTGAGTTCCGGTAGTAGGTTTCAGGAGTCTCCAACACGTAGCCGAGGTAATCGCCCTCCTCAAAAACGATACCCGACAGCATGGCTTCGATCTCTTCGGTGGTAAGTTTTCGATCAACCCCTTTCAGGATCGATTCGCGCAGAGCCTCTAACGTACAAGCACTTTCCATACTTCTTGCTCTCTCGGGAGGGCAGGTGAGCCGACCCGCGTTCTGGGCCGTCGCTTTTCGAGAGAGACTGGTACTCCTTGAACTCCCTCCCGGGGAGTAAGAGCAAAGAGCGGGCGAAATCTGAAAAGGATTTTCGTGAGGTCGCTAAGGCTGCCTGTCTTTCTGGATGGTGACGGGAAATTCGAGCGATACGGGCCGACCCTGATCGTCAGAGCCGGAAAGAGACAACACGTAGTCGCCGGTCGAGAAGAAGTGGGCCGGTACATCCCTCACGACCACCCTGCGGTGATCGTCTGCCGGCTCGACGTGTAGCTGGCGCGAGGTTGACCATGACCCGCCGCCGTCAATAGGCCGTATCGTCACGCGCGCAACTCTGACAAGATTTTTATCGACCGGAAAGTTGAGTGCGAAAGTCACCCTTCCAACTTCCGGGCCAAGCTTGTGCGCCGCAGAGACGTCCGGTCCGCGGCCTTGGCCGCCGTAGAAAAGGGAAATGAAGGTAGAGAGGGCCGGCTGCGCCGACCGGCCCGTAATGCTGCCGCGGCCCTGTGAGCGAGCGGCTTCTTCGGCGAGAAGCTTCTGCGCCTCCGCTAGTTGCGCTCTTAGATCGTCTTGCTGCGACTTTTGGGCTTCGAGTTGTTGTTGCAGATCCCCGACATTCTTTCTTAACTCCTGAAGTTCCTGCTCGGCGCGGGTGTTGCTCTCCAAGGAGCTCTGCCAGTTGAAGGCGAAGTTTAAGGCGAAGTAGCCATTAATGACTGTAAGGACGATGAGCAGGACTACGATCGAGTAGGCTAAGCCGCGCGCGACGCTTAGTGTGGATGCCCACCAAGAGGGCACCGGCCGCAACCGCTTTGACCCGTCGGGAGCCTCGGCGGCGTTGGCGCGCGCCGGGGCGTCGGGCGAGGCGTGGAAGCGTTGCGCGTCGAGGTAAGCGGCGAGAGCTTTGCATGCCTCCAACTGCGCACGGCCACGCTCGGTCGTCAGGTAGTTGCTCACGAGCATCTCGGACTCACGAGGCGGCAATGTGCCGGCAAGGTACTTCTCAACCAGTTCGCCCTCTACGGCGAGGTATTGCTCGAAGACCTCTTCGTCGAGAAGAGCGATCTCAATCTCCTCCCGCTCCTCGAAGGACAAGTCCCCGAGCAGGAAGCGGGTAATCTTCCCTTTTGTCGTTGCCTTTGTTTCCACTCAAGCCACCTCTGGCAGCGCGCTTACAGAACCCGCTTAACTAAGAGTCAGTTCCTGCGCTTTCTTGGAACTATTTGACGCGGGGCCTCCTCAGACAATTCGCCACGCAATCACGGAGCGCAGCTTTGACCTTTTGCACGACCTGTTCAAAATCCAGCCGCGACATGCCGCAGCGTGCTGCGATTGAGTCGCGGCGCTCCTTATCCTGACCTGTGATACTCAGATACTCGATGACCGCATCCATGATTTGTTGAGAAAACTTCTTCCGCTCAACCAGCGTTCGTCTACACCACTCCACGCAGGCCAACTTTTTCTCTTCGTCGAGCCGTTTGTTGATGTCATCAAATTCTCCAAGCTCGCTGGCCTCGCCCTCTAACCCGTGAGGCTGAACTTCGCCGCCATAACCCTTCTTGATGTACTTCTCCAAGAAGCTGGCTGCAACCTGACGAGTGTAAGCCTTCCGGTATCTGATGTCCGCCCCTGAGCAGTACCTGTCCCAGACGGCATCGATTGTTTCGTCAACAAGCCACTCGTCGTGCGACGGGGGTACATTTCTCGACTGAAAATACCAGAACAGCGAAGGGCGCATCGCTTCCAATTGCTTCCTCGCCTCGACGGGGTCAGCACTGAACGGGTCCTCCGGCGTCCGCGCCGCCCCCTCTTTGTCCGCAGCGTTTTCCATTCGGGTCGAACGGCTTCACTCTTACCGGCGCGCGCGCCTGTGTCCAGAGCGCGCGGGGGATATCCGGGGTGCGGGCGTGACGCCGCCTTGCCATTCGCCCTGCAGCTCGAAGGCAGCCCAATAGTACGGCGACTGCTTATGCTCGTTCCACACCTCTTTCTGCGCCTCCCATAGCGCGGTAGCCGCGGGCAGATCCTCGCGCAGCAGCTTCCAGTAGAAGGAGGACATTAGCTTGGCCGTCTCGGGGTCGTCCACCTTCCAGAGGCTGGAGACCACGCGGGGCGCTCCCGCGTACATGAAGCCGCGCGTGATGCCGACGAGCCCCTCGCCCCTGACCTCCTCGCCGAGCGCCGTTTGGCAGGCGCTGAGCACCACCATGTCGGCCGCCAAGTCGAGGTTGTAAATGTCGTTCAGGCCGAGGATGGGTCTCTTCTCCACCTCGCCCCTTGGGCCGAAGACCGAGAGTACCAGCCCGGAGCCGTTCGGGTGGTCAAAATCGAAGAAGCCGTGCGTGGAGAAGTGTACGAGGCGGTAGCGTCCCAGCGCGCCGCCGGTGACGTTCCTGCGGTTGACCTCGAAGCCGCGCCAGACCTTTACGCTGGCCGGCGGGATAAGCCTCGGGTCGGTGACGCCCTGAATTTCGAGCGGGGAGAAAGCGAGCCGCCGGTACTGCACCGGCGCCTCGCCGCCCCGGACTGCCGCCACGCCGCCGAAACTATTCTGCGCCCTCTTGTCGGACAGATTGTAAACAGGGTCTCCGAGCATGAGTAGCGTCTTCTGGCCGGGGCGGGGCGGGCGGGCCTGCTCCCGGAGCGCGGAGACTGCCGTCGCCGACGGAAGAACGACGATTTCGTGGTTCAGTAAGAGCGGGGACGTGCCGACATCGCGGCCGCCGGGCAAGGGCTCGGGCAGCGCGCCGAAGGGGATGTATTGCAGCGCCCCGTCTTTAACCAAGAGTAGCCTCTTGCCGCCGAGCGAGTCGGCCACTTGGCCCAGCAGCATCAGGCTCAGGGGTAGCGCGCGCTTCGCGAACGCCTCGTCCAACTCCTTCTCGGCCTTCAGGCGTTCGTCATAGCTCATTGACTCCGGCAGGTTCCCCCGCGCTTCCAACTGCTTGTAGGCATCCTTAGCCAACTCATCGATCTGCTGGCGGCCGGGCAGGAGAACGGACTTAATTTCTTTGTTGGAGACGATGAGGAGATAGCTCTCGCCCTCGCCGAGCACGTATTCGAGCAGCAGCGTATTGTCGTCGAGGAGTGCCTGAATCTTTCCGCTCCCTAGCGGCTCCGTCCTGATGAGCTGGGCGTACGGCCTGCTCCTCTGCGTGTCTTTGACGATATCGGCGCGCGCAAGCCTCAACTCCTCCAGAGCCCGGTTGAGTTGTTCGTCCACCGCTTTCCGTCTCGCGCTCTTATCGCCCTGCTGCTGCTCGCTGCCGTAGTGCGCGGCGAGCGCCATCGCCTCGGCCACCCTGTCCTCCGCGCGGCGCTCGCGCTCGCGCAGGGCCGGGTTCACGCCGCTTCGTATGTCAGCCTTCGCAGTGGTCAGCGTGTCTAGGAGGCTGCGCGCGCGCGCCTTCTCCGCCGTTTCGAGGGCCAGCCCCAAGTATCCGTGGTCGCCGCTCTTCCGGTACATGTCCAGGTAGAGCCCGACCATGAGCGCATAGGCGTCGTGGAAGCTCGAAAAGTATGAGGCGCGCAGGCCGCTCTCGAGTATCGAGCCTCGCATGTCTTCTATCAGCTTTTCCGACAGATGGAGTTGCGCGAGTCCCTCCTCGTATTTGCCGCGGGCGCGCTCAAGGCGCGCGAGTTGGTAGCGCGTGATTATCTGGCCCACGAGATCGCCCACGTCCACGCGCAGCTTCAGGGCGTCGTTGAGGTACTTGGATGAGTTCTCCAAGTCGCCGAGGTCTAAGTAGGTGGTGCCCATGTTGGTGAGCGTGTATGCAAGGCCGTAACGGTCGCCACTGGCGGCCTGAAGCTCGCCCGCCGGTTTCAGGTATTCCTCCAGAGCTTTTTTCTTCTCGCCGCGTTTGAAAAAGAGCCTGCCCTCGTTGACGAGCACCATGGCCCGCCCGCGCTTATCCTCCTTCCAGAGTTTTGCGGCCATGTCGTACTCGCTCTTCGCGTCCTGCTCTTGGTTGACCGCGGCGTAGGCGTTCCCGCGGTAGAAGCGCGTGTAAGCCTCGGCGTCCCCGAACTTGCCTTTGTTCAGGTCGAGGGCCTGCTGGTAATAGTCTAGGGCCAGTTGTTCCTGATTGAGCGCGGCGTACGTCGCGCCGATGTTGTTGAGCAAATGGACGACCGCCCTCTCTTCCTCCTCCTGCGCGGACGGGGTCTGTGGGAGCGCACGACGGTAAACGTCCGAGCGGCGGTAGTCGCGCAGCTCGAGGAGTGCGTCCAGCGACTCCTGAAGTCTTCCCAGGTTGCCGTAGACGACGCCCAACTGGTGCAGCGTATAAGCCCTTTCCAAGGGGACTTTGTCGCCCTGAAGTTTCAGCGCCTGCGTGTAAAGGTCGAGCGCCCTCAGCAACTGGCCGACGTTGAAGTAGTACATCCCGGCGGCCGTCAGGTAGTAAGAGCGTGTCCCCGGGTCGGCGATTTCTGGGATGAGCGGGCGCGCCGCTTCGTAAGACTCCGCCGCCTTCTGGTTCTCCCCCTCGTGCATGTATATCTCGCCGAGGGTCATGAGCCTGCTGACCCTGTCCTCGGGGGGGAGACCGTCAGCCGACGCCACGGCCCCCTCGACTGCCTTCCTCATCTCCTCGACCCTATTCATCATGTTGTAAGAGGCGGCCACCTTGAAGAGCGCGATCGACCTCTCGTTGGGGTCTGCCATTGACTGCGCCGTCTCGTACGCTTGGTTAGTATCCTTAAGGGCGTCCTCCCGTCGGCTCAGCGTCAGATGCGCCTTTGTAATCTGTAGAAGGACGTCGACTTTAAGCCTGAGGGTGAACTGCCCCGTGCCGCTCAAGTCTCTCAAAGCGTCTTCCAGCAGGCTGAGGGCTTGCCGCACAGCCTCGTTAAGCTCGGGGCCCTTCATGGAGCCGGCTTTGTCGTAACGCGACCACCCCTTTAGGTAATTGCGCTCGGCCCGTAGATAGCGCACGTCCTCTTCGGTTGCCTGGTGCAGGGAATCGAATGTGATCGCATAATCCTCGCCCGGAGAAGCCGCTCCCGGCGACTGTTCCACGGTGAGTAGGTAATCACCCGCCTCGTCGGCGATTTCAGAAACAAGCTCTTCACCCTTAAACTCGTTTGGGCTATCAATCGCATCCCACGCCGGCATGTACTCTGTCTGTCCGCCACTCTGGCGGATCTTGTAAAGCTGCAGCTTCACGTCGACGCCGTTCTGCATCACGACGACGTGCATGAAGTCGTTCCTCCTCAGGGCAATGCGATAACAGTTCGTCTCTCCGTGCCTCAGCTTCTGCTGAAGAGGCACGGGGGGCGACGAGAAATTTAAAGTCATGACCTGAGTACATTGTAAGCGAGCAGCTTCCTGCGCCTTCTGGTACATTGCTCTCGCATGCGCCCAGGCAGGGTGGTTATTTAGGGCAAGATGTCCTAAAAGGACGATCTGATAGAGGAATATCGTAATGATGCGTCGCACTTGGATGGGCAATCTAGATTGGCTCGTTAGCAATGTCTTTAAACCTCCTACCACGAAATTCCGAAAGCGCTATTAAGCTATGCCTCTTTACGCCAATGTCATTGGACTTATTCTATCAACTACCTTGAAACCTTTGCTCGTTTTGGCACCACCTTCGGCATGGGTGGGTAGATTTCCTCTACCAACAAAGGCTGTGGCGTCGGTATCATTTGACGCTCCGTTCATACTTTTTGTTGGCGGTTGGCTGATTACCATCAAATGATCATGAAGAACCCTTACACTTTCGCGTCCTTACTTTTCACGCTAACAGAAAATCTCAATCACATTAGCACTGATGCTGTGATTTTGATTTATATCCTGGTGAACGATTCGACCTGTAAGATCCTTTGTCAAAGACCGCGAACCAACTCTGCACATGAGAATAACGGAATTAATAACCAGCCCCCAGATTGTATTAAGCTAAGTAACCCAAGTTGCTAGATGAAAGCCTTGTCCAGAGCGAAAGCGATGACGAACATGGAGACCTTCAGCAAGAACCCGTCGAGCGTGACGGCATGAATGTGCTTCGGGAACAAGTTGGTAATCCGGCTAAACACGGTCTCGATGCGCTTGCGCATCAGTTGCTTGTAGTAACTGCGCCAGCAGTCGTCGCTACGCTTCGAGTTACTCTTGCGCGACGGCGCGAACTCCACGCCGTCCACCTCAGAGGCCGCATCTTCCGCCGCGTAGTCCGTGTAGCCACTATCCATGAAGAGTTGACTGCCTTCGGGGAGCGCGAGCGGCAGCACGCCGAGCCCGCGCACGTCCGAAGCCGAGCCCGGCAAGAATGCCAACTCGACCGGCACGCCCTCTTCAGTTGTCACGACTTGGACTCTCACCCCGTAGAAGTAGCGTCTTTTGCTGGCGATGTAGCCGCGGAACTCCTCGTCCGCAACCAGCCGGCAGCGGCTAATCCGCATGTTGTCGCAGATAGCGACGGGGAACGAGTCGAGCAAATACTTGGTCGAAGGATTCAGTTCTTTGAGCGCCGCGCCGAGTTGGTGAAAGAGCGCGTCGATGAGACCCGCCACGGCGTGCAGCCGCCGGTTCAAGCGCGAACGACTAAGCATCCTCGGCATCAGGCCACTCTCTTGCAGAAACGAGCGGCTGCGCTCAACGTTGCCGCCGAAGTTGAAGGCTGCCACAAGTGCGGCGGTGATGACCTCGGCGTCCGACATCTCGCAGCGGCAGTCGTCCCGGTGGCCGACGGCCTTGAGCAAGTCGTCCGTGATGCAGTAGAGTGCCGTGGTGTGGTCGATCACCGATCCCCTCCTACTTTCGCTGGCCTGCGAAGTGGAGGGGATTTTCCTTTGCTGTCAAAGAACGTGACAAGTCTCAACTAGCAACTTGGGTTAAGTAAGAGGCTGAAACTCCATTGCGATAATCATGCCCGGCGCTTGTCCGAAACAACCTTCACGGCTGGAGTTAACGCGCGTTTCTTTCGGGCTGAACGCATAGGTGACTGCATTATCCCTAATAGACCCGCGACCTCATTCCCCGTCAAATTCCCGCCGCGCCCTTTGATCACGTCGCGGGCTTTCTCCATCGTCGCCTCGTCCGCGTGTAAGTACACTTGGAAGCTCTCGTAACTGGTGTGCCCCGATAGCTCCATCACGGTCTTGGCATCGCCGTCGAGCGCGCGGAGCATGTCGGTGACGAAGGTGTGGCGGAAGCTGTGGAGCGTGAAACCATGCGTCCCGCGCGCACGCTTCGGGTTGTAATCCACACCCCTCAGTCTCCCCTTCGACGTACTCTTGCTGACAGCCGTGCGTGGCTTGCTCCGACCGTAATCCAGCCCGGCGATCAGCGCCGCGTTCCTGACGTGCTTTTCGAGCACATTAACGTAACCATGTTTCCTTGCCCGCGGGAAGTACATGGTGTCGTCAGTGAGACCCTCTTCTTCACGGCGGCGGAGCACCTGCATCATGTCGTCAGACATCGGGATGTCGCGCTCCGTCTCTGTCTTGGAAGCGTAGATATGGACCGTCTCGGCTTCCCAGTTGATCTGCGATTTCTCCAAGAACAAGACTTCCTGACAGCGCGCTCCCGTGGCGTATAGGAGCCTGCACCAGTCGGCGGCGTCGCGCCATACCGCGACGCGCTCCGCGTGCTGCGCGTCGCTGATGAATTTCGATGGTGAGCGCGGCGGGTTTTCGAGCGTTGCGAACAGCTTGACCCTTTCCTCCGGCCTCACCGTGCGGATTTTGTTTACTTTGATTTTGGACTGCTGTAAGTAAGGCACTTGCCACGTAGCCATGTCCGGCAGAGCCTTCTGCGCCAGCCGGAGCATCCCGAACAGCCGCCCAACCCGGTTCTGCACGCTCTGGGGCTGCATGCGACGCACAGGCTCGCCGGTGCGCTTGTCTTTGATCACGCGGCCGTGTTCGTCCCGTAGGAAAGAGATTCTTTGGATGAAGTCGTTGACGTCTTTGATGGTGACGAGGCGCAGGTGCTTCGCGCCGCCCACTACGTCCACGAAGTCTTCCTTAATCATTTTGAGGTTAGACCGCTCCCCGCAGGCGTAACGGTAGCTTTTAACCAACATCTTCGCCTCGTAGTGCTTCTTGTAGAGGTTGTAGGCGTCTAAGACCGTTGAAGGTTTGAGGCGCATTTCGCCGCGCTCCGCGGCGTCGACGTCCTTCATCGCGTCGATCATGTGGCTTTCGGCGGCGGCTTTGGTGGTGAAGCCGCGCTTGCGGAGCTGGTAACCTTTATACTCCCGCCGATAACCCCATTGCTTCCCCTGCGGGGTGTCGTAGGTGAAGAACCTTTTGGTCTTCGACATTGTGCAGCCGTCCCTTACCTAACTGATGTGGTAGCCGCCGCGAGATCGCGGTCGGTGTTAGTGCCCAGTTCTCGGGCCGTTGGCGCTTCGGATAAGCCGAGGGCTTGCGGGTCTGGTAGCCCGCAAGCCCTCGTGTCCGAAGCGCCGACGGTCGCCCCATTACGCCGGGCGGCGCGGGTTACATCGTGCGGTTCTCCCGCAGGCCGGCGTTGATGACTTTCTCGGCGTGCGCCTCGACTTCTTGCCGGATCAGCCTTACCGCCTTGCCGTGTTTGACGCGCGTCAGCTTGGCCGTCCCGCCCTTCCGGTTGTAAACGGTCTTCTCGTCCAAGCCGAGAATGCCGGCGGCTTCCTTGACCGTGATGAGCGTCCTGCCTAAAGACATCATTACTCCCCTGGCACTTACACGCCTTCGAGTCACAAGTCGCTGATCTCGTCTCGCGCGTGGAGCGGGAAGCCGTTTGTAATCTGCACACTTGCAACCCGCTTTGTTTCTTGTTCTTCGCTTACCACCTAATTTCGACCGCAATGCGGTTCATCCTTCAGAAGTGGTACTGACCCATCTCCTCGATGCGGCGGGTGATGTCGTGTGAGACTTGGCCGATGATCTGCGCCATGCGGTGCCACTCGGCGGCTTGCAGCCCGGCGGCGCGCACCTTCGCAATACTTTCATCCGCCCCGCCGAGTTTTATCTGGGCAGCCTCGTCGAGCATCGAGGTGCTTTCGGTTGCGGCACGGCCTGCCATCCGCGCCTGCGTGTCGGCGGCGCGGTCAACTTGGGCATTCCATACGCCGATTGCGCCCGACTGCGCCCCGTACTGCGCGGAGAGCGCGCCCTCGGTCTTTGAGGCGCGGGTAGTCTCCACGTCCTCACGGTCTTGTGCGTAGGTGTCGTTGCTGCGGGCGGTACGCGACAGGTACTCGCTTGCGAGACCGACGCCGCCCGACCTTTGAATCTCCACGTTGTTGCTCTCGTTCATGATCGTGCTGGGGCGCATGGCGAGACCGCTGACGGACGGGCCTCCCATCCCTGCGCCGCCGCCGTCTTTTGCGGTTGCGACCGTGGCCGCGGCTCCCGCCGCGTCAGCCCCGAAGTTCCACCAGCTCTGCTCGACGTTGTTGTCGCCGATCCGCCCGGCGATGAGCGCCTGCTGCTGGTCGCGTGCGGTCTGGTTGCTGACGCCCCTGTTGCCCTGTGAGCGGTCGGCCTCGATCACTCCCAACTGCGCCTGCTTACTGATCTCGACGCCCGCGACGCTGTTGCGGTAGGCGGCGAGCAGGTTCGTCTGCTCCCTCTGCGCGGCGGCGTCGTAGGTTATTATCGTGCCGGCGCGGTTGGCTGCGATCTGCCCTAGTTGGTTGTGAAGTCCAGCGGCGTTCCCTTTGAGCGTTGCGTTGTAGTCGGCGCGGGCAGTGATGAGTCCGGCGGTGGCAGAGGTCTCGACCTGCAACCGCTCGGCCATGTTGTTGAGTGCCGCGCCGACGCGCGCGCTGACGAAGTTGATGCCTGTGCCGACGATGGCCGCCATCCAGCCGGAGGCGACCGTCGCAACGCCCTCGAACGTCTGGCCGAATGCGATCTTCCAAGAAAGGACGGGTGACGCGACGAGGCAGAGCGCAGAGACGGCCATCATGAAGACGGCGACGCCGAAGCAGAACGTGGGATCAACGTCCGGTCGGGCGATGAGCTGCGCCGTCTGCGGGTCAACGTTGTACATCGGCGTCCCGTCGTAGATAGCCATCCCCAGCGTCCCTATCTTGAAGGCGATGATCGCCATGATGTGGAGGACTATGGGGAAGACGAGCGTATAGACCACCACGCCTCGCGCGAACCTGTAGCTGACCTCGTGCGCGAGCGACTTGTCTAAGCTCAGCGCAATCATCCACGGGACAGCGAGCCTAAACGCGATCATCAGGAAGCCCGTCAGTATGACGAGGATGAAGGTGGCGAAGCTGATGATGCCGCGCACGATGTTGAGGCACGTGAAGAGCTTGGTCATGTCCCACTTCGCCGGGTCGATCAACTGATCCACCGTCTTGGCGGTTGACTCGCGGTCGGAGAGGACGCCCACGATGGCGTCCGTGCCCGTCGGCATCGGCTGATAGACGCCGCCGCGATCCGTCGCGGTGAACATGCCCATCGTGAAGCGGTAGTAGGAGTCGTTGAACTCGCGGGCCGAAGCCTCAAGCGGGGTGCGAAGGGGCGCAACCAGTTGGTAGCCGAGCGAGTAGCAGTAGCTGATGAGCCACGGCCCCAACGTGATGAGCGGCAGGATGACGACGAAGCGCGCCACCTGCGCGAAGAAGTCGCGTGTCGCGCCGGGCTTCTCGCCTTGCAGCTTGATGAGCGCGACCAGCATGATGATCTGGGCGAAGACGGTCGCCAGAAACGTGTACCGCCGAAGCATCGCGCCCTCGACCACGCGCTTGACGGCGGGCACGAAGCGCACCGCGATGTCGGTCAGATCACGCACCTGTTGCGGCGGCCCTGCCGCGGGCGTCGGTGCGGCGGATTGGGCCAGCGTCGTGCTAGCGCAAACGGCCAGCAACAGCGGCAAGGCGAAGGCCAGAATCAGCACGAAGCGCAGCACCGACTTCGCCGTCAGAAATCCGCCAATGAACGTCCGGGCTTTAACGAGCAAGCCTGTTCTACTCGATCTCATCATCATCGCCTTCGTCTGAACTCATCCTGTCCTTTTCGACTCACCTGAAATTAACGGGCGTGCTCTTTAGCGGAACATGAACGGCTCGTAATCTTCTTCGGGGAAATCGAACACCTCCTCGACGGGGTTGTTCGGGTCGAAGAGCACGCCGAGACTTCGAATGGTTTCGTCGTTGAGCCGCGTCATCTCCGTCCAAGCCTCGGTCTCGCGCTGGACTGCCGCGCCGAAGCGCGCGTGCGCGTCGAGCTTGACGCCGTACTGCGCCGTCTTCGCGTTGATGATCTTGGTGTAGTCGGCGATCTGCTGCGTCAGTTGTGAGATGTAGAGCTTGCAGTCGGCGAGCTGCCTGAGCAGGCTGTCCACGCCCTGCTGCTCGGCGGGCGGCTTCCGCGTCTCCTGCGTGAGCGCCTCCTCCAGCGCCTTCTGCGCCTCTTCGGCGCGAGCGAGTCTGCCGTAGGCGATCTCGCGCTGATAGACGGCCTCGCTGAACTCCGTGTCCTGAGCCAGCAGCAGCTCTAGGTACGCGACGCGGTTTTCCGCCGACCTGCCGATTGAATTTCTCAGGTAGTCTTCGAGGTCGCGCATGTTTTGCTGCGGGTCGAAGATGCCCTGCTGCATCCGCTGCCAGACGCGCTCGACGGCGAGGATGCGGCACGTGACCATCGTGCGGACATCCTGCTCTAGCTGGAATATCTGGCGGATGGTCTGGCCGAAGCTGCTGATGGTGTAGATCAGGCTCTTGTTGCGCGCCAGTTGCTCGTCAACGGTGTGGAGGATGTTGCCGAGGCTCGTGATCTGCTCCACCTGCTTGTCGATCATCGTCTCGTACTTCCGAATCTCTTCGAGGTAATGATTGAGCGTCTGCACCCAGCGAGCCGCGTCCTGCGCCATGCGCGTGAGCTGCGCGCTGTGGTTTGCCGCGTCGTACACCGCCCACTGCGCCCTGACGGTCGCGGCAGGCAGGACGAGCAGCGCGAGCATCAGCCCCGTCAAGATTCGTTTACTCAGTCCGGTACGTCTCATCCGCATCAGCCTTTCTCCTTCAGCCTCTACAGCGAAACCGTGAGCTAAGCCGCGAACGCTTCGGCGTCGAGCAGCGCCTCGTCAATCTGCGTCAGCCCCGCGGCGACCAAACCTTGCGGGTAGTGCTCTGCGAGCCACATGTGGACTTGCACCGGATGCCAGCCGGGTCTTAGGTACTGCACGCGCCTGCGCGCGTTGCGCTCGTCCGAGTTCGACGTGTACGTCCACAGCTTCAACGACGAGTTGAGCACGACGCGGAACTTCTGCACCTGCTGATGACTGCCAGCGCCCCAGATGCCGACGAACTCTGAGTGGCGACCCGGCATGTTCTTGATGGAATCAATAGCCGCGACTGTAGCGTCGCTGAACTTGAACTTACGGGCCATGTCCGTGTAGTCGCCCGTCTGGACGCCGATGAACTTGACGCCTACGTTCGACATTAACGAGTGACCGATGGGGTTCGGGGCTTCCGGCGTGCCGGTGATGTCCTTGAAGGCTTGCGTGGCAAGAAGAGTGAGAACGCCTTCCTTGCCGCCCGTGCGTGCGTAGCGGTTAATCGCCGCGACAACCTTGGGGTAGTTGCGCGTGTACTCCCACATCTCGTCGAAGGCCAAGAGCATCTTCGTCCGCGTGCCGTCCGGCTCGCGGTGTCCTTCCGACTGGATCACTCGCGCGACGATGCGAAACGCGAGTGACTGCCGCACGCGGTCGGAGAAGCTCTCCAGAGACTTCATCTCGTAAACGTCGAGCGGCGACTCGGCGGCGAACTGCGGGGAAGTCGGCGCGTCAATGAACGGGTCGCCGCGGAACGTCTCCAGCGCGATCCGTAGCTGCGTCCTCACGGCGTCCGCTTCTTCGTCGTCGAACCTGTAGGTGGCGAGCATCTCCAAGAGGTGCTCTTGGCGCGGCTCGTGCTTCGGTCTCCCGGCTGCGTTGCGCGGCACTTCGTTTCGATAGACCTCGCGCACCATCAAGGTGAGTATGTCTTCTGCGAAGCGGGCGTAAGGGCTGCTGGTGTCGCTGGCGTCCACGCGGGCGAGTTGCAGCGCGTCTTGAACCACATACCACTTCTGTAGCTCAGTCGGCGGCTCCCCTTGTTCCAGTCCGGGGTAGTCCCAGACGTTGATTGTCGCTCTCTCCTGCGGGTCGAATTTCAAGTGCCGACCGCCGAGCGCGGCCACGAGCGGCTCTTGCGAGTTCCCGTAGTCCACGACGCGCACGCGCAGTTTCTTAACGGTAGCGAGCGCGTTGGTGATGATCTCTGAGAGCAGCACGCTCTTGCCCCCGCGCGAGCCAGCGAGCAGCAGGCCCAGAGGCGAAGGCACTTCGCCAGCGTCGAACAGATCGAAGCCAATGAGATGGTTTGAGGGCGTGGTCACGAGTGTGACGGGGTGGCGTGAGCCGCGCCACATACCCTCGAACGGGGCGAGGCGTGCGAGCGCGCGTGTCGTCTCGGTGAACTCACGCCCGGTGCGCTCGGCACTCGCCTCGCCGGCGACCATCTGCGGGTAGAGAGCGCGCAGAGCCGCCGGTGCTTCGCGGGCCGCGTCCGCGCCGGGAATGCGCCCCAAAGCTGAGACGACGTGCCGGCAATACTCATCAAGCTTCTTTACGCTCTCGTACAACTCAGCGCGAGTCCGCGCCCGCTCGCCGTAAACGACGACGTACACACGCGCCTCGATCAGGCTCTCGCGCCCGCCCGCCATCTCCTCGCGCAAATGTCTGATGTCTTGCTGAGCTGCGATAGCTTCGGGATCGTCGTCGCCGGGCGTGGGCGACTTGCGCGCCACTGCCGTCTGTGCGCGGCTCAAGTCTTTGAATTGGTTCTTGAGGTGCGTCTTCGCCTTCTCTTGGTCGAGAGTCAGGTATTCGACGACCGCCGTGTGGCGGAAGACCAAATTCGGGTTCGCCGTCATCACGCGGAGCATCCCTGCGGAGATCACGGGCGTCGGCGGGCGGAACAGAGAAACTATGGCGACAGGGTAATCGCCGTGCATGATGAAGTGCCCGCTGCCCCTTATCTCTTCACCGCACAAGTGTTGCCGTAGGTCTGCCGTTTCAACCAAAGGCAGAGTCGGGGCGGCTCGCTCGTTCAGGCGGTGCGAGCGATAGACCTCATGCCACATCTCCTCGCGGGTAAAGGGGCGGAGTTCGAGAGGACACATATGTTCGACCGACGCGAAGACTTGGCTCGCCGCCTCGCACGCGGCATCTTCATCAAGGCGCGAGCGCACGCACAAGGCTTCGACATTAGTTCGCGTCCACGCGCTCATTGCCGAGCGCATGAGTCCCGCGAAACCTTGTTTGCGAATCTCTTTTGCGAGGGCCGGTAAGAAGCTGGCTAGGAGGCTGAGACGCGCGCGTGAGGGATCGTTAGCGTGACGCACGGGCACACGCACCCACAATGTAAGGCGATCATCCTGATACTGTGCCGTGCGTGCCGCGGACTCTGTGCCCGTCAACCCGACGGTGTGAAGCATCCGCGCCGGCATGTAGGTGTCTTTCGCGTGAGCCTGCGCCCTGATGTGTTCGGCTAGGGCACGTCCGCTGTCGGGCCAAGCGTCGTGGCGAAGCTGCACGATGCAACCGTGCTGCTTGATGCTTTGCAGCGCGCGCGCCCAGTCGTTGTAGAGGCGCTCGACCGTCTCTCCTTCGGCGTAGAGCGTCGCGGGCATCGAGACGTGGTAGGCTTTGGTGTAACTCCCGTCAGTGTGGCGCAGATAACCCGCGGCATTGATGCCGTGAACGGAAGTTGTTCGGCGCGCGCCGGCGGGACGGCTCAGGCGACGGCGTGCGGCGAAGACTTCTTTAATCTCCCCTATGTCACCCGCAGTGCCATCCGACTGAATGAGTGCGGCATTCTTACGTTTGAGGCTTAGGATACGCAGACCAAGCCCCACTCCCAATCCGGCGGCGCACAAAGAGACGGCAATTCCGATGATCGTGTAAGTGTCCATCTTTATTCGCTCGGCTAAGGTTCTACTACTCGAATTGAAAGACTGATGGCGCGAGACGGTCGTCTCCGTCCCCGCACGCTTTAACCCACGACTCGTTCAAATCGTCTGTCGGTAAAGCGGCGCGGCGCGTTGGACAACTGAGCAACGCGCGTAGCGTGTGCTGAAACCAGAAAGGTCGCCGCCCGATACGAATGAAGTTGAAGAAGGCGA
>Ga0081539_10003218_pt1 | contig 20617 bp, 9 predicted proteins | sample TabmetS4T2R2_FD_71023 | JGI IMG/M metagenome (GOLD analysis project Ga0081539, IMG submission 71023) | Tabebuia heterophylla rhizosphere microbial communities from the University of Puerto Rico - S4T2R2 | ecosystem: Host-associated > Plants > Roots > Rhizosphere ...
GGCGCGGTTTGGGTATCGATGTTGTGCGATGGAGGCCAAAGCGCCCCCGGGCCGCCGCACTCCAGGGAGGCGCATGAATTGTTAGTCGCAAAAAAAGGCTGCCCGAAATCGGACAGCCTTCTGCGAAGACTCCAGTGTTCTGGGCCCGCTAGAGTATTCGGAACGAAACGGTTTTGGTGACTGGATTCACTGTGAACCGGACCAAACGCGTGAGTACATTCGTTGTCGCCGAAAGCGTCGAACTTCCACCAACCGTTCGGGTACCGCCGTTCTCGTTAGGCGAGCCCTGCGGCAGCAGTTGATTCGACACGATCTGGAACGTGCTTGGTCCGTTCGCAAACCCGAGTACACGGAAGACGTACGTTGTGTTCGGCTGAACAGCGGCAGAGACGAACTCGGTCGCCGTTGCTCCGGCCGAACGCATTAGCACGTGCCCGTCCAGAGTTCGCAGCTCAAAGTCCAGGTCGACTGCCGTCGCCGAGGTGAGCTGTCCCTCGAGAGCGAGGGCATCTGACTTGGTGGTGACGAGCACGTCATCCCACGTGATGCCTTTGAACTCTGGTTTGCCCCACGTGGCGCTTGTGCCGCCCGTGGCAGTCGGCTCACCCGCTAGCAATGCGCCCGTCTTCGTTTCTGTAAAGACTGAATACGTGACCGGTGCCGGCGGATTTGAAGTACCATCCGGATTCTGCGAACCCGTGCCGACTGTCGAGCCGGCAAACGCGTTTGCATAAATCTTCGCGTCGAAGCTGAACATCTGCGCAGTGGAGTCGTTGAACTCAATGCGTTTCGCCGCGGATGTTTGCCCGAGAGTCAGCGTCTCGTTGTAGATGAACGTGTTGCCGCTCGCGTCCGCGTTGCGAACTGTTACGGCCGGATTGGAGATACTCACGATCTGGAATTCGAGTGGTTTGTAAATAGTCTTGTCGGTCGAGAATGCACCGCGTGCATTCGTCAGACGATTATCAAAAGCCATCACACCATTCGCGAACGAGATGTTGGAAATGGCTGAGTCGACTTGAGCGGTAAGGTCCTGACGTGTCTGCACTGCCTTCGACGAACCCGAGAAATTGGACCATCCGAGCTGGCCCGTCGAGTTCACGCCGATTGCTCGAACAACGTATTCACTGTCGAACAGATCTTTCAGTCCGGTCGGCGCAAGGACCTCAAAGATCGGCCCTTTGTCTTCCCACGAGGTTTGGTTTCCGGCGGTGAAAAATGCGTGGCGGTAACCCGTCGTCGACTCATCGCCGTCGGCATATACGCGCTTACCGTTCGGTTCGCGCTGTCCGGCAAATGCGGTCTTTCGCTTGAGAACTTCGTAGGCAACCGCACCCGGCACAGCATCCCATGTAACGCTTACGCTTTTTGCCGAAGCCGGAGTGACTTTCACGTTTTGCGGAACTGCCGGAGCCGCCTGATCACCGGCAAAGTGCGAAACCTGCGTCGAGATCGTCGCTTGTCCACCAGAAACTTCGCGGGCATTGATGCCGAGCTCTTTCGCAGCGAAGATCTGTTCAATCATCGCACGATGCTTTCCGGGTGTGGCTGAATCGGTCGAATCCGACGGATACAACATCTGGTCCGCGACTATGAAAGCATCGCGCGCCTTGACCATCGTATCGGGCGACGTAGTGCCGAGAATGTACATCGAGCCAAGGAAATCGCGTTCGAAGATGTTGGTTCCACGCGTGATGGTTTTCTGAGGCAAACCGTCCTTGGCCCGCGGACGCTTGAAGGTCGTGTCGTCCGGATAAACGCGATTCATCATCTCGCGAAGGTCCCACATCGTCGACATGTAGATCTCACCATCGCGATGCTCTTCAGCTTCGGCGTTTGCACCGTAAGTTCCGTAGTCGGAATATTTAAGAGTCGAACGCGCGCTGCGGATGTACGCGATCGAATCCGGATCGCGTCCGTTGTCGCGGTATAACTGGCGGAAGCCCTTTGCGGCGACGACATAGTCGCCAAGACTGGCATTGTCCGTGATGGTGAAGGCCCACATGTCTGCCTGGCCCTCGTTCAAGGCGCTTCCTTCCTCGCCTTCGAATCCGGCAATGGGTGATGTGATCGCGTGCGTGCCTTCGTGATACGGAACTGTTCCCTCGAGGGCGAGGTCGTTAAAGCGGTAACCATGACCGTAAACCGTCGGGTTCACGACGACGGGTGATTTGGTGGCGGTCACGGCTTCGATCAGCGACGTCAAATTGAAGGCAACGGCATTGTCGAGACCCAGCACGATCTGGACGAAGTCCGGATTCGTCGGATCGGGCAAATTACCGTTGGCGGCATTTAAAGCGAGATAGAAATTCGGAATGTGGACCGTCGCCGGAAGCGGCGTGGTCTTGTTTGGATATTCGTCCGGGAAAGCGCCGCCGCCGATGGCCGTGTTATCGCCGCCGATATGCAGGTAGTCGACATACTCGACCAGATAAGTTACGAAGAAGAACGCGTTGATCTCATCCTGATGTTCGGCGGGCTCTGCGAGTTGATCTTGTTCGTTAGTGCGAGCTTCGAGTGCTGCCGGATCGTCCTTGCGGAAGTGCCAGGTGCCGAGGGCGGCCTGTGCGAACGGCTGCTTGGTCGCGAGTGCATTGTTGACGATCGTGTGTGTTCCGGTCAGGGTACCATTCACGCCAGTCACCCGGTTCGTCGGATCGAAAGAGCGTAAGTTGACGCGTTCTTGTCCGCACGGCGCCACGACGCCGTTTGTCGTGCACGAGCTGATGATGCTGTTGTCCTTCAGGTTCTGATCGATCTGCGGGTACTTCGGATAAATATCCGCGGTTTCCCCGCCGGGCGTAGTTTGAAAAGCTGCGAAGTCTTTGCGGGCCAGGATCTCACCGGAGTTTGCATCGACAGTGACCATGTACAAGCCGAATGGATTCGTGGAAAACTTGGCGACCTTCCAGGCGAGACGATAGCCATCCGCAGTTGGATAGATCGATAGAGTCGGAGGAATGCTCTCTACAGCCGATAACTGCTGCGAAAGGATCGACAGACCATTGTTGAGAAGATTTGTCGCCGCGGCAGGCAGCCCGACGTAGAACTTATTCAAATCGTTGTCAGCCGCTGTTCTTGCCTGTTCTGCGCTCAGCGTAGGCTGGGTGTTGACTGCCACATCGCGAAAGAACGGGCCCGACGCCATGATGACCTGCTTGTTCGCATTCATCACAATGCCGATGCCGCCATTTTCAACCGCGACGCCGTTGAACGTCTGCTGAAACCTGACAAGATAACCACCGAGCGCATTGCGCGAGCTGAAGACGCGGAAGTTATTCAACTCGGTTACGCCGAAGATGCCCGCGTTCTGCATGACGAACGCGCGTGCCGCTTCTTCCGGCGTGCCCGAATACGGCTGCGATGCGAAGTCGTACATCACATCGGGCGATCCGCCAAAATCGTTCCAGCGGGTCGTCATACCCGGTGCGTTTAGCGATGCCTTAAGGTTGCTGAGAGCGGTGAGCTGCGCGGCTGTTGCCTGACGTACGTTCGGCAAACGCTTCGAAGCGTTCAAATCGAAGTTCGGAGCGGGACGCTTGTACAGCTCCTTCGCGATCTCCGCTGCTCCGGGCGCCGCCTTTCCTGTGTCGAACGATAGCGAAAGCATCGCTCCGAAGATCGTGGCAACCGCAGTAAGCAAGATCGCGAACCGCAAAATGCCTTTCTTCCTAAATGTTTTCCTGGTGGGTTTCATTCTTCCTCCGTTCTGCTTCCAAAAGGCCTCGAAAAATGGTTGTAAATATCTATGCTTATGAGCTTATTAGCGACTGCTTGAGAAACTCTTGACGCCAAAGTGACTACGGTTGAGCCAGACTTGAAAAAAAAGCGGCCGCGGATCGCCGAGCCGCTTTGAAAGGACTCGTTCCGTCACGGGCTGGAACGAGAACCCGCTGGCTGAAAATTGCCGGGGTGAAATTAGCCAAGCGGAAGTTGTCGTTGGGGGGTGAGAAGCCTTAACCCCCTGTCGTAAACAATGCGTGATAACTGTTGAGTTTCCCTGCCAGTGTCGCTCGGGAAACGGTTGTCGCGGGCTCAAACCGCGGTCCCGGAACCGCAATGAATTGCCCCGGAGCTATCTGACGAACTTCCGCGGGAAAGACTTCGAACAAACCATTGTTAATTGCGATCTGAACGTAGCCACGGAGCGAACCCGGTATCTGAGCGTTGTCGCTCAGTGCCGTGCCGTTTGACGTGACCGTTGTGTTTGCAAGCGCGCGCGCCTCAGCGTCGTGGCCGAGTGCTTTCACGAACGCGACGGCAAGGTCCAGCCGGTTTACTGAGCCTGCCGGATTGAACGACGTGCCTGAAGCCGCGATCATTCCGGTCGGAGTGAAATCGAAGTCGCGGTTCGTCGATCCGCGGGCAGTCACGTACTCGGCGAACAAGCGGAGCTCGCCGCTGACATCGGTGAACTTCGGCGTCGAGCCAAGCGCCTGGCGCAGGCTCGTGTTCAACGCGAGCGAGCGCGCAAGGTCCTCGCGAGTGACTGTTAAATTCGGACGGAAGGTTCCGTCTGCGAAAGTGTCAATCAGACGACTCTTTAATGCCTCTTCGATCGCTGCCTGCTGCGGGTGTCCCTGGATGTCGGCTATCGACGGAAGAATGAATCGCGTTTGCGTTACATTCCCATCGACCGGCCCGGGAGCCGCGACCTGAATGGGCGACGATGCCTGTGGCGCCGCAGTCAAACCGCGCGCTCCGCGTACCTCGAGTGTCCATGTTCCCGGTTCGGGATTCTGGAGCACGATCTCGCGCTTATCCGTTCCAATTACGGGATACTCGATCGCAGTCGAGTAGATCACTCCGCTGGGACTGGTGATGCGCATGCCGACCAGGTTTCCGGTTCCTTCTCCGGCAAACGTGTCGACCGTGGCAAAGACGTCAAGGACGTTGATGTTAGGCTCGACGGTGAACGTTCTCGCGTTCGCGGATGTCGGCCCCGAAACCTCTGGACTGAAATCGATGTGGAAGTTCTGTACCGGGGGACGTTCCAAGTCAAAAACTGCGTTGTACATGGCGTCCTGAATGTTCCTGTATGGTTTGGAGCGGTTGAAAACCTTATCAACCGCTGCGTGTGCGTTGACGAAACCGGCCCCGACTTCCCATTCCTCGCGGCCCGGCATTTTGCTGGCAGTCGAGGTAAGGATGTCGCGGATCTCATCGGGCGAAAGTGTCGGGTCAGCATCAAGCATCAGAGCGACAACACCGGAGATGTACGGCGTCGCCATCGATGTACCTGAGATCTGTGTGTAGAACGGGATGTGTGCGGGCGGAAGCTCGGTGTCGGCGTCCTGCCCGTTTGCTACGAGATTCGAAGTTGAGCGTGTAGATACAATCGCTGCCGTGAACTTACCCGCGTTGGTTTCGTAAATGCGGCCCGTGCCTGGAGCCGTAATCGTCGGAGCATTGAAGTCATCGTTCGGATCATCGTTGCTCAGCCGAATATCACGCCGAACTCCGCGGGAAGAGAAGTCAGCGAGATCGCCTTCTTTCGAACCTGCCGCAACGCCGATCACCCACGGAGCTTTCGCATAAGTGTTGTACGTGTCCTTCGTGGGGCCGTCGTTTCCGGCTGCGAAGATGACGGCGATGTTCCGATCATGCGCCATTTTTGACGCGATCGTGATCGGGTTGTCGGGATCGAATGCACCTGACCCGCCGTAGCTGTTCGACACGACGCGGATGTTGTAGCGGTATTGATTTGCGAGGCCCCATTCCCATGCAGCGAGGCCGTTTATTACGAAGATGCCCGCGCCGAGACCCGCACCGATGATCTTTGCTCCCGGGGCAACGCCCGTATAAAGACCTCCGGATCGCAGTCCCGTTCCGCCGATGATTCCGGCGCAGTGAGTGCCGTGGCCAACTGTTTGGTCAGTATTCGGCACGTTCTCGATCGAAACATGAGGAGTAAAGCCTGGCACCGTTCCGGCGGCGACGGGCGTCTGCACATTCTGAATAACCTTGGTCCCGAATTGGAGGTCGGCGTGTGTTGCGTCGACACCGGAGTCGATCACGAGCACCGAAAAATCACCGGCGCCCGAAACCGGCATTCCGCCGTTTCGCAGCGTGATCGCCGAGTCGGTCTGCAGTTTCTGAACACCGCCGAGGACGCGTGCCTGATGCATGTAGTACATCAGAGGATCGTTGGACCATAGCGATCTGACTGCTGGGTTGGTCGCGAGCGTACGGACCTGGCCAGCGGTCATCGGCTGCGCGACCATCCCCAGCGTCGGGAACGTTTGCCCGCCGGTTACGCCTGCGGCACGCAGTACGTCAAGGTGCTCGGGCCGCAATCCGTTCGACGACTTGAATGCAACGATCACCATTCCCGCGTCGGCGTCGTTCGCGAGTCCTGCCAGGCGGGTCTTCAGCGCTCGGCTAAGCGTCGCGGTTCCAGCTTGCGCTGATACAGCAGTGGTGAGTGGCGCTTTTGGCGCCAGCCATAATCCGGCACTCAACGCCAACAAAACCAGAAGGCAGAGCGTCCTTCTGAACAGGTTCCTCTTCTGACAGTTCACGGCCCTTTTCTCCTCGACGATGAATTCGGGAAATCAATGTTGGGAGAATAAAGGGCGGGCTTTGAGAAATACTTGAGCGGGGATTTCAGGAGTTGAGGCGAACTTGAGTCTGGGGATGCAGTTTCAATTCACGCGCCTCCTTGGAGTGCGCGGCCTGGCGCCGCTTTGGTATCGATGATGCGCGATCGAGGCCAAAGCGGCGCCAGGCCGCCGCACTCCAAGGAGGCGCGCTATTTCATGAGTTCCGCAAACAGACGCTTGGTTTCTTCGTCGGGCTCAATGCCGAGCTCGGTGTGGAGGTTTTTCTTCATTCTTTCGTAATGCTTCTTAACGGACGCCGGCTTGCCCTGGGCGGCGAACGCTTTCATCGTCAGCCGGTGCATGTCCTCGCGAAACGGATCGCCTGCGAGGGCTTCGCCCGCGTACCGCAACGCATCGGCCCAGTTTTTTTCGGCAAGTGAGAGCTTGGCGAGAGCGGCAACGACACGTGCGGACTGTTCTGAGTAGAACTGGCGTCTTTCCTCGGCCCAGTTTTCATAAACGCCGGACATGAATTCTCCGCGGTAGATCTTGTGCGCCGCTTCGAGACTCGCGCGTTGCTGCTCCGCATTTTTCTCGCGTTTTGCTTTGTCTGCTTCGACAATCCACTGCTCGAATTCTTCTACATCGATGGCATATGAAAGCTCGGGATTGAGCTGGTAGGCGCCGTCGCGAAAGATAAGAAAGTTCTGTTTGAAAGACTGACGACTGTTGAGCGCTTTGCGAATGTGCGAGATCGTCGGATGGAAATTCTTCTCGACCGTTTCGAGGTCCTCATCGGGCCAGAACGCCTCGATCAGCACCTCTTTGAGAACGCGTCGGTTTTTGCTCGTCGCTATATAGCAGAAAATGTCTCGTGCTCGCCGCGTGGTCCAGGCGTCGGCAGCAAACTGAACGGAAGGATCGCGGAAGATCTCCACCGGCCCCAGCACTCGTATCGTTAAATCCGTGATCGGCGCACGCGGTTCTAACTGAGATTGCACCCGCGCCGGCCGCACTGAGCGATCCGCACTCAGTTCCTCGCGCAGATCTACGGGCAGGCGGTCCGCGATGTCTTCATGTCCGAATATCGCCGGATTTCGCCGGATCTCCCGTCGCAGCCAGTACTCGTAATCGAAACGAGTCGAAAGATCGAGCGCCCGCCGGACGGACTCGAGCATCGCTTTCGTGTTTCCCTGAACGAAGTAGGTTTCGGCCAGGAGCATCGCTGTCAACGCTTCGTCGTAGTATTGATTGTGGCGGTTGAAATAATCGAGCAGCTCACGGAGGTGCACGTCAAGGCCCTGTGAAGTGCCCTCCGCAAGATCAAGTTGATAACAACGCAGACGCGCGGTGCGAATTCCGTGTTCGTTGCCCTGCTGTTCACGTCCGGTGATCAAAGCCTCCAGCAACGCGCGCGCTTTCGGAAGATCGCCACGCATGCGGAAGAAAGCAGCGCGTTCTTCGTTCAACTCCTTCGACGTGATGTCGATCTCGGCCTCATCATATGCATTCGCGGCCCGCTCGTAGAATTCTTCAGCATGAGCGAAGTCGCCTTTCTCGCGATAGAAGTTAGCGTAGGCTTCGAATATCTCGCCGCGCAAAAACCGGAGATTGTAGAGCTGGCACAGCTCGAGCGAGCGGCTCAGGTGTCTTTCGGTGTCGTCGAATTCGCCGCGGTAAAGATGCAGGCGTGCGACGTTCAAGTGACCAATCGCTTCCTGTGGCAATTGCTTGTCAGGCTGGCCGTCGCGAAAGATGCGTTTGAACCAGCGCAAAGCCTCACCAAAATCTCCGCGAAAGCCTGGCGCAAGCGCGAGGTTGTGTGTTACGAGGCGAACGTACTGGTCGTTTCCCAGTTTGTCAGCGAGCTCGAGAGCCAGCCTGAACTGCTGTTCCGCCTCGGTCCATTTTCCTTGCACGATCAGGCACAGGCCGCGCGTGTTTGCACACTTCATGAACGTTTCCGAAGTATGCGAGACGAGAGTTTCGGCACGCTCGATTAGTGAGAACGCTTCAGCGTAACGACCGCGGCGACGCGCCAGACTCGCCAGAGAGTGGAGCGCTTCGCCTTCTCCGGTCGAATCCCCGGTTTTGTTTAGAAGCTCCACAGCGCGGTTCAGCAGTTTCGACGACTTTTCAATCTCGCCGTGAAGCCGTGCGACCTCAGCCTTATGCAGCAACGAGCGAGGATATTTCTCCAGTGATTTGTCAGGTATCTGTTCCGCGAACAAGCCAAGTGACGTGAACGCACCGGCAGCGATCCACTCGTTGCCCGTTTCTGCGATCACGGACGCGGCGCGATCGAAGTTTCGCGCGGCAAGCAGGTAGGGCAGAGCCACTTCCCACTTTCTGCTTTTGAGAAAGTGGTCGGCGATGCGGTTTCGTTCCTCGGCGACGCGTGCCTGGCCCACATCGGATCGTAGGCGACGGACCAGGAACTCGCGGAAGAGAGGATGGAATCTATATTCCTCACCAGTCTGACGATCACCGGCAACGGTAAGAAACACGTTCTTCTGCGCGAGCTCGGGAAGTGCCGCCGAGCAGCGCAGGTCTGGGAACAGCGTGCTGCAGAGATCGAGCTGCAGCGATTCGAGCAGGGAAAGCTCCATCAGCAATCGCTGCGTGTCAGCCGACTCACGCGAAAAAACCTCTTCGGCGAAGTAATCGAAGATGTCGCGTTCTGATTGCTGCAGGATGTTATGCAGGTCCAACGCCGCTGGTCCGTTTGCCGAATGCATCTCCTGCTCGGCAACTTGCCGTACAAGCTGAAGCGCAGTGATCCATCCCTGTGTGCGCCCACGATACTCGGTTATTTCTTCAGCTTTCAGCTCGACGTTGAGCGTTTGTTTGAACAGCTCTTTTACTTCGTCGTCTGTGAAAAGAAGATCGTCACGCGTGATCACAAGGGCAGCGGACTGCGTCTTTCGCCGCATGGTTGCGAGTGGTGGAAGGTCGCGGGTCGTGATGATCAGATGGACCAGGTCGGATGAGTATTGCAGCAGCCTATCGACGAGCTTGTGAACCACAGTATCGCGTCCGATGTGGTGATAGTCATCCAGAACAAGAATGAATGGCTGCTCGATCGATTGGAGTATCTCGTTTATCAGCAGATCGGCTGATCGCTCAGGAAAGCGAAGTACTTCTTCGTTAGCTTCGCTCAGGTACGGAAAGATCGCTTCGCCGAATGCCGGATAGAAGTTCTTGATGCCGTGGGCGATGTAACCCAGGAAGACGATGGGATCCGCGTCAGTATGGTCCAGTTGGTACCAGACCGTGGGCCGTGTCTGGCTGCGAACAAAGTCAGCGATCAATGTGGTCTTGCCACATCCGGCATCCGCCGCAACCATGGTGATGGGAGAGCCGAGGTTGGCTTGCAGCTTCTTCGTGAGCCGCGGGCGCTGCAATAATTCGGTAACCGCGCGCGGGGGAAGCAGTTTTGTCCGGAGAAAAAAGTTTCTATCCTGCATCGCTACGACGAGACTGCCTCAAAAGTCCGAGATTATTCTTGGAAGAGGTCAGTACCACCTGCGGTAGCGGGTGGGTGCGCAGCCGTGTGGCACCGCTGAATCTCCTCTTAGATCAACGCTGCGAACAGTTTTGCACTGACAACATCGACTACTTGATAGCTGCGCACCCACCCGCTACCGCAGGTGGTACTGATGACCTCTTCCAAGAATGGTCTCGGACTTTGAGGCGAAGCCCACCTGTGGTGTGGCTGTATTATATGCCACGTCGCTCGAACACAAATCGAAAAGGGCGGTTAGAGGCGAGGCTTTGACGGTTTGCGGCCGCTGATGAAGGGAAGGAGTTTCGAAACTCGCCCGAACGTTTCCACGTGAATGCGCGCCGCTTCAGCTTGTGAGCGCCCGGCCTGCTTGAGGAGCTTTATCGTCTCATCCCGATCAAAGGCCAGCGTCTTCTCCTCGATAACGTCAAGCTGCTGTTTCGAACGCAAACGCCATAACGGATTCGGCGGCCTGCTCCGGCACAAAAGAAGCACGTCCGCAGTTCCGGCAAGCGACGGCTGCAGAATGTTGAAGAACTCGACAAACCAATCGGCGTCAAACAAATGATGTATGCCGTCGAAGACCAGCAAAGGGCGATCGTCCTTTTCGTCGGTTTCCAACACGGAAGCTATCACGTAGAGAAATAACGCCATCGCGGCAGGCGAAGAATTGGTAACGGCGCGCAGCGAGTCGCCGACCAGTTTCTTGCTTTCGGCGACCCGGTGCACGCTCGCTGCGAGGTAACTCGCGAAAACATTCCAATGGATGTCTGACGATTCCACCGTAAACCACGCGACTCTCTGTCGCGTTCGCGCATAGGCTGCAGCGATCGAAGTCTTACCGGTCCCCGCCCGACCCGAAACCAGTGTTGCGGCGTACTGACTAAGCGATTTATCGAGTTTTTCAATGAGCCTGGGCCGTTCGATGAGCCCTGTACAGCGCGGAATCTCAATCTTCTCACTCAATATATGTACGCCGTCGCGCTCACCTTTCGAGTGCTTCGCGACGGTGGTCTCGACCACCCGGGAATACCTTTCTGTCGAGTCAAAATGGTCGTTAAGAGTGAAGCTCATCGTCATCGATCAGAGCATACGACCTCGGCCTTGAGAAAAACTTGAACCACGCTCAAGTTTTTCTCAACCAATCCTCAATAAGATCGCCTCAAGGTAAGAGTCCCAGTTAAACGAGTTTGGCCACATTCAATGCAATACAAAGGCAAAGTTTGTATAACTACACTCCAACGCGAGACTCATATAATGCGCCCGGATTTTCGTATTGGTTCAATACGAGTTCTTCTAAAATCTGGGTTCGTTTTATGAGTCTGAATTGCGCGCGATAGCGCGGGTCCCCGATCAAATCAGATGAATAGATTCCTGGCACTCCTATTAATCTTGCTGCTGGCGGCAAGCCCCGTCTTTGCCGGCTTATCTGTCGTCAAATCAAACGGCATTACGCTAACCGGCGCAGATGGCATCGAGTATGTTGGAATCAATGGCATCACCCTCACCGGAGCAGACGGGATCTTCAATTACAGTGCGAACGGAATCACGCTGACGGGAGCGGACGGCATCACGTTGACGGGAGCTGACGGCGCTACGTATACGGGACCGAACGGAATCACCCTCACGGGAGCCGATGGGATTACGCTTACCGGCGCTGACGGCATCACGCTGACTGGAGCCGACGGCATCACACTGACTGGCGCCGATGGCCGGCAGTACACGGCGGACTCAATCGTCATGAGCCGGCCGAACGGAATAACTCTAACTGGGGCGGACGGCATCACGCTTACAGGAGCGGACGGCATCACGCTTACAGGCGCGGACGGCGCGACGCGGGTCGGCCTAAACGGGATTACACTTACCGGCGCGGACGGGATTGCGTTAACCGGAGCCGACGGCATAACACTCACGGGTGCTGACGGCATCACCCTCACGGGTGCTGATTCGGTCACGGGCTTTGGACCGACGGGCGTCATTTTCGACCATACAAATCCAACAGGCATTACGCTTACAGGCGCTGACGGCATCACGCTTACGGGAGCCGACGGCATTACGCTCACCGGCGCTGACGGCATCACGTTGACTGGGGCGGACGGCATTACGTTCACCGGTGCTGACGATAAAACGGGACTTCAGGGTGTGGATCCGGAGCTTGCAGTTACTCTCAATAAAGCGACTGACGACAGCAACATAAACGCGGTGATCGTGTATCACTCGTCGGTGACTGATGCTGACATTGCACAGCTTCAGCAGCTCGGCATCCTCGGCGGAACGCGTTTGCGTGTGCTCCCGGTGGTTTACGTCACCGCAACCAAAGCGCAGCTTCTCGCGGTTTCAAGACTGCCGAGAGTCCGCTCGCTTTATGGTAATCGCACGCTGACCTTCAATTCCGATCCTTACTTCAATGCCACCGGGGTACAGCGTGTTGCGCCCGACAACGACCTTCGTCAGGACAATGGTGCTCTGCCCGTAACCGGCCGCAATGTGACCGTCGCGGTGCTCGACACAGGCATCAACAGCCAGCACGCCGACCTCGCGGGAAAAGTAGTTCAGAATGTTCGCTTGGCCGATACGCAAAGCGTCCCCGCCACGTTTTCTTATCCAACTCCGCTCGAGAATCTCTCGAACACGGATCTAGTTAGTGGCCACGGTACTTTCGTCAGCGGAGTGGTCGCCGGCAGCGGAGCGAGCTCGTCGGGACGATTCGCCGGCGTTGCTCCGGGCGCACGGCTGCTTGGGCTTAGCGCTGGGGATCTAAACCTGATGTACGTCCTTTCAGGATTCGATTACCTGCTGCAGAAAAGAGCCCAGTACAACGTGCGGGTTGTGAATTGCAGCTTCTCGGCAAACACGGTGTTCGATCTTAACGATCCGGTAAACGTCGCTACGAAGATGCTGACCGACGCAGGTGTCAACGTTGTGTTCTCAGCCGGCAACACCGGTTCGGGGAACGGAACGATGAACCCGTATGCGATAGCGCCGTGGGTAATCGGAGTCGGCGCGACCGATGCGGCAGGCAAGCTCGCAGATTATTCATCACGCGGCAACTTCGGTGACGATTTACAGCACCCGTCGCTTGTTGCTCCTGGAACTGACATTGTCAGTCTTCGGAGTACACCAACTGTTACAGGGATCTCCGGGATCGCGAGTGCGGACATCAAACGTCTGTCTCCAACTGAGATGCCGTACTACACAACGGCGACCGGCACATCGTTCTCGGCCCCGCAAGTTACCGGAGCCGTCGCCTTGATGCTCGAAGTGAATCCGAACCTGACTCCGGCAGACGTCAAGGACATCCTGAGCCGCACCGCAACGCCGATGCCTCGCTACTTTTTCCACGAAGCCGGCGCCGGAATGCTAAACACATACGCCGCAGTGCTCGAGGCCGCGTTTCCGGAACGCCACATGGGCGGATTTCGCTCAACGCTTTCCCGCAACACGATCCGGTTCACTACACGCATATTGCAGACGTTTGAGCAGACTGTGTTTCCGAGCTCAATAAGCTCTGCGAGCGTCACGATTCCGCAGAACACAATTCAGGCCGGCATCAATATCTATTGGGACCTCAGTGCAAACGATTTTGGACTGAAAGTTTATGATCAGTCGAACTCGTTGATGGGTGAGTCGAACTATCTCAACTTGCCTGGTTTAACCGGACGCCGTGAGAAAGTCGTGCTCCGCTATCCGTCGAGCCAAACGGTGCGTGCGGCCGTTTCGCATTCAGGTTATGTGGGCACAAGCCAGCAGGTCTTCGGCGCGGTCGAGATAACGCAGGTTGAGTATCCGGTTATGCTCGATGAGTCGACGCTCTCGCCTGACCAGGAAATCCAGGTTGACAAGAGCCTGCTTGCGAATCTGATGTTGACGGAAGGCCGAAAATTCCGTCCGAATGATGCGGTCAGTCGTGTTGAGCTTGCTGAGGCGATGGTCCGATCAGGCCTGGTTCCGCAGTACATGGCCGCGGCTCCGATGTTCACCGATGTTCGCGAAGACGATTCGCGGAACGTAGTCGAGAGCACACAGGCGTTCCCGTCCGGCTCGCTGTTTTATGATGCTATCACGGGCAAGAAGTTCAGTCCTTACAACGGAGCTACAAAACTCGCCGCAGCGATCGCATTCGTCAAAGCCGCTGGTCTCAGTTCTCAGGCGACCTATGCTTCGCTTCCTCTGACAATTTCTGATGCTTCATCGATACCCGCCGCGTGGCGAGGTTACGTCGCCGTGGCTCTGCAGCGCGGTTTTGTTTCGCTTGATGGCAACGCATTCAACCCGACGCGCAGCATCACGCGCGTCGAGCTCGCCACGTCGCTCAATACGCTGGTAGCGCAATAACCAACACAGTGAAAAGCCTCACTAGTTAGACTCTCTCTTTGAATCGGAGTAGGGAATAACTCACCATCACTTCGAAACAAAACAGCACTCAATTTCGGGTCCACGAGAAGTGCTATTGCCTCTCGAACTTGAGCGCAATCGAGTTCATGCAATAACGGAGACCGGTAGGTTGTGGGCCATCATCGAAGACGTGGCCCAGGTGAGAGCCGCAGCGATGACAGCGAACTTCGGTACGTACCATCCCGAGGCTTCGATCCGATTCTTCGCTGACATTCGCTTTGGAAATAGGTTCGTAGAAACTTGGCCACCCAGTTCCGGACTCGAACTTCGTTTCTGATTTGAATAGCGCCAGCCCACAGGCGGCGCAGTAGTAGACGCCGTGTTCGTGATTGTTCCAGTAAGCGCCCGTGAAAGCTCGCTCCGTTCCCGCTTGTCGCAGGACGTAATACTGATCGGGAGTTAAGTCCTTTTTCCACTGCTCGTCCGTTTTCTCGATTTTATCCGTCATCGTTTCGTATTTCTCCGCGAGAAGTTTCTTGATAAGTTCTTCGGTTTCCTGGTAGGCGCCCTCGCCGACATGCATCCAGCGCACCCGGCCTTGTTTGTCGATTACGAACCAGGTCGGCCACGCTTCTACTTTATAAGCATTCCACGTTGCGTTGTCATTGTCGGTGACTACCGGATAGCGGATGTCGAGTTTGGCAATCTCCTGACGCACCACGTCTATATTTCTTTCGACGTCGAGTTCAGGTGTGTGAACGCCAATGATCGTCAGACCCTTATAGCGATACCGCGCGTCCCAGCTCTTAACGGCAGGCAAGGTGTTGCGACAGTTATAGCAACCGAACGTCCAAAAATCGATGATGACGACACGACCATGCAGGCTCTGCAACGTGAGCGGATCCGAGTTGATCCAGGTGCCGTTGCCAATCTCCGGAGCGACCGGAGCTTTTATCTCATCGAGCAAATTCGCGGTGGCAATTATCTGATCATCACCTCCACCCGTCAGTCGCGAAACACCGACGTTCAAAACTCCCAGCGGCCCCCAACCGTTCGCGTATCCGGTCCCGACGATGGTGACGCCAATAAGGATTAGCAGAACAAGAGTGACGATATTTTGTCTATGTATCAATTAATGCCTCCGTGTATGGCAACCTCGGCTGTTCTTCGAAGGTGCGATTTTACAGCCTAACGTCGTTATACCGAACACTGTAAGGATTCGCCTACATCTCATGTTCAGAACTTTAGCGATAGGTGCTAATGACAGTCCTTCATGGCCACTTGATTAACGTCATCTTTTAGGGTATACGCTAAAACTGATCCGGTTTCCCCCATGTTGACTGCGGCTGGCGTGCCGACCCGCAGCAAGCACGTAGTTACGGCTGGATCTATCGCTTTAATCCCCGACTTTGGAATAGGAAGAGATTCTCAGCGGCGAAGCTCTTTCACCGCGAGGGGAGTGGATCTGCGCATTCTGTCGATCATGGGAGGTTTCATGAAATTCCGCATATCTGGGCATTCTTATCTCACGCTATTATTCGCGATTATTTTATATGTCAGTGCTGTCGGCCGTGTTGTCGCAGCGCCCCCGCCCGCACCATCGCCGGTTTCTCCGGCGGACGGCGCGAGCGTCACTCAGCCGTTCACGATCTCCTGGACGGCGGTCAGCGACCCGACAGGAATTGTCGGATATAACTGGCAGGTCAGCTCATCATCCGCCTTCACGTCCGTACTCCTGCAAAATTCCACGAGCGGCGCGACGCAGGCTTCCGTAAGCGGGCTCGCAAACGGCACATACTTCTGGCGCGTTCAGGCAGCCAACGGGGCCTTCGAGCAGGGCGCCTGGTCGCAGCCTCGCAGCTTCAACGTCACGGGCGCGGGCACCGGGTTCCCAGGCACGCCCAGCCTCGCACCGACCAAAGGCTACTCGACATTCCACCCTTTTGAGGTGATGACTTTTACCTGGACTGCGATCCCCGAAGCGGCTACTTACGTCCTTCAGTATTCGACCGACTCGAGCTTCCCCGTCATCACGCGCGGTGAGTTCAACAACATTCCCGATCCTACCTACTCATTCGCGATCGCCAATCCCGAAGGCAATTACTTCGCGCGTGTCTTCGCGGTGGATGCCAGCGGCAATTTCAGCGCGCCGTCGAACGTCATCAGCTTTTCCGTCTTCTACAACAACCCGGTACCTCCGCCGCCGGCAATCGTATCCCCTGTCAACAACCCGACGCTGACCCTGCCGGTAACGTTGACCTGGGGGCATGTCGCCAACCCACAGCCGAGCGGTTACGAGATTCAGATTGCCAGGGACTCCTCGTTCCAGACGATTGAGTTGGATGACCCGCAACTGAACGGCCCAACGCGACAGATTCTATCGCTCACGCCGGGGACGAAGTTCTGGCGTGTGCGCTCCGCGCAAGGCGACTCCTCTCCGACGACCGCGGCGTTGACTGCGTGGTCTGCCGTCGGCACGTTCACGATCAGTTCTGCACCGCCAACGCCGGTGTCTTTAACGCTTGCCAAGGATCCGCTCTACAGCGGCGAAACGACCTGGGTCGCGGTGCAGCTCACGGCGGCCGTTTCGGCGGGCGGCGCCACCATCAACCTGAGCAGTTCTAATCCGGGCGCGGTGTCTGTCCCGGCGACAGTCACGATGCCCGGTAATACCGCCTGGATGCAGTTCCAGATGCAGGCGGGGCAGGTGAGTGCGGCGACGCCCGTGACGCTCACGGCGTCCCTCAACTCGGGTTCCGCCTCCGCGCAGTTTACGTTACAGCCGACTTCGTTGAAGTCGATCACGATCTCGCCGTCGACCATCAGCGGCGGCGCGCAACCGCAGGGCATCGTGATGCTCAACGGGCAAGCGCCCGCAGGCGGAGCCGTCGTGAGCCTCTCAAGCAACTCACCAATGGTGAGCCCGCCCACGTCGGTGATGATCGAGCCCGGCGGCTTCTCGGCCTCGTTCCCGATTCCGACGAGCCCCGTCACGGCGAACACTGTGGCAACCGTCACGGCGAATTACAATGGCGCTGCTTCGCAGGCTCAGGTCACGCTTACGCCGCAGCAGCCGCCCTCGTCGTTGACGCTTGATCCGACCACAACGAGCGGGTCGAGCGGCTCCTTCGGCCTCGTCACGGTCGCATCGCCGTCGTCGACTGACACAGTTCTACAACTCTCAAGCAGCAACCCATCGATCGCTTCCGTGCCCAACGGAGTGACGATCCCCGCCGGCTCAACGACCGGTGGCTTCAACATCTTTACGACCCCCGTCAGCACGCAGACCGTCGTTACGATCTCGGTGTCCGGCGGCGGCGTGACCAAGACCGCCACCCTGACGATTAACCCGACCGCGCCGGCTACGCCGACCGCGCCGGCACTTTTGTCGCCAGCATCCAATGAGAGGGTCGCGCAGCCGATCAACTTCGACTGGTCGGACGTCAGTGGCGCGACAAGTTACGAGTTACAGATTGACGACTCGAGCAACTTCACCGCACCGCTCACTCTCAGTCAGACAGTGAGCGTGTCGCAGGCGACAGTTACGGGCCTGCCGGCTGAACGGCTCTTCTGGCGCGTGCGGGCCTTCAACTCGGCGGGCGTCGCCGGTCCATTCTCGGCTTCCCGAAGATTCAACGCCCAGGCAGCAACTACCACGACTGCTAGTTTGTCTGCCGTCAGCGTGAGCCCAATCTCGGTCGTCGGAGGGACGGCGGCGCAGGGGACGATCACGTTGACGGGCGGAGCACCGAGCGGCGGCGCCGTAGTGACGCTGAGCAGTGCGAACCCTTCGGTTGTTTCCGTGCCTGCCAGCGTCTCAGTAGCAGCAGGCGCTTCGAGTGCGACCTTCGCCGTCAACACGTCGGCTGTCACTGCGAATACCAGTGTCACGATCACCGCAACTTACGCCGGCGTAAGCCGCACGACGACACTGACTGTCACACCAACGTCAACCCCCACGACGGCTAGTCTGTCCGCCGTCAGTGTAAGCCCAACCTCCGTCACCGGTGGGACGGCGGCGCAGGGTACGATCACGTTGACGGGCGCAGCGCCGAGCGGCGGGGCCGTAGTGACGCTGAGCAGCGCGAACCCGTCGGTTGTCTCCGTACCTGCCAGCGTGTCAGTGGCGGCGGGCGCCTCGAGTGCGACCTTCGGCGTCAGCACGTCGGCTGTCACCGCGAACACGAGTGTTACGATCACTGCGACTTTTGGCGGCGTAAGCCGCACGACGACGCTGACTGTCACACCTGCGTCTACCGCCTCGCTGCCCGCACCCTCGCTCCTTAGCCCCGCGGCGGATGCGCGCTTCAGCCCTGGCTCGAGCATCACCTTCGACTGGACGGACGTGAGCGGCGCGGCAAGCTACACGATCCAGATTGACGATTCGGAAACCTTCGGCGCACCGCTGGTGGTGAACCAAAACACGACTGTCTCGCAGTTCACAACTAGTACGCTTCCTACGCTCAGGATGTGGTTTAGGGTGCGCGCGAATTCGGCGTCCGGCACGCCGGGCGCGTGGTCGCCGGCCAGGCGCTTCGAGGTGAAACAGTGATGCCTCGATACTTTTTCATAGGTTTGTGCGCGTTATTTGATAGCGAGCTTCGGCCCGCTGATCGGGTAACTTACGGGAGAAACTATGAAGAAGACTCTACTTGGTTTTGTATTGGTGTTCGGCATCATCGTATCGCAGGGGCTCACGGCAGCCGCGCAGAATACAATTGTTGGTTACTGGAAGACGGGCGGTGTGGGCACAATCAATGAGGTCAACACCGTCACCGGCCAGACAAAGAACCGCCGCGGGAATCTGTTCTCCTACACGTTTGCTGCAGACGGCACTTACACGTTCGTAGGCTACATGGAATCGACTATGTTCGGCTGCACAACGAGCCTTTTCAACGAGATCAATGGCCGCTATACGGTTGACGGTACGACTATCTTTCTGAACCCCTCGCGCGATTTCTGGAAAAACACGTATTCGTGCTTCCCGAATTCGAACCGGTCGCAGACAAAGATCCCGGCGAAAAAATCGCTGGAATTCGGTTTTAAGAAGGATGAATACGGCAAGGATTTCATCTGCCTCAACGACGCAGGCGTCGAGACCTGCTACCGGCGCGAGAAGGAATAGGAAAGAAGACCGAAAGGATATTTGGTTTCTAATTAAGATCGCGCCTCCTAGCGGAGGCGCGATTTTTTGTGAACGCTTCTGGCATCGTACGGCGCGAAAAGCGGACGCGCACGAACATTATTAATCGACGGCTCAAGGCTGAATTTCGATATCGCCGTCCTCAACGGGGAGTATCGTTAGAGGTTGCGTGTCGTGGCAATCCTGTCCCGCAAAGTCGAATCCGAACACGGGTGTGATGGTGTCAGTGCCAAAAAAAGCCGTACCATCAGTGGCAGCGAAGAGGACACCCAGCCGTTTCGGAAGATTTGGATCGCTACTGTGTAAAACCACGCCGCCGATAGAGGCGAAGTCCGTACCGAGACCTGAGCTAACGCTTAGACAATTAATCCGCACGACCACCTGTGTCCCAGCCGTCAAATTCTCAAACTGCGCCCGTCCGTGCGTCTGGCCGTTTTTATTAGCAATGGCTTCAAAAGTGAAGCTCCAGACATTGATTTGCTCAGTTTGAGAATTTCGGAACCTGAACAGGCCAGAGCCAGAAGCTGAAGGGCCCGGCTGGGGTACGATAGCTGCTGACGTTGAAGTTGTGGCGATTACAGTTGCAAGGATCAGGATAACCAGCAGTGGGAATGTATTTCTTAATTTCATCGTGTTACTCCTTGAAGGGTTGAGGAACGACGCATCACGCGACGCGAACGCAAGATGTAAGTCTTACGCGCGTGAGTTTACCACCGTGAGATGTGTTCGAAGAAATTTTCATGCCTGGTATCAGGAGCAGCCATGCCGCCGCGCGACAAACCGTAGATGCCCAGCTTGTTACGGTTGACATAAGGCTCGCGTTTGAACTTCTCGAACCCTTCTTTCGCGTTAGCGTAAACGCCTAAACTTAGTAGTGTCTGAGTTTAAAATTACGCCGAAGGCGTTGGCTAATTTCAGCCCAGGGTTGGAGCGCAGCGACAACCCTGGGATTAGAACATTGAATAATAATTATTGAACCCTCCTAAGGAACAAGACGCTAAGTCCAATTATTTCAACAACGCCGGGATCGCGTCTTGTTCCTTTTACGTCACAACGTCGGCCGCCGACGTCCTTTGCTGAAAGGGTTCGCCA
>Ga0081539_10003219_pt1 | contig 20616 bp, 16 predicted proteins | sample TabmetS4T2R2_FD_71023 | JGI IMG/M metagenome (GOLD analysis project Ga0081539, IMG submission 71023) | Tabebuia heterophylla rhizosphere microbial communities from the University of Puerto Rico - S4T2R2 | ecosystem: Host-associated > Plants > Roots > Rhizosphere ...
GCGCGATCTGCGGTATTTCCGGCATTCGCCAATACATCGAAAGCGGCCGCGGGAGCATGAAGGTGCGCGGGAAAGCCGGGGTCGAGGAGTTGAAGGGCAATCGCGAGCAGATCGTGATCACGGAGATTCCCTTCAACGTCAACCGCGCGACGCTCGTCGAGCGGATTGCGCAGCTGGTGAACGAGAAGGTCTTGAGCGATATCACCGCGATCCGCGATGAGTCGGATGAAAACACCCGGGTCGTGATCGAGCTAAAGCGCGACGCCAACCCCAAGGTGGTGATCAACAACCTTTACAAGCACACCGCGATGGAATCGTCCTTCGCGGTCAACATGCTCGCGATCGATCATGGCAAGCCAAAGCTCCTATCTCTCAAGGAAGCCAACGCTGCCTTCATCGAGCACCGGCGGGAAGTGGTCCTGCGTCGCACCCGCTTCGAACTGCGCAAGGCGGAAGAGCGAGCCGAGACCCTCGAAGGGTATTTGATCGCCCTGAGAAATCTCGATGAATTCATCCGCATTATTCGCGGGTCGGCCAACCGGGAGGAGGCGCGGGTGAAGTTGCTCGCCTTCGATTTTACCCGGCGCCAGGTCGAACAGATCGGGATTCTGATTCGGGACGAAGCTCGTCTTACGGAAGGTCGTTACACCTTCAGCGAACATCAGGCGAACCAGATTCTCGACCTGCGTCTTTATCAACTCACCGGACTGGAACGGGAGAAGATCGTTAACGAATACAAGGAGCTGCTCGAGGCGATCAAAGATCTGCGCGACATCCTGGCAAAGGAGGTCCGCGTCTTTCAGATCATCAAGAAAGAGCTGCGCGAGATTCAGCAGAAATATGCCGGCCCGCGTTTGACGCAGTTAGTGCCCGACGAAGGCGAGATCAACATGGAAGATCTCATCGCCAACGAAGGCACGATTATCAGCATCACACACGGCGGATTCATCAAGCGCACGGCGGTAAGTGCTTTTCGCGCCCAGCGACGCGGCGGCAAAGGCGTCATCGGGATGCAAACGCGCGAGGGCGCCACGCAGGAAGAGGAAGGCGACTTTGTCGAGCATCTTTTTACGGCCACGACTCACGATTATCTCATGTTCTTCACCGAGTCCGGCCGCTGTTACGTTGAAAGGGTTTACGAAATTCCCGAGATGGGCCGCGCCTCGAAAGGCCGCTCGATCGCGAATCTACTCGAGTTGCGCGCGGGGGAGAAAATCGCCGCCACGATTCGCATTCAATCGAAAAGCAGCGGGACGGGCGCCAACACGGTCGATGAAACCTGGGATGAAAAACTTCACATCGTCTTCGCGACCCGGAGCGGGATCGTGAAAAAATCCAACCTCTCCGACTACGCCAATGTGCGTAAAGGCGGGATCATCGCGATCCAGATCGAGGAGGATGATTGCCTGATCGACGCCATCCTGACCAACGGCGATAACGAAATCGTTCTCATTACCGCTGATGGGATGAGTCTCCGTTTCCACGAAGAGCAACTGCGCGACCAGGGCCGCAACACCGTAGGCGTGTGGGGCATTCGTCCGGAGAAAGGAGACCATGTCGTGGGGATCGCGGCGGTAAACAACGAAGCGATGCTTCTCGTCGCGGGGGAGAACGGCATTGGGAAACGGACTCCGTTCGAAAATTACCGGGCGCAAAGGCGCGGTGGCAAAGGCATCATTACGATGAAGACTGGCGACAAGACCGGTCGCGTGGTCGGTGCGCTCACGGTGACCGAGATGGATGAGTTGATGCTCATCACGACCAAAGGGCAGATGGTGCGGACTCGGGTGGCGGAGATTCGCGAGACGGGGCGCAATGCCCAGGGCGTTAAACTGATGGATCTAAAGAGCGGCGAAAAACTTCAGGCGATCGCCCCGGTTGTGAGTCAGGCCGCAGAAGAAGAAGTAGAGATGGTGTAGAGGCGGGCGTCTCGCCCGCAAACCGGTGTTGGGTCAACGCATTCCGGCCCGAGCCAGGGAACGGAGCATTCCGCGCTGAAGGAGCGCGGCGGGACAGCTCGCCCTTTAACATAGCGCCGCCAGTGGCAGCGGCTCGGGAGCCCGGTGTGCGCCCGAGGCGGGGCTTCTACTGCAGGCTAGTAACCGCCAACGCTCTGCCGCGTCACGGTGGTACTGGTGGTCGCGGGCGCCTGCTGGACTTCGGTTGTGCGAGTCGTCGTTGTCGTGGCCGTGGCTGGTTCTTTCACCACGGTCGTACAGGAGGAGAAAACGGCACCGGCGGCGAACAACGGGAGTAATGCGATGAGTTTTTTCATAAGTGCTTTTGTCCTAACAAATCCAATTCGGCAGAAGTGGTTTGCGTGGATGGATTAGGCGAAAGCTTTTTTCATGCCCGGGCGATCGGCACTTCCCGCCCGGTGCTGCCGGAAAGATAAATCGCATCGAGCATTTCCATGAGGTAGACCGCCTGCTCCGCGCTGTTCATCGGCTCGGAGCGGCCGTTGATCGCGTCGAGAAAATTCTGCATCTGCAATTGGAAGGAATCAGTCTCATCCTCCGGTTCGAGGGCCTGGTCGACGAGGTGGCCACCTTCGTCCCGAAAAAGCGTGAGCGGTTTCAGCCGGATCGTGGCCTTATCGCCATAGACCGTGCAGTTATTCAGCTCGCGTCCAAAGTAAAGCCCCTGCGGAATCTGATCGGGCAAATTCCCCGCCCAACAGGTCGCGAGCTGAACGGCGGCGCCATTGCTGAAACGGATAAAGGCGTAGGCGGCATCTTCGACATCGAAAACAGGGGCCTGCACGAAGCGCGAAAAATTTTGAAAAACGGAGGCCGAAACCGAAATCGGCCGGGGCGTTCCCATGAGATACCATGCTGAGTCGAGAGCATGCACGCCGATGTCGATGAGGGCGCCGCCCCCGGAGCGTTTCTTTTCCGTAAACCAGCCGCCAACTCCCGAGGGAATCCCGCGGGAACGCACCCAGACGGCTTCAGCAAAATATATTTTCCCCAACTCCTGTCGCGCGATCAGCTGGCGTGCGCACCGCATCGCCGGGGTGAAACGAAATTGCCGGCCAAAGAAGTAGGTCAGTTCGAGATTTGCCGCTTCCTCCTGGAGAACACGCATCTCGGCGCTGTTCAGGGTTGGCGGTTTTTCGCAAAGGACATGTTTGCCGGCGTGCAGCGCGGAAAGCGTTGCCGGAAAATGGAGATGATTGGGCAGACAGATGACCACGGCGTCGACTGTCCGATCGCCTAACAAATCGGCGAAATCGGCATAGGTTGTTTTTGGCTTATAGGTCTGGTTGAAATTGCGGGCCCGTGCCTCGTCACGCTCGGCTAACGCCTGTAAAGCCGCCCCTTTCAGCGCCCGGATCGCGCGCGCGTGTTGCTCGCCCGGCCAGCCCGCCCCGATGATTCCGATCCGAATCTTCCTTTTCACCAGCCGACGATTCGCCTGATCGAGCTGCTTTGCGCGCGGTTTTTTCCCCGAAGGAACGGCGCAACGGCTGCTTTCAGCGTTCGCTGGAGCCCGCCGAGCTACGGTTGCACCTCGATCGTGCGCGTCGGTGGACTCGGGTCATTCAACCCCAGGTTGTCAAAACTGGTCATGGAGATTACCTGGATGCCGACGTCGTTGAAAATCACCGGCCCTGGTGACTGCATGGTGGACTTATCAGGTGTGCCTCCCGGGAAAATCCAGTAGTAGCCGCTGACGGTTCCATCGCGATCGGTCGCTGTGCCGGAAAAGTTGACTGCGCTGCCGGCTTTCACCACCACATCGGTGCGTGGCGAGGTAATCTTCCCGAAAGGCGCTCGGTCGTTAGGCGTTGAGGTCAAACGAACAAATTTCGCGAGCGAGGGCACTCCCGCCTCGTCGAGAACGAAAAGCATGTAATAGCCAGGCGGCGCGATAAATCCGTCCGGTGGCGCAGTTACTTTTAAGGCGCTGGCGTTTTTGCCAAAGGAAAGTGCAATCAAGCGCTGTTCCATATCGAAGGCGTGCGTAACGGAACCAGCCCGGATGAGCACCACGTCGCTGATCCTGGCCGCGTCCGGCGTGCTGACTTTGAATTGTCCCCCATAGCCCATCACGTCCGGGGCCTTTGTTATGACCGGACGCACCGCCGGGATGACATTGCCGCTTCCGTCGGTCGTGAAGAGATAGGCGCGCGAATAGATCTCCATATGCTCCTCGTAGATGCCGCGGGTTGGATTACTTCCCGCCACCCACACAGTCGCGTCCGGCAAGAGGAGCGCGCAGGAATGATACAGCCGCGGGTAGACCGCGACGCCGGCCGAGCTCCAGGTCTCGCTCACAGGATCGAAGAGGTCGCCATTGAGGCTGGCGGTGCTGGGAACGTTGTCGATCGCCGAGCCGCCCAGGGCCAGCACTTTGCCCGTCGGAAGAATAACGGCGTTCAGTTCGATCCGCGGCTGAGACATGGGAGGAAGCGAGCGCCACGCCGGGTTGGGGACGGAGAGGTCGATGATCTCAACCGTGTTGGTCGCGGGACTGGAGCCGCCCATGATCATGACCTTCGGGACATAGTCGTTTTCCGGCCGAAGCGGCAGCAGGACGGAAGTGCCGTAAACGCGATCGTTAGGGTAGATCATCTTCGCCACGTTTAACGTCCAGGTGTTCGTGACCGGAGAAAAAGTATGCGACCAGGTGGTCCACCCAGAATAGAAGACCGTTCCGTCAGGCAGGAGATGCATCCGGGGGTACAACGGCGGCGTCCAAGGCGCGAGATATTCAGGGCTCCACCCGGTTCCGATCTGGTAAATCTCAACCGTTTTATTGGTCAGCCCATTCTCATCGAGGCCGGAGAAAGCCATCATTCGGCCATCTCCGAGGTTGGTTGTCGTCGCATACCAGCGCCCGTGCGCCATTTTTTCGACGGTGTTAAACTTCTCCGTTAGCGGATCAAAGATCGAGGAGCGGGTCTCGCCATGGAAGGGGTCGTATTGCTCGGTGCCGCCGGCCACGAGAAAACGCCCATCGGGGAGGGCGGCCATGCCATTGCAAAAAACGTCCCAGGATAAATCCTGGATGGTAATTACTCCGGTTGTGGGATCGTAGACAGCGGCTTGGTAGACGTCTTCATCAGGCTCGTTCTCAGACCCGACCACGACCACGATTTTACCGGTGTGGAGCAGGCCGCAGTGGATTGGATTCACCGGCATGAGATAGGGTATGGTCGTCCATTCGCCATCGCTAAGAGCGGATTGGGCGCGGCCGAAGAGAAGTCGGGGTAAAAACAGGATCGTTAGACCGAGAAGTGGGAGCAAAAGTTTGCCTGCCCGCTCCGGGGCCAAAATGCAATCAGGAGTCGACTCTTTCATGCTTCTTTTCGTCAGGCGGAAAGGAGCGGTCTCGATTTTCCGTCGCAACTAAGGATGAAGAACTAACGCGATCTTGTCCATCACAAACTTCAGCCAGCCAGTGTCTTAAGATTGAGAACAGGCAATTGGCCCGTCAAAGAGCCCGTTTCCCGACAACGCTCCTCGCACCGGTCGACGGTTTAATTACTCGACCGGTTTTGCGCGTTGCTTTTTCAGGATGGAGCGGCGGCGCTTGCTTTCCAGGATGCGTTTTTTCAATGCCGCCGGCCGGGGGGAGCGTCGTCGTCTTTCCTTGGCCAGGCATGCACGTTCGCCTTCTCGCGCTTCCTCAGCGCGCATTTCTATGGTTCCAATCAGGCGCTCGAGCGCGAGCGTTCGGTTCCGCGCCTGCGAGCGCGACTCCTGCACGGTGACGCAAACCCCGCTCGGGCGATGTCGCAGCGTGACCGCCGTTGAGACCTTGTTAACATGCTGCCCGCCCGGACCCGAGGAACGGGCAAAGCTTTCCTCCAAGTCAGCCGGGTTAATCCCGAGACGCCGCATCCGCTCTTCAACCTTCATTCGTTAGGCAGCCGGTTGCGCACGGTAGTGAGGCGGGTGGCAATTCCAAAAAAAATCTGCACTGCCGCTGGCCGGACTCGAACCGGCACGGGCCGTTAGGCCCAACGGATTTTAAGTCCGTTGCGTCTGCCATTTCGCCACAGCGGCGTGTTGGCCGCAGTCTAATCGAAAACCGATTTTCTGCCACAGCCCCGGGAACTGCGAGGAAACTGTCACAAGGCCCCCACCGCGCCCGAGACCAGGAGGGCGACAATCGAGAGGGAAATAAAAGCCTGAATCATGCCCAAGACCTTGGCCCAGCGGGCAAGTAAAGGCGCATCGGTAGGCCCAAAGGTTGCGCTTTGGCTAAAGGCGACAAAAAGATAATCGACGAAGTGTGGGCGCCAGCGGGCGCAGGCGAAATCGCTCCGTTCATCGTGCGGGATTTGCATTTGCGGAAAGAGAAAGCTCTTACTCCCAAATTCATAATGCTCGTGGCGTTTGGTCGGGCCGCCACCGTCGAGCCGCCAATACCAAAGGGCAAACACGATCACGTTTGTGAGCCAAAGCAGAGCGCTGGAGAAGAGCAGTCGGGCAGGCGATTCCTTATGCGAGGGGAGCGAATGGACCAGGAGTACGACCGACCCGATCAGCGCGAGGGTGATCAGTGTGCTGATGGCAAAGCCGAGAATGCGGTTGAGCGAGACCGGCCCGGTCCGATGAGTCAGGACGGTTGGGATCAAGAGAATGAGGATGAGGGTGGGGAGAAGCCAGGTGGGACCGACCACCAGATTGCGGGGAAGTGCGAGGTAAATTGCCGCCACCGCGATGAAGGCAAGGGCTGCCTGCCAGCGCGGTTCCGGTTTGTCTAGGTGGTGCTCGCTCCTTTTCATCTGGCTGACTTATAGCACAGCCTTAGGAGACTGTTGAAATACCCATGTGCCCCGCGTTGAGTTGGATTTTGGCGTTGGCCAAGGCGCGAGCGCCGCGCCGATATCCAGTGCGATCTCGGCCCAGCGAGCAACGCCGGCCAGCACCAAAAGCCAATCAACCCGGAGGGCGAGAGCGCGTTTTGAGCCCCCTGGCGGCGTTGCTCATTCATCAAAGGTGGCAACCGACCTGCTCCTCACTCGCGCCTTGCCATCCAGCCCAAAGCGCTCTCGCGCGGGATACATCGGTATTTCAACAGTCTCTTAGGGAACAAGCGGAGCCGTGCGCGCGATCTTTTTTGCGAAGCTTTAAAAGGAGGGGATACCATGGCAAACGAACTCAAAGGCAAAAAGGTTGCAATCTTAGCGGCCGATTTTTTCGAACAGGTCGAGCTGGATAAGCCGCGCGAGGCCTTGGAAGAAGCAGGCGCGGAAGTGAAAATCGTTTCGCCGAAGCCTGGCAAGATTCAAGGGATGAATCATGCCGAAAAGGGCGACCAAATTGAGGTCGATCTGACACTGGAGGAAGCCGATGCGAGCGACTTCGATGCGCTCATGATTCCCGGGGGAACGATGAATCCCGATACGTTGCGTTCGACCGAAACGGCGTTGAACTTTGTCCGCCACTTCTTTCAAACGGGAAAACCGGCCGCCGCGATTTGTCATGCCCCCTGGGTGCTGGCCGATGCCGGTGTGGTTCGGGGTCGCACGTTGACCTCATGGCCGGCCATCCAGAGGGACCTCAAAAACGCCGGCGCGAACTGGGTCGACAAGGAAGTCGTGGTGGATAACGGCTTGGTGACAAGTCGCAAACCGGACGACCTTCCCGCCTTCAACCGAAAAATGGTCGAGGAATTTGCGGAAGGAAAGCATCAGGGGCAACGACCCGGCGGCGCGCGAGAAGAAAAGGCTGCGGTCACGCTCGAGACCTGAGTCGTTAGGCAAAGCAAGCTTTGTAAAAGCGGAACGATGGCGTTCGTTCGGCTTTCCTTTTTCGCGCGGCCATGAGCATATTAATCGCTGCCCATGACGACCGCGAATAAGATCACCCTCATTCGCATTTTCATGATCCCGGCGTTCGTGACGATGGCGCTTTACTATGGGGAGAGCATCAAGCGCGGCGAGCCTGAGGAATGGCAGCGGTACACCGCGATCGCGATTTTCCTGCTCGCGGCGGTGAGCGACGGTCTCGATGGCTATATCGCCCGGCGTTACAACCAAAAAAGCGCACTCGGGGTTATTCTCGACCCGATCGCCGACAAAGGGTTGCTCCTGAGCGGCATCATTACTCTCAGCATCAGCAACTGGAGCATTGTTGATCCGCATTATGGGCAGTTTCCGACCTGGTTTCCCGTGCTGGTCATCAGCCGCGATGCCGTTATCCTCATTGGCAGTGTCATCCTTCATCTGCTCAACGGTCACGTCCGGGTGCGACCAGTCTGGACGGGGAAGGTCGCGACCGTTTTGCAGATGACGGCGATCGGGTGGGTGATGTTGCAGCTCAGCTTTATTCCACTCATTTACATCGTGATCGCGGCCGGGCTGTTCACCTTTGCCTCGGGGGTGGTTTATGTGACCGATGGTTTCCGGCAGCTCGGCGCCCAAGGCCACACCAACCCGAAAGAAACTCCGCCGACTCGTTAGGCATGGAGCACCGGGGCAAGCGCGAGGTCGCGATCGTGGGCCGGCCTAACGTTGGCAAGAGCGCGCTTTTTAATCGCCTGGTTGGGCGCAACATCGCGATCGTGCATGACCAGCCGGGAATAACGCGCGATCGCATCTCGGCCGAGAGCCGGCGCGGCGACTTCATCCTCTGGGATACCGGAGGAATCGGCGGGGCAGGGGAGAGCGAGCTGGTCGAAGAGGTGCATCGCGCGGCCGAGACGGCGATGAGCGAAGCCGATCTCCTCCTTTTTTTGGTCGACGCGCAAGAGGGGCTGACGCCAATCGACCAGGAGCTGGCGCGCCGGCTGCGCCGTTCGCGGCGACCGGTGCTGCTCGTGATCAACAAGATCGACCATCCCAAACACGAGAACCTGGCGGCGGAGTTCAGTCGTCTGGGTTTCGAGAGTGTGACGATTAGCGCCGCGCACGGTCGTGGGATTGACTCGTTAGTCAAGGTGATTGAGCGGGAGTTACCCGCGGCAGATACCAAGGAGAAAATAACCGCTCTCTCCGTGGCGATCGTCGGCCGGCCTAACGTGGGTAAGTCTTCACTCATCAACGCGATCCTGAGCGATCGGCGCACAATTGTCAGTCGTCTTCCGGGCACAACCCGTGATGCGGTCGACGTCGCTTACCGCCGAGGAAACGACCACTTCCTTCTCATTGACACGGCCGGCATTCGGCCGCGCGGAAAACACTCCAGCTCGGTCGAAGTCTTTAGTGTCATGCGTTCCGAGCGCACCATCCGGCGGGCCGATCTTTGCGTGCTGGTGACGGACGCGACCAGCGGAGTGACCGCCCAGGACAAGAAAATCGCCGCTCTAATGCAGAAGGCGCACAAGCCATCGCTGGTCGTGGTGAACAAATGGGACCTTTTAAAGCCGGAACTGCGCAAAAGAGAAACCCTGGCGAAGTTAACCCGCGAAACTCGCGAACAACTTTTTTTTCTTTCCTACGCACCGGTGCTCGTCGCCTCCGCGCTCACCGGCGAGAACGTCGAGGAACTCTTCCGCCTCATCGCGAAGATCAGGCGGGCTTCCCGCGACCAGGTTGGGACCGGTTTGCTCAACCGCCTTCTGCGTGAGGCGTTTGTCGCCAATCCGCCGCCGGCAATTGCGAATCAGCGGCTGAAATTGTTTTACGCGACTCAGACGCGTGAGGAAGAAGAGCCGTTACTCGCGACGCCCGAGTTTGTTCTTTTCGTGAACAATCCGCAATTGGTCACCAACACTTATGCGCGTTATCTGGAAGCACAGATTCGCGCGGCGAGACCTTTTCTCGGTCTGCCGCTGATGCTCGATTTTCGGCCGCGCGCCCAGGGAAGAACCCTGTGAGGCGCTAACTCCCGCCGGACCCGGCCTTCGCTGGTTTGCGGCGGGGTCGCTGCTTCTCGGAAATCGAACGAATGATCAGTTTCCCCCGCCCGCTCGGCGCCAGGGGGACGCGGGTCCGCGCGGCTGCTGCGGAGAGAAGGGCCTGAACCGGTTTGCTTTCCAAGATCTCGACTGATGCCAGTCGGAGAAACCGCGTCTGTTTGCCTGATCCACTAAGGATTTTCTCCGGATCGGGCAGACTGGCGCCGTGGATGAAACACAAACCGACACCGTTGGCCGCAGCGGCGATCGAGAGGAAGCAGTCGGACGGGCGCTCGGTCGGACCGAAACCGATGACGAAGAAATTGTAGTTATCGTAAGCAAGCTGGTTCGCCGTGGGGAATCGATTACTCAGCGCCTTGCGCGCGGCGCGAATCGTCTTTTGGTGGGCCGGTTCAAACTTGTTGATAAACCCGTGGAGTTGTTCTTCGGCTGACTGGAAGCGGCGAGAGGCTGGCATGGCCTAACGAGAGTAGGATCGCGGCTTGGTCAGGCGTCAGCGAACTCGGGGACCAGCTCGGATTCGCCGGGGCCTTCAGCGCCCGTAGCGCGATCGCCTTCCTCGAGCCTGGTTTCGTGATGCTCGCGTGCGATCAGCATGTAGAGCGAGGGGACGATGAAGAGAGTAAAAACGGTGCCGATGCTCAAGCCGCCCACCAGGACAAGACCGATCGAGTTACGAGCGGCCGCCCCCGCGCCGGTCACCAGGGTAAGCGGAAAGTGACCGGCCACGGTGGCGACGGTCGTCATCATGATCGGACGCAAACGAATCCGCGCTGCCTGGGCAACGGCGGCGAGCTTATCATGACCTTTTCGCTGAAGCTCGTTCGCGAACTGAACGATCAGAATACCGTTCTTAGCGACGAGTCCGACCAGAGTGACCAGGCCGACCTGCGAATAGATATTAAACGAAGTGGTCCAGCCGTCGGTGAAGAAGTTACCGAAGGGCATCTTGAGGAACATGAAAATTCCGGCGCCGAACATTGCCAGCGGGACCGACCCGAGCAGGATGATGAACGGATCGCGGAAGCTATTGAACTGCGCGGCGAGGACGAGAAAGATAAGCGCAAGCGAGAGCAAAAAGACACCAAGGAACTTGCTCCCTTCCGTTCTCAACTGGCGCGATTCACCGGTGTAATCAATCACGTAGCCGGGTGGGAGGATTTTGTGCGCCTCGGTTTCGAGAAACTGGAGCGCACTGTCGAGCGAGCGGGCTGGCACGCCGCTGATCGTGACCGCATTTAGCTGCTGCATCCGATTGAGTGAACGGGCGACCGTGGTGTGCTTAATAGTCGCGATCGTGCTCAGTGGGACGAGCTTGTTCTCCGGGCCGGTGACGTAAATATTTTTTAGTTGCTCGGGATTCAGCCGATCGACTCGCTTGATCTGCGGGATGACCTTGTAACTCAATCCCTCCATATTGAAGCGATTGACAAAGTTACCTCCAATGCTGGCGGAAAGATCGGCCCCGACCTGCTGCATATCCAGTCCCATGGCCGCAACCTTGTCGTGGTCGAAAACGATCTGAGCCTGAGGTTGATCGATCTTCGTATCGATATCGCCAAATCGAAAAACCTGTTTCTCCATCGCCTTTTGGAAAATCTCTTGAGCGAACTCCAGAATTCGCCCTTGATCGGCGGTCGACGCGATCACGAAGCTGACCGGGAAATTATCCGCTCCGGGAAGAGCAGCCGGCATGATCGGGAACATTTGAATGCCCGGGATCTGGGCGAGCTTTCCTTGCACGACCGGCAGGTAATCCCCGGTTGGCGTCTTGCGTGTACCCCACGGTTTCAAAACCATCCCGCCGAAGCCACTGTCGGGAAAAGTTAATTGGAAAGTGAAGCGCGTGTCTTTGATGTCCTTGAAGACTTTCCCGGCCGCGTCGGCATAACGAGTCGTGTCGTCAATCGTGGCGTTGGCCGGCGCGGTCATGATGCCGAAGATGACGCCTTGATCTTCAATGGGCGCCAGCTCCTTGACCGCAAAGGTCGGGATCAGAAGGAACATGAGAATCGCGAGCAGGGAAATTCCCGTCCAAACGGCATAGACCGCCGGCCGCGCATTCAAGGTCCGATCGAGATGACTCCCGTACCAATCGCGGAAACGATCGAAGGTGCGGTTGACCCATCCGCTGAAACCGTGCTCAACATGTTCGGCGCGCAAAAGGTGAGCCGACATCATCGGGGAAAGCACGAGCGCAACCACGCCGGAAATGAAGACCGCCCCGGCCAGAGTAAGCGCGAACTCGCGGAAGAGCGCACCGGTCAGGCCGCCTTGAAGCGCGATCGGGGTATAGACCGCGGCGAGCGTGATCGTCATCGCAATGATCGGCCCGATCAATTCGCGCGCACCGACCAGGGCCGCGTTCATGCGCGACATGCCTTCGCGCAGATGGCGCTCAACGTTTTCCACTACCACGATCGCGTCGTCGACCACAAGACCGACCGAGAGGACAATCGCGAGCAGGGTCAGCAGGTTGAGGGTGAACCCGAAAACCTGCATGAGAAAGAGCGCGCCGATGAGCGAAATCGGTATCGCGACTACCGGGACAATGACCGAGCGCAACGATCCGAGAAAGAGGAAGATGACAACCATCACGATGAGCAGGGTATCGATCAGCGTCTTCACCACTTCGTGGATGGCGTCGTTGATGTAAGCGGTCGCGTCGTAGGCGACGTCCGCCTGCATCCCGGTAGGCAGCTCCTTCTTGATCTGCTCCATCTCGAGTCGAACGCGCTTGATCACATCGACTGAGTTGGCGTTCGGCAGCACCCAGATGCCCATGAACACGGCCTTTTGTCCCGAGAAACGGACTTCGGTGTTGTAATCCTCCGCCCCGAGAACGACGTCGGCGATATCGCCTAGCCTAACGAGTGTACCTTTGTCCTCCTTGACGACGAGCTGTTCGAACTCCCCTGCGGTATGCAAGTCGGTATTCGCCGTCAGGTTGACCTGAAGCAGTGAACCTTTCGTGCTGCCGACGGCCGCAAGATAATTGTTACGCGAAAGCGCGCTCCGGACATCGGCTGGCCGGACATTGAGCGCGGCCATTCGCTCCGGCTTCATCCAGATGCGCATGGCGAAGGTGCGGCCTCCGAGAATATCGGCTTTCTGCACCCCGCTGATCGCCGTCAGGCGCGGCTGGACCAGCCGGACGAGGTAGTCGGTGACTTCGTTAGGCTGAAGAATGTCCGAGGTAAAACTCAGGTAGGCGGACGCAAATTGAGAATCGGCCGATTCAATCGCGATCACCGGAATCTCCGCCTCGGGTGGCAGATCGCGCCGGATCGCGTCAACCCGCGAGCTGATGTCGGAAAGAGCCTTGTTCGGCTCGTAGTTCAGCTTCAGGCGCACCGTGATGGTCGAGCTGCCCTGCTTGCTCTGGGACTGGATGTAGTCGATGCCGTCGGCCGCCGCGATTGCGCGCTCGAGCGGAGTCGTAATGAATCCCCTGACGAGCTCCGCATCCGCCCCGACATAGACCGTCGTGACCGTGATGGCGGAAATATCGCTCCGCGGATATTGCCGGACATTGATCGAGTTCCATGCCTGAACCCCTGCGATGAGGATGACCAGGCTCACCACGATGGCCAACACTGGCCGCTTGATGAAGAGATCGGTAAAGGCCTTCACGAAAGCTGGATTTTTCTCAGGAATCAACCGGCGTCGGGTTAACCTGAGGTTTGGGCGCGAGATCGTTATTGATCGTCACTGCCATGCCGTTGCGCAATTTAAAGACACCGGTGGAGACGAGCGTCTCACCCGTCTTGAGCCCCTCGGTGATCGCGACGAAATCGCCGCGCGATTCGCCGATCCGAACAAACTGCTGCCGAAGCACCAGTCCATCCTTACCCGTTTTCCCGTCCCTCTTTTTCTCGATGATAAAGACCGAGTCGCCGAAAGGCGCGTAGGAAATGGCGGATCCCGGCACGATCAGGGTCTGCTGTTTTGTGGGCAAAATCACGTCCACCTTCACGAACATGCCGGGCCGGAGCTCGTGCTTGGAGTTATCCAAAGTGGCCTGCAGCGTCACGTTGCGAGTCACGGCATCGATCATCGGGTTGATCGCGTTCAGTTTGCCCTTGAATTCCTCCCCGGGAATCGCGTCGCTGTAAACGTGCACCTGCAACCCTTCCGACAGCTTGGGCAGATTCTGCTGCGGCAAAGCAAAATCGACGAACACCGGATTGAGAGCCGTGAGCGCCACGACCAACTGACCGGCGTTAATCGTTTGGCCGACGTTGACCTGACGGATTCCCAGCTGGCCATCAAACGGGGCGCGAATCTCTTTCTTGGCGATCAAGGAGCGCATGTTGTCCACGATTCCCGCCTTCTGCTTGTATTTCGATTCCGCGGAATCGTACTCGGATTGCGAAATCACTTTGCGCGCCGCCAGATCCTTGGCGCGATCGAGGTCCGCCTTGGCCAGCGCGAGGTCTGCCTCCGCAGTATGAAGCTGGGCGGTCTCCGAAGAAGTGTCGAGCCGCATCAAGACATCGCCTTTCTTCGCCGTCCCGCCATTTTGGAAAGGAATTTCGCTCACCGTCCCCCCAAGCTCGGCTGAAACCATCGCGCCCTGGACGGGGGAGATCGAACCAACCGATGACAAGACCGGCGCCCAGTCCACCGCCTTCACGGTGGCGCTGGAAACGGTTGTCGATGGCATAATCATCGGGGCGCTGGCCATTTTGAAAATTTGACCGCCCTTGATTCCGACCAAGGCGACAAAGACAACGACCAAACCGACGAGCGCCAGGGCAACGCTTTTCCGTTTCGATTTCACATTTCCTCGGAGAATTTCGGGTTTGGCCACGTCATGCATAAGCTGGTCTCTTTTGCGCTGCGAACAACAGTCGCCAGAGCGTCCGGGCGACATCTAATTGACGTTTGCGCTGCTCCCCCGCGGACATTCGCTTTGGCTGCAGCACGCTTCGCATCAAGGTGCCGTCGTTCAGGGCGAAGATCATTTCCGCGATGGTTTCCGGTGCGAGACCGTTGCGCAAACGTTTCGCCTCGGGCGAGCGCGCGATCAGGTCGCTCACCCCTTTGGCTTTGGTGCGCACGACATCGCGCAGAATCCGGGCCACCTTGTCGTTGCGGCCGGCTTCGGCGAAAAGATCCACGACAAAGGAGGAGACGACCTGGGGCGCGTCTTCGCAGCAGTGCGAGGTGAAAAGAATCTCGAGCGATTCGAGCAGGGTAGGGGCCTGCCGGGCGCGCTCCAGGAGCTGCGCGATCTCGGCTTTGTGTTCCGCCGCCAAGGCGGAGATGACTTCCTCCTTGTTTTTGAAATAGCGGTAAATCAACCCGACGCTGATCCCGGCTTCGGCGCTGATATCGTGCATGCTCGTCTGGTGAAAACCGGTCTGGGCAAAGCAGGCCACGGCCGCCTCGAGGATTTGGCGGCGGCGTTGATCGGCCGGATCGGAATGCTGTGCTGGCATGAAAAGAACTCAAAGTGAATGAACGTTCATTCAATGTCAAATCGGGGATGCGAGAAGCGAGATCGGGGATCCGAGACGGAGATGCAGAACTGCGGCGCCACCTCTATCCCGCATCGCGAGTCGCGCATCCCTCATGGCGTCCTGCCAGGGGGGAGATTCGAACTCCCGACCAAGGGCTTATGAGTCCCCTGCTCTACCACTGAGCTACCCTGGCGCAACGGGCGGATAAACTGGAATCGCACCCGGGCAGTGTCAACGCTCGCCGGCGTGCTGCAAAAAGTGGTGAACTTAGTTGCCCGTCGCACTTCACCTTTTGTCATCCCGAGCCGGCGAAGGAGAGCGAGGAACCTCTCAAGCGTTGCCGTCGCGGTCCCTTTTCATTCAGGGAAAGTGCCTAACGACCGCGATCCGCGAGATAGCCACGCAGCTCCTCCTCCGTCCCACGCATTGCAATCATGAAACAGACTCCGTCGCGCTCGGTAACCGCGCCGGCCCAGCCTTCCCCCGCCAGATAACGCCAGCGCGATCGCCCGCTCGGTTGCGTCGCAGGCCGGGCCGGTTTTTCGGCCGCATAGATGAAGAATTGCACCCCGCGTTCAGCCAGCAGGACCTGCGCAATGCGTTTCCCATCCTCATCCTCGAATACTCGCGCGCCGCGCGCCCGGAGATCAGCGAATTGCATCGGCACGTCGAAGTGCTCCAGCTGAAACTTCATGAAGAAATAATCGCCGAGATTGATCGCGTCGGTGTTGAGGCGATCGAATTGAGAGAGCTTCGAAGCGCTCGCGACCGACAACATTTTCGTTGCCGTTTCCGAGCCGGGAAACTCGTGCAGGCGTTCGAGAAAAAAGAAAACCCCGGTTCCTGCCAGGACAAGCATGGCCAGCGCGCTCGCCAGGATCGCGGGGTGCCGGGCGGTTTTCTTCCAGCTGCGCGGGACGCCTTTGATCAAGGCAGCGTTGAGGAAATATTCCTTCGCTTCTTTCGGGATCGGGACACGCGCCACCAGGTCGGCCAGCGCAACATCGAACTGATGCTGGGCGGTAAGCGCCGCGGCGGCCGCCGGGATGGTGCGGGCGGTTTCCAAGGCCGAACGCATGGCCCGATCGCTCGGGGGGGCGTCGCTAATGGGAGCGACTTCGATCAGAGCCCGCTTGCGGCGCGAGAGCCAGCGCCTCATCGCGCCTCCGTCACCTGATTGAGCCACGCTTGGAATTGTGAGCGGCCGTGCGAGATGAGGTTGGCCAATTCTGTCATTTTCAGGTCGAGCAGGTTTTGCATCTCGCGATGAGTGAACTCGTTGAGGTAAAAAAAGGCCAGCGCGCTGCGTTGCGGCTCAGGCGCGGCCGCGATCCAGGTGGCGAGCTGCGCGGGCTCAAGCTGAGCGACGCGCATCGCGGCGTCGGGCCCAATCGCCTCCTCAGAAAGGTGCGAATTTTCCGATTTACGATCGTTCCGCGTGAGCGTGAGGCACTGATGCCGCGCCTCATGAAAGGACCAGAGCCGATCCGACGGCAGCTGATCGCGGGAAGCGAGTAACGCGGCCTCGCGCAAGGTCTTTTGAAATGCTTCCAGCGCCTTCGCTTCTTCCCCGGTCATGAGAAAACAAAACCGGTAAAGCTGCGGCAAGCTCCGGGAGAATCCATGCGCATTTTTCTTTTCCAAGCCGCTAAGTTTGCAGGCCGCATCCCTGCAACGCAAGGCCGGGCAAACCACTTCCCGGCATAGACCTGCTCTTGCTCAAAATCGGGTTTTCTTTTCAAAAAAAAGTAACCGCAGTCAGCAGGAGCAAGTTTACGAAAAGGCCGTTGCCTCCAACCGGCGGCCCACTTCCTCGGCGTTCGCGCGGCTGTTGAAGGCCGAGATGCGGAAGTAACCTTCGCCTTCCGCGCCGAAACCGCTGCCGGGGGTGATGACGACGTTCAGCTCTCGCAGCATGCGGTCGAACATTTCCCAGCTCGTTAGGCCAGGGGGCGTGCGCACCCAGATGTAGGGCGCATTCTTTCCTCCGTAAACTTGCAGCCCGGCGTGACTGGCCGCTTCACTCAGAATGCGGGCGTTGCCCAGGTAGTGCTCGACCAGGGCTCGCACCTGCTTCTTTCCCTCCGGGCGGTAGAGGGCTTCCGCTCCCCGTTGCACCGGGTAGCTCACGCCATTGGCCTTTGTGCTCCACCGGCGGTTCCAGAGACGGTGAAGCGGCACTTCCCCACCATCGTTAGTCCGGGCAAGGAGTTTCTTCGACATCACCGTGAAGCCGCAGCGCACGCCGGTGAATCCGCCGGTCTTGGAGAAACTGCGAAACTCGACCGCGTGCTCGAGCGCTCCCGGAATCTCGAAGATTGAACGCGGAACTTTCGGGTCGCTGATGTACCCCTCGTAAGCGGCATCATAGAGCAGGATCGCCTGGTGTTCCCGCGCATAGGAAACCCAGCCCTCGATCTGGGCGCGGCTCGCAACCGCACCGGTGGGATTGTTAGGGAAACAGAGATAAACAATGTCGGCATGTTCGTTAGGCGGGACCGGCACGAACTGGTTTTCCGCCCGGCAGGGTAGATAGATCAATCCCTCATAACGGCCCGAGCGGTCGACCGGCCCGGTGTGCCCGGCCATCACATTGGTATCGACATAGACCGGATAAACCGGATCCGTGATCGCAATTCGGTTCCTCTCTCCGAGGACGTCGAGAATGAAACCGCAGTCGCTTTTCGAGCCGTCCGAGAGAAAAATTTCGTCGTCTTCGACCTCGATTCCGCGGTCCCGATAATCGTGCTGCGCGATCGTCCGCCGGATGAATTCGTAGCCCTGCTCAGGACCGTAACCGCGAAAAGTTTCTCGCACCGCCAGCTCATCGACCGCCGCTTTCATCGCCTCCACTGCCGCCTGGGGCAGGGGCTCGGTCACGTCGCCGATTCCGCAGCGAATCAGGCGTTTCGCCGCCTCCGGATGCGCCTCGCAAAATTCTTTTACCCGGCGCGCGATCTCGGGAAAGAGATAACCGGCCTGGAGCTTGAGATAATTTTCATTCAGGTAGGCCATCTTCCGGCGCGTCCGTCGCTACGCCGGTCGTTATGCAAGCGCGCGACTTGGCGCTGTCAACGAAATCCTCTTCCACGTTGGGCGGCGCTTCAGATCACCACCGGGGCAGCGGCATTCTCGCGCAGCCACTTCAGCGCCTCGCCCCGGCTCCGAGCGATGTACGTGTTCCACCCCAATTCCGCGACCGAATGTTCCCATTGCTCGGCAATCGCCCGCATCTTATCGTTAGGCGCGACGATCCCCACGGCAATCCGCGGCCGAGCCGCCGCGATCCTGCGATCTTCCTCGACGATTTCGCGCAATTGTTCCTCGCTGACCTCGAGATCGCTCGCCCCGGTCAGGTCCACCAGCTTGTAGTGGAAATTTTCCGTCGTCTCGACCAGCGCAGTCACCGCCCGACAACCCTCGACGATCTCATCGCCCGTGACAATGCCCTTCCCGACATGGATAATCCCCATGTAGTCGTCGGTTAACTGGGTCTCGAATGGCATCGCCCGCGCCGTTCTCCTGCCGGCTCGCGCCTAACGTAAGCCCTTCTGCGGCAAAAACCAAGGCGAACTCTGGGGCTTACTGAGTTTTAGATGGCTCAGCCCGCGCGGCCGGTTCGATCTCGACGACCGCGGTGTTGCCACTCAGGATGACGGGGGCGACGAGCGAGACCAGAGCGAGCAACGGCGGTTCGTTAGGGCAAATCACCGCCACGACGCCGGTCGGTTCCGGCATCGTAAAATTGAGATGCAAGGTGGCCACCGGATTCACCGAGCTGAAAAATCTGGCCAAACTTGTCCGTCTAACCCGCATAATGAACCAGCCGATCTCTCGCTCCGAACGAATTTCCCGCCGATGAAAAGCTTGTAAGTCTTCAGGACCGGCAGCCGTGCCTTGTTTCTTCGCATCGGGACTGAGGATGACGCCGACGCTTGAAAAAGGGAACGGCAAAGAAAAGGATGGGGATGCAGGCGGACTGATGAAAAAAGACGACTCGATTTTTGTCGCCGGGCATCGCGGCCTGGTCGGCAGCGCCCTTGTCCGTAAACTGACTGCGGGAGGTTTCAGCCACATTCTTACCCGCGCACGCAGCGAACTCGACCTGATGAACGGCGCCGCGGTTGACGAATTTGTTGCCCGGCAAAAACCGGCCTGTGTCATGATCGCAGCGGCGCGCGTCGGCGGGATCAAGGCGAACAACGACGAACCGGTCGAATTCCTCCTCGAGAATCTCCAGATCCAGAACAACCTCATCCGCGCCGCGCACGAGCACGGGGTGCGCAAGCTTCTTTTCCTCGGCAGCTCATGCATTTATCCGAAGCACGCACCCCAACCGATCCCGGAGAGCGCATTGTTAGGCGGGCCCCTCGAGCCGACGAACGAAGCTTATGCCATCGCCAAGATTGCCGGAATCAAACTCTGCCAGGCTTACGCCCGCGAGTATGGAGATAACTTCATCTCCGTCATGCCGACCAATCTCTACGGCCCTAACGACAACTTCGACCTCGAGAAATCGCATGTTCTCGCCGCTCTCCTGCGCAAGGCGCATGAAGCAAAACTCTCCGGAGCGCGCGAGCTGGTCGTCTGGGGCTCGGGCGAGCCGCGCCGCGAATTTCTCCACGTCGACGACCTCGCCGGCGCCTGCCTCTTTCTTCTCCAAAACTACGACAGCCCGGAGGTAATAAATGTCGGGACCGGCGTCGATCTCACGATCCGCGAATTGGCGGAGTTGATTTGCGAGGTGGTTGGATTCAAGGGCGAGCTGACCTGGGACCGAAGCAAGCCCGACGGCACCCCGCGCAAGCTCCTCGACATCTCGAAGATTGCGTCGTTAGGCTGGAAACCCACCATCCCGTTGCGCGAAGGCATCGCCCGCGCCTATGAATGGTTCAAGACACATTTCGCCTGACTCAGCTCCATCGCATATTCGATCTCACTGGTTCTGATCCTTGCCAATATCCCTGGTCCCGACCGTTTTAATTTTGTAGCCCCGGAACTCCGAGAAGCGGGGTCAGCTCGTATCTCCAGCCGCAGGAGCGGCCAGAGTGGCTGCGTAGTGGAGCGGTTGCTTGGAGAACACGGGCTTGGGGGAGGATACGGCCAGGAGGCGCCGGGAGTTTGGGCGGCGGATGGCGCTGGCGAGCTGGAAAGTGGGCGCGGAGGATTTCAGCGATTGGCTGGCGGAGAAGTTGGCGCGGGGCGGGCGCGCGGGCGAGCAAGCGGGGCAACGGCAGGAGACGGGACGCGGCCCCTGGCGCAGCGTCTGGTGGAAGAGGCGTTGGCCGTGGCGCGCTGGCGGGAGATCGATCTGGCCCTGGCAGCGAAAGGCCAC
>Ga0081539_10003220_pt1 | contig 20601 bp, 12 predicted proteins | sample TabmetS4T2R2_FD_71023 | JGI IMG/M metagenome (GOLD analysis project Ga0081539, IMG submission 71023) | Tabebuia heterophylla rhizosphere microbial communities from the University of Puerto Rico - S4T2R2 | ecosystem: Host-associated > Plants > Roots > Rhizosphere ...
TGATGCAAGTTCTCAGTACGTTTGAGGCAGCCTCAGCGAGCTCTTCAGTCGGATATTCTTCAAGCGTGCCGATCAGACGGTTACGACGTACTCGATTACCGGATTGATCAGTCTCGCGCCAGAGAAATTCCCAAACGGGTGGACCAACCTTACGTTCTACAGACCTCAAATGGCCATGTTGATGCCGTACGTGCATTGTGGTTTCCTCCTGATTTGTCTTGTTCGTTACTCTTAAGGCTCTTCTGTGAATGGGCTGGAGATTATGCCCTCTCTGAAGGTGTGAATGAAAAGTGGTCGGGGGGATTCGACTGAGTATTTGGGCATTGGAATTCGGAGAATCCCGGCCGTTATTATCGGTAGCTTGTCCCCGAGGACTGTTCGTTCATACGGGCTGGCAACCGAGTGAACATGGCAAAACCTATCGGCGCTCACCTTGTTTTGGGGTGGGTTTGGTTATGCCAGAGCCATAGTATGCCAGTTTGGTATTGGACAAACCCTATTCGGTTATGAGTTGAGTTTCAATTTTACGATCGAGCCTTACCCACGAGACCAAAAAGATTCGGTTTCATTGATGGGTTGGGAAGTTGACCTTTATTGTAAAGGTGATGCTGGTCCCGTTTTGATGGGTAGGATGATTGCCGATCGAAGCGAACCTGTGCGTCTGCTGGAGGGGGTTCGGCTGAGTTTTTCTTCGCAGGTGCAGAACTCGCTGCTGACGGGACTTCGTTTATCGTTACTACGTACACGAGGAGATCGGTTTTTGTTCAGGGCTTTTCTGCCAGAGCGAAGAGGCGGTTCCGATTTGAAATGTAAAGCACTCCGTTCGCCGGTACAGCCGTCGAGTAGACGGAACTGCCCATATTCGTCTCCGCCAGAACTTTCTTTACTTTTCCTTCCTGGAGGACCGTAACATCTCCGTCCTCGTCGCCGAGATAAATCTTCCCATTGATGAGCATGGCTGATGCCCAAACTGCGGCAAACATGTCGTGCGTCCAATATACCTGTCCTGTCTTGGCATCGAGACAGTGCAAAAAGCCACTGTAGTCAGGAAGGTAGATTAGCCCGTCCTTGATGGCGGCCGTTGAGACGGAGCGGCGAATCTTGTCGTACTGCCAAACCAAACCAGTTTTAGTAATGTCACCGCGTTTCGTTGCGTCGATGCAATAAAGATGGCCCGGGCCTTCGCCATGCTCAGGGTCCTGACCGTTGGCGATGTAGACCTTGTCTTCATAGATAACCGGCGTCGAGATAATCTCGTTTTTCGTCTTGGGCCAAACTGAGTCTTTGGGATTTGTGTCAAACTCCCAAAGCTTCTTTCCTGTCAACGGCTCGTATCCGCGAATCCAACCATCGCCCTGTGCGTGCACGAGCATGTCGATTCCGCCGACTTTTCCAATTGCGGGTGCTGACCACTGCCCGTGCAAAATGCGATTGCCCACCGAATTGTCTTCCCACACGAGCTTGCCCGTCGTTTTATTGACGGCAATGATTGCGGGCGCCTTCGGCGAAGGAACGTTGACGTGGCTCTCATCCTGGCCATTCGACGTGCTGACAATGACTAAATCACCGTAGATTACCGGCGAAGAATTTGCGAGGTTGTGTGGTTGTGAGCCGACTTCCTCCATCATGTCGAAACGCCAAACGACGTCGGCATTAAACTCACCTGTCAGCTTCTCGTCCGTGACGGGTCCGTCGTTCTTCCCATCGCGAAATCCCTGCGTATCGAGACACATTAGCTCAGCGCGGTTCGAGACATAGTAAATGCGATTCCCTTCGACGATCGGAGACGAGGCGAGTCCCTGATAAGGCCAGTCATTAACGCGACCAGCCACAAGCTTATCGTGAGTCATCTGCCACATGAATGCGCCATCCGATTCACGAAAAGCCATCAACACACCTTTATCACCTTTGATGCTTGGATCGCGTAAACCCTCATTATTCGTGCCAACGAAAACCATTCCACCGGAGACCACCACGTTACCGTAGCTCTGCGAACCCAACTCGGCGACCCACTTCACGTTCTTCCCGGTCTTGATGTCCCAGGTCGTTGGCAGACCCTTCATGTTGGAAACCATGTTTCGATCAGGCGTGCCGCCCCACATGGGCCAGTCGCCCTTGCCAGGATCGGAAGCGGAGACGGTAGGCAATTTGTAGAACGCGGCGGACATGACTACCGCTGCGAGCAATGCGAATACAATCGTCACGGAGCTGGGGCTAACGATCTTTTGTTCACTATTTCTCTTATTCATCATTTTTTCCTCGGCGCCGCTCACTTGTTCGCATACACCTTCAAGTTGTCGAAATAGATCTCCGCAACGGCGTTGCCAAAAATGCCGGGACTGCCTTGATGGTTTCCGATCGGATCAACTCGCTCGATCATCCACGCAGTAGGTTCAGTTTCCGCGGTAGGCCAAACCTTACCGCGCACACGAACCTTTCCGTCCGGCATGTTTTCAACCGTTAGCTTCATGCGATACCAGGTGCCGGGCTTCCATGCGAAAGGAATCGTTACAGTACGTCCTATCTCGGGTTGCCACTCTTCGATGTGCAACTCCTGGCTGTTCCCGTAAAGTACCAACGCGTAACGCTGCGCAATTACTCCGACATCCCCTTGTTGCCGTCGTTTCTCAGTCGCCCAAATGTCCGATTCCACTGTGTAGTCCGATAAAAATGTAGGTCCCATGTAAGCGCGGGCGCGGGTAAGAAGGCTAGAACCTTCGGTCGTTTTCACGAGGACTTTGTTACCCTCGATGTCGCGTACGGCATACTTGGTCAAAGTGTTGGTCCATGTAGGTGGAACGCTACCGGGCGCAAACGTCTCGAAGGTCTCGCTCCAGGGAAGTGAAGGAGCAATTCTCACACGCGCTGCACCGGTCAGCTCACCAAACTTCGCCTTAACCGAACCTGCTTGCCACCCACCATCTGAGGCCGCTACGAATTCACCGTTAGTTACTGCTCCCTTCAACTTATCAAGCGACCACTCTGCTGATTTTTCTTCACGAATAAAATTACCAAATTCATCAAAGAGCCTGACCCGGAAGTTCACCTTGTCTCCAGGTTTAATCATGAGCTCGGTCGGTACCACCTGCATGTAGTGAGGCGTGCCATTTGGGTGAGATGAGACAGCATTTGGATCGGCCTGCCTCGTCAGTCTCGACACAGTTGTGACCTTCTTCTTCCCGATCGCATACAGTGTCGAGTCGCTCACCATGTAAACGCGACCGTTTGAGACAGCTACGGAGGCGATGATTACTGCCGGCTGCTGTTCTGTCCCAAGTTGTTTCTGGTCCAGGATCTCGCACCCGGTTGCGCTGGGTTTGAGGATGTAAAACTTTCCGCTCTCCGTTCCGACGTAGAGTTTGCCGTCTGCAAGGACAGGGGAAGCCTTCTGCACCGTGCCAAGAGTTAACCGCCAGAGTTCCTTACCTGTGTTGAGATCGAACGCGGCGAGGTTTGCGCTGTTATCAAGTTGATATACACGATCACCGTCGATGACAGGCGACGAGAATCCGCCCATCCATCCAAACACAGTCCATTTAACTCGGTCCTTTTTTATTTCACCGTGACCAGTCGCATCCACCGCGGCGATCATGCCCATCTCGCTCGATTCCAGGTTCTCTTCGCTATGAGTGACAATTGCATCGGTGCCATGCATCACTACTCCCGAGTTAATGCCACGCTTTGAGATTTCATATTTCCAGACTGGCTCACCCGTCTGCGCTTTGATTGCATGGACCATTCCGTCACTCGCTCCCTCAATCAGCAAACGAGTGCCATTCACGTTCACAATAGTCAAAGGTGCGTAAGTGGTATCGTAGGGTCGTCCTCCCGGCGCGCTAATCCACATGGTCTCGCCGGTCTTCTTGTCGAACGCCATAAAGCGGTGTGCTCCCCGTCCATGGTCGCCCCACACGAAAGTAACGCCACTAACGATCACGAGATCCCCGTCAACAATTGGTGAGACCGTGCGTCCGCCGTGAGTCGTAAGCATGCCAAAGTCTTCACCAAGCGAACGTTCCCACACGACCTTGCCTTCAGGAGAGAGCGCGAGAAGGGTTCCGCCCACACCTAACGCATAGACATTACCAGTAGCAGGGTCGCCGGCGGGCGAAGCCCAGCCGACGCGATGAGGTGGCACATCGCTCAGGTAGACGTTGAAGTGATGTTCCCACAGAAGCTTTCCGGTATCGGCATCGAAACACATTATGCGTTCCTGTTCCGTCTCACCTTTGCCGTAGGTGTTCTGGAGGTACACTCTATCGTTCATCACGATCGGTGCTGAGCGTCCGCCATAAGGAACTTTCCACGCCAGGTTTTCACCGGTAGGAGACCATTTCTCGGGAAGATTCTTTTCCGTTGAGATACCGTCGCGCGCCGGTCCCCGCCAATCAGTCCAGTCGTTTGCAGAAGCGGGCGCGGACAGCAGCAAGAAAATTGCGAGATTCAGAAAAAGGGGAAATAGTTTAGTTATTCGCATGTCAATCAACGCGATACGACGGGATTTAGAGCCCGAAGGTTTTCAAGAAAATTGTGGGAGCGACGTTTGCAACTTATGGATGTAAAGTACGCAAGCTTGCGTTGTAGTGATTCACTTTTTTCACCCGGTTCTGTCGCGTTAAATAATAATCCTACTGTCAGCCTTTGGCCTCAACAAAAGCGACTTTCAAATAAGCTAACCGACCTCGTCGACTATTGACAATAGTTGAAAGCGCCTCTTATACTCCGCGCTCTCTCCTGAACAACCCTCCGGGAGAAAACTCTATGAAACGTAGTCGTTCGAAAATCATATTGCATGGTTTTAGGCCTACCGGAAGCGGCGCCACTCATGTTCTCGGCGATCTCGAGGCGGCCGTCATGGAAGTGTTGTGGCGAAAGCCCGGGCAGACTGTGAATGAAGTCGAAGAACGGATGCAGCAACAGCGCGGGGGGCGCGCACATACAACTGTTCTCACTACGCTGGACCGGCTGTACCGCAAAGATTATTTGACTCGCGAAAAGCAGGGCAAAGCGTTTGTCTACGCTCCGCGATACTCGCGTGAAGAATTTGAGCACGGCGTGGCTCAGGAAGTTCTCGGCGCTCTTCTGGGCCAATTTACTGAGCCGACCCTTTCCGCCTTCGTTGATCTCGTTGGTGATAGTGATGAGAGATTAGACCGGCTCGAAGCCATGATTCGGGAGAAGCGGCGCATTGTAGGAAACGGACGTCGAACGTAGAGGATAAGTTTGCTTTTCATCGCCATTGAGAACTTCATACTCTTCAGCACTCTGTTTGCTCTCGCTTGCTTTGTACTTGCGGCGGCGACACAGATTCTGACCTCGCGGGGCCTGCTCAGAGTACAGCCTGATAATCTCGCGCGTTTTTATACCTTCCTGCTGATTATTCCACCCGTTGCTGCAGCATGGTTAGTAATCGCGGCGCTGTTACCCGAATGGCTGTTAAGCGCTGCGGCTTTCAGTGCAGATCATGGTTCACCACCTCACGACCTGCACTTGTTGAGTGAACTGACCGCGAGTCTCGAGCCGACGCTCGCTTATATGACGTTTACCTTTGTGCTTGCAGCCGCGAGCTTCTCAATCTTATCAAGTTGGCGCATGCGCGCTCGGCTGGGAAGGCTCATCGCAAGGCTGGAGTTAAATGTCGATTATCCTTCAATGGAGCAGATTTCGGTCGTTCAGCAATGTGCCTCGCGTTACTTTCTCGAGGTGGGTCTCGTAACGAGTAGTTATCCATTTATTTTTGTCTGGGGCTTTACCCGATCGAAGTTGATTCTTTCGACAGCACTCTTGCGGACTTTGACGGTTGAAGAGTTGCGCGGCGTGATGGAGCATGAAGCAGCCCATCACCGTCGTCGGGATAACTTGGCGAAACTACTTTTATCGCTGTCGACTTGTTCGTCGCTTGTTTTCCCGCTGTCACGTTTAATCCTGAAGTGGCGTGCACTGGAAGTGGAAATGGTGTGCGATGATGTCGCGGTAGCACAGACCGGTAGCCCACTTGAGATTGCGGATGCTCTCGTCAAACTGCGGCGGCAGGAACCGGCGGTCCATTTATCATCGGAGACTGCCGCTATCTCGACATTCATCTCACGCAACTCGGATCATTTTGAGTGTCGCGTCCATCGTTTGATTCAGGTTGCTGGTGATCCGCCTTACGCACTTTCAAAACAAGAAACTCCTTTTCGTTTACAACTCGTTCGTGCCCTCATCTGCGGTGTTCTGTTTGCTACGACCTTAGTAGCCCTCACACTGCTTTCGCCGCTGGGAGTACACCGCATCGCCGAATCCGCAATCCGGCTGTTCACGTAATCAGATATATCCATGGACCAAGACACTCTTTCACATAATCGAGCGATGCGCTTGCAAAAACTACGGCATGTCGTCGGACGTTGCGTCCTGCCGCTATTCCTTCTTGCTCTCGCTCAGACGACCATTGTACGCACCATCTATGGACAAGCTTCGTTACAGACGGATGTGCCCGCCAGCGCTGTGGTCGAAGGGACGCCGTCGGCGCTGAGTATTACAGTCGGCCGTTATTACGATCCGGTTCAGGGAACTTCGTCCAGCGATCTCGTTCGTCGTGCGCTGGCTGCAAATGGCGATCTTGCCGCCGCACGTCTTAACGTGGATCGCGCTCGTGGGCGGCTGCGACAAGCAGGGTTGTTTCCGAATCCGAGTCTGGATTTTGAACAGCAAAGCGAGCGCCTAACCGGGGCAGGCACAGATCGCGCAACGAGTATTGGTATCGCGGTTCCCCTTGAGCTCGGAGGCAAACGTGGAAGACGAATTGACCTCGCGCATGCCGAAGTCGAAGCGGCGGAAGCTGATGTCGCTGACCGTGAGCGACGGCTCGCGGCTGAGGTTGGATCTTTCTATGCCGAAGCACTGGCAGCGTTACGTGAACTCGCAACAACTGAGGGCATCAATAACATTGATCTGGAGATCGCCCGCGTCGTTCAGATTCGTGTCAACGAAGGTGACACATCTCCACTGGAGTTGAATCTCATCAAGGTTGAAGTCGACCGTTTACGGTCTCGTCGGGCGCTCGTTGAAGGTCGATTGCAAGCGGCATTGATCAAGCTCAAATCAATTTCAGGGATGTCACCGCTGGAACCGCTGCGCCTGCGAGAGGACTTGTCTCGGCCGGTGCTGAGCCCTCCACCCGCTACTCAGGAAGCGGCAATCGAGATGGCCTTAACCTCACGCCCGGATCTTAAAGCGGCGCGTCTTCAGGAGGAAGTCTCGCAAGCAGGATTACGACTGGCCAATGCCAATGCCGTCCCGAACGCGACGGTGTTCAGCCGCTACATCTTCGATCGGACGCTTACTGATCTGCCGGCTCCCCTGATACCAGTGCCCAACTTCAGTAAGCGCATTGCCCTCGGTATGTCCATTGGCCTACCCATTCTCAATCGCAACCAGGGTGCGAAAGACGAAGCTGTAGCGGCAATTTCCCAAGCGAAGGTGCGGCGTGAATTTCTCGAGCAGATCGTGCGCGCCGAAGTGGCGAGCGCCTACACCAGATACCAGGCGGCCGTGATGGCCCTCAGCACTTTCGAAGAGGGAGTCGTCGCACGCTCGAACGACAACATTCGCGTTATTCGTGGCGCTTATGAGGCAGGTGCTTTCAAGATTACTGATCTACTTACTGAACAGCGCCGGTTGGTGGACGCACAACGTGAATTGACGGATACGTTAGCCGAGCAATACAGAGCCCTGGTAGACCTACGAGCTGCGCTTGGTTTACCGGTTGTCGAAAGCACAAAACCATAACTGAGGAAGTTAACGCATGTCGCAACAATTGTTTCGAACGGACGAAACCTCAACTGACGATTCGGAACCGAAGGGAAAGCAAGCATCGAGTTCACGCCGTCGCAACCTGCTGATACTGGCGATTGTTGGTGTGGTCGCGATTGTGGCCTTGTTCATTATTCTGCTTCGGTCGCGGAGTACCGCGGAAAGTCCGCAACAGGCGGCGACGAGCAGCGAAACTAAGGCTCCGAGCAACGATGTCGAATTGTCACAGGAAGCTATATCGGCAGCCGGCCTCGAGATCGTGGGCGTCACACAGCGAGCCGCGGTGTCGTTGATGAAAGTTACCGGAACGATTGAAGCAAATGAGCAGCAAACTCAGAACATCACGCCACTGGTTGCGGGCAAGGTTGAACGCGTGTTTGTGAAACTCGGAGATCGGGTCCGTGCAGGAACGCCTTTGGCCACTGTCTCCAGTCCGCAGATTGCCGAGTTACACGCCAAGCTTCACGAGGCCCAAACACATTTGCAAATCGCGGAGCGCAACTACCAGCGAGTGCAGCGATCCGAGAATCGGGTTGCGGTTTTCCAGGCAAAAGCGAAATTGGACGAAGCGCAAGCGACTCTCACGCGCACAAAACGTCTGGTCGATCTCGGTGCCGGCGCCGGAAAAGATTTGGTAGCAGCTGAGACCGCTTATAACAGCGCCAAAGCTGAATATGACTTCCAGAGCAACATCTCACTCAGTAAAGAGGTGCAAGAGGCGCGCGCCGAAGTTGAGACGACCCGAGCTGACATCGCTCACATCAAGGATCAGATGCGTGCCTACGGCGCTTCGAATGCCGAAATCGAGAGCGAAGAAAAGAATCAGAACACCGCATTAATTATGCTTCGCGCTCCATCTGCAGGAATCATTTCTGAGCGCACAGTGAATCCTGGTTCCGGCTTCGAAGCGGGAAAGCCATTATTCACGATCGCGAATCTTTCGGGTGTTTGGGTCGTTGCGAATGTGCCCGAAGGAAGTGTCAAGAATTTGCACGTCGGCACTCCAGCCGAGGTGCGGTCCAGCGCTCTTGGCAATGAAGTGCTTGCAGGACGCGTGAGCTATATCAGTCCACAACTCGACGAGACGACGCGAACAGCTCACGTGCGCATCGATGTGCCGAACCCTGGAGAAGTGCTGAGAGTTGGCATGTTTGCGGAAGTAGGGTTTCAGACAACTGCTGCGGGCGAACCCGCTGGTGAGGAGTTGGTGATTCCCTCTGATGCTGTACAGAGCGTTGGCGATCGCAGCATCGTCTTTATGCCAAAAGAGAATGAACCCGGACACTTCACGGTCCGCGACGTCCAGCTTGGACCTGAAGCAGACGGTTATCGAAAAGTTCTGAGCGGTCTCGCTCTCAACGAGCGCGTCGTAACGAAGGGCAGTTTCACGTTGAAAACGCGCCTCTTGAGAGGCGAACTAGCAGAGGAATAGCATCGCATGATTGACGGACTTATACGCTTTGCCGTTTCCCAGCGGATCCTGATCCTGTTGGCCGTGCTGATGTTGATCGGCGCAGGTGTGTATAGCTTTCAACGGCTTCCGATCGATGCGGTGCCCGATGTAACAAACGTGCAGGTAATAATCTTAACACCTGCACCAAGTCTGGCTCCGCTGGAAATCGAGCGTCAAATCACTTTCCCGGTCGAAGTAGCAATGAGCGGGTTGCCGAACGTCGAAGAAATCCGCTCGGTCTCGAAGGTCGGTCTTTCTTTTGTAACCGTGGTCTTCGATGACTCGGTGAATATCTATTTCGCGCGCCAACTTGTGGGCGAACGTCTTTCACAGGCACGCGAACAAATTCCTGCGTCGATCGGCGTACCACAGATGGGACCGATCTCAACCGGGCTCGGCGAGATCTATCAATACGAAGTTAAAGGCGCGGCTGGCAGCGGGCAAGATCCAACCAGTTTGCGTACGGTTCAAGATTGGTTGGTGCGGCGTCAACTGCTCGGCGTGCAGGGCATTACTGAGGTCGGAAGCCTCGGCGGACTGGAAAAGCAGTATCAGATTCGTCTCGATCCTGCGAAGCTGCAATCTTACGGGCTTACGATCAGAGGTGTCCTCGAAGCGGTAGAGAATAACAATGCCAATGCCGGCGGCGCGTATATCGAACATGGTTCCGAGCAATATCTTCTGCGCGGCATCGGCCTCGCGCAAACGGCCGAAGATATCAGTAACATCATCGTCAAAACCGGTCAGGACGGCGTCCCTGTTTACGTGCGAGACGTCGGCGAAGTAGTCACCGGCGCAACATTGAGGCAAGGTGCGGGCGTCGCGGATGGTGAAGGTGAGATCGTCACCGGCATCGCCATCATGCTCAAGGATGAAAACTCACGCACCGTCATTGAGCGCGTCACTGAGCGAGTAAAGGAAATCAAGAAGACTCTCCCACAGGGCGTTACGGTCGAACCCTTTTATGACCGGACTGATCTCGTCAACCGAACAATTCGTACGGTGGGCAAAAATCTTATCGAAGGCGCCATCCTCGTCATCATCGTCCTGATTCTCTTGCTTGGAAATTGGCGAGGGGCACTATTGGTCGCGACCATCATTCCGCTCTCGATGCTTTTCGCGGCGATCTTGATGCGCATCTTCAATGTGTCGGGAAATCTGATGAGTCTCGGCGCGCTGGATTTCGGTCTCATCGTAGATGGCGCGGTGGTGATGGTTGAGAATGCAGTGCGCCGCCGTGCTGAAGCGCAGCACGAAGGGTCCCACGAACCACCTGAGCGGACCATTCTGGAAGCTTGTATGGAGGTGGGCCGTCCGGTAGTTTTTGCTGTCTTCATCATCATGATCGTGTACCTGCCGATTCTTTCTTTGACGGGCATTGAAGGCAAGATGTTCAAGCCCATGGCGCTAACGGTAATTTTTGCACTTCTGGGTTCGCTGCTTCTTTCACTCACCTACGTTCCGGCGGCTCTAACATTTCTGCTGCGCGGCCACGTCTCGGAAAAGGAAAGTTTTTTGATCCGTTTAGCAAAGAAATGGTATCGCCCCTCGCTCGGATTTGTGGGCCGTTACCGTTCGCAAGCTATTGCCGTCGCGACCGCGCTCGTTATTGGAAGCTTTGCGCTGTTCCCGCTTCTGGGTTCGGAGTTTATCCCCCGGCTTGACGAAGGCATGCTGGTCATCGAAGCGCGTTCGCTGCCGAGCGTTTCTCTCGAACAAGCCATTCGCTCCCACGTTCAGGCGCAGAAGGTATTGCTCAAGTTTCCGGAAGTGACCAAGGTTGTCTCAAAGGTTGGGCGAGCTGAAGTCACCATTGATCCGATGAGTGTTGATTTGGCTGATATGTATGTTGCTTTGAAAGAGCCTTCCGAATGGACCACAACGCATAACAAAACAGAATTAGTCAACAAGATGGCCGAGGCAATGGAACGTGATGCTCCCGATCTGGTTTTCGGCTTTTCTCAGCCGATTGAGATGCGCATGTCAGAATTGATTGCAGGCGTGCGTGCGGATGTGGCCATCAAGGTATTTGGGGATGATCTCGAGACACTATCGGAAACGGCTGATCAGATTGCCCGCGCCGTCCGAAAGGTGCGTGGTGCAGCAGACGTGAAGGTTGAGCAGGTTGCGGGATTGCCGCAGCTACAGATAACACCTGATCGCGCGAAGATTGCGCGCTACGGTATCAACATCGGGGACGTAAACGATCTTATCGAGTCGATTGTTGCCGGTAAACCTGCCGGTCAGGTATTCGAAGGTGAGAAACGTTTTAACCTTGTGGTCCGACTTGGAGAACAGGCAAGTCGCGATGTGGGAGCTATCAAGAATTTGCAAGTCTCAGCTCCGAGCGGTGCGCGCATTCCACTTTCGGAAATAGCTGACATTCGACTGATTGAGGGACCAGGTCAAATTTCGCGTGAGCAAACTCGCCGTCGTGTCGTCGTTGAAGCGAATGTACGCGGGCGAGATATCGGTAGCTTTGTTGCCGAAGCACAGGACGCAATAGCGAAACAGGTCAAAGTGCCCGCCGGATATTATCTGACCTATGGGGGACAATTTGAGAATCTCCAACGGGCGTCAGCACGCCTATTGATTGTCGTACCGCTGGCACTTTTTCTTATCTTCATACTTCTATTTACCACTTTCGGTTCGGTCAAGCAGGCGCTGTTGATTTACTCGGGCATTCCATTCGCGATCGTGGGCGGCATTATCGCGCTCTTCTTGCGCGGGATGCCGTTTTCGATCTCCGCCGGCGTTGGGTTCATTGCTCTCTTTGGGGTTGCGGTGCTGAATGGCGTCGTCATGGTCAGTTATATCAACAAGCTTCGTGACGAAGGAAAGTCTGTTTCAGACGCGGTGAACGAAGGCGCAATGACACGTCTCCGCCCGGTGTTGATGACAGCGCTTGTGGCCAGTCTGGGATTTATCCCAATGGCCCTTGCTACCTCTGCCGGCGCGGAAGTACAGCGACCGCTGGCAACTGTAGTCATCGGCGGCTTGATAACCTCGACCTTGCTAACGCTACTGATCCTACCAACGCTCTATGGATGGTTCGAGCGCGAGCGGGTCGAATTCTGAACCATGGGGTAGGTTGCTTGTTCGATCCGATCGAGATGCAGGAGTCAGTTCATGAAGATCATTACAGCGTTAATACAGCCCTTTATGTTGAGCAAAGTGACGCACGCGCTCGAGGAGATTAACAGCTTCCCCGGAATGACTGTGACTGACGTTCGCGGCTTCGGTCGCGAAAAGAGCGCGCATGATACGGACGCTCCGCACCGCGTGATCGAAGATTTTGTTGAGTACGTCAAGAAGGTGCGCCTTGAAGTAGTTGCGCATGACGATATGGTCGAGCAGATTGTCGAGACGATCGTACGTGTAGCTCACACTGGCAATAGAGGCGACGGTAAAGTCTTTGTATGGCCGGTTGAGCGCGCCGTGAGAATTATGACTGGAGAGACTGATGACCGGGCAGTCTAAGGATTCTTGCTACTCGGCTTCGTGCGTAAACTGTCTGTCTGGAATTAGAGGGCTTTTTATGAAACACAGAACACAACTGTTGGTGAGCGCGATGGCTGGTTGAATTGTCGGCTCAAGACCGCGAACGGTATGTGATCTCATCCGCGCCAGGGTGGGCGCAGACATTAAGAATTGAAACGAAAATGCACCGGATCTCCTCCGGAGCGTTTTCGTGATCTAAGTTCAGAGGCGAAAGCTCGGCGCAACCGCTGGCCTCGGGCAGGATCGAGACAATTATGGAAACGCCGCAAATCGGTACCTCATGGCGCACACTGATGACGCGCGAGCGGTGGATCGAGATCGGTCGAATCGTACTGGTCGGTCTGATCTCTTTTCTTTACTGGCAGCAACTAGTACCACTCCCGATTCTCCTGCTTGCTATTCCTATCGGCCTCTATCCGCTCGTCAAAACCGGAGTGATAGAACTCGTCCGCGAGCACCAGATCGGAACCGAAATTTTCGTTACCGTAGCAACCGTCATCGCTTTGATCGGCGGCGAGTATGTGGCTGCGGCAGTGTTGATGACAATCATTCTGATCGCCGAGTTTATTGCTGACCTCAATACTGACCGTGCCCGTGCCTCAATCAAGGCGTTAATCGGTTCCGTGCCCCAAGTTGCGCTGGTTCGTGATAAGGGAGGTGAGCGCAGCGTACCGATCGCCGAATTGAAGGTTGGTGACGTCGTGTTGGTGCGCGGCGGCGAAAAGATACCCGTAGATGGCACGGTGGTGGGTGGACAGGGCACAGTCAATGAAGCCTCGATCTCGGGTGAGAGTTTGCCACTCGAGAAGGACATTGACTCATCGGTTTTGGCCGGTACGCTCGTCGAGTCAGGCGCATTAGACATCAGGACAGACAAGCTTGGGCAGGACACGATGTTCGCGCGCATTATTGCGCTCGTCGAGCACGCTGAAGACGAGCAGGCGCCGGTTCAGAAGCTTGCCGACAAGGTGTCTGCGTGGCTTATACCAGTAGTCTTCGTTTTCCTTTTAGTCGTGTTTCTCATCACGCACGATTTGCGAAAGATCGTTACGCTGCTGATTTTTACCTCCCCGGCTGAACTTGGTCTCGCGACTCCGCTGGTGATGATCGCCGCCATCGCGCGTGCAGCTCAGAACGGCATTCTTGTAAAAGGCGGCATCTATCTTGAGTCACTCGCCAAGGCAGATGTAATGGTGTTCGATAAGACTGGAACACTGACTGTCGGGGAACCGCAGGTGGTAGAAGTCTACTCAGTTATGCCGGAAGAAAAATTGCTGACGCTGGCGGCGGCGGCCGATCGACGGTCCGGGCACCCTCTAGCCAAAGCTGTCGTGGACTACGCTCGGAAGTTCAACCTCAATTTGCCGGAACCTGGTAACTTCGAAATGATTCGTGGACGAGGTGTGAAGGCAGAGGTTAATGGTCAATCTGTGCTCGTCGGGAACGAAGCACTCTTAAAGGAAAACGGAATTCAAGCGTATCGATTCGACGGTAAACAAGCTGGGACGACGATCTATGTGGGGGTGGATGGCAAGACGGTCGGCGCTTTGGTTATAGCCGATCAGGTACGTCCGGGCGCTAAAGAAGCGGTCGTCAAACTGAAAGCTACCGGCGTCAAGCGGGTCGTGATGTTGACCGGTGACAACGAGAGGATCGCGCAACGGGTTGCCGCAGAACTGGGAGTGGATGAAGTGCGCGCGGATCTGTTGCCTGAAGACAAGGTGACAGCGATCGCAGAGCTTCAGACTCAGCGACACCAGGTAGCAATGGTCGGCGACGGTGTCAATGACGCACCCGCGCTGGCTCGCGCCCAAGTCGGAATTGCGATGGGCGCACGCGGCACGCAAGCAGCCATCGAAGCCGCCGACATTGCGTTGATGACCGATGATTTGTCAAAGATCGTGCTGGCGCGTGCGCTCGCGCGTCGGGCATATCGAACCATTCAGGAGAACATCTTCGTCGGCGTCGGCGTGGTTCACGTGCTCGGCATAACCGCGGCGCTGTTGGGGTGGATAGGTCCGATTCAAGCAGCGATGATTCATCTGGGACCAGATATTCTGGTCTTCCTGAATTCGATCAAGTTATTGCGAGTGCGTATCGAAGCATAAAGAACGGACACGTTTTCAAATATGAAAGGCAGGCAGCGTTTTGGTGTCAACTAATATTTTGCTCGGCGCAATCGCCGGCATCACAATTTTCCTCGGCTTGCCGATCGCTCGTTTGCGCGGTGTTTCAGATCGTCTTCGCGGACTGCTTTCGCTCGGCGCTGCGGGGGTATTGCTCTTTTTAATTGTCGAAGTCGGTTATCGTGCAATGGAGTCGGTTGAAGTTGCGGCGAAAGCCTCTTCAAAGAACGTCGCCACTCGACTGGGCTTGATTTTTGTCGTCGGGATTGCGGCAGGGCTGATAGGACTCGCATGGATCGAAGAATACAGAACTCGGCGGCGAACTGCGGGTGTCGATGCGATCGACGTGGCAACGATGATCGCTATCGGAATCGGGCTGCACAACTTTGCTGAAGGACTTGCCATCGGCCAATCATTCTCCGGCGGCGCATTCAGGCTTGGCATTGTGTTAGTAATCGGCTTTGCCTTGCACAATGCGACGGAAGGCTTTGGCATTGCGGCGCCACTCGCTAATCAATCCGTAAGTTGGGGACGACTTCTATTACTCGGTCTGATTGGTGGTGGCCCAACAGTATTGGGTGCCGTGATTGGTGGTATCTGGGTCAATCCTACGGTCGAATTGCTGTTCTTGTCTTTGGCAATGGGTTCGCTCATTTATGTCACACGCGAACTCTTTCGCCTGCGTTTCCAAAACTTGGGCGCGGTTGCTGCAATGTCAGCCGTGACCGTGGGAATACTGATTGGATTTGGCACTGAGTTGATCAGTCAGGTCGGTCAATCGGACAATGCGACGCAACCGAGTTCAACCGTTGCGGCAACGATTCGATTCGCAAACAAACGGGCGGAACCAGCGTCGGTCTCTGTGCCTCGCGGCCAGTCTCTCGTGATTGAGAACGGTGAAAGTGCTCCTCTTGTCATTGAGGGCAATGGCATGTACGTCGGTGAAGTGGTTATTCCGGTAGAGGGAAAAGTTAGCGTGACTGCGAGTGGCCGCGAGGGTGAGTATCGGCTGTTGGATGAGCGCGGTCACAGCGGCACTGCGATAATTACAGTACAGCCGGGCACAAAGGTCGAGGCACTCAGTGATGAGGTCAATGCACTCGGGGCATTGACTGTTCTGGAAGGTCACGTACGCGCGTCGAAAGAACTTCATGATCGCGGTGCGAGCGGCCAGGGACCTGACCCGGCGCTCGATTTAAAACGTGCAGGAAAACATGCGGGACATCCGCAACACGAGTTGCTTGAAGGTCACGATCCGGATGCTCTGGTTCTACAAAGGCTTTTGCACGAGCGCCAAGTTTTCGATTCATTGAATTCGGCTTTAAGCGCTTACGTGAAAATCTCCGGGGACGCAAAAGTTGCGAAGGAAGAAGTCGATCAGAAATACAAGGCAGCGTTGGATGCGACAGAACAAGCACGACGTGCGATTGGTGGTTCGGCGTACGACCAGCCCGCCTTCCGCAGTCGTGTAGCGCAGTTCGTCATGGAGACTGCGGCCAGCGAATATGCGACGGCTACCGAGGGCGGTCGCGTACTGGTCGAAGAGCCAGGCGTACCCGGCAAAGACAATTTTATTGAATACCAGGACGCGCGCGATTTTCTGGCAGCGGCTGAGGACCTACTCAATCGTGGTCCATCTATTACGGTCGCAGAGGATGGGCGCGCAGCATCTGAAAGACTTCATAAGGAAGTATTTCCAACTCTCGATCCGCCCAACCCTGACAAACCCATACCGGCGAACGAAGTAAGAGCACTAATAGATCGTGTAATTCGTGGGCTACCACGCCAATGAAACTTGCGGCTATTGCTATCGCGATTGTTCTGACTTCATCGCTTCCGGTTTTTGCACAATCGGAACAGACGGACAAGACCGCGAAGACTGTGCTGCAGGTGATGAAAATCGAAGCTGCTTGGGGCCGAGCTGTTTTGCAACACGACGCGAAAGCATTTGATCGCATCTTGTCTGATAAGTACATCGGCACAAGCAGCAGCGGCGAGACCCGAAATAAGACTGAGACGCTTAATCGGCTTAAGTCAGCCGAAGATCACTTCGATTCTTTTACGTCCTGCGATTTTGATTTGCATATCGATGGGAATAAGGTCACTGTCACGGGCCATGTCGCTGCCACATTAAGGATCAAGGATCAAATCAAGGAGAGTTGTTTCAGCTACACGAGAGTTTATGAAAGGCAGAAGCGACGATGGCTAGTTGTTTCTTCGCAGACAAGCCACCTAACCGCCCCGTGCTGTACTAAAACGTTAAAAGATCCGTTGACCTTACGCTCAATGGTTCGTTTCATGAATTAATACAGTGGCCGTCTTCTTTCACCCGCAAGAAATTCTGATTGGCTTAGGCATGACCATTCTGCTTTGCGTGGGTCTTGTTACTCTAATAAGCTACGCTGCGCGGCGAGCTCTGACGACGGGAAAACGTAAGGTCTCGAATCGCTCAAGATTGCGAAAGCGGAACAAACGCTAACTCCGGGTGCCAAGGTTAACTGCACTTCTGTATCCTATGCTTGGATAGAGACGGAAGATCATTCAATGGATTCGGCGCAACTGGAAGTAGCGGGTGCTTCGCTGTGGCGAAACCGTGACTTTCGCCTCCTGTTCAGTGCTCAAATTATCTCGTTACTCGGCAGCGGCGTTACGACCGTCGCGCTCGCGCTATTCGCTTACCAGTTAACCGGAGGAGCATCGGCAACTGCCGTCATTGGCAATGCCTTGATGCTTCGGATCCTCGCCTTTCTTTTGTTCTCGCAACCGGCCGGAGTTATAGCTGACCGATTCAACCGAAAGCAAATTCTTATCGCCGCTGACCTGCTTCGCTTCGGACTGCTCGCTCTCTTTCCGTTCGTCACCACGGTATGGCAGATCTACTTGATGATCTTTGCCATCAACGCAGTGACTGCATTCTTTGGTCCAACTTTCGATGCGAGCATTCCTGAAATCGTCGGTGAAGATCAATACGTCAAGGCTCTATCGCTATCGCGCGTTGCTAACGACGTGGAAGCTGTAGCCGCGCCTGCTGTGGCTGCCTTGCTGATTGCGCTAATGAGTGTTCGCTGGGTCTTTTGGTTCGACGCCATCACCTATCTGCTCTCGGCATTGCTTGTGTTCTTTGCAACTGTTCCCTTTGTGGCAAAAACACTGGCGCGGCTGTCATTGCGGAGCTTCATGGCTGAACTAACAACCGGAACCCGCATACTCCTGGGTGAACCATCTTTAAGACAAGCTCTGACGCTAAGCATTGCGGAAGCGACCGCCGGCGCGGCGGCGATCGTCGCGACTGTTTCTTATGTACGAGACATCCTCGGTCGCAGTGATACAGCTTTCGCCTTCACGATGGCGATACTAGGTTTCGGGTCGTCAGTCACTGCCATATTTCTGGGTCGGGCAACAGGTCGATATGAAAGAGGAGCAAGAGATAAAGCTACACTGCATGGGCGGCGGCACGCATGGTCTGCGCGAGCCTTGATCGCCGGCGGCACGGTCCTTTCTTTAGTGCTGCTACCTGACTTTCTGCGGCCGCCGTTCCTAGTGTTTGCGTTTCTTTGGATGCTAAACGGCACGGGTCAAGCTTTGATTGCGATACCTTCATCAACACTGCTGGCCGAGCATACAGTGGAAGCCGAGCGTGGTCGTGCTTATGCCGCGCACTTTGCTTTAACGCATTTCTTTTGGTTGCTTAGTTATCCTGCAATTGGGCACGCGGCTGCAAACTGGGGCGCGCCGAAGACATTCACTGCCGCAGGTTTCGTATGTCTGGGCGTTACAATCTTTGCATTCCTGATCGGCTATGGGCGTCGTGATCCACACCGTCATGTCGCGCCAGACTAATGGAGGCGCTATCTCTGAACTATGAGTCATGCAATGGACGAAACATAGGTTATTCATCCTGTCTCTTTTTGCGTTGGTCAGTACTTTAGCAATCCTGGTTTGGCGATACCGCGACCTGGTTGCCGACCTTTGGCGGAATTTGTTTCTTTATTATCAGGACTAATCGTTAATTCTCAAAACGTGAAATCTCGCGTGAGCTTGAATTGCAAACTGTAAGAAGGACGCTCGAGTCCTGCGCCCGTACCCTGATTATAGATGACGAAGAAATCGCTATTGGGGCGATAGATGTAGCGCAGGCGCACATTGATGAGTGACAGTCGCGCAGCGGAATTCAATTGAACTAGTGCGGAGGTCAGCAGCTTGCGAGAGAAGTTATAGTTGAATCTTCCGGTAAAGAGACTCGTGCTGAAGTCTCCCTCGCGCAAGTGCACTTTGTTGTAACTCTCCTGAAGATCCAAAAGCAGATGCGGATTTGGTCTCCATGTAATCCCGCCGGAAGTTTCGTAGCGCGTGCCTGTATAGAACTTCCCCCACTTTTCTCGAAACGTAAAAATCACTGGCTTACTCAGATCGCTCGTAAATGAGATGCGTGGGCGATTGAACTGATAGGCTCCCACCGGAATGGTGATGCCTGGTCGGATGTGAAACGGCTCAGTCAGAACATCATTAACTGCTTCAATCGGACGGAAGAAAAATTCGGAGGAGTTCTTGAAGATTGTATCCCATGAAAGCTCAGTCTGCCGGGTTGCCAATTTGTTATGGCGATCGGTGTAGTATTCAATCTGCGTTTCAAACTCCATCTGCTGCACGTGAGGAATGAACTTTGGCCGCGGCTTGTAAGCGAATTGTCCAAAGTACTGATGAATTCCATTTCGTTCGATGAAGCCAACTTCAGGATTAAAGTTTGAGCCCACGTCTTCATAGACGGTGATGAAGCGATACAGATCATTCTCAAAGATCGATTGCAGCCGGGACGATCCGTAGCTTGAGTGGACGCCTGGACTAATTGAACCCATCCAAAAGGCAGTCACCTTGTAATGATCGGTGAGGTTGAATTCTGAATCGACGCCGGCCACGCGATTGTAGGTGTTGCCGCCGGTCGAAGTTGCACCCTGACGATTGACGAATATGCCTCCTATGTACGATCGCTTCAGAATGTCGCGTTTGACCCGCAGTACTGTGAATTGATCGCGTGGAATTCCGAGACCGCTTGAAGTCTCGCCGAGTTTGCGTGTCTGCACCTGCAGGAAGCCGACGTTGTAAGGACCGATTCTGCCAGTGAGTTTCGCGCCGTAGTCAATTGGCACTGGCGCGCCGTCATCAGTTAGGCCGATTCGCCTTGTGAAGAACGCTTGATTCTCTTCTTCGCGGCCAAATAAAAAGATGCCGGAATTCTCCAGAAAGAAATCTCGCTTTTCGGGGAAGAACACTGAGAAGCGAGTAAGGTTAATGACCTGATTGTCAACCTCTGCCTGACCAAAATCGGGATTAGCTGTAAATTCGGCAGTTAGCGAAGGTGTAATCCCGATCTTCGCTACTTCCAATCCGACCTTGCCATTCACGCCGGCGTCGAAACCGCGCGCGCCGACAAGCGGCACGCCTTGTCGCCAGCCACCAGTCGCGTAAGGTTTGATCTCATAGAGACGGCGACGTTTGATTTCTCCAACGCCCGTTAGCTCGCCGGCTTGTGACACGCGCTCCAGACCATACGACCGTTGCCAACTACTCCAAAGATTCTCTTCATTCTTGCGGCGGATGACGCGTGAGACATTGAAACCCCAGGTGTCGATTCCTTCGGTGAAGCGAAGCGTGGTCAAGGGAATCTCAATCTCAACTACGAAACCCTGTGCATCTATTCGGCCCGCTGAAATCCATGAGCCGTCCCAG
>Ga0081539_10003221_pt1 | contig 20597 bp, 20 predicted proteins | sample TabmetS4T2R2_FD_71023 | JGI IMG/M metagenome (GOLD analysis project Ga0081539, IMG submission 71023) | Tabebuia heterophylla rhizosphere microbial communities from the University of Puerto Rico - S4T2R2 | ecosystem: Host-associated > Plants > Roots > Rhizosphere ...
AGCCAAATATGGAGCAGCGTTCCAAAAACCGCGTAATGCACAGGAATATTCAAAATATCAAACTGACCTGTTGTCGATGGAATATACAAATTGGCGTGAAGAACAACAGGCTCTTAATTTGATTGGGACATTAAAGTCTTTACCAGTTGGCATTCCACTGCTGGTCTGGTGCGGAAACAGCCATCATTCCAAACAAGCTTCGCCGGACTGGCTTCCCATGGGATATCAATTCAAAAAAATCAGTGGTATCGACCATTTCGTAATAGATCAACTACGGACAGTGAACTTCGATGGATCTGGGCATGGCAATGAATTCGTGGCACAGTTTGCGAATGAGCTGACGAGTTATGGTGGCACGGCAGGATTTCTCGCAGAAGAAGCTCCTTCAATATTCAGCGGCGAACGTATTGCTGACGCGTACCTGCTCTCCACTCAGAATGATTTAGAGTAAAAAACAAAATAAGCTGACTCTCTTCCATGCGAATGAAAAGTTACGCAATAAATTCTCGTCGCGAATTTTCGCGAACAAACTTACGAAATTCGCAGTTAAAGGAATGAATCGTCAACGTTTTGCACTATCAATTTTCTGCCGGAGGATTCCAATGCATAAAACCATATTGAAGCGTGTTGGGTTTGGCTTGTTGATTATCATTCTGTTACTTGGTGTTAGTGGAGCCTATTATTTCAAGAGCTATTTGCCAAACACAGTTGCGCCGAAATCTTTCCCGCAGGTTGACGGCGAAATCCAACTCGAAGGTCTCGATGGCACGGTGGATATTTATCGCGACGGCATGGGTGTTCCACATATTTTTGCAAGCACGTCTCATGATCTTTTCTTCGCACAGGGGTTTATCCACGCACAGGATCGCTTCTGGCAAATGGATTTCTGGCGTCACGTGGGCTCGGGAAGGATCTCTGAGATGTTTTCCTCCGAAGTGGAGACGGATGCGTTCCTCCGCACACTGGGTTGGCGCGTCACCGCAGAACAGGAATGGGAGCAGTTGCCATCCCTATTGAAAGATCAGCTAACAGCATACAGTGACGGTGTGAACGCTTATCTAAAGGATCATGAAGCGATTGCGCTAAGTCTTGAATATTCGATTCTTGGCTTGCTCAACCCTGACTACAAAATCGAGCTTTGGACTCCGGTCAATAGTCTTACCTGGGGGAAGGCCATGGCGTGGGATTTGCGCGGCAACATGGATGAAGAGATCGAGAGAGCTATTCTGCTCAAAACACTAAAGCCGAAACAGGTCAGTGCACTATTTCCGCCCTATCCTCAGGATCATCCTGTGATTGTCAACAAAATCGGGAATGGGAGTTCGGCGAATGCGCCGACTCAACCCTTGACAACCACTATCCCTGATGAAACCATCTCAACAATTGGACGTAACGCTTCTCTTCTGGACCTCGCGCTGGGCCCGATTGGCGATGGAATCGGATCCAACTCCTGGGCAGTCGCTGGCTCGCGCACAACGACGGGATTACCGCTGCTCGCGAACGACCCGCATTTGAGTATTCAAATGCCCTCCATTTGGTATCAGGCTCATCTGGAGTGCAAGCCTGCTACGGAAGATTGTCCCTATAATGTAGCTGGCTTCACCTTTGCAGGCGTGCCGGGCGTCATCATCGGTCACAATGACAAAATTGCCTGGGGCTTTACCAACGTCGGTCCCGATGTCATGGACTTATATGTTGAACGAGTGAATCCCGATAACCCAGATCAATATGAAGTCAACGGTGAGTGGGTCGACTTTGATACTCGTAAAGAAACGATTAACGTCGCAGGCAAGGAACCAGTTGAAATCACCGTACGATTGACAAGACACGGTCCTGTCATCTCTGAAACATACGGTGACTTGAAAAACGAAAACACGAATGATGACCCTAAATTTGTTCCATTTAAAGAGCGCGTGGGAATTGCGTTGCCAGAGCAATATGCGATCTCGCTTAAGTGGACTGCCCTTTCGCCATCTACACCATTCGAAGCGATCTGGGGGTTCAACAAGGCGCAGAACTGGGAGGACTTTCGCGAAGCCGCGAAACACTTCCATGTACCGGCGCAGAATTTGCTCTATGCAGATGTCGAAGGCAATATTGGGTATCAAATGCCGGGGGATATCCCTATCCGCGCCAACGGCGATGGCACCTTCCCCGTCCCTGGCTGGACAGATGAATACGAGTGGACAGGTTTCATTCCATTTGAAGAACTGCCTTATACATACAATCCTCCTGAAGGTTATATCGTGACTGCGAATAACCAGGTTCCTCCTAGTGATTATCCTTATCTCATTACACAGGACTGGAACTACGGCTTCCGCGCCCAACGCATCGTGGATATGATCGAGAACGCACCCGGAAAAATTGACCTGGCTTATATGCAGCAGATCCAGGGTGATTCGTTTGATGCGAACGGACCTGTCTTTGTGCCTTTGCTGACGCAGACAAGTTTTAACTCTGCAACATCTAATCAACTGAAAGCACTGGATTTGTTGAAGAATTGGAATTACGAGGCAAGAGTAGATTCTCCCGCTGCGGCGGTCTTTGAAGCGTTCTGGCGCCATCTTCTGCAAAACACGTGCTATGATGACTTGCCTGAACTGTATTGGCCAGGCGGAGGTTCCCGCTATGGTGAATTTATGCGTAACTTGAGCGCGGATAGCGGATGGTGGGATGACAAAACTACATCAGACGTGATCGAGACGCGCGACGATATCCTCAGGAAATCATTTGTAGAGGGAGTCGCCGAACTCGAAAAACTTTTGGGGAATGACATTTCCAAATGGAATTGGGGTGAGTTGCACACAGCCACGTTTCGAAATGGAACGTTAGGCAAATCCGGCATTCCGCCGATCGAAGCATTATTCAACCGCGGCGCTTTCCCTACGGGAGGAGGCAGCTCCATCGTTAACGCGACCGCATGGGATGCAACAGAAGGCTATCAGGTTGTGGATCTACCCTCGATGCGGATGATCGTGGATCTGAGCGATCTGAACAATTCTCTTACCGTCCACACAACAGGTCAGTCAGGTCATGCGTATCATCCGCATTACATTGATTTGGCTCCGCTTTGGGCGAAGGTGGAATATTATCCAATGACCTGGGATCAGAATGAGATAATGACACAAGCCGAAGGGCATTTGGTGTTAATGCCGAAATGATCTGTAGGGACACAGCAACGCTATGTCCCCACTATCTTTTGATCCTCAACGCCAGCCACGAAAAAAAGATCACCCCCAAATAGCTGGCGATCAAATCCTGCAGGCTGGATGTGCGGCTCACAAAGTAGCGCTGTGAGAACTCTTCGAGACCGATCAAGAGAGCAAGCGTCAGCCCACTTTGTACCGCGACCCAATTCCGGGGCCTACTTGGAAACGCCTGGAAGAACGTCAAGTCAATTAAAAAAGTCAATATCCCGTACAAGATGAAATGCCCCGCCTTATCGCCATAAGGAATTTGATTGACCAGCTTAAGAATGCCAAGCTGTCCTCGATCTGCCAGGACAATGATGAAAATGATAAATAAAAGGAAGAGAATTGTTATCCATTTCATAGTTTAAAAAGTTCGGGGCGGGTCTGAGACCCGCCCCGAGCATTAGGGCGTCTCTGCCTCTGCGTTTGCTTTTTCGGCTCTTATGTCGCGACGCGCTTTCCATGCCTCCCATACCGCGGGAACAACGGAAACAAAAATGATGGCAAGGATCACAAGTTCAAAGTTTTTCCTGACAATGGGAATATTGCCAAAGAAAAAACCTAGTAAGGTAAATAATAAGACCCATATGATTCCACCAAACACATTGTACGAAAAGAAATACCCATAGGACATACGTCCCATGCCAGCTACGAAAGGAGCAAATGTCCGAACGATAGGGACAAATCGGGCGAGGAAAATCGTTTTACCCCCATGTTTTTGAAAGAAAGCATGCGTGCGGTCAAGATATTCCTTCCTGATCCATTTGATGTTGTACGCGCGGTCACCCAGGTAATGACCAATCCAATAGTTTACGGTATCACCGGCAATGGCAGCGATGATCAGCAGAAGTATCAATACCCAGACATTCATCGAACCAAGCGCAGCGAATGTGCCGGCCGCGAATAACAATGAATCACCTGGCAGGAGCGGCGTTACGACAAAGCCCGTTTCCATAAATATGACCACGAATAGGATCGCATAGGTCCATGCGCCATACTGGCTGATGATATTTGCCATGTACTCATCAAGGTGTAAAAATAGATCAATAAAAAATCGTAGCTGTTCCATTTCCTTCTCTCTTTATAATGAAATGACTGTCACCATGACGGTGACAGTCACTATTTGGTTAACACAAATTATACCTTGCTTCCTGGGTTTGTCTCGATGCGGCTCAGCCAGTCGCCAAATACAAGGATGAGCAGACTACCCACCGAAGACATTCCGATGTTGAGCGAGCCAAGGGGAATAAATACCCATTCGCGCCAGTGTCCGACGAAATGGCCGATTGCAAAGCCTGCGATACTTAAGACAAGATATAAAACCAGTCGCCAAAATCCTCCGTTGCGAATGAGATGGTACAGCAAACCATAAAAGGAAGCAACCAGCAACGCGAAGAGGAGGGATGGGAAGGTCATGGAATGATTTACGCTCCCACAGGGTCTGAGACCCTGTGGGAGCGTAATATCTTTCAGGGATTCAAATGTTTCGCAAAGAAATCGGTGATGGCGTTATAACAAGTGACGCGGTTCTCATATTTGAGGACGTCATGTCCCTCATCTTCAAAAATGAGCATTTCCACATCCTTGCCTTCGCCTCGTAGCTTATTCACCAAATCCTCTGATTCAGCCGCCACGACACGCGGATCATTTCGTCCCTGAATGACCAGCATCGGCGCAGCCATGTTGTGAATGTGAGTCTTCGGCGAACGCTCGATCATATCTTCGCGTTCCTCAGGCTTTTCAGAATCACCGATCACCATCTTGAAGTATGGTTTCCATGTTTGGGGGATGCGCTCCGAAAAGGTCAGCAGATCATAAGGACCAAACATATCGCAGCTGGCTTTCCACAAATCTGGATGCAGACCTGCCTGCATTAACGTCATATATCCGCCATAAGAGCGGCCGACAACTGCTGCGCGAGAAGTATCCAACCGTTTGTCTTTTGGCAAAACTTCCTTCATTGCATGGACGTGATCGAGACGATCCTTCCCGCCCCAATCGCGATCGATGTGCTTGGTATAGGAAAGTCCATAACCGGTGGAACCGCGCACATTTGGCACAAAGACCGCGAATCCGCGCAAGGTCAAATACTGAATGAGGGGCATCGAGAACCATGCGAAGTCCGGGCGTTCCTGTCCCTGCGGGCCGCCATGAATGTAATACACAACCGGGCGCGGTCCCTTGAAGCCGAGTTCCTTCGAGGGAAGATACAGCCGGGCGGAGACACGCAGGCCATCGTGAGAAATGAACGACGCGTCTTCTCCTGCGGACAAAAGTCCGTCCGGAATCCCCAAAATTTTTTCGTTGGTATGGAGCGTAATCCTGTTGCGTTTTTTGCCGCTGATCGTATAAATTTGTGTCGGTGAAGTTGCAGTCGAGAAAGAGAACGTGAAGACATCATCTTTCTTATCATAATCCACATGCTCGAGCATTCCATTATCCAGCGGTGTGAGTCCAACTAAAGTACGTTGAAGGGTCATGAGTCGTTTCTTCTCATTGAAGACACCTTGGTAGACCCATGAACAACCATCGATGTTGTAAATGATCATATAACGATCTTTTTTGAGATGGACAAGCTCGACCATCTCTCCAACACCTTTGTGTTTCACGCCCTTCAATCGCACCGGTTCGATGCTGCCTGGTTTTCGAAAATCGATGTATCCAAGGCTATAGGTATCATCGAACAATGAATTAACTACGACTGCGCCTTTTTCACTCGGAGAAAACACCGAAGAACCCAGCCCATTCAGAGGAACGCTTTCTCCCTCGCTGCGATCTTCCAAAGGTTTACCATACAAGACTTTGCTCTTTCTGCCACTCCATAAATATAAGACGCTATCACCGACAGTGTATCCTGTACCCAGCAATAACTTCTTATGACCTTTGTCGTGGTGCGCCACACCCAGCCCGAATTCACTTTCAGCAATCTTTTTGAATTTGCCGGTCTTTAAATCCGCACGATACGTTTCAATCAATGGCTTGTCGCGCCGCTCGGCCGCCAAATATAGGATATTTTTTTCAGCGTCACATTCGCCGAGATGGACGCGATAGTCAGCAAAGAAATTGTCGAACGCCGGTTCAGGGAACCCACCATCCATAGGAATGACCATCGGCTGATAATTTTCATCGCCATCCTTATCGATCATCACTAAAATTTTGTCCAGTTTGGGAAATACATAGAAAGATAATCCACCGATCAAGTGTGGATTTTGTAAAGCAATATCCGGTGGAAGCAAAGGCTCGGGAACACTGCCGCCAAAATTCATGGCGTACAAACTCAACTTACCAGATTGATTGCTCAAAAAGAATATACGATTATCCGCATGTTGCGGTACAACAAACAAACGAGCCGACATCAGCGATTCAACACGATACATTCTCTACACTCCTTGAATTGATTTGGATTTTCCTGCTTATTTTATGACCACAATACAGCAAAAGAATATTTTGGCTATACGCAAAACTAAACAATGATCCCACCACCGATCATTACATCTCCTTGATAAAAAACTGCTGCCTGCCCTGCTGTGATGTCTCTTTGCGGCGCGTCAAACCGGACCCGGACCTGTTCGCCGTTATTGACCGGCGTGACGACTGCTTCGGCCTCTCTGGCAGTATAGCGAATCTTCACCTCTGCACGGAATGATTCGCGCGGCGCCTCTCCTCCCACCCAATTGACATCATGCGCGGTCAACGCACGCGAGCCAAGCTGATCCAAGGTTCCAACAACCACCGTATTGCTTACGGCTTGTTTCGTAATCACATACAGAGGCACTGGCGATGCAACGCCCAAGCCCTTTCTTTGCCCAATCGTGTAATTTGCAAGCCCATTATGTCGACCCAGCACTCTTCCATCGAGAGTCACAATCTCACCTTCTTGAAGCATCTCTGCCGCGTTCCGCTGTAGGAAGTTGCGATAATCCTCTCCTGCAAGGAAGCAGAGGTCTTGTGAATCTTTCCGAGTAGCGGTTGGCAATCCATACTTTTCCGCAATCTGACGAATCTCTGGCTTGGTGTAATCGCCTACAGGGAACAGGGCATGCTTGAGTTTCTCTTGATTCAAAACATGCAAGACGTACGACTGATCTTTGGAGCGATCCACCGCTCTCAGCAGTTCACTCTTTCCGTCTTCGGTTCTTTTGATTCTTACATAATGCCCCGTTGCCATAAACTCCGCGCCTAAAGCCAGGGCATGATCCAGCAGGAACGTCCAACGGATTTGGCGATTGCAGATCAGGCATGGATTTGGCGTCTCGCCGCGCGCATACCCATCCAGGAAGTATTGCACGACGGTATTGTGGAATACATCCTTGGCATCGATCACATAGAAAGGAATATCGAGCTTTGCCGCCACACGACGCGCCTGCGCCATCGAGTCTGGTGTGCAGCAACGATTCGAATCTTCTTTGCCGGGTTCACTCCACAACCGGAGCATCATGCCAACGACGTCATAGCCCTGCTCTTTGAGCAAGGCTGCGGCTACGGAGGAATCCACCCCTCCAGACATGGCAACGACGACTTTATTCATACGATTCAAGTAAACAAGTACTTAGGTAGGCAAGGAAACATGTGTATCAGTGTTTACCTGGCTACTTGTCCCTTCACATTCAACATCCTTGCTTTCATTACAAGGTCAGGCAATACCTTCAAGAACGCATCAACATCAGCTGGTGTTGTATGAACTCCCAAGGTGACGCGCAAGGAGCCCAGGCCCCAAGCGCGGGATATACCAATCGCATTCATGACTTCACTAGGTTCCGGGTTGCCCGTCTTGCAAGCGGACCCAGAGGAGCAAGCAAAGCCTGCTGCATCAAGGAGAGTGAGCAAGAGATTTCCGTCCATATTTTGGAAGACGAAGCTTGCATGATGTGGAAGGCGCGACTCCAAGTCACCGGTGAGTTGTGAATCGGGAATTGTTTCAAGCACCGTCCCAATGATCTTATCGCGCAGCGGCCGGACGTGATCCGCGCGTTGTTCACGTTCTTCGTTCGTCAATCGCAAAGCTTCTGCCAAACCAACGATATAAGGTACATTCTGAGTCCCAGCGCGGAGGTTGAATTCCTGTCCACCACCTGTAAGATGTGAGATAAGCGGCGTGCCCTTACGGACGTATAACGCGCCCACACCCTTGGGTCCATAGAATTTGTGCGCGCCAAGAGACATCATGTCGATCCCAAGCACCTGAACATCCAAAGGCAAATAGGCCGCCGCTTGAACAGCGTCCGTATGGAATAAGATTTGATTCGAACGGCAGAGCTGTGCAATCTCTTTAATCGGATTGATCGTACCAATTTCATTGTTGGCATACATCACAGAGACAATCGCGGTGTCCCCGCAAATCGCCTTTGATACGATCTCTGATGTAACCATGCCACGCTCGTTCACATCCAACCATTCGATTAAAAAGCCTTCATACTTTTCGAGATGCAATAGAGTTTTCGTGACAGCGGGATGTTCTGCGCGCGAAGCAAGGATCCATTTCGCGCCTGTTTTCTCGCGCATTGCATACGCTGCGCCGCGAATCGCGAGATTGTCAGATTCAGAACCGCAGGATGTAAAGATAATTTCATCAGGTGCGCAATTTAGTATCGAGGCAACTGACTCACGTGCGGAATCGATTGCAGCTTCGGCAATCTGTCCATAACGGTGAATCGATGAAGGGTTCCCGAACGAAGTGGAAAAATAAGGTGACATCGCGTCTACAACGCGCGAATCCACCGGGGTTGTTGCTGAATAGTCAAGGTAAATCATAAGCGGCTAGATTATAGCATGGTGAGAATAGGAACATTGTAGGGGGTGTATCCGTTAATCAATGGGAAAATTACAAGTAAAATATCGTGTCTCTTTGAAAGGAGTGCTAATGCTTAAATTTCGATTAATGGCCCGTGTGCAATCATTGGTCATGATAAGTGTCTTGTTGTTATCGGCCTGTGGAGCAACCCCAGCAGATTTAACAACACCCACCCCAAACGTGAATGTGGACGCGATCCGAACCGAAGCCGTTTCGACCTTTGCCTCGGGCCTTACGTCGACCGCGCTTGCCGCGCCCTCCAATACGCCGGTTCCTACACTGTCGCCCGCGCCAACCTTCCCACCACTGGCCACAAGCACTGCTGGAACACCATTTGTCAGCGGTCCAACTATTGCACCGACAGCCGGTTGTTATGGATTGCGCTTTGTCAGCGATGTAAGCATACCTGACAATACAACCGTGACCCCTGGTCAAGCATTTACAAAGACATGGAAGGTCTTGAACGCTGGCACGTGTGCCTGGGATGCGGGCTTTAAGTTCGCATTCGTGGGTGGCGAACAAATGGGAGGCACAACCCAGACTTTATCTGCATCAGTTGCGGCTGGATCGACATTCGATATATCGGTTCCCATGACCGCGCCAAACAAAACTGGTACACTGCGCGGCAACTGGCGTATGTCTACAGCCGCTGGGCAGTTCTTCGGCGATGAAGTGTATGTTCAAGTCGTAGTAGGAGGTAGTGGACCAACATCCACAGGCAGTGCGGCGACTAGTACAACTGCTCCGGCAACGGATACAGCAACCGCTACAGTTACGCCATAATTACAAGTCCCTTCTTCGCCGAAGGGACTTTTCTTATTCAAATACTGATGACCAAGCTGAACGATTTCTTGGTCTGATACATGTAATCTGGTGTTATTATCATTGTTAAACATACAAAATAGAGGCATAGATGATCGTTGCATTGTTTGATAGCGATGGCACACTTTATTCCAACCAGATGGGTTTTGGAATGATGAAATATGAGGAGAACAATGGAAGGCGAAACCGGGCAAGGCTTTACTATGCATCCCTGATGCCGGGTTATTTTTTGAACAAAGCAGGATTGATGAAGCCGGAACGATTTCAGTACAGTCTCATTATGGGATTGACTAGATTTTTTAAAGACTCAAATTTAGAAAATGGAATGTCTTTGTTCAATTGGGTCGTGAACGACTATCTCTTGCCTGCCAAGCGCACAGATGTGGCCAATAGGCTGAAAGAACACCAAGCCAAAGGACATCGGGTCGTGATCATTTCAGGATCATTCATGCCTTGTCTTGATATGATTGGCAAGCACTTTGGAGTCACTGATCTGATTGGTACGCAGGTTGAGATCCTGAACGAAAAATATACAGGGAAAATCATCCCGCCATTAATTACAGGGACCGCGAAAGCCGAGAAGATTCGTGAGCTGTTGTCTGCTCATGGTGAAGATGTAGATTGGGCTTCAAGCTACGCGTATGGTGATTCATTTACAGACCGCGATATGTTAAATTTGGTCGGGCATCCCGTAGCTGTGTACCCGGATAAGAAGTTGCACAAACTGGCGAAAGAAAAGAACTGGGAAATCTTGGGAACGCCGAAAGAATAGACTTTATCGGTAGGAAAAACGTCCCGAAGGCTTGTCCTGAGCGTGTCAAAGGGTTGTCGTCCAGCACTCAAATCACTCGAAAATAAATTAGCACATTTGTCCCATGATGTTCTGAGGCAAACATCGTTTTATATATTAACATTGGAGGTACATCATGACTCTCTATGAACGACCAAAACGGTTCCTTAACTCACACCTGGGTGCCGTCATCGTTGTGACCATTTTCATAGGGCTGATCGCTGTGATCAGCGTCCGTGCGATTCAAGTCCTCCGTCTGGCGGCCACGAGCGCGGTAATTAAAGTGCCTGGCGATTTTCCGACGATCCAGGCTGCTATTGATGCGGCGAAGCCGGGTGATATCGTCCAGGTGAGCGCAGGCATATACAATGAAAACCTAACCTTGAATAAACCGGTGACCTTAGTTGGCGAGACCTTTGACCAGGCCAACCCAGTCAATAATCTGAGTATTCTGGATGGTGGTGCCGGTGCAGCTGCTATCTCGATCCCTGCCGGACTCAGTCAAATGACCACCGTGCGAGGGATGGTCATCCAGCATGGTGCAGATGCAATTCAAGCCTCTTCGCCGTTCATTGCTGAATTTAATTACATCCATTCAGCTACAAACCTGGTTTCTTACCAGGCAGGTAGTGGAGGCTTCAATCGCGGTAATATTTATTTCAACGCGATAGATAACGCGATTCGCCTGGATAATATCGATCGTCCACTTCTGATCGAGAGCAATCGTATACTCTATAGCGGAAATGATGGTATCGAGATCAGTCTACAGAATACTGTTGTACCCGTGGCGCTGATCGAGGTCGATATTTGGAACAACATGATCCTGGGTAACAGGGAGGATGGCATTCAATTTGTTGACCATCCTGGTGATCCACAGGATACGAACCGGCGCTTCGTCATCGCTGGCAACCTGATTGCCAACAGTAAGAAAGCTGGCATTGGCTTAATGCCCAATGCGAACACACTGGAGGATTACTCCGGTGGAGATGTCATTGAAGCGATCCGTATCTTTCAAAATACATTTTATGGAAATGACTATGGCATCTCAGGCGGCGATAATTTGGTGGCCTTCAACAATATCATTGCCAGTTCAATAAATGTCGGAGCTTGGAACGTGCAGGGACCCGATGGAGCCAACTCTATCATCGCCTATACCTTGTTCCACAACAACCGGCTCGATGCCGATCAGTCCACGCTGGACGTGGGAAATATCTTCGGGCAGGATCCGCTTTTTGTGGCCGCGCCAAACCCGGGTCCAGATGGAGCGTGGGAGACAGTCGATGATGATTTCAGTGGTCTGGTACTCCAAGCTGGTTCCCCGGCTATTGATAAGGGCACTATACAATATATCGCCAAAAGTGGCGAACCGATTCCACCACACCCGATTATAGGATACACAGGTGCTGCGCCAGATTTAGGATGGAGGGAGTTTGGCGCGCCCATCTTTATAACACCGACTGTGACTCCGGTCTCTTCTCTCACACCTTTGCCGACCTTTACTCCTCTGACACCGACTCTGACACTAACAAGCACAGCCACCCAACCCGCCACAGCCACACCCCTCACGCCCACGCTAACACCTGTCTCACCGACAGTATTGCCCACTTTCACGGCGACTGTGGCCTCACCTACAACGGCCCCTGCACCTGCGACCAACACTTCAACTGTATCACCGGTAAACATTCAGGGAGTTACGCCCAATTCGGCTCAGGCAGATACCATGGTCGTACTTGACATTGTCGGTTCCGGTTTTCAGAATGGAGCCGTTGTTGCGTTCGAAGGCGGTGTCGGGACGCCTCAAGAAATCACTAGCACTGAGGTTGTCAGCCCAAATTTGATCGTCGTTAACATGACCGCCAGAAATGATGGCAGCGCAGGCACACAGGTTTTGGATGTTCGCGTGACTAACCCGGATAACTCCTCCGCCGTGTTGACCGATGGGTTTACTGTTTACCCAATTCCATAAGGATGAGTGCTACAGTTAGAAGATTTAACGGAAGAAGGACATGCTCATGTCCTTCTTCTCTTTTATGGATATATGTTTTCTAGAGTTTTGCTAGGAATAATTTCTTGAGAGGAATTTTCTTGCTCGTTATGGAACAGCACTCACCATCCACCACCCTGACCCGCCAGGGTCCCGGTTGTTTTGCCAGGCGTTCCATACCCCTTCACTGCCGGACCAGTCTGCTGATTCTTTTGTACCGGTGAAGGGATCATTGTATTGAATGATAACTGCATTGCCTCTCGCAGAGTCCACTGAGGTTCCAGTCACTACGATAAAGTGAGCCTCTGATTTGGGGTCACTGAAATTGGAAAGTACATCGATTATGACAGGGTCACCTGCGCGCAATCTTCGAATCAACAGAGATAATCCTTCGCTGGAATTTCTCACAGTCCCTGTAGAAATTTCATCCATATAATGACGAGCGATCTTCACCATATTTTCTGGGCTGGTAAAAGGTGGGACGCCCGGGGTGAAATATCCATGTGCTGTCGCGTATTCGATGACTTCCTGCTCGGTCAATGGTGTTTGTGGATGGGCATAGTTATAAGCCATCACAATAACCGCTTCGCCACATGAGGTGCTTTTCGATTGCAAAATCGGATCGATCTGTAGATTCAATGGTTCGTCCTGAAGCCGCGACACAGAATATTGCCCGATCATTTGTCTAAAACCTGCGAGCGCCAAAGCTCCGATACCAATCAGACTTATTATTTTCAAGCGTGCTAATTTTTTCAATTCCATCTTATTCACATCTTTGGCCGGGGAACTTAAATCCTGGTATGTATTTTATAACGATTTCCTCTTTTGTTTTGAAGCGACTTGAATTGGAAGATTTACCCTTTATCAAAGTGAAATTTGCCAGACTCCATAAATTTATAGTTTGAGTTTCTTAAGACATTGTCAATCCATGAGGAATATTTTTCAAAACATATCGGTCACATGATGTAATAAACAAGTAATCTTCAAGTAATAGCTTCTTAAGATGTTAGAGTTACTATGCAAAGGTCGAGCCAGAAACGATTATCACATCAAGGAGATTTCAATATGAAAAACTTGAAGCTACTTAACAACGTAAGTATCCGCCTATTATTAATAGCGGTGTTTTTACTTCCTTTGCTTGTAGGAATCACCAGTCCTGCTACGGCTGCACCAGATAATTCCAATGGCGCGCTCTACACTCTAACGAATTCAGCGAGTGGAAATGAGATACTTGTCTATAGTCGTTCTGCGAATGGTTCACTCTCTTTTGAGACTTCCTTTCCTACAGGCGGTTTGGGTAGTGGCGCAGGGCTCGGATCGCAAAGTGCTGTGGTTCTCAGCAAGAATAATCAGTGGCTGTACGCTGTGAACGCGGGGAGTAATCAGATCTCTGTATTTGAAGTGAATACAAAGGGACTGGAATTGGTAGAGGTTGTTGACTCGGGCGGCGTTCGTCCGATCAGCCTGACGGTGTATAAAGATTGGTTGTATGTGCTGAATGCGGGTGGTAGTGGCAATATCAGCGGCTTTGAGATTTCACAAAATGGCGCTCTATCCCCATTGGCTGGTTCAACACAACCAGTTAGCAATGGCGGTATTGGAGCCGCGCCGGGCCTGGCACAAATTGCCTTTAGCTCAGATGGCACCACGCTGGTGGTAACAGAAAAGACGACCAACCTTATTGACACGTATGAAGTCGTAGATGGAATAGCAGGTGCCCCTGTCACCCATTCTTCCTCTGGAGCCGTACCGTTCGGATTCGCGTTCGACCGCCATGGTCATGCCATCGTCTCAGAGGCCTCGGGTGCTGTATCATCCTATCAGATTGACGGAAGTGGCTTCAGCGTCATTAGCCCATCTGTTGTGAATACTCAGGTAGCAGCTTGCTGGATTGCGATTTCAAAGAACGGCAAGTTTGCATATACAACCAATGCGGGCAGCGGATCAATTTCCAGCTACCGGCTTGGCGAAGATGGTTCCTTAACTCTTCTCAATCCCGTAGCGGGTTCGACGGGTGCGGGCAGCAGCCCGGTGGATATGGCATTTAGCGTCAACGGAAGATATCTGTATGCTTTGGGCGCGGCCGCGCACACCATCACAATCTTCGAGTTGGGAGCAGATGGAAGCCTTGCATCCATTGGCAATATCAGTGTTCCAACAGGCGTGGTTGGACTGGCCGCCCACTAACAAAGCGCGAAAAACAGTATAAGCTTATTTGTGAGGAGTGGCTCGACACGAATCAGGTCGGCAAGATTCAACTTGCGGACCTGGTTTTTTAATGTTTCATACAAATAAAGTTTGTTCTGTGTCTATCAGCTCAATATAAAATTTCTTGATTCGCCCGATCGGCTTCTTCGTAAACCCTTTTGACCTCTTCCTTCATCTCAGCAGAAACGCCGACAGTCTGCGGGATGAACTTGACCAAATCCCGTGCCTGACGTAACAAATCCTTTACTTGCGCAATATACGAGAAATCGCTTTTTCCCAATCCTCCTTGAGGAATGGGTAGATCGCGGGCTTGTTGAATCAGTTTATGGGCGCGGACGATCCGTTCTGTCGCAGGAATCAGCTTTGCCATAAATACTTCTTTCTATTGAGATGGTGCTGGCGCGATTTGCTGCATCAGACTGATTCCATCCTCTTCGCCCCAGTGCTCGACGATCTTGCCATCCTTGATTCGAGCAATATAAATACCGGTGAATGTGACTTTCCTTCCCGTGGCGGGGAATCCCCAAAAGTCTTCGGTATGCGTACCGGTCATCGTTACGCGCGCGACAACCTTATCACCCTCGGCAATGAGGTCATCGATCGTTGTATGAAAGTCAGGCATGCCCAAGAGACTCCTTCGATGCACAGCCTTCGCACCTTCCAATCCTGTGGGAACGCCTGGCATGATCTTGGGTGTGAGCACGTCAATCGCTACCACTTCATCCAGGGTATCTAAGTCGTTGTTATTGTAGGCTTCCTGATAACGGCGGACGATATTTTTATTCTCTTCGATGGACATAGGTCGCTCCTTTTGTTGTAAGAACAGCAAACCTGTCATGATTATATGCGGAATTGTTTCGGCGCGAGCGAACCCTATGACAAAAATTAACCCTCTCCCATCCTTGCTATCGTAGATGGAAGAGGGTTAGGTGCAACAAACGCGTATTATTGTATTATTGTCTTAGGAATTTTGAATGGCTTTCTTTCCGGCTTCAGCAGCCTGGGATACTCGATCCAACTGTTTGGCAAGGATGTCTTTTCCCTGATACTGAAGCTCTTCAGCCTTCACCTGGACATCAGATTTAATCTGATTGGCGCGAGATTTCGCTTGCGTAACCTTATCTTTCACAGTCTCTGTGGTGCGATCGCGCAAATTCGATACTCCGTGCTGCAGTTCGGTGCGTGTCTGCTCACCGGCTTGGGGTGCAAAAAGCAACATCGCGCCAGCCCCAACCAGGCCGCCAACGAGCAGCCCAGCCAGGACGGATTTCGTACGGCCACCCTGGTCAGTAAACTCAAATTCCTGTTTGGTAGTCATCGTTTTCTCCTTTTGTTTGATGATTTTTAACTTGTACGGTTGCCTGGCATATGAGATTTCCATTAAGTGTGACTTCCCAGACAACCGATTTGTCTTCATGGGAAAATCCTTAATTAAATAACGGTGGTCTACCCAGGTTGTTATGCCGAAAACACACTACGAAATCCTTTTTCACGATAGCCATCTCGTATCTAAATGGACGATCATCAAACATCAAGGCATGTTGCTGCTCGCGCAACTTCTCACGAGAATGGACGTAACCCCACAACCTATCTAACGTTAATCAGCACAAGGGCAGGCGCAATTTTGTGTATTTCTCATGCGATTTGCCTAAACTTATGAACGGAAATTAAATATGTCCACTGTGAAAACAAAACTGAATATTGAGTCGGATGAACTAAAAAAATTGAAGTTGGTCGCGGTCGCCTATTCTTTCGTAGACCGGGATATGTTTCCGACGGAAGAAGCTTATATCGCAGAAAAAGAAGTGGAAGAGCGCGCGCAACAGGTTCTTGAAGAGATAAAAAAGCTTGGACTGGAAGCCAAAGGGTATCCGGCCGACCAGTATTTGCTAACCAATATTCTGGTCGATAAACCAGATGTGATCGTAAATTTAGTAGATACCGTGAGAGGCAAAGATAAGCTTGCCAGCACTATCCCAGCATTCCTTGAGTATGCGAATATTCCCTATACCGGCTGTGGTGTGACTGGGATGGTAATTGGAAGTAATCGACATTTGTTTAAAGAGTTACTTGCACAAAATGATATCCCAACACCTGAGTACAAATTTATCAGGGATCTGCGTTCCAATACACCTCCAGCATTCGACCCGCCTTATATCGTCAAGTTAAATGAAAGTGGCGGCAGTATGGGCATCGACAATCGCGCTGTCAAAGAGACGGTGGCTCAAGTGTTGAAAAAAGTGGAAGAATTGCAGGGAGAATATAAAATTCCCGTGCTGATCGAGAAGTTCATCGATGGACCAGAAATTACTGGCATTGTTTTTGAGGATGGTAAATCCCGGCACGTGTTTTTAGCACATAAGCAATTTGGTCTAAAGCCGGATGGGAAACACAATTTCACCAGCCTGGAAAGTTATAACGTACCCACAGCGTATAAATATGAATTTGTGGAAGAGAGCCTGGAGAAAAAAGTTACGGAACTGTGCGCCAAAGCATTTGAAATTCTCCGGTTTACCGATTATGCCAAGTTCGATATCCGTGTAGATGAAAAAGATATGACACCCTATTTTATCGATTGCAATCCGAACACTGCGCTGGGTCCGGGCGATCAGCCGATAACGGAAGTGATGCATTTGCACGGAATCGAGTTTGAGGATATTTTAGCCAGCTTAATAAGTAAACATGCCAAATCCCCAGTTCGACCCAAAGAGATTTAGCCGCTTACGAAGAATCGAGCAAATCACCGAAAATCATTGTGGACCCGCGGTGATCCAGATGCTGCTTGAAAACATTGGGGTGACCGTTAGCCAGGAAGAAATCACTGAGGCGGCGGGAGCAACACATACGATTGCCACCCATGGAACACGAGTGGATCAACTTGCCAAAGCAGTACAGCAATTCGCTCCGGATGCCAAGTTATGGTACAAGGAACATGCCAGCCCGGAAGATCTGGAATATGTTCTGGATGTATGTAAATTCCCGGTGGCAGTCGAATGGCAAGGCTTGTTTGATGATGTGGATGAAGAAGATGAGGATTACGGGCACTACAGCATCATATCCCATCTCGACAAGGGGAAGGATGAGTTGATTGTCGTTGACCCTTATAAAGATTTTGTCGATCAGAGCCGCATCTTGAGTATCAGCTTATTCCTTACGCGCTGGTGGGATTTTAATGAAGTAAAAGATCCACAGACTGGAGAAAAAATCCATAAAAAGGATGAACAACTCTTCTTCGTCGTTGCCCCGCGCGATGTGACATTCCCCACTGAATTGGGGATGGAGTCCTTTGAAGCCTAGTGCTTAAAATGGTCAGAGACATCTGGACTGAGATATAATCTGCCCTTGTCCCCACCGGGGTTGGAAGATATTGTTCGGAAGCGCTGAACACAAGGTTCATTGTAAAATCGACGGCTCTCCCGGAATTGCCGTGATCAACCGCCAGATGTAGGGCGACATTAATGTCGCATTACCTCGATTTGCTGGGCTATCACGGCAAATCCCAATGAACCAAATCGACAAAGTGAAGTCAAGTCACCTTGAAGGTGACTTTCACTTGGCCCCTCAACTTTCAAAGAGACAATGAAAATAAATATGATCAACCAAAATATCTTGCACTTGTTCCTCGGCGAATGGTCAGGGACAGGACGCGGAGAGTTTCCCACAATCGAGCCATTTGAATATCTCGAAACGCTACGGTTTACCGCAGACCATCGTCCATTTGTGCACTATGAACAGAAGACTCAGCGGCCTAACTCAACGCAGTCTGACTATATTCCCTCACATTGGGAAAGCGGATTTATCCGCCTGCTGCCAGATGGGCAGGTTGAGCTGATTAATACGCAAGGCAGCGGACGGCTGGAGAGACTGATCGGTTCTCTTGAACAAACAGAGAAACGATTGATTCTCCAGTTGGGGAGCGCGACCTTTATGAATGATCCCCGCATGCTGGAAACGAAAAGGACGTTCATCCTCGATGGTAACACGTTGCACTACACCCAGGATATGGGCACAACTGCCGTTTCTGAAATCTCACATCACGTGGAAGCCACACTAAAACGAGTTGTATAATTTCAAGCCACTTCGCAAGCATGACACCTCCTCGATAGTGCTTGCTTAAAGTCCAGCAATTTTTTCAATAGCGCTCCCAGCGCCGTCCCCGGCGCTGGAGTACTTGAGTAACCGCCGCCGTCCCCGGCGGCGTGAGCAGCGCAAGCCCTGACCTCCTCGAATCCGCAACGGATTTAGGGAGGTGTTTTATTGTAAAATTAAATATTGTAAGGAAACGCCTCCACGTATCGTTAAAATAAGAGACGATTCATATGAATGATCTGAAAAATAAAGTTTGTCTTGTTACAGGTGCCTCGCGGGGATTGGGCAAGGCGCTGGCTTTGGAATTTGGGCGGCGCGGCGCAAAGCTGGTGATCAACTCACGTTCAGCCAGTGCTGATGAGTTGGCAGAAACAGAGCGTGAGTTAAGAGAGTTGGGGGCGGAAGTATTGAGCGTGGTCGCGGATGTATCATCGCGACCCGATGTGGAACGACTGGCCGGCGAGGCCCTGGCGCGCTTTGGTCAGGTGCATGTATTGGTCAACAACGCATCTGCGCTGGGGCCAACTCCTATGCCTTATCTTATCGATTACCCAATCGATGAGTTTGAAAAAGTCTTTCGGACGAATGTGGATGGACCGTTCATGCTGACGCGCGCGCTTGTCGGACAGATGATCGCGCGCAAGAACGGTTCTATCATCAACGTCAGTTCGGATGCAGGTGTAGTTGGATATGCCAGTTGGGGCGGGTACGGCGTCTCGAAGGCAGCCCTGGATCAACTCACGCGTACCTGGGCAACAGAACTCAATGGAACTGGTGTACGCGTCAACAGTGTGGACCCTGGTGATATGAATACGCGTATGAAGCGAGCCTCTGACCCCGAAGGTGATTCGTCGGAATGGGCAGACCCACAAACCGTTACACCCATCTTTGTTTACCTGGCGTCCGATGAATCGGCCGAGATCAATGGTCAACGATTCCTTGCGCAGGAATTCGAGCCAAAGAAATAAATCAAGTTTGAAATACTATGAACAAATCTGTGATCGAATTTGTCTTGCCTTCTGAATTAGAGGCACGCGAGCCACCGGAGTTGCGCGGCTTGCGACGTGATCAGGTCCGCTTGTTAGTGTTGCCTCGGAGCACCGACCAGGCTCACGTCCACACTCGATTCGCTGAGATCGGAAAGTATCTGCGAGCAGGTGATCTGCTGGTCGTCAATAACAGTCGAACTCTGCCTGCACTTTTGGAAGCGACGGATGAAAACGGTGCACAGGTGGAAGTGAGGCTGGCTCACCGCCGCGACGCCGATCGCTGGGATGCACTAATCCTGAGCGGACGAACGCATGTCGGTCGAACCGGGATGCAACTTGACTTCGGACAAAACCTTACCGCACGAGTAATCGCTCCCAATCCTGATTTGCCTTTTCTGTGGCAAGTGCAATTCGATATATGCTGCGCGGAGCTACTGAACTTAATTTATCGCGTTGGCGTTCCCATTCGCTATAGCTATATTGCGGAAGCTTTGCCGCTTGATCTATATCAGACCGTATATGCAGCGGCGCCAGGTTCAGTGGAAATGGCCTCTGCGGGGCGTCCATTTAGTTGGGAGATCCTCTTAGACTTGGAACGCCGAGGTGTTCGTCTTGCAACCATTTCGCTACATACTGGCATATCGTCTACGCGGGATGATGCAATTGATGCCACGCATCCCAATTATGAAGAAGAATATGACCTTCCTGAATCGACTGTGCGCGCCATCAGGGA
>Ga0081539_10003222_pt1 | contig 20592 bp, 21 predicted proteins | sample TabmetS4T2R2_FD_71023 | JGI IMG/M metagenome (GOLD analysis project Ga0081539, IMG submission 71023) | Tabebuia heterophylla rhizosphere microbial communities from the University of Puerto Rico - S4T2R2 | ecosystem: Host-associated > Plants > Roots > Rhizosphere ...
GGCGCATATCCGACGGGGCAGGGGGCGTGGCACCAAAGCGGCGAACACCTGAGCGGTTTCGGCGGCGATGGGGCGCCGCAGGCGATGGATGAGTCTCGCGGTACCCAGCCAAGCGAGAAGGACCGCGCCCAGACGATCGCGGCGAACCAAGACTTGGTTTCACGTGAAACATGGGCGCGGCTCGACGCCTTCGTGGCGCTGCTACTCGAGCGCCAGCAGCGCATGAATCTGGTCGGGGCGTCGACGATCCCGCATTTGTGGACCCGGCACATCGCAGACTCGCTTCAGCTGCTGCGGCTCGCCCCCGCGGCGCGCGTGTGGGCTGATCTTGGATCCGGTGCGGGCTTTCCGGGGCTGGTGCTCGCTTGTGCGCTTGCGGGCGAGCCGGTCGCAGCGATCCATCTGGTCGAAAGCATTCGCAAGAGGGCCGACTTCCTGCGCGAATGCGCGCAGGCTGTCGCGCTTCCTGCTATAGTGCACAACGAGCGAATCGAGGATTTTGCGCGCGCCAATCAAGTCGTGTTCGATGCGGTGACGGCGCGTGCGCTCGCTCCCCTCGATAAGCTCCTCGGCTACGCAAATCCTTTGTTGAAAAAAAGCGCGGTGGCTTTGTTTCCAAAGGGCCAAGATGTTGCGTCGGAATTGACCCGCGCGGCTAAATCTTGGAAAATCGACGCCGAGCTTGTTCCCAGCACGACCGATCCGCATGGACGGATCGTTCTCGTCCGCCGCGCGACTAGAACTTAAGTATCTGTACTCACTACACTTTTCGGGTCAACGGCTGCAGAAAGATCAGGGCCATGATCGACGATTCTGTGACTTCAGAAGATCCTCTCGCTTCGACAGTGACCCCGCGCGTGCTCGCGCTGGCCAATCAAAAGGGCGGCGTCGGCAAAACCACGACAGCGATCAATCTCGGCACGGCGCTCGCCGCCGTCGGCGAGTCCGTGTTGATCGTCGATCTCGATCCGCAGGGCAACGCCTCGACCGGCGTCGGCATCGATCGCAAGAGCCGACGTCGCTCGACCTATGATGTGCTCACCCGCGAGATCCCGGTCCGCGACGCGATCCAGGAAACGGCGGTGCCGCGGCTGCACATCGTCCCGTCGACCATGGACCTGTCCGGCTTCGAGCTCGAGATCGCGCATGAGCGCGACCGCGCGTACCGACTGCGTGACGCGCTCGCCAGTCTCAATCATGTCGCCGCAGGCGTGATGCAGTACAGCTACGTGCTGGTCGACTGTCCGCCCTCGCTCAATCTCGTGACCGTCAACGCGATGGCGGCAGCGAACGCAATTCTCGTCCCGCTGCAGTGCGAGTTCTTCGCGCTCGAAGGTTTGTCGCAGCTGCTCAAGACAGTCGAGCAGGTGAAGACCGCGCTCAACCCGACGCTCACGATCCACGGTATCGTGCTCACGATGTTCGACGCGCGCAACAATCTCGCCGGCCAAGTCGTCGCCGACGTGCGCAGCTTTATGGGCGAGAAAGTCTACGAGACGATCATCCCGCGCAACGTGCGCATCTCGGAAGCGCCGTCGCATGGCAAGCCGGTGCTGCTCTACGATCTCAAATGCGTCGGCAGCCAAGCCTATGTGCGGCTCGCGTCCGAGATCATCCAGCGCGAGCGCAGGCACCAAGCGGCGTAGAGTACGATTTCGCAAGCGGCTGTCCCGGACTCGATCCGGGATAGGTGCCGATTTCGGAGAAGATCGTACTCCGCGAAGCGGCCGCATTCGTAGATCAGTCCGTGCATTTCATTCAGTGAGCGATGAATGGCGTTAAGAGCTTTCGGAGTCGCGAAGGAGACGGGATCCATGGCGGAGGAAGCAAGGTCGCGGCTGGGCCGCGGGCTCGCCGCCCTGATCGGGGACGTGGGCGATGAATCCGCGGCGGTCGAGCGCACGCGCAGCCAGCGTCGCGTCCCGATCGAGTTTGTCAAACCAAACCCGCGCAATCCGCGGCGTCACTTCGCCGAGGCCGAGCTCGAGGAGCTTGCGGCCTCGATTCGTGAGCGCGGGATCATTCAGCCGATCCTGGTTCGCACCGCGCGTGGCACCACCGATCAGTATGAGATCGTCGCCGGCGAGCGGCGCTGGCGCGCGGCGCAGCGCGCCGGTCTGCATGATGTGCCGATCGTGCTGCTCGAGGTCAGCGATCGCGAAGCGCTCGAGCTCGCCATCATCGAGAACGTGCAGCGCGCCGATCTCAATGCGCTGGAAGAAGCGAACGGTTATCAGGCGCTCGCCGACGAATTCAAATACAGTCAGGACGACATCGCCAAGATCGTCGGCAAGAGCCGCAGCCATGTCACCAACATGGTCCGCCTGTTGCGGCTGCCGGACGGCGTGCAGGAGTTCATCCGCAGCGGCAAGATCTCCGCCGGCCATGCGCGCGCACTGCTCGGGCAACCCGATCCCGAAACGCTCGCGCAGGCGATCATGGCGCAGGGCCTCAGTGTGCGTCAGGCCGAAGCGGTGGTGCAGGAGCGCGCCGCCGAGTCGGGCAAGGCGCCAACGGCGCGCCGCGCCCGCGGCGACAAGGACGCCGACACGGTCGCGCTCGAGAAGCGGCTGTCGGACGCGCTCGGGCTCGTGGTGACGATTGCGCACCGCGGCAGCGGCGGCGAATTGAAGATCCGCTACAAGACGCTCGAGCAGCTCGACGAGGTCATCCGCCGCATCGAGCGGAGCTGAGTTTATTCGACGCGCAGCCTCTCAGTCGTCATGCCCCGCGCAAGCGGGGCACCCACTACGCGGAGGTGGAGCGAAAGCGAAACGTCGTGGGTACTGGGTCGCCCGCATTCGCGGGCGATGACGATCGAAACGCCTGCGGGTCTCGCTAATCTCGCCGTGCCGCGCTCCTGGCAATCAAACCGAGCGCGCGTTGCGCGATTGTCTCGCCGAGATCGGACTCGAGCCGCGCATTGAGCGAGGCTTCCGAGAGCATCGCCATCACCTTCACCAGCCGTTCGCTGGTCCAGCTCTTCAGCGCGGCTTCGACCAGCGGCTTGCGGCGAAAATGAATCGCGGGCTGGACGCGCTCCACGACCGCCGATGCCGACGTTCCGCTCTCGACCTCGAGGCGCAGCACATGCAGGCGCTCGAGCTGACGCAGCGCGGCGCCAATGATCGCGACCGGCGAGGTGCCGGCGACGGACGCCTTGGCGAACTCCTTCTCGACTTCGGCGAGCCGTCCCGCGAATGCCGCATCGACGAGCGCGTCGAGACCGAGCGCCGAAGCATCGGCCACTACGGCCATCACGTCGTCGATCTCGACCTGCTGCTGACCGTGCGCGTAGAGCGTCAGCTTGCGCAGCTCCGCGCGCGAGGCGCGGCGATCGCCGCCGAGCAGTGGAACGAGCGCCTCGCGCGCGTCCGGCGTGATCGAGAGATTTGCGGCGCGCAGCTCCTCGTCGACCACGCGCGCGAGATCGCGCGCCGCGTCGGCGTAGCAAGGAATGGCGACAGCAGTCTTGGCGCGTTCGCAGATCGTGCGCAGCGGCGCGTTGCGCTTGAGATCGCCCGCTTCGATCACAACCCGGCAATCGCGCAACGGTGCGGCGAGCACGGCTTCGACCGCCGGCGCAATGTTGCGGCTCCCCGCGCGCAGACGAATGGCGCGCCGGCCGCCGAACAGCGGAACGGTCGTCGCCTCATCGACCAGGCGCGCCGGATCGGATGCGATCACGTCGCCGTCGAGCCGGACCAGCGCAAACGGGTCAGCGGCATCGTCGACCGACGCTTTGACGATGGCGTCGACGCGCTCGCTCACGAGGCCCGCATCGGGTCCGAACACCAGTACGACCGCACGTGACGGGTCGGGACGCGCGACGAAGGAATCGATGTCGCTCGTCTTCAGCGCAACCATGTCAGAGCATGATCCCGAAAAAGCCTGCCCCGGACTTGATCCGGGGTGGATACCGGCTTTCGGAAAAGATCATGCTCCGGGAAAAAAGGGGCTAGGTCCCGGCGACGAAGAAGGATGCGAGCCGGGTGCGGATGTTCTCGGCAACAACCTTCGCGGCGCGGTCTTCGGCATCGATGCGCGCGCGCACGCGCGCGAAGCGCTGCTGCTGACCCGGATAGTCGGACGAGACGCGCGAGAAGGTGCGACCGTTCATCACGGTCTTGCCGGTCGCGAGCTCGGTCAGCTTGAACGACGCATCGATGCCGGTGATTTCCGACAGCACGAGTCCGGTGTTGACGTCGGTGGTGATCGAGCTGCGGCTCGTCGACATGCGGATTTCGAGCCGGTGCGTCGGCGAGATCATGCCGCCGCCGCCGGTGAGCTCGAAGTCGAGCGCGTTCTGGATCTCGACCGCGATGCGTGCCTCGGGTGTGCCGTTCGGCGCCGGGATCTTCTCGATCTGCACTTGCGCCAGCGCCTGGCCGAGCGGCGTGCCGCCGCTGACCGATCGGGTCGCATACAGCGGCTGGAAGCAGCCGGCCGTCAGGCCGGCGAGCGCCATCACGGCGCCCAAGCGCATTCCAAGGCCGAGAGCCGCGCGGCTACGCCACCACATTCACGATCCTCTGCGGGACAACGATGACTTTTTTGGGGGCTTTCCCCTCGAGCGCCCGCCTCACCGCTTCCAACTCTAGCACAGCTCGTTCGACATCGGTATTGCCGGCGTCGCGCGCGACGGTGACGTCGGCGCGCTTCTTACCGTTGATCTGGACCGGCAGTGTGATCGTGTCCTCAATTAGCAGCGCTTCTTCGACCTGTGGCCAGGGGGCCTCAGCGATCAGAGTTTTGTGGCCGAGCGCCGTCCAACACTCCTCGGCCAGATGCGGCATCATGGGGGCGAACAATTGGACCATGATTTCAACGGCTTCGCGGACGGCCGCGGCGAAGGCCGGGCTCGCGCCGCCCTTGGCCGCCGCGAGAGCCGTCTGCAAGCTGTTCGACAGCTCGTAGATGTAGGCCACGCTGCGGTTGAAGCGCAGCTTCGGAATGTCGTCCGTGACCCTGGCTAGCGCCGAATGCGCCGCCTTGCGCAACGCCAGCGTGGCTTCGGCATCCGCCGCTCGATCGACACCGGTCGCCTTCAGCTCCGTAGTCTCGCGCACCAATCGCCAGATCTTCTGTGCGAATCGCCACGAGCCCTGCACACCTTCCTCGGACCAGATGACGTCGCGGTCAGGCGGCGAATCGGAGAGCATGAACCAGCGCGCAATGTCGGCGCCGTATTCTCCAATGATGTCGTCAGGGTCGACGGTATTCCGTTTCGACTTCGACATCTTTTCAATTGAACCAATACTCACTTCTTCGCCAGTAGCGACCAAACGCGCGCGGCGACCAGTCGCGTCGCTCTCGACCTTGACCTCGGCCGGCGTCACCCAGGACCCGTCGGCCTTTTGATAAGTCTCGTGCACCACCATGCCCTGCGTGAACATGCCGGCGAACGGCTCATCCAGGCCGATGTGCCCGGTCACTTTCATGGCGCGGGTGAAGAAGCGCGAATAGAGCAGGTGCAGGATCGCGTGCTCGATGCCGCCGATGTACTGGTCGACCGGCATCATGCGGTCGACCACCGGGCGTGTCGTCGGCGCCTGCTCGTTCCATGGGTCGGTGAAGCGCGCGAAGTACCAGGATGAGTCGACGAAGGTGTCCATCGTGTCGGTCTCGCGCGTCGCCTTGCCGCCGCACTTCGGACAGGTGACGTGCTTCCAGGTCGGATGATGATCGAGCGCGTTTCCGGGCTTGTCGAAACTCGCGTCCTCCGGCAGCGCGACCGGCAGATCCTGGTCGGGCACCGGCACCACGTCGCATTTCGGGCAGTGGATCACCGGGATCGGACAGCCCCAGTAGCGCTGGCGTGAGATACCCCAATCGCGCAGGCGGAAGTTCACTTGCCGCTCGCCGACCGGCGCGTTGCCGCGCATCTCGCCCTCGAGCCGGCGCGCGACGTCTTCCTTCGCCTCGGGGATCGTCATCCCGTCGAGGAAGCACGAATTGATCATGCGACCTTCGCCGTCATAGGCGGTGTCGGTGATGACGAAGGTTTTCGGATCCTGTCCGTCGGGGCAGACAACCGGCATGTTGCCGAGGCCGTACTTGTTGACGAAGTCGAGGTCGCGCTGGTCGTGCGCCGGACAGCCGAAGATCGCGCCGGTGCCGTACTCCATCAGGATGAAGTTTGCGACGTAGACCGGCAGCTTCCAGCTCGGGTCGAACGGATGGATCGCGCGGATGCCGGTATCGAAGCCCTGCTTCTCCTGCGTATCAATGATCTCCTGCGCGGTGCCGTGGCGTTTGCACTCCGCGATGAACTCCGCGAGCTTCGGGTTCTTCGCGGCCGCCGCCGTCGCCAGCGGATGATCCGGCGCGATCGCCATGAACTTCGCGCCGAACAGCGTGTCATGGCGCGTCGTGAAGATCTTCAGCTCGGTCTCACCGGCCGGCGTCGTCTTGGGGTCGAGCGCGAAGCGGACCAGCAGGCCTTCGCTGCGCCCAATCCAGTTGCGCTGCATCAGGCGCACCTTCTCGGGCCACCGATCGAGCGTATCGATCGCGTCCAAGAGCTCCTGTGAGTACTTCGTGATCTTGAAGACCCACTGGTTCATCTCGCGCTGTTCGACCACCGCGCCGGAACGCCAGCCGCGCCCGTCGATGACCTGCTCGTTGGCGAGCACGGTCATGTCGACCGGATCCCAATTCACCTTGCGCTTTTCGCGCTCGGCGAGCCCGGCCTTGAGAAAGTCGAGAAACATCTTCTGCTGATGCTTGTAGTAGCTCGGGTCGCAGGTCGCGAACTCGCGCGCCCAGTCGAGCGACAGCCCCATGGTCTGGAGCTGCTTCTTCATCGTGGCGATGTTCTCGTAGGTCCAGGCTTTCGGGGCGACCTTGCGCTCCATCGCGGCGTTTTCGGCCGGCAGGCCGAACGCGTCCCACCCCATCGGATGCAGCACATTGTAGCCCCTGGCGCGCATGAAGCGCGCGAGCACGTCGCCCATGGTGTAGTTGCGCACGTGCCCCATATGGATGCGCCCGGACGGATAGGGGAACATCTCGAGCACGTAGTATTTCGGGCGCGGATCGTCGTTGCGGGTCGAAAAGATCGCCCGCTCGTTCCAAACCTTCTGCCAGCGCGGCTCGGCCTCGCGAGCGTTGTAGCGATCCTGCATGGCGATTCGGGTCTTCTGGCGCGTCAAAATCGCGCCGGACTAGGGCATAGAGGGGGTGAGGGGTCAATGGCAAGAATCGAGCCGGAATCGCGGTCCTGCCACGCCTGTTGCCGGCGGGCGACGGTTTTCGGGTTCGGTGGGACCGGTTTGCGGGGGGATGCAGCTTCGTAGGCTGCCGCCGCACTTCGGCCCGCGCTGCTTAGCGGGTGCCAGCCATCTCCGCCGTGGTAGTTACGACAGGCGGTACCTCTATCCGCGCGATCTTGTGATGATAGACCGCCGCAATCAGTAGCGTGATCAGCGCGCACACCGCGAAGCCAACCGCCACCATTCCGATACGCGCTGAATCCTCGGTATCGGCCTGGATCGTAGCCGGTTCTTTCGTGACAAGCGGGTCGACGTGTCCCATCGGTCGCTCCTGTCAGCGGACTGGTCAAGGTTGCGACGGGGGTAGCGTCAGGACGCGCCGCGCTTCCGTCGCGATCTGCACTATTGGCGATATCGAGATTCGGCGCTGTGACGCGCATCACACGAAAGCCTGATGTGCGCGAGCTCATCGAGGCGGGCCTCCGATACTTCGTGTCGATCGGGAGTGAATGGACCAACCTTGCCGAGCGGTACTTGCCCCGCCGCGACTTTTCGGTCGAGCGCTGCCGCGTGCCCCTGGCATCCGCGAGTCGCCTACAGCGCGCCCGCTGCCTCCTTGGCGAGCCGTTGGTCCTGTCGCCGCTGCGCGGCGTCCTCCTCGCAGCGGCGGTAAAGCGCCGAAGCCGGCGCAAGACCGAGGCTCGCGCAGAAGGCACGGTTGTCGTGGCCAGCTGCGATCGCCTCGGCGCGCTGTGCGTCCATCCTGGCGATCTTGTGTTGATAGAACGCGGCGAACAAGAGCGTGATCACCGCGCAGAGCGCGAATGCAGCCGCCACCGCGCCGAGACGAAGCGGCTGATCGGTTTCGGACGGCGCGGTCTTCGATTCTTTGACGGAAAGCGGTGCGACGTGTCGCATCGGTGCGCTCCTGTTCGTGCTGCGTCGGTTCCGCGCGCGCGGCCACGCCCTGAACTTGGCGCGGCATCGCGGCGCGCACCTCGCGGGTAGCTTCAACGAGCGGATTTCGTCGGGCGCATTCGCGCCCGCATCGCCAATTGCGTACGGCGCCACATTGATGCTGAACGCGGCCCGAGGCGTCAGGCAAACGCCTGATCCGTCTGATCACATCTTGAGGAGAACCGACTGCCGGTCGAGGCGTTTCGGCCCGAGGATCGCGTGCGGGCCGCCATAGCAGAAGCCCACCGTGGCGGCGCGGCCGTTGAAGCTTGCGAGCGTGCGCAAATACGCGAGCGTGTCGGCCATGTCGGCTTCGCCCGCTTTGATGCGCTCGAGCCGAGGCTGCGCACGTTCGGCGGCGCGGTTACAGGGGCGGGCCACTCTCACAAGCGCTGCCCGCGCAGATCGGCTATCGCCCGCTCCGCCAGCGCAGAAATTCCCGGTAGAGACCCTGATGAAGCTGCAGGAGCGGTACGCTGCGCTGCACGGTGGATGATCGCGGCGTCGGCCGGTCGCGCAGCTGTAGATCCGCGGCGCGCGCCGCGTGACCCAGCAGCATGGTCAATGCGATCAATGCAGCGCCGGTCCTCACTTGGCGGATCCTCACATGGCAAGACGTTTCGTCTGCCTTCTACCCGAGACCCGTTAACCGACGACTAACCATGTTCCGTGCCGACGCCGCACGGCTCACGTCACGTCGGTCGGAATCATCAGCTGCGACGGACCGACGATTCGGAACGCTTCCTGATCACGCGCAGGTCGGTACGACGCGTTGATACGAGCACGACGCGTGGGGCCGGATGCATTGAGCCGAGCTGCCGATCCTGTATCCTCGATGGATTGTCGGCTCGCAGGTCATCGGGCACCCCATGCACGCTCCCGTCAAACCCGCGCTTTCCTCGAAGGCCTACGACGTCGGTGATTTTGCCGCCGCGCAGGAGCTGTATCATTCAAACGGCTGGACCGACGGATTGCCGGTCGTGCCGCCCACCGAAGAGGCCGTGCAGGCCTGTCTCGACTGGGCGCTGATGTCGCCCGATCAGCTGATCGGCATCGAGCCGGTGCGCAAGCAGCCGATCACGGCGGAGAAGCTTGCGATCAACGCCGTGATGGCGGGCTGCCTGCCGATGCATTTTCCGGTCGTCGTGACCGCCTGGGCCGCGATGATGAAAGACGAATTTCTGCTGCACGGCACGACGTCGAGCACCGGCGGCTGCGCCGTGCTGGTCATTGTCAACGGGCCGATCCGACTGGAGATCGGCGCGAGCGGCACCTTCAATGCGCTCGCGAACAGCGATCGCGCGACTGCCTGCATCGGCCGCGCCATTCGGCTCGCCTTGATCAATCTGATGGACGTGCGCCCCGGCGGCATCGATCGCACCACGCTCGGCCATCCGGGCAAGTTCTCCTACTGCATTGCCGAGGACGAAGAAGACACGACCTGGCAGCCGCTCGCGCAAATGCGCGGCATCCCCGAGCACACCTCGGCGGTCACCGTGATGGCCGCGATGGGGCCGCGCCAGATCATGAACGAGTGGACGACGGACCCGCGCGAGATCCTCGAGACGTTCGCAGCCGAGATGCGCGCCAACCAGCGCCACTACTCGATCTACGGCGGCAACTACGCGATCGTGATTCCAAAGCAGCTGCGCGAGCACATTCAGAACGCGGGCTGGAGCAAGCGCGACATCGCCGAATTCATCTATGAACGCGCGCGCATCAAGCGCGTCGAGTGGGGCGAGGTCGGCAAAGGCGCCGTCGTGCGCGACCGCGGCGAGAGCGTATACACGGCGCTCGATTCGCCCGACGCGCTGCTCGTCGTCGCGGCTGGCGGGCCGGCCGGCGGATTCGGCGCAATCATTCCGCCGTGGATGGGACACAAGACGAAGGCCGTCACCGCCGCGATCGGTGCATGCGTGGATTGCGAGCCGGCAAGTCCGTAGCCCGGGTGGAGCCTAAAGCGCGGTTACGCGCGTCCATAGCGCGTCGCAGACGCGCGTGACCGCGCTTTAGGACGCGCTATGGCGAAACCCGGGACTGACTGTCCCGCATTGCGCCATAGCGCGTCGAAGACGCGCGTAGACGCGCTGTCGCCATGCGGGCTACAATCCGAGCATGATCCGTGTGCTCGATCCGACCAATGAGATGAAGGCCGCCGGCGTTGCGGCCGCGCCGCGACCTGCTTCGCTCGCGGGCAAGACCGTCGGCTTCATCTCCAACGGCAAAGAAGGCACCAAGGGCTATTTCGCGCATGTCGAGCGCCTGCTGCGCAGCGAGCTCGGTGTCGCAGAGGTCGTGTGGCGCACGAAGTCGAACTATTCGGCGCCGGCCGACAGGCATATCGTCGATGAGATCAGCCGGTGGCACGCGGTCGTCACCGGCGTCGGCGATTGAGGAAGCTGCTCATCGTGCAGTCTGCACGACAGCATCATGGCAGAGCGGCAAGGCGTCCCGGCCATCGGCGTGATGACGACGCGCTTTACCAGCGCGGCTGAGCTGATGTGCCGCGTGCTCGGCATGCCGGATTACAAGTTCGTCGTGATCGATCATCCGATCTCGAGCGCGTCGGACGAAAAACTCGCCGAGTATGCGCGCGAGACGATTGCACAGGCACGCCAGCTATTGATTCACGCGTAGCGCGTCTCCATCTCGTCGTTTTCCGACACGATGGAGACTTGGATGGCCGATCTATCTGCTTTTCCGATCACGAGACGTTGGCCGGCGCAGCATCCGGACCGCTTGCAGCTCTATGGATTGCCGACGCCGAACGGCGTGAAGGTCTCGATCATGCTCGAGGAGACCGGCCTGCCGTATGAACCGCACACGACCGACTTCAACAAAGACGATCAGAAGACACCAGAGTTTCTCTCGCTCAATCCGAATGGCAAGATCCCGGCGATCCTCGATCCGAACGGTCCGGGTGGAAAGCCGCTGCCGCTGTTTGAGTCCGGCGCGATCCTCGAGTATCTCGCCGACAAGACCGGCAAGTTCATTCCCGCTGATCCGGTGCGCCGCTGGCAGGCGATCCAATGGGTGCATTTCCAGATGGGCGGCATCGGGCCGATGTTCGGCCAGGTGGGCTTCTTTCACAAATTCGCCGGCAAGGACTATGAGGACAAGCGTCCGCGCGATCGCTACGTGAACGAGTCGAAGCGGCTGCTCAGCGTGATGGAGACACACCTCGCCGGCCGCCAGTGGTTCATGGACGACGAATACACCATTGCCGACATCTCGATGCTCGGTTGGGTGCGCAACCTGATCGGATTCTACGGCGCGCGCGAGCTGGTGGCATTCGACACGTTCAAGAATGTGAGTGCCTGGCTCGAGCGCGGGTTGGCGCGACCCGCGGTGCAACGCGGGCTTGAGATCCCGAAGCGGCCGTAGTCCGTAGCCCGCATGGAGCGAAGCGCAATGCGGGTACGACGGTCCCGGATTTCGCCATAGCGCGTCGAAGACGCGCGTAAACGCGCTTTAGGCTCCATCCGGGCTACATCCACTTACAGCGGCCGCTTGCGTTTGATCGCGTCGATCCGTTCGGTGTCGGCCGCCGACAGATAGCGGCCGCGCTCGAGAATCTCGAGCGTGTATTCCTCGTAGGTGAGGCCGAGCGCTTCGGCTTTCTCAAGGCGGAATACTGCCGTGTCGCGCGAGGCCGGCTTCCAGGCTTTGCGATGCGCGTTCTTCCAGCTGAAGTAGACGTAGATGTCGCCGTCGCCCCATTCCGGCCCTTCCTCATCGTCGAGCGGCGGGCCGTGATTGTCATTGCGATCAGGCAGATTTTCCATGGCGCTTAGCCCGTAGCCCGCATGAAGCGAAGCGCAATGCGGGATCGGCGGCCCCGGATTTCGCCGTAGCGCGTCCTAAAGCGTGGCCACGCGCGTCTGCGACGCGCTACGGACGCGCGTAAACGCGCTTCAGGCTCCATCCGGGCTACGATCATCTTCGCAACACGACGACCAGATAGCGGCACGGCTCGGACCCATCATTGCGGAATGTGCGGTTCACCGGAGCGCCGAGCTCGGAGGAGTCGCCCGGGCCGAGGTGGTGCGTCACGTCCTCCTCGACGAAGCTGAGCCGGCCGGACAGCACCCACATCACCTGCGAGATGAACGCATAGGAGGACGCCGGAAACGACACCGCCGCGCCGGGCGGCAGGTCGACCTCGGTCAGCTCGACCGGCATGGTAGGCGAGGCCGAGACCTGGCGGCGGACATAGCCGGTAGCGGGGTCGCGCCAGACTGGCTGGTCGGCACGACGCACCGGCCCGCGATGGGGCTCGTGATCCGCCAGCAGGGCGGAGAGCGTGATGCCATAGGCGCCGGATAGCCGCCCGAGCAGCGCGGCGGTCGGGCTTACCTCGGCGCGCTCGATCTTGGAGATCATCGCTTTGGAGACCCGGGCGCGCTCGGCCAGCTCGTCGAGCGACCAGCGTCGGGCCGTCCGCTCGCCGCGGACGCGCGCGGCGATCCTCACGGTGATATCTTCATCCACTATAGTAGACACGAGTCAACTATAGTGGATCTTGGTCCTGTCTGTAAAGCCGGCTAGTTCCAGTAGGCCGGGTAGCCCGAGTTCTTGCCCTCCGCCTCCAAGAGGCGAAGCATCGCGGGCCATTCGAGCACCCCATAGGGCCGGCGCGTGCCCGGTTCGTAGAGATGCGCCGTGTGCGCGAGCACGTTCTCGCCCGGCATGGTGAGCTCGGCGCCCGCCGCCATCGCGTCGACCTGGGCCCGGCACGACATTTCGAGCTGATACATCGTATTGAAGGCCTGCTGGATCGTCGCGCCGCAGGTGAGCAGGCCGTGGTTGCGCATCACCATCGCGTCGTGCGGGCCGAGGTCGGCGACCAGCCGCTCGCGCTCGGCGAGGTCGATCGCCGGACCCTCATAGTCGTGATAGCCGATGTGGCCGTGGAAGCGGATCGATGTCTGTGACATCGGCAACAGCCCGCATTTCATCGCCGCAACCGCCATGCCGGCGCGCGTGTGGGTGTGAATGATGCACGAGACATCCGGGCGCGCCGTGTGGATCGCGCCGTGGATCACATAGCCGGACTTGTTGATCGAATAGTCGGTCTCGGGCTTCCAGATGATGTTGCCCTCGACATCGATCTTCACCAGGCTCGATGCCGTGATCTCTTTGTACAGCAGTCCGTAGAGATTGATCAGCAGATGATCGGTGCCGGGGACGCGCGCCGTGATGTGGTTGTAGATCAGGTCGGTCATCCCGTAGCAGTCCATCAGCCGATAGCATGCGGCAAGATCGCAGCGTGTCTGCCACTCCGCTACGCTGACCGCGCCGCGCACCGTTTTGAAGTTGGTGAAATAGTTCATCGCGTTGCCTGCCCACTCGTTCTTCTTGTCGCACACAAACCTAACCCGGATTTCGCCGCTGCTCTACCTGCGCTAGGCTTGCCGAAACGCAGGGGAGGGATGCATGCGCCGACGCGAGGTTTGCCTTGGCCTGATCGCCGCGCCGGCGCTGCTGCACTCGGCCTTCGCCGATGAGGCTGCATCGATCACGCTGATCAGCCAACATGGACTTCCTTATCTGCCCTTGATGCTGATGCAGGACGGCAAGCTCGTCGAGAAGCACGCCGCGAGACTCGGCCTGCCCAATCTCAAGACCGACTACCGTACGCTCGGCGGAACGCAGTCGCTGGTCGATGCGCTGATCGGCGGGCAGATGCATTTCGGCATCGCGGGCGTGCCGAGCCTCGCGACACTGTGGGACAAGACCGCCGGCGGCGCCAACGAGGTGCGCGCGCTGTGCGCCGCGCAGGCGATGCCGTTCATGCTCGTCACCAACCGTCCCGCGATCAAGTCGATCACGGATTTCAAGGAAGGCGACAAGATCGCGGTCCCGGCGATCAAGAACTCCAACCAGGCGATCTGCCTGCAGATGGCGGCCGCGAAGGAATGGGGCCAGCCGCAGTATGCGCGGCTCGATCCGTTGACCATCACGCTGCCGCATCCGGACGCCGCGGTCGCTATCATCGCGAAGTCGACCGAGCTGACCGCGCATTACGGCGTCGCGCCATTCCAGAACTATGAGCTTGCCGCGCCCGGCGTGCATGCGGTGCTGAAGTCGTACGATACGCTTGGCGGGCAGACCACGAATGGCGTGGTGCTGATGGCGAAGAAATTCCGCGACGCTAATCCGAAAGTGACGAGCGCGGTCTATGCGGCGCTCTCCGAAGCTTCGCAGTTCATCAACAAGGAGCCGCGGCAGAGCGCCGAGATCTACATCCGCATGGCGAACGAGAAGCGCAGCGGCGTCGCCGAGATGACGCAGATGATCGCGGATCCGGACAATGCCTGGACCACGACGCCGCAGAACGCGATGCGTTACGTCGAGTTCATGCACAAGGTCGGCACGCTGAAGAAGCTTCCGGCCGACTGGCGCGGCCTGTTCATGCCGGAATCGCACGCGCTCGCCGGGAGCTGAGCACGCCTGCTGACGGCTTCTCTCGGAGGTCTGATATCGCCATGTGTTCGGGGGACACAATGATTATCGACACGAGCACGAATTGCACCAACGCGGCGCCTTTTCTCGTCAAGCGAGGTGTCGAGGCTGTCGGGCGATACTACGCGGCATCCAATGGCAGCAAGGTGATCAAGAAAACCGAGGCGCAGGCGCTGTCAGCGAAAGGCATAAAGATCTTTGCGGTCTATGAGGATGTCGGCAAGAAAAGCCAACTCGATTTGTCCGCTAGCCGTGGCCAGAAGGATGGTGGGACAGCCAAGAAGCAAGCGGGCGCTATTGGCCAGCCGAAGGGGACCGTCATCTATTTCGCCGCCGAAGGGCTTCCGAGTGGCTACACGAGCGCAGACTTGCCCCAGCTCAGAGATTACTTCGCCGGGGTGAAGCAGGCGCTCGGTGCCGACTACAGCGCCGGCGTCTACGGCGATGGAGTCGTCTGTCGAACGCTCCTCGAGGAAGGCATTTGCTCGCACACCTGGCTTGCGCAGGCGTCTTGGTCATTCGAGGGATCGATCGAATTCTACGCAAGCAAGAAATGGAGTTTGGCTCAGATTGTCACCGACTTGCCCAAGAAGCCTTGGCGCGGACTCAGTGTCGATATCAATGAGGGCAATGGCGACATCGGTGCGTTCGTCGTACCGATGGCTTGAGGTATCGGCCGCGCGACGAGCTGCGAATTCCTACGCCACCGCAACACGTGCGCCGCCGTAACCGCGGCTGCGCAACAGCAGCCATCCGATGATCACGACGTTGAGCAAATTCCAAAGGAAGCCGTTGATGAAGGCTGCACGGTAGGAGCCGGTGAAGTCGAAGATCGCGCCCGACATCCAGCCGCCGATCGCCATGCCGAGCAACGCGAACATCAGTGCGAGCCCGGTGCGTACGCCGGCATCCCGGGGCGGGAAATACTCGCGCACGATGACGGGGTACATCGCGACGATCCCGCCCTGGAACAGGCCGAACAGCCCGGAGACGACATAGAGCGAGGTGAGCCCGTCGAAGGCGAGGTAGAGCAGCAGCGCGAAGGCTTGCAACGCGGAACCGATGAGCAAGGTCGCAAGGCCGCCGATGCTATCTGCGACGCTGCCTGACAGGACACGACTGATCAGCCCGAGGCCGAGCATCACCGACAGCATCTCGGCGCCGCGCGCCACGCCATAACCGAGATCGCCGCAATAGGCGACGATATGCACCTGCGGCATTGCCATCGCGACGCAGCAGCCGATGCCCGCAAGTGCGATCAGCGCCTGCAGCGTGTTCGGTGCGAGGCGCAGATTGCCGCGCATCTGCATCGAAGCGCCTGCCGCAAGCGGTTCGACCGGGGAGGGCCGGCGCATCAGCAGCAACAGCGGGATCACCGTCAGCACCGAGAAGAGGCCGATGCCGATATGCGTGAGCCGCCAATCCGTGGTCGAGATGAAGTACTGCACGATCGGTGGCCAGACCGCGCCGGACAGGTAATTGCCGCAGGACGCGATCGCGATCGCGATGCCGCGGCGCTTCCTGAACCAGTGCGACATGTCGGCGATGATCGGGCCGAAGGTTGCGGACGCGCCGATGCCGATGACGAGGTGCGCAGCCGAGAGTGTCCAGATCTCGGGCGCGAGGCCAGCCGCCACAAAGCCAACCCCGACCAGCAGGATCCCGGCGATCCCGGGCCGTACGATTCCGAACCGGTCCACGAACCGGCCCATGATGACGCCGCCGAACGCGAACCCGACGATCACCACCGTGTAAGGCAGCGACGCGGCGGCGCGCAGAATGCCGAAGTCGGCCTGCACGGTCGGCAGTGCGACGATGTACGACCACATGCCGGCGCTGCCGATCGTGCCGGCGATCAGCGCAATGGAGAGGCGCGTCCAGGCGTAGGAGGAATCAACCGCGTCATGCTCGGCGCGGCCGGCGGTTACGGTGGTCACAAGCCAGTCCCGGCTAGAGGTCGCCCATTGGTAACACCCTGCGCCAGCATCGCAAACCAGCGCCGGCACGGTTCGCCTATGAACTTCGTTGATGGGAATGATCAATCGGAGCGGTCGCGCAGCTGCGCGTCAGGCGATTTCGGCGAGATGCGCGATCGCACCATGGCCGACCACCGTGTTGCGCCCGCGGCGCTTCGCGCCATAGAGCGCGGCATCCGCCGCCTCGATCAGAACTACGGTCGATTCGCCGGCCTGCGCGCGCATCGACGCGACGCCGACGCTCGCGGTCACGTGGCCGCGCGGCGCGGCCTGGTGCGCGAGATTCAATCGCTCGATCGTCGCGCGCAGCTGCTCGGCGATCTCGAGAGCTCGGTCGAGCCCGGTCCTGGCGAACAGCAGCGCGAATTCCTCGCCGCCATAGCGCGCCACGACGGTGGCATCGCGCGCGGCCTGCGCCAAGGTCTCCGCCACGGTGCGCAGACACATGTCGCCCGAAAGATGTCCGTAGCGATCATTGAAGGCCTTGAAGTGATCGACATCGATCATGATGAGCGCGAGCGGCTCGCCGGTCCTGGCGCTGCTCGCCCATTCCTCGTCGAGCTTCAAATCGAAGCCGCGGCGATTGGTGAGACCGGACAGGCTGTCGATCCGAGCCAGCCGGTCGAGATGCGCGTTCGCGATCTTCAGTTCTTCCTCGCGTTCGGTCAGGCGCTGCGCCATCGCGTCGAGCGCGTTGGCGAGCGGTGCAAACTCGGCGGCCCAGCGCGTGCGCGTGGTGCGCACCGCGAGATTGCCGTGGCCGACATGAACCGCCATGCGGGCGAGCGCGCGCAACGGGCGCACGATCGTATGCTCGCCGCCGAACCAGACCCCGAACAGCACGAATGTGCCGATCAGGGCGAACTGGAAATACGCGATGCGCATTTCGCGATCGACCCGCCGCAACATCTCGGCTTCGTCGAGCCCGATCGCGAGGAACGCGTTCGTATTCGGCAACCGGATATAGCCGAATGAACGGCGCACGCGATCCGGACTCATGGCGGGCGCCAGACCCTCATCATGCCGGCCCATCTCTCGCAGCAGATCCGGCGCATCGAGCTTCTTGCGCACCCAGTTGGGCTCGCCTGGCTCCGCCGCGAGCACGGTGCCGGTCTGATCGACGATCAGCATCAGCGCGCCCGGTCGGCGCGCGACCTCATCGGCGATCCGGTCAATCCATTGCAGTTCGAACCCCGCCGTAATGACGCCGTTCGCCGCCCCGTCTGCGGTCAGTATCGGTAGCGCGGCGATCATGCCGACGGCGCCGCGTGAGCGGCCGACCGCTTCGGCGCTCACAATGAAAGCCTTCTCGCGCAGCGCTTTCTGGAAGTAGGGACGGTCCGAGAAATCGAGACCGACGCTCTTTGCCGCGGTCGAGCAAATGACCCGGCCGTTCGCTCCGACGATCGACAGCCCGGCGATCCACGGCGCGTCGGAAGTGGCATCGACGAGAAATCGCCCGCAGCTTTCCGACGAGCTGGCGAGCGTCGCATGGGCGCGCGCGACGACTTGCACCACGGCCTTGACGGCGATGATCAGCTCACGCTGCGATTCCGCGCCTTGGCGCGCGAGCGCGCGGGCGTCCTGCGAGAGCGCCGCAATGCGCTCGGCGCGATCCGTCTCGATCCGTCGCGCGCGCTCGACCATCAGCGGCACGACCGCGATCAACGCGAGCACGAGCAGGCGCGCTCGGATGCTGGGAGTGGCCCTCGGGCCGGCGGCCGAGGAGGGCGGGCGAAAAACGATCGACATCGGTCCGCCGATCTAGCAGACCAGCATTAAAAGCTGCTTTGCGCAAAGGAACATACCGCGCCAAAACCGTTGTCTGGCGGCGTCCGCGAACTAGGTAGTAATACGTCCACAGCGAGGCATGATGAACGAAACCCTGACGGCAACGAAAAATGCAGCGCAGCTCGCGCAGGTGCACGGCGAGATCGCGGCCGCCTGCCGCGACGCGGGGCGCGAGCCGTCGTCCGTCACCCTCGTCGCGGTGTCGAAGACCTTCCCGGCCGAGGCGATCGCGCCGGTCATCGCAGCCGGCCAGCGCGTGTTCGGCGAGAACCGCGTTCAGGAAGCCAAGGCCAAGTGGCCAGCGTTGCGGGCAGCGCATCCGGGGATCGAGCTGCATCTGATCGGGCCGCTGCAATCCAACAAGACCAAAGAGGCGGTCGCACTGTTCGATACGATCCACTCGGTCGACCGGGCGAGCCTCGCGGAGACGCTCGCGAAGGAGATCAGCAAGCAGGGACGACACCCGACGCTGTTCGTCGAGATCAATACCGGCGAAGAGCCGCAAAAAGCCGGGGTTCTTCCGGATCAGGCCGACGCCTTCATCAAGAGCTGCCGCGACACGTACGGACTGACCATTGCGGGGCTGATGTGCATCCCGCCATTCGAGGAGGCGCCCGGGCCACATTTTGCGCTGACCGCCAAGATCGCGGCGCGCAACGGGTTGAAGCTGCTCTCGATGGGGATGAGCGCGGATTTTGCCAGCGCGATCGCGTTCGGGGCGACACACGTGCGGGTCGGGACCGCAATCTTCGGCAGCCGACCGGCCCATCCGGCGCTTGGGCAAAAGACTGGGCAAAAGAAAAGCCCCGACGCGGGGCTGGGGGGCTGAGGGCGTCGGGGCTTTCAATGCGAAGCCTCCTCGGCCGCGCATAGACGTCGAGGCCCTAACGACCGGGGCCGGATATCGTTCCGGCTTGGCGCAAAAATTTTTCGATCGACCCGACAGCGACGTTGCGTATTGAAAATACTAGCGAATTCAATTAGTGAATGATAATTCTCGTCTTTGGCCCGAGATGACTGAGAAGCTGGCGCAGCCGTGCTTTGGGTAGAGCGACGCAGCCGGCGGTCGGCGCCAGCCCAGGGCGGGCAACGTGCACAAACACCGCGCTGCCCCGCCGGGCGACCCGCGGCCGCGTGTTGTGGTCGATTTCAATAATCAGATCATAGAGTTGATCCCCGCGACGGAGGCGATCGCCGGCCCCATCCGGGGCCATCGCGAAGGGGCGGTTGTAGCGCCGGTCGGTCGGGTCCTCACACCAGGCATCGTGCGGCCGGATCGGACGGACGGGAAGCAGCGTCGCCGGACGGGGCAGCCGATCCGGACGCCACCACAGCCGCCGCAAGGTAAAGCGCCCGCGCGGCGTGCCGCCGTCCCCCTCGCGCTTGTCGGCCCGAACGCCGCCGCGGCCGAGGGCGACCGGAAAAGCCAAGGGGCCCGCAACCAACAGGCCACGGCTGCGTGTGCCGGGCGCCGTGCGCACGTTAACGCTGCTCCACGTCCGGCTCACCCGACGATGCCTTTCTCGAATAGAATCAATACCTGCCAGCGCTTGCGCTTTCTCGCCCGAATGTTCTACTTCGCGCAATCGTATAGGGGGTTTGCCCCCCGAGGACCAATTCATGACCAACGCCCGCAAGATCCTCATCGTCGACGACGACACCGAGCTGCGTGACGCTCTGGTCGAGCAGCTCGCGCTGCATGAAGAATTCGAGGCCGAGGCCGTCGATTCCGGCGCGAAGGGTGTGCAGATCGCGCGCAACGGCCATGTCGATCTGGTCATCATGGACGTCGGCCTGCCGGACGTCGATGGCCGCGAGGCCGTGCGCATCTTGCGCAAGAACGGCTTCAAGGCACCGATTATCATGTTGACCGGGCACGACACGGACTCCGATACGATTCTCGGTCTCGAGTCGGGCGCGAACGATTACGTCACCAAGCCGTTCCGCTTCGCGGTTTTGCTCGCGCGGATCCGCGCGCAGCTGCGCCAGCATGAAGCGAGCGAGGACGCCGTGTTCACCATCGGCCCCTACACGTTCCGGCCGAGCTCGAAGCTGTTGATGAATCCGAAAGGCAACAAGGTCCGTCTCACCGAGAAGGAGACCGCGATCCTGCGCTATCTCTATCGCGCCGGGCAGCGGCCGGTGTCGCGCGAGGTGTTGTTGCAGGAAGTGTGGGGCTACAATTCCGG
>Ga0081539_10002570_pt1 | contig 20591 bp, 23 predicted proteins | sample TabmetS4T2R2_FD_71023 | JGI IMG/M metagenome (GOLD analysis project Ga0081539, IMG submission 71023) | Tabebuia heterophylla rhizosphere microbial communities from the University of Puerto Rico - S4T2R2 | ecosystem: Host-associated > Plants > Roots > Rhizosphere ...
ACAAAAAATGCATTTGCCAGCACCAGAACTAGGATGGCGCCAATTTTAATCACAGCCCAGACCATAGATGGGACTGGATTATAGCCTAAAACCTCGCATCTCTTGAGCCTTCCGCATCCCGATCAGCAAAGAATTATGGATTGCCGGGAATTCTCGGCTTTAAGACCGACGAGAAGTGCCGGCAAAAATCCACAGCCCTGTTCTCTGCCCAGGCGCGATCCTCATGAGGCGGCTTTTTACCGCAAAAAGCGACATGCCCGCCGTGCTTCGATTCGAGTAAGAAGACCAGCGGATTGATCGAAATTCTCGGATCGTTAAACGAATCGAATGGAATAAATGGATCATCGTGCGCATGAATCAGGAGGGTCGGGATTCGAATGTGCGGGATGAACGGCAACGAACTCGCGCGCGCATAATAATCGCGCGCATCGCGAAATCCGTTGTACGGTTGAACGGCCTCATCCCAATCCCACAGATGGCCGACATTCCTGAGACGGGTGAGATCATAGATCCCTGGAAAGAGCCGATCTTTTTGTCGGATCGTCTTTTTCAGGCTCCGCAGAAACCGATCTTCGTAAATCCAGTTCTCGCGCTGCGCGAGTGCCTCGGAACAAACTTCGAGATCGATCGGCGGGCTGACCGCGCAGACCCCGCGAATCTGCTCGGGCGCTGCTTCTCCCAGCTCCCCGGCAAACTTGAGCGAATGATTGCCGCCCATCGAGAACCCGACCAGAAACAGCTCCGGCAATTCATCCCGCTCGATCAATTCACGCAAAACGTAGTGCAGGTCCACGGTCAACCCGGAATGGTAGAGCCGCGGCGTCAAATGCGCCGTTCCGCCGCACCCCCGCACGTTGTATCGTAAAACGTTGAATCCGGCGGCAAAGGCTTTGCCTGAGGTGCCAAGCACATATTTAGCATCTGCCGATCCCTCCAGCCCATGAACGATGATCATGGTCGGAGATCTTTTGCGGTCCAATTGCCAATGACAGTACGCGACAACGCGCGTGTCCGGCTCAGTCTGAAATTCGCGCCTCTCGCCCGGATAATGAGCGCTCGCGAGCAGCGAAAATTTCCGTGGACGCAATGTCCCGAGGATCGTCATCGCATGGCCGTTGCGCAACATTGCCGGCGGCACGAAAGGATGGTCTCCAAAATGCCGTGCCAGGGCCTCAAAAGAGATGACCATTGATGACGACGATGATTGATCTGGTGTTCTGACACAAAACATAAAAGCAGCTTGCGTTCCCCGCCTTGGTGCGTGATGATATCTCTGTTGGAACCTAAGAACAAAATTATATTACTGACGTAATCATAATTGTTTAGGGTTTCAACGACTTGTTGCAAACAAATTTAGTATCAGATAGTCAACACATAATCGATAGTTAAGAAATTGTGATCTATTGAGGTGCAGTGATGCAGCAACCTTGTCCAGATTGTGGCTACGTTTCAGACCGCCCCGTGCGCTTTTGCCGACAATGCGGCAAACAGTTAATTGTTGAGACCGAAGCGAGTTCGGCGGCAACCCGAAACTATGCACCAAATCAAGCGCCATTGACCACTTCAACTTCCCCCTCTAGACCTCAATACGAACCCAGAAGCGGTTCGGATGATCTGACCCAGGAAACAACGCGTTTTTACCAACCACCACTGCAGCACAATGCCCAACCCACCACCCCTGTCCGGAAAAAATCCAGAGTCGGTTTGTGGATATTAATCGTTCTTCTCTGTTTTTTTGTCATTGGCGGTGGGATGGTTGGGGTGGTATTCTCGAAGTTTCGTGCGCGATTGAATTCTTCATCCATCGATCAAGCGGTTGCCAAAAAGATCGAGGATGAAATAGAGCGACGAATACAAGACGCGATGCGCGACAAGGACAAAACCGAGCAGGTCCCACAATTTGGAATTCCCTCGCCACCGCCCGCTCCGCCACCGCCCAGCTCCGGGACGTCGAGCGGACTCGAAAAGTATCGATACCCACGAGTGACCAGCGCGAAAACGGTCGGTGTGATTGGCAGCGAGATCCTGAAAATGACAACCAGCGACAGCGTCGGAACTGTTGGTGATTTCTATCGCAAGATCATGGGAGAGCCGTCGATTAAGGATACTGATGAAGGAGAAGAGAAATTGATCTTCCAGACCTCCGGCTCGTCATCGATCTTGGTCGTGGTCAAGGCGGAGGATGATGACAATGGCAAGACTCAAATCGTTGTCATTCGCTCCGGATTTCAGATTCCTAAAATACAGTAGGAGATAGTGGTTGACTGTTTTGCGCGGATGACCGTAACATCTGCCGCGCCTTTCAGAGCACAATGCGCAAAGTCAGAAGCGAAGGAAGTAACGATGACGAAAGCCGATCTAGCGCGGGCAATTTATGAACGGCATGGGGGAATCTCACTCCAAGATTCGCATCACATCGTAGATCTGATCTTCGCCATCATCAAGCAACAACTGCTTGATAGTAATCGAGTCCATATTGTCGGTTTTGGCACCCTGGAGATTGTCAAACGCCGAGCCCGGCGCGGGCGCAATCCGGCTACAGGTGAAACGATCGAGTTGCCTGCCAAACGCGCGCTCGTCTTCCGCCCATCGCGTGCGATCAAATCGGTCTGAGTTGCGACGATCGACCATCACCTTCATTTCAAGACCATGCAGCAACCAGCGCCTCTCATTCCGGATAAACTCTTCTTCAAGATCGGCGAAGTCTGTGACCTCGTTGGCGTCCAGGCCCACGTCCTTCGTTATTGGGAAACAGAATTTCCCATGCTGCAACCACAAAAGAATCGCGCCGGACAACGCACCTACCGGCGGAAAGACGTCGAGATGGCACTACGAATCAAACAACTGCTCTACGAAGAGGGCTTCACCATCGCCGGAGCCAAACGCAAACTATCGAGCGAAGGGCGCGGCGGATCATCGCGCCTCCAAATCGTGCCGCCGGGAGCAACCACGAGTGACCTGGGAGGCACACTCCCACCCGAGCCGCCCGAGCCACCGCCGCCGACCTCACGCTTCTCCCGCGATACCATTAAACGCTTAAGACTGATGGCAGAGGATTTGTTGACAACACTCAACCGTGATGTTACAAAGTAGCCTTGCTTAATCTCAGAATCAGAGCTCTTTTAACCTGCTCTTGATGGAGCGAAGAAGATAATAAAGAAGAGAAGAGTGAAGAAGAGATAGGAAGATCTCGGGACGTGGCGCAGCCTGGTAGCGCGCTTGCTTGGGGTGCAAGAGGCCGTGGGTTCAAATCCCGCCGTCCCGACTGAAAATAAAAGACTTAAGGCCTCCAATCGGTGGCCTTTTTCTTTCTCGACGTGATTCTCGCCCTCATTCGATTTCAGATCAAATTCTCATACTATCGCTCGATCGCCTCGATCGCAGTGAGCATCGATGCCCTGGCACTGGCCGGCACATTTTCAGCCATCGAAGAGATGATGCGCGAACCGACAATAATCGGCCTCCTGATTCCAGTCACGACATGGACGAACGAGTGAGATCAAGCAGTTGTTCCTTTTCGTGAATTTTTCGGAGTTCGCGGAGCCTTCCTGTGCCCAGTGATCAGAGAGATTCTCGAGGTAATTGAAGACGCCGATCCCATCGTTGTCGATCAAATCAGGATTTGCGCCGTATTGCAGTAAGATGCGGACACACGTAAGTCCATCTCCTCCGTCTTCGCTCACTCCCCGTACGGCAAAGTGCAATGGGGTTTCACCGAGTTTATTTCGATGATTCGGATCTGCACCGCGTTCCAGCAGGGCACGAGCGGCAATCGGATTGGCGCCGTCGCTTGACGGGTCAAATGCAAAACAATGGACAGCGAGATGGAGAGCGGTATTGCCATCCTGGTCTTCCGCGTTGATGTCGCTTCCCGCCCTGACAAGCGCATCAATGATATAGATTGTGATGTTGGCGCTATCCCCATCGCCCTCATCATCCCTTTCAAGATCAACCGGTAGATCAGACACAGCATGCCAGCTGATAGCATGCAAAGGCATCTGACCGGTATCTCCGGATTCGCAGGGCGAAAGCCCCTGTTCAAGCAACCAGTCCACACAGGTATCGTTAAATCCAAAAGCCGCATGATAAAGGCGGGTCGATCAACCAGAACGCGCACGACTTCAGAACTCCCTGCCTTGGCCAATGGAGTAAAGCTATGACTGTCACGCATGTTGGGGTCGGCGCCACAACCCAGAATTAACCGGACACACTCCGCGCAACCGGACTCAGCCGCACAAAATAAGGAGGACGAGCCTTCCCTTCAAAAAAACATCTGAGAGCGACCTGTCTTCTCATAAGATTTTTCCTGGAGTTTGGCAAAGCGTCAGACTGAGAACGAAGGAAGGATCATTTGTTGCAATGCGTCTGATCACTAAACTTCTTTAACGGCCCTGGAACATCCGCTGTTCGCCAATCACTGGTCGTTCTATCTTGAACTTGGGAAACCCAGGTGAGTAGTTATTTCAGTTCTGAACAATCATTCATGACGAAGCAACTGCGCCGGATCAATCCTCAGAGCACGTCGCGCGGGCACATAGCACGCCGCCATTGTCACCAGCAACAAGCCAAGGGCGGAGGCCAGCAGCGTCACCGGATCGGAGGGCGACACGCCGACGAGCAAGCCCCCAATCAGACGGTTAGCGAGATAGATACCCGGCGCACCGATCAGCAGTCCCATCGCCACGAGCAGCGCGCCTTCTTTCAGCACGAGGCAGAGGGCGTGGCGATGATCGGCGCCGAGCGCTAACCTCACGGCCAGCTCGTGGCGCCGCCGCGTCACCGATCCAGAGATCACGCCGAATAAGCCCATCGCCGAGAGGAGGAGCGCGCCGACCGCGAACGCGCTGATCAGGGCGCCGCCGATCGCCTGCGGGCTGAGCGACGCCTGGACAATGTCGTCCATAGCCCGGGGGTCGCCGACTGGAACCCGCGTGTCAAGACGGCGAACGGCCGCCTGAACTTCGGGCAGGAGCGAGTGCGGTTCACGGGTCGTCCGCATGACGAAGAGCGGAATGGCTCGCCCGTCAGGCTCGCGCCTGCTTTATTTTCAAGAGCCGAATTGATGGCGCACAATCTATCACGAGTACGCGCTGAGGAAATTTCTGCAACTCGCGTGGCAGCTTTCAACCGTGTTTTGCGCATTAATTGATCGAAGGACGGAAGATCCCAATTCGATGGGGGATCGGTTTTCGATTTGCGAGCGGATGGTTCCATCTGCTGAGAAATCGATCGTGAGACAAGATGTCATCTTGTCTCACATTTACGTCGGAGAAGAAATCTAAAGCATGACCAACAACTTCTACTCCTTATTGCTTGGCCTGCTGACGGCTGTGATCATCCCCGCCGGCGAAGCATACGCCGACACGTTCGAGTTCCTGACTTACAAACCACCGCGCGGTTGGATCAATCAGGCGTTACAGGACGCAAGCATCTATCGAAGACCGAGCGGAATCGGGCTGATCACCTTTTATCCGAGCTATCCAGCGACCGGCTCCGCCTCCGAAGAATTTATCAGGATGTGGCGCGCGCGTGTCGAACCGGCCGTGTCCGGGCCGGCGCCACAATCGCAGACCCACCGCGAGGGCGACTACACGGTAGCCGTGGGGAAGCGGGAGATCGACAACCAGGGCACGATGATCACGCTTGTGCTTGTTACCATCACGGGGCGGGGGCGCACGATCGGTCTGCTGACCACGGCCGCTGGAGACGAAGCGCTTCGCGAGGTCGCCGCCTTTCTCGACAGCCTGACTATTACGCCCGGTACGCCCGCCGCTACGGCGCCTAAGGCCGGCTCGTCTCCAGCCGGCGAGATCGAGGTCGAATTCGACGTGCCTCCGGGTTATACCTCGCGACAGGAAGGCCGGATGGTCGTGCTGACTCCGACAACGATCGATGAGAAGACGCCGTGCGCCTATGGCATCAGCCCTGCCCGACCTTCGCAGGGCGCGCTTGATGCGGATGCCCGGGCAGCCCTCCTCGAAGCGCTGCCCGGTTGGCAAATCAAGAGCGATCACTATCACGCGATGCGAGGCATTGCAGGCGCCGGGTGGTCCTACTTCTGGTTCCGCACCGATGTCCAAAGGCTCGTTGGAAGCAGCTACGAATACGCCACGGCCATGACGATGGCGTTTCCAGCGGGCCCGGGGCGGGTGAACATCATCCGGGGCGTCGGAAATCCGGCGCGGTGCACATTGGACGATCTCGCTTTCGCCCGTTTATTCCACAGCCTGGGTCCACGCGGATGGACCTCGGATCACGGCAAGGCCTTATCCCAACAGCTCACGGGAACGTGGCGTAACAGCCAGAGTGTTGGCCTGACTCAGTTCAAGTTCATGCCCAACGGCCGGTATGAGTTCGGAATTGGAACTATCACGAGGATGGGGCTTTTCGAAAGAACAACCTCCAGCGTGGCGGATGGACGCTACGAGCTTCGCGAAGCCGAATTGACGATCACCCCTGACCGTCGCGACCGTGGTGTCTCGAAATATCGCGTCCGCATCTACGAGGAGTTCGTCCTCGGGCGATGGACACGCGCGATGTCGCTGCTCGACGAGAACGCGAAACCGCCGTTCGAGGTACAGTATCTGCGAATCGAGGATTCCCGCTGACCGATGGGACCTCCGGTCGTCGGCGAGCCGGCGCGACGTCGGCCGCCCACAATGGCCAGCGCAAGTCTTCGTAAAAATCATTGGCAATCGAAGGATCTCGATCAGGTGCGCTCAGCGCTGGACAAGTGGCTGAACTGCTCAGTCTTTCCCGCGATGAAGCCGACGGCTGTTTAAAAGAACGAGGAGTGGAAGCGAACGGCGGCCTGTTGCGGTTGCAATTAATGCGCTTCGTGGCTATCGTCGCTGAGCGTGGGTCGTTAGGCGGCCCTCTACCTTTCGCTCTAGGAGGTCTACGTAATGCGACCACTTCGGTATTCAATCAACGTTACACTGGACGGTTGCTGCGATCATCGCGCAATGGCCACGGACGAAGAGCTGCATCGTCACTGGGCCGAGAACCTCGTCCAGGCCGATGCCCTCCTCTTTGGCCGGGTGACCTATGAAATGATGGAGGCAGGATGGCGGCCGTTTGCGCGGACGGGGGAGAGGCCTGATTGGATGGAACCATGGATGGAACCCTTCGCCCTGACGATCAACGCGGCCAAGAAGTACGTTGTGTCGAACAGCCTGGACCGGGTCGATTGGAACGCGGAGCTCGTGCGTGGGGATTTGGGGAAGGCCGTTCAGCAGCTCAAGCAGGAGCCGGGCAAGGGACTGTCCGTGGGAGGTGTGAAGCTTCCGCTGGCGTTGGCGGAGCTGGGATTGATCGATGAGTATGAGTTCGTGGTGCATCCCAGGCTAGCGGGCCACGGGCCGACGCTGCTCTCGGGGCTATCGAAGTGGATCGACTTAAAGCTCGTGAGCCGGCTGGAGTTCAGCTCGGGGGCGGTGGCGATGCGATATGAGCCGAGAAGGTAGCAGAGGAACCTCGTGGCGACGCAGCGGGGGCCGCCTCACTCCACCGTTAGGCGGCACAAATCACACAATCACGGAGCTTCTTACAAGAAGTGTGTCGTCGGCTTCTCTAACGAGATCAAACCAACGCACAAGCACTCGATCGACCACCGTGCGGAAGTGCTGAGCAGCACGCTCTGTGGATGCTTCTACTGCTGTGCAGATTCCCACCGAGCGACATCGTAGTCAGGGCTTCGGCGCGATTGGGCTTGGCTTGGCTTGGCCTTCAATCGCGTGAAACAAACCATTAGATTTTGGAGATAGGAAATGAGCAACGTTCCAACAGGGACCGAGTTGATGCGTCCGTTCCTGCCCGCGAAGGATTTCGAAGTTTCGAAGCGCTTTTACGAAGCCCTCGGCTTCGAGAAGGTACTCGATGGCGAAGTCGCGATATTTAATGCCGGCTCAGGCGGCTTCATTTTGCAACGATACTTCCAAGAGGACTGGGCTGCCAATTTCATGATGCAGCTAATGGTTGATGATCTCGATGCGTGGTGGGCTCATATCGAATCACTTGATTTGACCGAGCGATTCGGCGTACCAACCCCGAAAGCTCCTGCAATGCAGAGTTGGGGCCTTCGCGTTGCGTATCTCGTCGATCCATCAGGCGTTCTTTGGCACTTCGCGCAGAGACGCGACGGTGCAAAACAGGACCAATGAGAATGGGCGCCTGAACAGATGAAACCATGAATCACAGTCATCACCAGTCGCGCCGGAGTAATGACGGATTCTATCTCGAATGACTGGAGCCTTGCTTATCACCATCGGTGGACGTGTCCAGAGCTGTTTGCGCCGCGCTGAGTTGCTCCTCGACGCTCATTAAGCGGACATCAGTGGATTAACCGTGATGGATAGTAAGGCGCCGGCAAGTATCAGCGAGTACCGGTCCTGTCTGAGCAGTCCCAATGATAAAACTGCCTGACCCAAAATGTATGATGTTCGCGGCGGGCCCGGTGGGCCGCTTCGTCGAGCGCCACCCGACCGTCAAAATGCTCGCGCTCAGTTTTCTTCTGTTAATTGGCACAATGCTCATCGCCGAGGGTTTCGGACAGCACATCCCAAAGGGCTACATCTATTTCGCGATGGCGTTCTCGGTCTTCGTTGAGATGCTCAACCTGCGCATGCGCAAGCGGAGCGATCCTCCCGTACATCTCCGCGAGAACCTCTGATTGTTCGGGCGCAATCCCTGGAACAGGATAATTAAAGTCAAGAGAGGGCCACCGGTTAAAGTTTTAAGGAAAGTGCCCGGCGCGCTCCAATCCGACGCAGTGTTTCTCAGGAAGCACTGAAATTGATCTGGCTCTCAGGAGGTGAGGCAATCGTGATCGATCTACTACAATTTAAGGAGTATGCGCGGGGAATGTTGCTGGTGCTCGACCTGGCCGGCACGTTCGTGTTCGCGCTGAGCGGCGCGGTGGCCGGGGTCAGGCAACGTCTCGATCTGTTCGGAGTGCTGGTGCTGTCGTTTGCGGCAGCCAGTGCCGGCAGCATTGTACGCGACCTGTTGATCGGCGCGGTCCCGCCGGCCGCGATCAAAGACTGGCGTTACCTAGGCGTTTCTCTCCTTGCGGGGTTGGTTATCTTCCTTTGGTTTCCCCACAGTAGCCAGCGAAGCAGGCTGCGCAACCTTGAACATCTGACAATAACAAAGAAGCGAAGTAACCGCTCCCTTATTTGAAAAACATGCGCTTGACCTCTCCCCACCCGTTCACGCGCGGGTAGCCGGTGACCTTCAGGTTATGTGGCGCTGTGAACAGAACACCCTGACCACTGAAGCGGTGGAAATGGCGCTCGTTGTCATCGATCAAGTAATCTGTCGAGAGAATACTCTTGTCCCCGCAGAAGATGATGTGGCTCGGAGGAATGAATGGAAAGTGGCGCCCCAGCCACTGGAACTTCGCTGCGAATGACCCCGGATATTCCATCGCCGCCGTCGCGATAAACACTTCGTGCTTCTCAGTGAGTTCCAGCATTCCCAACTGACTCCCATCCAACACCGGCAGATCCGCGAAGAAACTTCCCTCCGTCAGGATCTCCTCAAGTCGTCGGTGGTGCTCCTCGAGGACTAGATCGGTCAAAGGACGCTCGGCCAGCAGTTCCGGAGTCAGTTGATGCCCGTATTCCCGGTTGAGCCATGCTAGTTCCCCGGCCAGGGTATCGGCCAGGACCTCGTCCATATCCACTGCGATGCGCATTGCCTACTTGACCTCCTTCCGCCTTCGGACGCCACTCAGCTTGAGGGCGAGAATCATCAGCACCTGTAGCGCCGTCATGCCGTTCGCCAGGATGATCGGCAGAGAGCCGCGCGCAATGCCGTAGAAGAGCCAGCAAGTCATACCGGCGAGGAAAAGCGCCAACATAAGGTAAGACAGTCCCGCCCCACCTTGCCGCCATGTCCGCACGACCTGCGGCAGAAACGCGACGGTCGTCAGTAAGGCTCCGATCAAGCCCGCCGCTTCAGCGTATCGAGAGAACAGATTGAACATTGAGATTCCTTTCAACAGAGTAAATACGGCTTGAGACGCTGATTTGTCCAATGGTATGTTTAGATGGTGGTGATAACATATAGTTATGGAACTGTCACGCTTGAGATCATTCATCGTTTTGGCGGAGCGACTGCACTTCGGCGAGGCTGCACGGATGCTGCACCTGAGCCAACCGGCGCTGAGCAAACAGATCCGGCAGTTGGAGGAAGAGGTCGGCGCTCCTCTATTCGACCGCGGGCGCCACGGGGCGCGTCTGACCGAGGTCGGCAATCTGTTTGCTGAAGAGGCTCGGAGGCTGGTCCAGCAGGCAGAAGCGACGCTTGAACAAGGCAGGCGGGCGGCGCGCGGAGAGGTCGGGAAACTTGCCATCGGCTTCGGGTTCTCTACTGTCACGCTCGTGCCGCGGGTGATCTCGAAGTTCCGGCTCCGCCATCCCGGCGTGGAGATAGAACTGCGCGACATGTCGACGCCCGAGCAGATAGATGCGTTGCGCGCGGGCCGCATTCACATTGGCTTCGTCCGACTGCCGGCCGGAAGAGGAATGCGGCAGCTGCCGGTGCTGGAGGACCGGCTCGTGCTGGCCTTACCTGCGCAGGGTAAAGTGGATGACAAACCTGTCGATCTTTCGGGATCGAGAGACTCGCCCTTCATTATGCTCAGGCGTGGTCTGTCACTCAGTCTCTATGAGCACACCATCCGTCTCTGCGCGAGGTACGGCTTTCATCCTCGAGTAGTGCAGGAGGCGAATGAATTCCCGACGGTTCTGGGCCTAGTCGCGGCGGGGCTGGGAGTCGCCCTTGTGCCCGAGTCACAGTTGAGGACTCAGATCGAAGAGATCACCATCCAACGCATCAGGGACCGCGCGGCGCACTGGCAGGTTGGAGCGGCTTGGCGCCGGGAGAAAGGCAGTCCACTGACGGCTGAGTTCCTTGCGCTGCTCAGGGAAGAGTTGAGTCATTTAGCAGCTCATTCGTGAACCTTCGGTGAACCGGCATCGCCTCAACCGTACCGGCTCATCGAATAAGGGACACTGATGTTCAGGGGCGAGCTTCCAGGATCATATTGAATGGCGTTTCGGTCGCGCGGCGGACTCGTGTGAAGCCGCCTTTCATCACCACATCGCTCAACCGCGCCTCGCCCGCCTGAGCGCCGAGCGCCATCCCGACCTCCTGGGACAGCGAGGCTGGCGTGCAGACAAATGTCGAAGCGCAGTAGAAGATTCGCCCGATCGGGTTCAGGTTCCGTTCGACCCGGTCATTCGCCATCGGCTCGACGATCATCCACGTCCCGTCGTTGTCTAGCGTCTCCAGCACGTGCGCGGCCGCGCCAACCGGATCGCCCATATCGTGCAAACAATCGAAGAAGGTCACCAAGTCATACCCCTTTCCTGGATAATCCTTCGCTTTCGCTACTTCGAAACTTAAACGGTCCGAAACGCCCACCGCGGCGGCCCTCTCTCGAGCCGTCAAAATCGAAGGCTCATGATAGTCGAATCCGATGAAAGTCGAGTTCGGATAAGCTTGCGCCATCAGAATAGTCGAAGCGCCGTGCCCGCAACCGAGGTCGGCCACGTGCACTCCACGCTTCAACTTTTCTTCCACGTCGTCAAGAGCGGGAATCCATGAACTAACCAGATTGGCCGCATAACCGGGGCGGAAGAATCGCTCAATTTCGCGGAACAGCCCGGGATCGTGCTCGTGCCAACCCACGCCAGCACCTGTACGGAAGGCCTCAGTGATCTTCGGCTCCGCCTGAATCGCCGCAAGAGCCGATTCAAAACAGCCAGGCAAAAACGCTGGGCCGTTCTCGTCAGCCAGCAATAGCGCCTGCTCCTCCGACAGGGTATAGCGTCCCGTCCGCGAATCATAGTCGATGTAACCGCCCGCGGCCTGCCCCGCCAGCCATTCGCGCGCGTAACGCTCGGCGATGCTAGCGCGTTCAGCCAACTCCGCTGAAGTCATGGGCCCGGCGCCAGCCATCGCCTTATACAAACCGAGCTTGTCGCCAACAACAATCAACGCGGCGTTGAAGGTCGCCCCAAAATCGATCAATCCCTTTTGAATCAGTTGATCCAGTTTCGCATTATCAATAGCCATCACTTCATCCTATTTCCGGTTCGGAATTTGCCGCGATGCAGCACCGACTGTCTGCAATTACCTTGCATGGAAGCGAGGCTGTATTTTTAGCTGACTTACTCCGTTACGAGAAACCGGTTTATTTCGATCCAAGTGACGGTCTGATTTCCACGGGTGACGAACCAGTCGGAGAAGAAGAATCCCTCTTGAATCGCCATCGAGATTGACTATGTTTGGCCGCCATACCGCTTCTTCGAGCGATTTTTTCAGTTTTTCAAAGATCCCTTTCTTCATTTCTTCCCTTCCCGCCGGCCTGCCAGGGCAGCGGCGACTTGCGTCGCCCTGAATTCCGCCACTCCTTTGATGAAGAGTAACTAGATACAGCAGAGACCCGGTTACCACGAAAGTGGTATTCCTAAAAGCACCTGAAGTGGTAGCGAAGAAATACTCTATCTCGTGATGCGCTCCCCGTGCCGAATCGTCCATAGTCTCCTGACGAGGTAGACGATGGACTTTTGTCACAAAGGAGAAATAAGATGCAACCCGAGAAAGCCCGGCACATGTCTGGATTGTTGTCATTGCCCACCTGGCGCAGCTTTATTCGCGCCATCACAGTCGCGGGCACTTTCGGCATCTTCCTGCTCGCGGTTCAGAGCTTCGTGCAGACCAGTCGGAACGTCATCGCGGAGGATTCCCTCAGCAACTCGCTTCCCGCAAAGCCGCCCGCAGCGACCGAAGATAAGACGATCCGCCCCTTCCGCGTCAAGGTTCCGGAAGAGGCGCTCGTCGACCTCCGTCGACGCCTGGCGGCGACGCGCTGGCCCGACCAGGAGACGGTCGCTGATCGGTCGCAGGGCGCGCAACTAGCGACGATGAAGGAGCTGGTGCGTTACTGGCAAACGGGCTACGACTGGCGGAAGGCCGAGGCGAAGCTGAATGCCTTGCCTCAGTTCGTAACCATGATAGACGGCGTTGACATCCATTTCATCCACGTCAGTTCCCGTCACAAGAGTGCGCTTCCGGTGATCATCACACACGGTTGGCCGGGATCCGTCATCGAGCAACTTAAAATCATCGGTCCGCTCACGGATCCTACCACGCACGGAGGCAGCGCCGAGGAGGCGTTCGACGTCGTCATCCCGTCCTTGCCGGGCTACGGCTTCTCCGGCAAGCCAACCGTCACGGGATGGGACCCCGACCACATCGCGCGAGCCTGGGCAGAGCTGATGAAGCGGCTCGGGTACACCCGCTACGTCGCGCAGGGTGGCGACTGGGGCGCTCCGATCTCCAGCGCCATGGCGCGCCAGGCGCCCGCGGGATTGCTCGGCATCCACATTAACTTGCCGGCAACGGTGCCGCAGGAGGTGGGAGCGGCGCTTGCCGGCGGCGGGCTTGCTCCGGCGGGGCTCTCCGAGAAGGAACGCGCGGTGTTCGATGCGCTCGACACATACCGCAGGAAGAACAGCTCGGCCTACTTCACGATGATGACCGCGCGGCCGCAGACAGTCGGCTACGGCGTGACGGACTCGCCAGCCGGACTCGCGGCGTGGATCCTCGTGCATCCCGGCTTCGCGCAGTGGACATCCGACGGCAATCCCGAAAAGTCGCCGACGAAGGACGATGTGCTGGACAACATCACGCTGTACTGGCTGACGAACAGTGCGACCTCGGCGGCACGGCTATACTGGGAGAATGGTGGGCGAAATGTGACGAACGCGGCAGCGCAGAAGACCGGCGAAATCTCGCTCCCGGTCGCCATCACGGTCTTCCCGGAGGAGGTCTATCGTCCCCCGGAGATATGGGCGCGGCGCGCTTATCGCAACCTGATCTATTTCCATGAGGTCGACAAAGGTGGACACTTCGCGGCGTGGGAGCAGCCTGAGATCTTCTCCGCCGAACTGCGCGCCGCCTTCAGATCGCTTCGGAAGCAGCAATGATCGCGACTTTGTCTTCAACGCGATGCCCATCTTCACTATCATCTGACTTTCGCTTGAGGTCAACGCAGAGGAAGAAAAAAATATGGCAAAGCCTATTCTAGTCACCGGAGCAGCGGGCCGCGTCGGCGGCGTAGGGCGGACGGTCGCCGAATTGCTCTTGAAGCAAGGCAAAGCAGTGCGGGCGATGGTACGAAATGAAGACGAACGCGCGCAGGCGTTGCGCGAGATGGGCGCGGAGGTCGTGGCCGGTGATCTGCTCGATCTCGATTCGATGCATCGGGTGATTGCCGGCTGCGAGAGGATCTACTTCGGCCTGTCCGTTTCGGATGCCTATCTGGCCGCGACGGTCAATGTGGCGGCGGTGGCGAAGCATCACGGCGTGAAGGCGTTCATCAATATGTCGCAGATGACGCTCTCACAGATGAGCATTAACCAAACCACCGCGAGCCCACAGCACAAGCTGCACTGGCTCGCGGAACAGGCGCTGAACTGGTCCGGTCTGCCGGTCGTGCACGTGCGGCCGACAGTGCTTCTCGAAGGCTTCTTCCTGATTTTAACTCCCGATTCGGTCAGAGAATCCAATCAGATCAGACTACCGTTCGGCGAGGGCAAGACTTCGCCGGTCGCAGTGGAAGACGTGGCGCGTGTGATCGCCGCTCTGCTTGCCGATCCGCAGCCGCACATCGGCAAGATCTATCACCTGACCGGTCCGCAGTCCGAGAACATGCATTTCTATGCGCAGGAGTATTCGAAGGCGCTTGGCCGCACGATCACCTTTCAGGACATTCCGGTCGAGCCGTGGCGGGATGCGCTGCTCGATCGCGGCTTGCCGGTTCATCTGGTAAACCACCTTGCGACGATGGCCGATCTGCACCGCGCAGGACGCTACGACCGGATGTCGGACGACGTGCTCACCTTAACGGGGCAAGGCCCGCTGAGCATGCAAGAGTTCGTCAGGAAGAATGTGGCGACATTCACCGCGTCGGCCAAAGGAGCCTGAATGGCGTTGGCGTATATACTCCGAAATGCAGGTGAGGTGGGGTGCCGCGCGCAAGAATCAATGTTAGAGTGCTAAAGCCTCTCAGAGCCTCGCGTAAACCATGAGATGCGCGGGCACAAAAGAGTTGCGCATCTCCTGAACGCTAGGATTTGTGGTTCGCCATGTGCATGCATAGTTAACGGAAGGAGTAGTAATTAAATGGACGCTCAGAACTTGTCAGACACGAGGAGAAAGAAATGAGAAAATTCAGTAAGGACCCTGACGCCATCTCAAGGCTCTCGCCGGAGCAGTATCGCGTCACGCAGCATAACGGCACAGAGGCCCCCGGAAGCGGGGAATATCTGGATCACAAGGAACCGGGCATCTACGTCGATCTTGTGTCCGGCGAGCCGCTATTCGCTTCGTCCGACAAATTTGAATCGGGATGCGGCTGGCCCAGCTTCACCAAGCCCATTGAACCTGCCAATGTCAACGAGCTGCGGGACACTTCGCACGGCATGACGCGCACCGAGGTACGCTCGGCGCACGGCGACAGCCATCTCGGGCACGTCTTTCCCGATGGGCCAAGCGACCGCGGTGGATTGCGCTATTGCATCAACTCGGCCGCGCTGCGGTTCATCCATCGCGACGAGATGGAGGCCGAGGGTTATGGGGCTTACCTGAACCAAGTGGAGGATTCCAATGACTGAGGAACGCGCCATTCTTGCCGGAGGCTGTTTCTGGGGCGTGCAGGACCTGATCCGCCGCTACGACGGCGTTCTGTCGACTCGCGTCGGCTATACGGGCGGCACCAACTCCCACGCGACCTATCGCAATCATGAGGGACACGCCGAAGCGGTCGAGATCATCTTTGATCCTGCCCGCATCAGCTATCGACAGCTCCTCGAGTTCTTCTTCCAGATTCACGACCCAAGCACGCGCAATCGGCAGGGCAACGACATTGGGACCAGCTATCGATCCGCGATCTTCTACACCAGCGACGAGCAGAGGCGGATCGCCGAAGATACGATCGCCGACGTCGATGCTTCAGGCCTGTGGCCCGACAAGGTTGTGACCGAAGTCGTTCCGGCAGGCGAGTTCTGGGAGGCCGAACCCGAGCATCAGAATTACCTCCAACGATATCCCGGCGGCTACACCTGCCATTTCGTCCGGCCCAACTGGAGACTGCCGAAGCTCCATACTCCAACAGGAGGCTGACAGATGAAGATTTTTGTTGCCGGGGGAACGGGAGCGATCGGTCGTCCGCTGATCGCGGAATTGCTTGCCAAAGGACACGCTCTAGTGGCTCTGACCCGTTCTCCAGAAAAAGCTCAGGCTTTAGCGGAACAAGGTATCGAACCTGCGATCGCCGATGTCTTTGATACCGATGCGGTCAAAGCGGTTGTCAGTCGTGCTCAGCCGGAAGTAGTGATTGAACAACTCACCGCACTCCCCAAAACCTACACCCGTCAGTCGATGAATGCCGCCGCCGCCCTCAACAATCGCATCCGTTTGGAAGGGGGCGCCAATGTGCTGGCAGCCGCGCAAACAGCGGGAGTGCGGCGTTACTTGAGGCAGTCAATCGCATTCTTTGCAATTCCTGGTCCTGGATTGGCAGATGAAGATACGCCTCTGGCATTTAGTGCCTCGCCCGCGGTTGCAGCAGGCGCCCGCGAGATAACTGAACTTGAGCATTCCTTACTAGGAAATCCCAATCTAGAAGGTATCGTCCTGCGTTATGGCTTCTTCTATGGACCCGGTACCTGGTTCAACCCCGATGGCGATGTTGCCCGACAGGTGAGACAACAACAGTTCCCGATCGTCGGGAATGGCGAAGGTGTCTGGTCGTGGTTACATATTGAGGACGCGGCGATTGCCACCGTTGCAGCAGCAGAGCAAGGCAATCCTGGAATTTATTTGATTACGAATGATCAACCTTTAGCGGTGCGCGAATGGCTCCCTGCGTTCGCTCAATGGCTGAATGCTCCATCGCCGCCGCAGATTTCAGTTGAGGATGCCCTGAAGGCGAGTGGTGCGGATGCGGTTTACTACGGGACTCAAATGCGAGGTGCATCGAATGCCAAGGCAAAACGCCAACTGGGTTTTCAGCCGCGACCGTTAGAGTGGATCGTTGATACCACTGCGGCTCATGCCAGTTAACAAGTTAACCTACATTCATTAGACGACTACATCCGGCCCCGTCTTCATCGAAGCAGAGAAGCTCTTCGAGCAAATGAAAGAGTTTTCGAACACAGTGGCCAAACGGGCCTATGAATTCTTTCAGGCGGCGGACGGATCGGTCGCATACGAAAAGGAAGAGGAGATGAAGAAGATCATTGCACTGGTGTTGTTATTGTCATGGCAACTGTCGTTGGCATCCTGTGTCGGAATCGGTTACTCCAGCCGGGGCGGTTGGTTCGTCTGGCCGGGCGGGTTGGGGCTATTGGTGCTGATCGTAGTAATTATTTTGCTGTTCAGACGACGATAGCTCACGGCGCCAGTTCGAGAGATGACAAAGGCCCAGTTATATTTCGGCAGTGTGTGATATTGAGCAAAAATATGAAAGATGATAAGGGGGCCTTATGTTTCGGAAATTGTTAAATCTTTTTCTCTCCTCCTCCGGCAAAGAGAAGCCTGAACGTGAGGCAAAAATCGAAGCTCGGCATCCGCATAAGAATATGATAGAGGCCGCGAAGAAAAGAGATCGTCGAAGTGGAGAGACCAGGCGGATGGCGCGGCTTAGCGCCAGAAACACCGATTGGACGAAAGAGGTCTATCGTACCAATACTCTGTTTCGATGGATGGAAGATGCCGTTAAAGATGTGCGGTTTTGTTTGAGGATGTGGAGTAAGCAGTCAGGCTTTTGGGCAGTAGCGATATTAACTTTAGCGATAGGAATCGGCGCGACTACCGCGATCTTTACGGTCGTTAATGGTATTTTGATCCGCTCATTGCCTTATCACGATCCATCTCAGCTGATCCTGCTTGATAATGCCTACATCGGTTCGAGTAATCAAAGCTCCGAGAGTAGTGCGTTCGGATGGAAAGACCGGACGCAGACACTGGGACAGGTAGCGGTGTACGGAAATTACGATGGAGGAGTCAATCTTTCGGGAATAGGAGATGCGGAAAGGATCCAAGCGCGTGATGTCAGCGCAAACTTCTTTCAAACATTAGGCGTGAATCCCGTGATAGGGCGTTTTTTTGGTCCGGAACAAGAGCAAAGTGATAATCAGGCAGTAGCTGTTATCAGTTACACATTCTGGCAGCGGCGCTTTAATGGTAAGTCGGAGGTAATTGGGCAGACGATCAGACTTAATGGAAAACCTTTTACAATCATCGGCGTTGCGCCTTCAGAAATTCAGTATCCTGCAACATTCGATCTTTGGGTTCCATTTACTCTCGACACCAATCGCCGAGTTTTTACAAGCGCGATTATGACTTATAAAGTTTTCGCGCGCCTTAAACCCGGCGTGACTATATCGCAAGCCCAAGCAGAAATGGCGCTGCTGTCAAATCAACTGCAACTGAGAGAGAGAATCAGCGTAACACCGCTGCTAGATAGTTTGACCAGAACTATCCGCCCCTCATTAATGCTCCTCCTGGCCGCGGTTGGATGCGTACTGCTCATTGCCTGCGCCAATGTCGCCAATCTCCTGCTTGCGCGCAGCGCGATGCGGAGAAAAGAGTTGGCGATGCGAGCAGCCTTGGGCGCGGGACGTGGGCGATTGATTCGGCAAAGTTTAACGGAATCATTGATGATCGGTGTGCCTGGCGGAGTGATTGGCTTTTTACTGGCGTTATGGCTACATCGCCTCCTATTGATATTTGGTCCGTCTGAGATACCCCGCCTTCAAGAAATCACACTTGACTATAGAGTATACGGATTTGCCGCAGCCATGACCTTTCTAACCGGCATCTTGATCGGATTGATTCCAGCGTGGAAGTCTACGGCGGGCAACTTAATCGAGTCACTCAAGGATGAAGCGCAGAAAGTTCAAATCGGCGCGACCGCTATTAATGTCAGAAGCGCTCTCATCGTCAGTGAGATAGCGCTCTCGGTGATGTTGTTGATCGGCTCGGCCCTCTTACTTCGGAGCATAATAAATGTGCTTTCAGAGAATGCGGGAGTCGAGCGAGAGAGTGTTTTAACAGTTTCTTTGGTCAAACCACTGACACAATCGAAGACTCGTGCGGAATTCGATACGTTCTACCAACAATTGATGGAACGGGTCATGGCTATTCCCGGAGTAAGAGCAGTCGGTTTAACCAATAAAATTCCTATGAGCCGGGAAGATATTTTTGACATGAGGTTTGAAATAGAAGGCGAGCAAAACCCGCGCCCTGCTCCTGATCGTAGCGCTTTATTTCTTTCTGTGAGCTCCGGATATTTTGACGCCTTGGGCATTCCTATTTTGCAAGGTCGAGATTTCGCAGAGAGAGATAATCAAAATAGTCCGCCTGTACTGATCATCAATGAAATGCTGGCTCGCCGGTTCTTTCCAAATGGGGACGCACTTGGCAAACGAGTGAAGCTTGTACATGAACCAATTTCGCGTGAAATCATTGGCGTCGTTGGGGTCGTTAAAACTCTCGGATTGGAAGAAGAGTCGCAACAGGAAATGTACCTGTCTTTTATGCAATGGGGAAATCCGCCCAACGCTCTTGCCATTCGTACAGTAGGCGATCCGATGTCCGTGGCGCCGGCCGTGCGTGAGACCGTCAAACGACTGAATCCGGATCTACCGCTCTATGACATTAAAACGATTGGGCAGCGGATTTCCGAATCATTGGCAAGGCGTCAATTTATCGTCTCCTTGATGACCCTCTTCGCACTACTGGCCCTGGCTCTGACGGCTACCGGAATCTATAGTGTGATGTCATATCTGGTCATCCAGCGCACACATGAGATTGGCATTCGAATGGCGCTTGGAGCGCAAGCAAGCAGTATTATCAAATTAGTGTTAAAGCAAGGATTCGGAATGGTTTTGATTGGTATGGCAATTGGACTTACCGGCGCAATCGGATTGACACGTTTTCTCAATTCTTTGCTTTTCAAAGTGAGCGCAACTGATCCGATGGCTTTTATTGGAGCAGCGATTGTAATAGCTTTAATGACGATCCTCGCCATCTGTATTCCAGGTTATCAAGCAATTAGAGTTGAGCCATTAAGAGCCTTGCGCCATGACTGAAGCGAGAATTGTTCCAGGTCTGCCTTGATTGGAATGGATTGGGGAAACATCTATTTGTATCCATCCAGTGATAATTAAGTCAAAGATTGAAGGTGGCAAGTCATGAAATATTGTATATTTGTGACCGGATTCGTAATTTTGCTATTAAGCATATCCGTAAATCATGCGCGTGCTCAGACATCCAGCCAAGAACAACAACATCCGGAGTCTATCAAAATTGAAACGTCCTCAGTGGTTGTGCCTGTCAGCGTTACGGATCGAACTGGGCGTATTGTGAGCGGTTTGGCGAAATCCGATTTTCAGGTGGTTGAAGACGGAGAACCGCAAGAAATAGTTTCATTTTCTGCCGCCGAAGCGCCATTCAACGTCGCTCTATTGATTGACACTAGCCGCAGTACGCGTGGAGTATTGGACATCATT
>Ga0081539_10003223_pt1 | contig 20591 bp, 19 predicted proteins | sample TabmetS4T2R2_FD_71023 | JGI IMG/M metagenome (GOLD analysis project Ga0081539, IMG submission 71023) | Tabebuia heterophylla rhizosphere microbial communities from the University of Puerto Rico - S4T2R2 | ecosystem: Host-associated > Plants > Roots > Rhizosphere ...
CGACAGCGTGACCGACGCGAGGATCGTCACCGAGAACTGATTGTAGAGCCGGCCCGTAATGCCGCCGAGGAACGCCATCGGCACGAAGATCGCGGCGAGCACCAGCGTGGTAGCGATGATCGGGCTCGTCATCTGCTGCATCGCGACCCGCGTCGCGTCGCGTGCCGAGACCGCAGGGTCCTCCTCCATGATGCGCTGCGCGTTCTCGACCACCACGATCGAATCGTCGACGACGAGCGTGATCGCCAAGATCAAGGCAAACAGCGAGATCGTGTTGGCCGAATAGCCGATCGCGTAGAGCACCGCGATCACGCCGATCAGCGATACCGGAATGGTCAGCGTCGGGATCAGCGTCGCGCGCCAGTCCTGCAGGAACACGTAGACCACCGCGACGACGAGCAGGAACGTGATCGCGAGCGTGATCAGGATCTCTTCGATCGTCGCGGAGACGAAATCCGTGGTGTCGAAGATGATCGCGTGCGCGACGTCGTCGGGAAACTGTCGCGACAGGCGCTCGAGCTCGGTGCGCGTGTCCTTGGCGACCTGCAGCGCATTGGCGCCCGGCGCCTGGTAGACGACGACCATGGCGGAGGGCTTGCCGTCGAGCTTGGAATGGGCGTCGTAGCTGTCGGCGCCAAGCTCGACCCGCGCGATATCCCTGATGCGCACCACCGCGCCGTGGGCATTGGTGCGGATGATGATGTTCTCGAACTCGCTCTGCGTCTGCAGCCGGCCTTGAGCGACGATGGTGAGCTGCTGTTGCTGCGTCTCGGCGACCGGGGCGCTGCCGATGCGGCCGGCGGCGGCCTGCAGGTTCTGCTGGTTGATCGCCGCGGTCACGTCGGTCGAGGTGATGCCGAGCGCATTCATCCGCACCGGGTCCATCCAGATCCGCATGCTGTAATCGAGCGCGCCCATGACGGTCGCTTCGCCGACGCCATTGACCCGCGAGAGCGCATCGCGAATGTTGATCGAGGCGTAGTTGGACAGGAAGATCCCGTCGCGCGTGCCGTTCGGCGAATAGAGATTGACACCGAGCAGGATGCTCGAGGATCGCTTCTTGCTCGAGATGCCGAGCTGAGTCACCTCGCTCGGCACACGCGGCAGCGCGAGCGAGACGCGGTTCTGCACGTTGACGGCCGCGAGCTCCGGATTGGTGCCGACCGCGAAGGTGACGGTGAGCCCATAGACCCCATTGTTGGAGCTCGTCGACTCCATGTAGAGCATCTGGTCGACGCCGTTGACCTCGGCCTCGATCGGTGCCGCCACCGCGTTGGCGACATCCTGCGCGCTCGCGCCCGCATAGGTCGCCGATACCTGCACCTGCGGCGGCGTGATGTCGGGATATTGCGCGACCGGGATCACCCACAGCGCCAGCAGGCCGGCGAGTACGATCACGATCGAGAGCACGATCGAGAAATTCGGCCGGTCGATGAAAAAGTTCGACATGACATGACGTCACTTCGTTTCGGCAACAGAGGCGGGGAGAGGCTGCACCTGCGCGCCCTCACGCACCTTCTGCAGGCCTTCGACGATGACGCTTTCGCCGACTTTTAGCCCGTCCTCGACGGCCCAGCTCTGGCCGACCTGCTGGGTGGCTTTGATCGGACGGCGCTGCACCCGGTTATCGCCGCCGACGACCAGCACGAAGCGGCCCTCGCGACTTTCCAGCACGGCCTGGACCGGCACCAGCGGCAGGCGCCGCGTCTCGGCCGTGTGGATCCGCACCGAGACCGTTCCACCCGGCAAGAGCAGGCCGGCGGGGTTCGCGAAGCTCGCGCGCACCGGCAACGTGCCGGTCGCCGCATCGATTTCGTTGCCGACGAAATCGATGCGGCCTTCGTGCGGATAGCGCGTGCCATTGGGCAGCTGCAGCGTCGGGACGAAGCCGGCATTGATCTGCTCCAGTGCGGCTTCACGCTCGTGCTGGATCACGCTGACCACATCCCGTTCGCTCACCGAGTACACGACGCGGATCGGGTCGAGCTGGACGACGCGCGCGAGCGCGCCGGAGTCGGGGCCGACGACGTTGCCCTTGGTGAAGTTCGTCCGTCCGATCCGGCCGGTGATCGGCGAGAGGATGCGCGTATAGCTGAGATTGAGCTCCGCGGTGCGAACGCCGGCCTTGGCGGATTCGAGCGCAGCCGCGGCGGAGTCACGATTGGCGATCGCAAGGTCGAGGTCGGCTTTGGTGCCGGCCTGGCGGTCGTAGAGTTCCTGGCGCCGATCGAGCGTCACTTGTGCGTTGCGCAAGGTCGCCTCGGCGCTCGCCTGCTGCGAGTTGGCCTGCTGCAGCGCGGCCTCATATTGCGCGCGCTCGATCGTGAACAGCAGGTCGTCGGCCTTGACGTCCTGGCCTTCGGTGAAGGCGACCTTTTCGAGGAATCCCTGCACACGCGCGCGCGTATCAACCTGCTGGATCGCCTCGACGCGGCCAATGAACTCGAACTCCTGTGTCACGTCCTCGAGGCGCACCGTCATGACGGTCACCGCCGGCGGCGGCCGGGCGGCAGGTTGCGCCAGTACGGCGGCGACAAGCAGCACGGGCGATGCCGCGAGAGCGAGCGCAACCTCTTGCGGGATCAGGCGCACTAGCGATCACCTCGCTGGCCGCCTGGACGCTGGCCGCCCGGACGCTGGCCGCCACCAGGCCGATTGGCTCCAGGTCGATTGGCTCCAGGTCGATTGGCTCCAGGTCGATTGGCTCCAGGCCGATTGACTCCGGGACGGTTCATGCCGGGCCGGCCCGGCCGCTGCACACCCGGCCGCTGCACGACCGGCGGGCGCGCGACCGGTCGGCGCCAGCCGCGCCATCCGATCGGGCCGCCCCAGCCGAGGCCGCGGCGCCACGCAAAGCCGCAGCGGTACCAACCGGGACCACGCCAGCCGCGGTCGTACCAGCAATAACGGCGGCCGTTCCAAATGAACTGTGTGGTCTCGACGGCGGTGAGCTCATCCGCCGCGTCGCGCAAGGGCGCGGGAGCCGTTCCGATCGCGGCGTCCGCCGGTCCGAGCATGGCGCTCGCGATGACGAGCGCGGCGGCCAGTATCGGGATCAGTTTTCGCATTGGACTCTCCTCGTGCAATCCATCGTAGGGTGGGCGGAGCGCGAAGCCCGTGCGGACTTCACGTCGAACGAAACCGGTGGGCAGGGCATAGCGCGTCGAAGACGCGCGTAAACGCGCTTTCGCCGCGCCTTTGCCCACCCTACAAGTCGTCACGCCGTCCGCGCGGCCGGCATCAACCAGCCATAGGCGAGCCAGGCGATGCCGTGCGAGATGAGGTCGATGCCGAGCAGGAATCCGAGCACCCACAGGCCGGTCACCGGCCAGCCGGCGAGGATCACGAGGCCGGCGAGAATGCCGAAGATGCCGGAGATGAGCATCAGCCAGCCGCCTTCGTCCCAATGGCGGAAGCTCACCAGGATGCGGACGATGCCGGACGCGAACAGCAGCAGCCCGAGCACATAGGTCAGCACGAAGGCACCCTGTACCGGGTGGTTCAGCAGCACCAGGCCGAAGGCGACATAAAGAACACCGAGCACGATCTGCCAGATGAACTCGCCCCAGCCTTTGGCCCAGAACGCATGTGCGATCTCGAAGCCGCCGGCCACGATGGCGACGATCGCGATGAACACCGTGCTGATCAGCGTCGCCACCGTGACATCGCCGAGCACGAACAGGCCGGCGAGGATCAGCACGACCCCGAGCAGGACGCGTACCCAGGTCGGCGGGACGGACAAGGATTCCGCTCCGGTGTGGAAAGTCGTCATGATCTCCTCCTTCGAAAGGGATTACGCCGCCTTGCTCAGCTCGGCGCTCAGCCGCTTCTCGGCTTCGTTCGACATCGAGGTGCGCAAGATGCGCGGCCTGTAGGGTTCGAGCTCCTTGAAGACCTTGTCCTCGGTGAGCTTCTTGAACAGGACGAACAGCGCCGAGGAGCCTTCGGGGATGGTCTCGCCGAGCTTCCTGATGAAGTCGTCGCGGATGCCGTAATCGGCGAGCGAGCCCGAGATCGCGCCGACGCCGGCGCCCGTGATCGCGCCGATCGCCATGCCGGCGAGCGGGTTCATGAACAAGAGGCCGACGATCGCGCCCCACAGGGCGCCCGAGCTGCCGCCGGTGGCGGCGCCGAGGCGCGTCAGGTTGACGGCCTGCTTGAGGTGGACCTTGCCGCCTGTCTCGCGCTCGACCACGCAGGCATCTTCGAGGTCGACGAGATACTCCTTCTGCAGCGACCGCAGCTTGTTGAGCACCTCATCGGCGGTGTGCAGGCCATCGAAACCGAGGACAACCAGTTCGCTCATGATGTTCTCCTGTTGCAGAGGGAGGCTAGAACTCGACTGCGTCGCGGATGATCGGGCAGGTCATGCAATGGCCGCCGCCGCGGCCGCGGCCGAGCTCGGCGCCCGCGACCGTGATCACCTCGATGCCCTGCTTGCGCAGCAGCGTGTTGGTGTAGGTGTTGCGGTCATAGGCGAGCACCACGCCGGGCGAGACGCAGACGAGGTTCGCGCCACTGTCCCATTGGGTGCGCTCGCGCAGATACGCGTTGCCGCCGGTCTCGACCACGCGCATCTTCTTCAGCCCGAGCGCGCCGCGCACCGTCTCGGCGAGCGAGCCTTCGTCGCGGCGCAGGTCGAGCGTGCCGGCCTTCTTGCCGGGGCGGTACGAGAAGCACTCGATCTTGTCGACGATGTCGGGATAGATCAGCACGCAGTCGCGGTCCGCAAACGTGAAGACCGTGTCGAGATGCATCGCGGCGCGCAGCTTCGGCATCGCCGCCACGATCACGCGCTCGGCGGCGCCCTTCTCGAACAGCGTCGCGGCGAGCTGGCTGATCGCCTGGCGCGAGGTACGCTCGCTCATCCCGATCAGCACATTGCCGTTTCCGATCGGCATCACGTCGCCGCCTTCGAGCGTCGCAAGGCCCCAGTCCTTGGTCGGGTCGCCCCACCACACGTTCACCTTGCCGGCGAAGTCGGGATGGAAGCGGTAGATCGCGGTCGCGAGGATCGTCTCCTCGTGACGCGCCGGCCAGTAGAGCGGGTTGAGCGTGACGCCGCCGTAGATCCAGCAGGTCGTGTCGCGGGTATAGAGCGTGTTCGGCAGCGGCGGCAGCAGATATTCGGCGACGCCGGCGGCGTCACGGATGAGCGCCAGCATCTCGCCGCCGATCTTCTCGGGGAACTCGTAGGTCGAGAGCCCGCCGATCAACGTCTCGGCGAGGGCGCGGTTCTTGAGCCCTTCGAGATAGTGGCGGATCTCGTCGACGAGGCCGAGGCCGACCTGGTTGGGCACGACCTGATTATCGAGGATCCATTTTCTCGCCTCCGGCACCGCGACCGTTTCGGCCAAGAGATTGTGCATCTCGACCACGTCGACGCCGCGGTCGCGCATCTTAGTGATGAAGTCGAAATGATCGCGCTTGGCGACGTCGACCCAGAGCACGTCGTCGAACAACAGCGCGTCGCAATTGCTCGGGGTGAGCCGCTCATGGGCATGGCCAGGCGCGCAGACCATCACCTTGCGCAGCTGCCCGACCTCGGAATGCACGCCGAACGCCTTGGCTTGCGCTTTCGCGCGCGGAGCGGCTGCGGGCGCCGTCGCGGCGCGGGCCTGGATCGCGGGAGACGTTGGCATGAGCGACCTCGTTGTTGAATCTTACAAAGCGTCAGATCGTAATGGTGCCGGTGACCAGGCCGTAGATGCCGATGGCGCAGCCGACGAGCGCGGCCGCGAAGGTGAACCATTCGGTCGGTGTGAACAGCGGCTTGCCTTGTTCGCGCCGTGCGAGCGCATAGAGCGCGGTGCCGGGCGCGTAGAGGATCGCCGAGAGCAGCACGAATTTCAGCCCGCCGGCGAGGATCATGAACAGCGTGTAGATGATCGCGATCGACGCAAAGGCGAGATCGCGGTTGCGCTCGTCCGGCCGCATCTTCTCGTAGGTCTCGCGCCGGCCGGCGATGAGCGCGCCGTAGGCGGCGACCAGCATGTAGGGGATGAGCGACATCGCGCTGGTCAGGCTCAGCATCAGGGCGAATGCGTCATACGACCAGTAGGTCGAGATGACGAAGAGCTGCACCACGATGTTGGTCGCCCACAGCGCGGCGACGGGGACCTTGTGCTGGTTCTCGGTCGCGAAAATACCGGGCATGTCGCGCGTCTTGGCGGCATTGAACAGGACTTCGGCGGCGATCAGCGACCAAGCGAGATAAGCGCCGAGCACCGAGATGATCAGTCCGGCGCTGACGAACACCGCACCCCAATGACCGACCACCGCCTCGAGCACCGCCGCCATCGAGGGTTGGCGCATCTCGGCGATCTCGGCGCGCGGCAGCACCGCGTAGGGAAGCAGCGTGACCAGCACCATCAGCGCGGTGACGCCGATGAAGCCGATGATCGTGGCGGCGCCCACGTCAGAGCGGCGCTGCGCGTAGCGCGAATAGACGCTCGCGCCCTCGATGCCGATGAAGACGAACACTGTGGCGAGCATGGTGGCGCGCACCTGCGCGAGCAGGCTCGTTTCCGGCATGCCTTCGCCACCCCAGAAGTTCACGCGGAACAGATCGAGCTTGAACGCGAAGAACAGGATCACGATGAAGACGAGGATCGGCACGACCTTGGCGAAGGTCACGATGGTGTTGATGAAGGCGGCCTGCTGCACGCCACGCAGAATGAGGAAGTGGAAGATCCAGATGCCGACCGACGCGACCACGATGGCGGCGACAGTGTTGCCGTCGCCGAACACGGGAAAGAACGCGCCGAGTGTCGACTTGATCAACACCCAGTAGGAGACGTTGCCGATGCAGGATCCGATCCAGTAGCCGAGCGCCGAGAGGAAACCCGGATAGTCGCCGAACCCGGCCTTGGCATAGGTGTAGACGCCGGCGTCGAGGTTCGGCTTGCGCTCGGCGAGCGCCTGGAACACGCGCGCGAGCGTGTACATGCCTCCGGCCGCGATGCACCACGCGATCAGTGCGCCGAACGGGCCGGTCGCGCTGCCGAAAGTACGCGGCAGCGAAAAGATGCCGGCACCGACCATCGAGCCGACGACCAGCGCCGAGAGCGTGAGCAAGGACAACTTGCGCTCGGATGCTTCCGCCATGCGGCCGCTCCCGCTAGACGCCGAACCACTCTCCGCACATTCCCGTCCCCGCGCCCATAAGGGCGTTTACGCCCGTCCATAGCCCGTCGAAGACGAGCGTAGACGCCCTTTTGGACGGGCTATGGGGGATGAGCGGAATTGAAGGATGATCTCGTGCTACGCGCGATATTGAATCGCGAGGACGTGCGTGTGGCCGCAATCGCGGCACTCGAAGCTGCGCAGATCGTGGCCGGGCAGTTCGGAGGGCTCGATCCGCGCCAGCATCATGGTGCTGCCGCAACGCGGGCAGGGCGGCCGATACAGCTGCAGCTGATCGAGGATGCTTGGTTCGACGAAGGACATGTTCTCCTCGCTTCTGCGGGCGAGAGCTAAAAGGCGTGCTCCGCGGCGCGGCACGTGAACAAAGAGCCAGAAGAGCGACAGATGTCCGCAAGCCCATCGGAAGCGCTCCTTGACGCTGCACTGCTTCGCGCTGGCAAACTGCGCCGCCCGGCTGGGGGGAGGGAGAGGGGGGACGAGGACCGGGCGGCGCAAGCCAGGCAAAGGGTCCAAGCCCCTGCCACGAAGCCACGTGATGCTTGCGTTGCCGGAACAGGACGTCAGTGCCGCGAGAACTGTCGTCTTCGCGCGTGGCTGCGACAATCAGGGTACGCCCTGAAAATACCGTCAGGAAATTACCGTGACGCTGCGTCGGGCAGAGCCGCAGGGTAGCCACTCGGGTGTTTTCCTCCGTCGCTATCGAGACTCTCCCTGATGTCAGGAGAACCGCCGGGCGCTCTAGATTCACGCGTTGGCGGATATCTTTTGGAACCTGGTCTGCGGTTCGGGCTCAACGGCCTTCCTCGGGTGCGCGTTCATGCAAACCGACCGTCTCGATGGTGCGACGACGTGCAATCGCGAGGAACTTCTCGTCGATCTCGCCTTGCAGGGCGGCGGCGCTCACGGGGCGTACACCTGGGGCGTCCTCGACCGACTTCTCGAAGAGCCTTGGCTCAGGATTGATGGGATCTCCGGCACCTCCGCCGGGGCGATGAATGCCGCAGCGCTGGCCTATGGTTACAGCCTCGGTGGAAGCCAGGGCGCCCGGCTTGCGCTCGAAAGTTTCTGGCGTCGCGTTGCCGCTGTCGGTCAATTCAGCCCGATCCGACGCGGGCCGCTCGACGTGTTTCTCGGCCGCTGGTCGCTTGACCACTCGCCGGCTTATATCGCGATCGACATGATGTCGCGGCTGTTTTCGCCTTACGACCTCAATCTCGCGGCGTGGAATCCGCTGCGCAGCATTCTGAGCGAGGGAATAGACTTTGCTCAGCTGACCAAGTCGCCGATCAAGCTGTTCGTTACGGTCACCAACGTTGCGACCGGTCGTCCGCGTGTGTTCAGAAATGGCGACCTGACCCCGGACGCGTTGATCGCGTCAGCCTGCCTGCCCACCATGTTCCAGGCCATCGAGATCGATGGCGAGGCCTATTGGGACGGCGGCTATTCCGGCAACCCGACGATCACGCCTCTGGTGCGCGAATGCAGCTCACACGACACGATCATCGTTCCGATCAATCCGATCGAACGCAAAGGCACGCCGCGCAGCGCCAGCGAGATTCTCAATCGGCTGAACGAGGTCGCATTCAACGCGGTCCTGCTGAAGGAATTGCGGATGATCGCGATGCTGCGGCGGGTCGCCGATCCCGGCGACGAAGAGGGCAGGAAGTGGGCCGAGATGCGGGTCCACTACGTGACCAACGAAATTCTGACCGAGTTCAATGCATCATCCAAGCTGATCGCGGAGTGGGATTTCTTCTGCATGCTGCGCGACGAGGGACGCCGTTCGGCGCAAGCCTTCCTCGCGCGCAACGCGGACGACCTTGGGCGCCGCTCGACACTTCAGCTCGACGCGCTGCTGCAGGATGTCTGAAGCGATGGGGCTCGCCGGCATCCTTCTCGCGCTCGTTCTCTTGATCTGGCTTGCCTATCGGGGCGGGAGCGTGCTGCTGCTGGCGCCCGCCGCCGCGCTGCTCGCCGCCGCCGTGTCACGCGAGCCGCTGCTGGCGCACTGGACCCAGACCTTCATGGGAAGCGCGGCACAATTCGTGGCGCAGTTCTTTCCGATTTTCCTTCTTGGCGCCGTGTTCGGCAAGCTGATGGAGGACAGCGGTTCAGTCTCGGCCATCGCGGGCTTCATCACGGACCGGCTGGGCCCGCGCCGGGCCGTGCTGGCGGTCGTGCTCGCCGGAGCTGTCGTCACCTACGGGGGCGTCAGCCTCTTTGTCGCTTTCTTCGTGCTGGCGCCGATGGCGCAAGCCTTGTTCCGAACTGCGGACATTCCCGACCGGTTGATGCCAGCGGCGCTCGCGCTCGGCACCTCGACCTTCACCATGTCGGCGCTACCCGGCACGCCGGCAATTCAGAATGCGATCCCGATGCCATTCTTCGGCACCACGCCGTTCGCGGCGCCGGGACTCGGTGTGATCGCCGCGATCATCATGCTCGCGTTCGGGCTCTGGTGGTTGCAGCGCGCCGAGGCGGCCGCCCGCCGCAAAGGGGAGCGCTACGGAGCGGAGAGCGGCGGCGAGGCCGTTGCGGCGAAAAGCGCAGCACAAGATCCGATCGTTCGCGAGCGCGCCACGTTGGCGCGTGAATTTGATCCGGCGGAAATCGCACACGGTCGTCACAGCGACGCGGACCCGCCGATCGCGCGCGCGGCGTTGCCTTTGGTGGTGGTCGTGGGCGTCAATCTCGCAATGTCGATCTTTGTGCTGCCGCGTCTCGACGTCGCGTATCTCTCCGAAGAGCGCTGGGGCTCGACCTCGCTCGCCGCGGTCGGAGGTGTCTGGTCCGTCGTGGTCGCGCTCGCGGCCGCCATCGCGACGCTGATTCTCGTCAACCATCGACGATTGCCGGGATTGCGCGAGAGCCTCAGCGCAGGCGCCAATGCATCCGTCCTGCCGGTTCTCAGCGTTGCGAGCCTGGTCGGATTCGGTGCGGTCGTCGCCGCACTGCCGGCCTTCGCATTGGTGCGCGATTGGGTGCTGTCGATCGAGGGAGGACCGCTCGTCTCGCTGGCCGTATCGACGAATGTGCTGGCCGCTCTCACCGGCTCGGCATCAGGAGGATTGACGATTGCGCTTGATGCGTTGGGCGACACCTATATGCGCCTCGCCGCCGAGCAGGGGATCGATCCCGCGCTGATGCACCGCGTGGCCGTGATCGGCGCCGGCACGCTCGACAGCCTGCCGCACAATGGCGCGGTGGTGACACTGCTCGCGGTGTGCGGATCGACGCATCGCGAGAGCTATTTCGACATCGTGATGGTCGCGATCGTCGGCGCGATTGTTGCGCTTGTGGCGGTCATTGTGCTGGGCTCGATGCTAGGCTCGTTCTGAACAGGCGGCGGGGCGCGTGGGCACGGCGCGTCATAAGAGCGTTTACGCGCGTCTTCAACGCGCTATGGCCCTTGCGCACCCTACGGCTTTCCGAGTCACGGCTCGATCAGCTTGTTGCGGATGGCGTAGCGCACGATGCCGGCAGTGGAGGTGATGTTGAGCTTGCGCATCGCGGCGGCGCGGTGCGATTCGATCGTCTTGATTGAGAGATTGAGGATCGCGCTGATCTCCTTGTTGGTGTGACCCTCGGCGATCAGCTGCACCACGATGCGCTCGCGCGGCGAGAGCACCGCGCCAAGCTTGCCCTTTTGCGTCAACAGATAGGTCTCGAGCAGTTTCTCGGAGACCTGCCCCGAGAAGAACGGCTTGTGCATCGCGAGCGCCTCGACGGCGGAAATGAGATGCTGCCGCGCATCGGACTTGAGCAGATAGGCGCGCGCGCCGGCATCGAGCACCTCGCCGACCAGCGCCTCGCTGTCATGCATGGTGAAGACCAGCACCTCGATCTTCGGATTGCGCTTGCGGATCTGTCGCGTCGCCTCGACGCCGTTCACCAGCGGCATCGAATAGTCGAGGATCGCGACGTCCGGCTTGGTCTCGAGCGCCTTGAGCACAGCCGCCTTGCCGTCGGCGGCCTCGGCGACGACCTCCCATCCAGTATGCGACTCCAGCAGCGAACGCAGACCCGAGCGCACCACGTCATGATCGTCGGCGATGAGGATGCGCGTCATGGGCGCTCCCGCCAGCGCGTGCGGCGTTTTCGGGCCGGCTTGAGAACCTGCCTGTTCCATGGTGCCAGCCTAAGCCAGGGCCCCGTCAATCAGGTAGTTCGCCAAAACCCGGAAAAATCTAGCGGATAACCCTTATGGTTGCGTAGCGCTTTCGCGCAGGCGCGCCATGCGGATTTGTTAGGTAGGAGCTTTCCCCAACGGAATTTTGCCTGACACGGTCGTGCCATGCGCGCCGCTCACGATCTGCAGCACACCGCCGAGCTGTTTCACCCGCGCGTGCATCCCCGGCAGGCCGACACCGAGCGTTCCGTTGGCGTCGCCGCGCGCGCGCTCCATTCCCTTACCATTGTCGGAGACGCCGAACGTCAGCCGCTTGGGCGTCGCGCTCATCGTCACCGTCACGGCCGTGGCGGACGCGTGGCGATGCACATTCGCGAGCGCCTCCTGCACGATCCGCAATACCGCGCGCTGCACATCCGCCGGGAAGCCGTCGACCTCGCCGATCTCGATCGCGACCGAGAGGCCGGTGCGGCGGGTGTAGCCTTCGATGAAGCGCGTGAGGGTCTGCTTCAGCCCGTCCCGTTCCAGATAGGGCGGGTGCAGCAGATAGCTGAAGGTGCGAATTTCCTTCTGCGCCTCCTGCACCAGGTCCTCGATGTCCTCGAAGGTGCGTTGCGCCGCCTGGTCTCCCTCAAAGCGCTGGCGCAACGCGATCAGCGCAAGGCCGATCGCGGTGAGCTGCTGCGCGGTCGAGTCGTGCAGCTCGATCGCGATGCGCTGGCGTTCCTCCTCCTGCAGATCGAGCAGGCGCTGCGAGAGATCTTTGATCGTCTCCTGCGCGGCATGCACCGCGCTGATGTCCTCATGCGTCACCACGATGCGCGTCGCGCCGGCGCTCTCGAAGCGCCCGGCCGTGACCTGGTACCAGCGATCGGTGCCTGTCATGCGGATCACGCGCTGCACATGCTCGATGTCGCCGCGCAGCAGCGCTTTCAGCGTCAGGCGCAGCATCAGCGCATCGCGCCGGCCAAGCGCGCCGAGAATGCCGCTTTTCAGATATTCGACGCCGACGAGATCGCCGGGGAGGGGCTCATCGAGCGCGGCGGCGAAGTAGCGCCAGGATCGATTGACCAGAAGGATCCTGCCGCTGCCATCGAGAATGGCGACATGCGTCGGCATGGCGTCCAGCGTCGCGGCGATCAGGGACGGCGAGGGCTGCGGTTGCGGCCGCGGCGCGTAGGAACGGAGCGAAAGATCGAACAGGCCGCGCAGCTCCGCGCGCGCGTCGTTCATGGCGACCTTTCGGTCTTGTTCTGTATGCATATCGTGACCACCCGCATTGGGGAATAAGGGTATCCCCGATCAGAGGTTGTGGGAAGAATTATCACGCGATTTCGCGATCAGATTGCTGTTATGCCTCAAAAGGACAAGATTGAATCGAGTTCTAACGATCGCGCTTAAATTCGCGGCGTGCTGCGCGCGAATTGAACAGGGGCGAGGGACCTTGGAGACTTCCCGATCACTCGCTATCGGCTCGCCGATCCGGGCTTTCCCCGAGGCAAAATCGGGGTGTTCCCCGATAGGAGGTTCCGCGGCTTTGCAGTCGAATGCCCGCCTTCAACTTTGCGGAGGTCCCCCATGATGTTAGTCCGATCGCTGTTTGCTTCCGCCGCGCTCGCGGCGGTTGGAACACTGGCAAGCGCTTCGCTTCCTTCGGCGCTGTCCGGCACCGCGCTCGCCGCGAGCGCCGATAAATACGTCTGCATGACCGATGACGGCTACGGCCGCAAACGGCCGTGCTCGGCCGGCTACAAGGCCGCGAATCCGGCCTGGCGCGCCGGCGACAGCTGCTTCACCGACGAGGGCTATGGCCGCTATCGCCCATGCTCGGCGGGCTACAAGGCGAAGCAGGCCAAGGAGCCGGCGGCGAAGTAAGCGGGCGAGTGGCGAGTGGCGAGTGGCGAGTGGTGAGTGGTGAGTGGTGAGCGGGCCGGAAGCCTCTTATCATTCGCCACTCGCCATTCGTGAGGGCCGTATCATGAGGCACGTCCATTTCGCATTGCCCGTCGTCCTGGCCGTCGCCCTGTCGGTCGCACCGCAGACCCGCGCCGGCCCAGCGCTCGAACAACGCGTCGATGCGGCCGTGCGCATGCTCGCGAGCGAGCCGCGCTTCAAAGGGGCGACCGAGCAGGAGCGGCGCGAGCGGATCGAATTTGTCGCCGGCAATGTGCTGTTTGCGCTGGTGCACGAGGTCGGCCACATGCTGATCGCCGAGATGGGCCTGCCGGTGCTCGGGCGTGAGGAGGATGCGGCCGATGCTTTCGCGACGATCACCGGCCTCAAAATGGGCGACGCGTTCTCAACGCGCGTGCTGATTGCCTCGGCGCGCGGTTGGTTCCTGAGCGACAAGCGCAATCAAAAAGAAAACATCCAGATGGTGTACTACGACGAGCACGGCCTCGATCGGCAGCGCGCCTACAACATCGTCTGCCTGATGGTCGGCTCCAATCCGGAGAAATTCGACCAGCTGGCCGAGATGACGCAGCTGCCGCCGGAGCGGCGCAGCACCTGCCAGGGTGACTACAGCAATGCCTCGTGGTCCTGGGAGAAGGCGCTTGCGCCGCACATCCGCAAGGAGGGTCAGCCGAAGACGGCGATCTCGGTCTCCTACCAGGACAGCGAAGAGTTCGAGCTGTTCGCGCGCGGCTTCAAGAATCTCCGCATCCTCGAGGAGGTCGCGGAGCATCTGTCCGACCGCTATGTCTGGCGGCGGCCGGTCGCGCTCGAGATGACGTCGTGCAACGAGCCGGCGGCGCGCTGGGATCTGTCGCTGCAGAAGATCATCGTGTGTTACGAGCTCGCCGCTGACTTCGCCCGGCTCTATCGCGACTACGCGCGGGCGCAGGACCCTGTCGCGAACAAGCTCAGCCCTTGACGCTGGGTGAATCCTGGAACTTGCATGACGTATTTGCCGCTGCTCGCGCGAACGTGAGTGCAGCCACCGGTTTCACCTTTCCCGCCTTGCACCGACTCAGCTAAGGTTGGTCAATTCGACCCCAGATTGCGTGGGGGCGCCGTGATGCTGGGCTTGGCGGTATGGATCAGCACGGGGGTGGGCGTGCCGGGAGGTGACGCGGCGCGGGCAGTGAGATCGCCGCGCCGCGCCATCCAGGTCGCGCTGCTGATCGCCGCCGCGATGCTGCCGGCGTCAGCGCGCGCCGATCAGGGCGGCATCAGCTTCTGGCTCCCCGGCGCCTTCGGCAGTCTCGCGGCGACACCGCTGACGCCTGGATGGTCGATCAGCACGATCTATATCCACACCGACGCATCCGCCGGCGGCGATGTCGCGGCTTCGCGCGCGATCCGTTTTCCCAATCGCAGCGTCAATCTCACGGTCAATCTCGACGCCACGCTGAAGGCACGCTCGGACCTAGGCATCGCAGCCCCGACCTACGTGTTCGCGACGCCGGTGCTGGGCGGCCAGCTCGCGATGACGGTGCTGGCGATCTACGGCCATGCCGAAGCCACTATCGACGCGAACATCACCGGCGCGCTCGGCCCGATCGGCTTTGCGACCGAGCGCAGCGTCAGCGACGCGCGTTTCGGTTTCGGCGATCTGTTCTTCCAGCCGACGCTGCGCTGGAATCACGGCGTGCACAACACCATGGTCTACGGCATGGTGAACGCGCCGGTCGGGACCTATGACCCCGCGCGGCTGGTCAATTTCGGGCTCGGCCATGTCGGGGTCGATGTCGGCGGCGGCTATACCTATTTCGATCCGCAAAGCGGCTGGGAAGCATCTGCGGTCGCCGGGCTCACCTACAATTTCAAGAATCCGTCGCTCGACTATCAAAACGGCATCGACGCGCATCTCGACTGGGGCGTCTCGAAGTTTCTGTCGAAGCAGGTCCATGTCGGGCTGGTCGGCTATGCGTATCAGCAGCTCACCCCCGACAGCGGCTCGGGCGCGACGTTCGGTGCTTTCGAGTCGCGCGTGTTCGGGGTCGGCCCGCAGATCGGCTTCCTGTTCCCGGTCGGCGACCTGCAGGGCTATCTCAACCTGAAAGGCCATAAAGAGTTCGGCGCCGAGCATCGCCCCGAGGGCTGGAACGCGTGGGTGACCTTCGCGCTCTCGCCGCAGGCGCCGGCCCATGAGCCGGCGCGGCCGAAGCTGGTCTCGAAATGAGCGCGTAGCCCGGATGAGCTGTAGCCCGGATGAGCGCGTAAGCGCGACATCCGGGATGGCGGGTCGACTTGCACGGACATCCGGGTTGCACCGCCGATCCCGGATGTCGCTTCGCTCATCCGGGCTACAGCCTCGCGGGCTGCCGCAGCCGATTACCGAAAATTCAGGGCCGCTGCCTGCGCGTATTCCGGGTTTCACCCGGTGTGATCGGGTGCGGCGAATTGCGATGCTTCGTGTTGCCTGATCGACAGCCGGTGGGCCCGTAGCAAGCGACAGTGGCTGTCAAGAGCTCCTCGTCCTCCCAACTGGGTGCGCGGCATTTCCAGCCCCCCAGCGAGCCGCGCACCTTCCTTCTTCTTCGCAGAGGACGCAGGCCGAGAACACGCCAACACGGAGGTCGCACGATGCGCGCGAACACCACGATTCTCAAATTCGCCTTCGCGGCGCTCATGCTCGGCGTAGCCTTGCCGCAGGCCGACGCGACGCCGCTTGGCGCGACGCGTGCGATCGAGCAGCCGGGCGATCTCATCCATGTCGCGCGTGCCGGGCGCGGCGGCGGAGGGCCTCGTGGCGGAATGGCTCGTGGTGGAATGGCTCATGGCGGGATGGCGCACCGCGCGACCGCGATGGGTCCGCGCGGCGGTGTCGCGCATTCTTCGACGGTGCGCCGCGGCGCGGCCGCAGGTGGCGGCGCGGTGCGCCACGCTGGCGTGGCGCGGCCGGGCGGGCACGGGGCGGGCACCCGCTGGGTACGTCCGAACCGCTATTGGTGGCCGGCCGGCGGCGCAATCGCGGCCGGTGCGGCGATCGGCGTGGTGTCAGCGGCGACCGCCGCCGCCTGGGCCGGGCCGGCGCCCGCGCCGAACATGTGCTGGTACTACACCGACCCGAGCCGCACCCAAGGCTTCTGGGACGTGTGTCAGTGAGAGGCCTGCTCGCGGCGCTCGTGTCGCTTTGCGCCGTAACGGCGTCCGCACAGCTTACGTTTGCGCAGGCGACGTCTGGCTCTGCGCGCCCGGTCACGCTCGACAATTTCATCCGCGCCGAATCCGACATGTATATCGGCAGGAGCGCCAAGGAGGCGTTCGGCATGCTCGCGCATCGCCGCGCGCCGGCCTCGATCGACAACCAGACCGTCATCCGCCTCAATCGCGACACGCTCTACTCCTCCGGCGCATTCGACCTCGACGCCGGCGCGGTCACGATCACGTTGCCGGATGCCGGCAAGCGCTTCATGTCGCTGCAGGTGGTCAACCAGGACCACTATGTGCCGGCGGTCGCTTATCAGGCGGGGGCCCACACTTTCACGCGCGAGAATGTCGGCACGCGCTACGCGCTCATCGCGGTGCGGACTTTGGTCAACCCCAACGACCCGAAGGATATGCGAGAGGTCCATGCGCTGCAGGACGCCATCAAGGTCGGCCAGAGGCAGCATGGCAAGCTCGACCTGCCGAACTGGGACGGCGTCAGCCAGAAGAAAATCCGGGACGCGCTGCTCGTGCTCGCGCGCCATGCTGGAGGATTCAAGAACGCATTCGGCAAGAAGGATGAAGTCGATCCGGTGCGGCACCTGATCGGCACCGCGGCCGGGTGGGGCGGCAATCCCGACAAGGACGCGACCTATCTGAGCTTCACGCCGGTACGCAATGACAGCCGCACGGTCTATCGGCTCGAGGTCAAGGATGTGCCGGTCGACGCGTTCTGGTCGGTCAGTGTCTACAACGCCGAGGGGTATTTCCAGAAGAACGAACAGAACGCCTATTCGCTCAACAACATCACGGCGAAGAAAAGCGCCGACGGCGCGGTCGCGATCCAGTTCGGCGGCTGCGACGGCAAGATTGCGAACTGCCTGCCGACCCCGAACGGCTGGAACTACACCGTGCGGCTTTATCGGCCGCGCGCGGAGATCCTGAACGGCAGCTGGAAATTCCCCGAACCGCAGGCGGTCGAGTGATGGCGGGGCAGGCCATGCAACCCGCCGCCTCGATCCGCAGCGCCATCGTGGCGCCGGGAGAGCCGCCCGACATGGTGTTCATCCCGGGCGGCACGTTCCGCATGGGATCGGATCGTCACTACCCCGAAGAGGCGCCGGTGCACCGCGTCACGGTGAGCGATTTCTTCATCGATTGCACGCCGGTGACCAACCGCCAATTCAAGCAGTTCGTGCGCGAGACCGGCTACGTCACCACGGCCGAGGTCGTACCCGACCCGAAGCAGTATCCGGGCGCGCTGCCGCACATGATCTATGCCGGCTCGCTCGTGTTCACGCCGCCGCGCAAGCCGGTCGATCTCACCGACTGGTCGCAATGGTGGCGCTTCCTGCGCGGCGCGAACTGGCGCCATCCGTATGGGCGCAAGAGCAACCTCAAGGGACGCGACGATCATCCGGTGGTGCATGTCTCGCATGCCGATGCGCGCGCCTTTGCGTGCTGGGCCGGCAAGGCGCTGCCGACCGAGGCCGAATGGGAGTTTGCGGCGCGCGGCGGGCTCGACGGCGCCGAATATGCCTGGGGCGACACCTTCATGCCCTATGGCCGCCCGATGGCGAATACCTGGGAAGGCGCGTTTCCGTGCGAGCGCTTCAACGCCGGCGGATACGAGCGCACCTCGCCGGTGACGGCGTTTCCGCCGAACGGCTACGGCGTCTACGACATGATCGGCAATGTGTGGGAATGGACCGAGGACTGGTGGTCGGCGCGCCATGCGGCGGATGCCGCAAAGCCATGTTGCGTGCCGCAAAACCCGCGCGGCGGACCGGAAGCCGCAAGCTACGACCCGTGTCAGCCGCACATCAAGATTCCGCGCAAGGTGATCAAGGGCGGCTCGCATCTGTGCGCGCCGAACTATTGCCGGCGCTATCGCCCAGCCGCCCGTCATGCCGAGGCGATCGACACCTCGACGAGCCATCTCGGATTCAGGTGTGTGGTGCGGGTGGGATAGGGACCATCCGACTGTAGGGCGGATTAGCGCGCATCTCGCGCGCGTAATCCGCCGACACGTCCGACCTCATGGTGAGGAGCCCGACTCGCTCTAGCGAGGCGGGCGTCTCGAATCATGGCCGCAAACTCGGAGCCCGTGGCCATCCTTCAAGACGCGTGCTGAGCTCTCGCTCAGCCTGTAGCCCGGATGAGCGCTTCAGCGCGAAATCCGGGGCCGTCCCGGGTGTCGCTTCGCTCACCCGGGCTACGAGCTTCGCTGAGTGAACGGCGGACTACGCGTTATCCCGTCTTCGCCGGGACAACGCTAATCCGCCCTACAAGATCAATACCTGGCCACGACCGGGCCGGCGCCCCAGTCGAAGTGATAGTTGATGCCGCCCTTGATCGTGTGCACGGTCGAGCTCAGGCCAAAGCCGCCCGGAATGAGCGCCCCGCCGTAGGTGGCGCTGCCGTAGTCGGCGAACATGTATTCGACCTTGCCCGACCAGCTCGGCGCGAACAGATATTCGAGGCCGCCGCCGACGGTCCAACCCGAATGGAAACGGCTCTCCGACGCGGAGAGCACAAGCAGCGGCGTGGACAGCGTCGCGGTGACCCTGTTGTCCGCCCAGGCGTAGCCGCCCTTGACGTAAAGCAGCGCCGGACCCCACGCATAGCCGAGACGTCCCGTCACGCTGCCGAGCGCATCGATCTTGTCCTCGGCGGTTGCGACGACGCCGAGCGCGACGGCCGTTTGCGTCACCTTGATGTTGGCCCAGGCGGCGTCGACCTCGATGCCGAGCACGAGCGGGCTGCCGACCGGTTGGTAGTTGTAGCCGATGGTGCCGCCGATGAAGCCGCCTTTCAGATCGCCCGAGGACGTGGCGAAATTGAATCCCGCGACGGTGACGTCCAGGCGATCCGACCAGCCATAGCCGCCCATTACACCGATGTAGAATCCGTTCCAGTTATAGACCGGAGCTGGCGGCGGGGCCGGTGGCGGCGGCGGCCGGCGCGCCAGATCCGCCGCGGAGGCGGACACGCACATGGTAACGAGGGCGATGGCACCGAGAGCTGACGTGGTGAGCAGGAACTTTCTCATGGGATTCACTCCCCCCGACTGAGTTGCTCGTGCGTGATCAATCGCGCCGAGAGACTCGGTCTACAATCTAAAAATGAAGGTTCCGTGCATTTTCGTGTGCGTCCGATGCGGGGCGACAACAATGGCGCTGCGTAAGACGGTATCCCGCCGCTGGTCTCGTTGCGTCAGAGTTGGAACTTTATCGCGGCTTACGCACAGCTTTTCACAAACCACGCGCAACGCAGCCGTGTGATTCGGGATGAGTCCCGAAAGCAATCAGCACTTGTCCCGAATGTTGAAGCCGCGTTCGCGCGCAATAATCGTTGGCATTGGCAGATATGTTTTAGGCCCGGCACAGATGGCTGACGCAATTCTCGCCTTCGCAGGCACGACCATCGGCGCCGATCGCATCGGCGTCGCACTCGTGCATGCAATCGATCGGCGCTACCGCGCGCGCATGGGCCTGCGCCCTGGAGTGCACATCGCGTCGCGGTGATGGGCTGGGCGGCGGGGTGACCACCGCCGCCCGGCCTGCCGTCGATCGACATCGATGCACGACCTCACACCGCGCGAGCTCGAGCTCATCAATGCATCGTGATTACGCTCGCGCGGCGACTCAGCGCACTTTTCGCACGCTGCCGTTCTCCCAAGCCCCCCAGCCGGGATGGCAGCGGCTGAGCCGCCGATCATGCGCAGGGGCAGACGCCTGAACGTTGGTCGGCGGCCTCCCTTCACGCTCCGCAAAATTGTAGGGCGGATTAGTCCTACTGCGTCACAACTCAGTGCCGCGAGCGCGGCATCGGTTATTGGGCCCTCTCCCGCATAGCCCGTCGAAGACGGGCGTGAACGCCCTTTTGGGGGGGAGGGCATCGCAGGCAGCTCAACATACTCGGTCGGGTGGGGGCTCTCGATAGGCTCGCGGAAGGTCCCCCTCCCATCTTTCTTCGCTGAACCTCCGAGCAGCCCTCCCCCGCAAGCGGGAGAGGGCCCACATACGACCGCTGCGATTCTGACGCAGTAGCGCTAATCCGCCCTACGAACCGAGGTCACCGCCGCGCGGTCTTGCGCCGGTTATAGGGCGAGCGGTTCGTGGGTCTGAGCGAGATCCCTTCGCGCTGCGCCTTGCTGCGGATCGCGGCGATCGGCCGGTGCAGCTTGAGGCTGATCACGCCGGTCGGCGTGTTCTGCCTC
>Ga0081539_10003224_pt1 | contig 20583 bp, 17 predicted proteins | sample TabmetS4T2R2_FD_71023 | JGI IMG/M metagenome (GOLD analysis project Ga0081539, IMG submission 71023) | Tabebuia heterophylla rhizosphere microbial communities from the University of Puerto Rico - S4T2R2 | ecosystem: Host-associated > Plants > Roots > Rhizosphere ...
GTTTGCGCATGACCAGTCATGCCAAACATCGCCAAGCCGCCCGGCGCGGAAGTGCCATGGCCGCGAAAAAAAGACGGATCGCGCTTTCCGCACGCAATCCGCCCTTTCTGCAAAGCCCTCACGAGGGGAGAGGGCACAACAACGGCCATCATCGCGAGCGAACTCCGCCCATGACACAGCAAGACTAAATGCAACTCATCTTCATTCTCGAGCAGGTGCTGAACGGGCTGCTCTCCGGCGTCTACTTCCTGCTGATCGCGCTCGGCCTGTCGCTCATCTTCTCGCTCGGCGGCATCGTCAATCTGGCGCACGGCGCGTTTTATGCGATCGGCGCGTATCTGACCGTCATTCTCTCGCGCCAGATCGGTTTCGTCGCGACCTTCGTGACCGCGCCGGTGCTGGTCGGCCTGCTCGGCATCGCGATCGAGCGGCTACTGTTTCGCCGCTTCTATCGCGCCGATCCGATTCTCTCGCTGCTGCTGACCTTCGGGCTCGCGATGGTGGCCGAGCAGGGACTGCGCATGATCTTCGGCTCGTCGCCTTTGCCTTACGCGATGCCGGATTTCCTGCGCGGGCAATTGTTCCTCGGCGACTTCATCTACCCGAAGAACCGCATTGTCATGCTCGTGGTCGCGGCGGTTGCCGTCACGCTCACTTGGCTGCTGATCTACCGCACGCCGTTCGGCCGCGTGGTACGCGCCGGGGTGCAGAATCCCGAGATGGTCGGCGCGCTCGGCATCTCGCTCGAGCCCTACATGATGGCGATCGCCGCCATCGGTGTTGGCCTCGCGGCGCTCGCCGGCGTGCTGCTCGCCTCGATCGTGACCATCCATCCGGCGATGGGGCAGGAGATCCTCACCGCCGCTTTCGTGGTCGTGGTGATCGGCGGGCTCGGCTCGTTCTGGGGCGTGGTCGCGGCGGCGCTCCTCGTTGGCGTCGTGCGCGCGCTGACGACCTACTACCAGCCCGCCGCGAGCGAAGCCTCGATGTATCTCTTGATGGTGCTCGTCCTGCTGTTCCGTCCGCGCGGCCTGTTCGGCGAACGCATCCAGAAGTTCGAGTGATGCAAATTCCGCAACGATTTCAGCCGCTGTTGGTCGCGTTCGTCGCCCTGGTATTCCTGCCGCCAGTGATGCTCGCGGTGGGGCTGACGCTCACGACTGCGACCGATGTCGTGATCTTCGCGATTGCCTGCATGGCGCTGAACATCCTCGTCGGCAACACCGGGCTGGTGTCGTTCGGTCACGGAGCGTTCTTCGGGCTCGCCGGCTATGCGGCGGCGCTATCGCAACGCCACTGGTTTCCCGGCACGATCATCATGCCGTCCCTGTTCGCGATCGCGGCGGTCGCGCTGTTCGCGTGTCTTACGGGCTTTCTGATCCTGCGCCGGCGCGGTGTCTATTTCTCGCTGCTGACGCTCGCGCTCTCGGCGATGCTGTTCACCATCGCGTTTCGCTGGACCAAGGTGACCGGCGGCGAAAGCGGTTTCGGCGGCGTCGTGCGCCAGCAGATCGGCCCCATCGATGTGGCTCGTCCGTGGACCTATTACATGGTCGTCGCCTTGATCGGCTTTGCGGTCGTCTGCCTGCTGTGGCGCTTCCACCGCTCGCCAGTCGGCCATGTGCTGGTCGCGATCCGCGAGAACGAGCAGCGCGCGCGCTTCATCGGCTACGCGGCCGACCGCTACAAGCTGTTCGCCTTCACGCTCTCGGCGGCGCTGACCGGGCTCGCGGGCGTGCTCTCGGTTTTTCATCATCGTTTTGCTTCCGCGGAGCCTATCTCGGTCGCGTTCTCGGGCGAACTGCTGGCGATGGTGGTGATCGGCGGCATGCGCTCGTTCCTCGGGCCCGCGCTCGGTGCGCTGTTCTTCATTCTGTTCCGCGAATTCCTGTCGATCTGGACACCAGACTGGCTGCTGTTCTTCGGCCTGTTGTTCGTCGGCTTCATCATGTTCTCGCCGACCGGCTTGGTCGGCGTCGCCGAACGCCTGCTCGCACCGCTGCGGCCGCGCGCGATCGAGGCGGCCGCGATGGCCGGCCGCACCGTCGCGCAGGATGCGCCACTCCCGCCGGCGCTCGCGCGCGACGGCAAGAACGGGGCCGTGCTGATCGCGCGCGAGCTCGCGAAAAGCTTCGGCGGCATCCATGCGGTGGCCGGCGCCGACATCGTGGTCGAGGACCGCACGCTGCATGCGCTGATCGGGCCGAACGGCGCCGGCAAGACCACGGCTTTCAATCTTCTCTCCGGCCTCTATCCGCCCGACGCCGGTTTCGTGACCGTCGCGGGCCGCGCGGTGACCGGGTTCTCTCCCGAAGCCATCACGCGCGCGGGCGTCGGCCGCTCGTTCCAGATCACCAACCTGTTCGGCGGGCTCACGGTGCAGGAGAACATGCGCCTCGCCGTGCAGGCACGCCACGCCACGCGTTTCAATTTCTGGACCTCGGTCGAGAGCATCGCGGATATCAATGCCGAGACCGACGCCTTCATGCGCTATCTCGGCCTTGCGGGAATCGAGCGCGCGGAGGCCGCCTCGCTCTCCTATGGCGGTCAGCGCCTGCTCGATATGGGGCTCGCGCTCGCAACCGCGCCACATGTTCTCCTGCTCGACGAGCCGCTCGCCGGCTTGGCGGCGGCCGAGCGCACCCGCGTGGCGGCGCTGATCAAGAGCATTTCGGCGCACATCCCGGTGCTGCTGGTCGAGCACGACATCGACCGCGTGTTCCAGATCGCGGATGTCGTCACCGTGATGAATGAGGGCCGCGTCCTGATCCATGGCAGCGTCGAAGACGCGCGCAGCGACGCGAAGGTGCGCGCGATCTATATCGGCTCCGGCCAGGCGCACCGGACGGCGGAAGCGCCGGCGTCCGCGGCCGGCGCCGCGACGCTGCTCGGCGTTGAAAGCGTCAACACCTTCTACGGCAAGAGCCATATCCTCAACGACGTCTCGCTCGACGTCGCCGAGAACGAAATCGTCGCGCTGCTCGGCCGCAACGGTGCCGGCAAGTCGACGCTGTTGAAGACGCTGATCGGCATCGCGCCGCCCGAAACCGGCTCGGTCAAACTCGCCGGCGAAGAGATCGCGCGGCTGCCGCCCGCGTTGATCGCGCAGCGCGGGATCGGCTATGTGCCGCAGGGCCGCGGCCTGTTCGCCGGCATGACAGTCGCGGACAATCTCGCGCTCGGGCGCTTGAAGCGCCAGACCGGCGCAGGCGTGCACTGGGATGACGAGCGCATCATCTGGGTGTTCCCGCGGCTCGCGCAACGCTGGTACACGCCGGCAGACTATTTGTCGGGCGGCGAGCAACAGATGGTCGCGGTCGCCCGCGCGCTCGCCGGGGACGTGCGCCTGCTGCTGCTCGACGAGCCATTCGAAGGGCTCTCGCCCGTGATCACCGAGGAGCTGTTCGAGGCGTTCAATCGCTTGCGCTACGAGGTCGCGATCGTGATCGTCGATCACCACCTCGATCTCGCGCTCGCGCTTTCGGACCGCACCGTGATTCTCGAGCGCGGATCGGTCACCTGGACCGGCCAATCAGAGCTGGCGCGGCACGATCTGGAGCTGCGGCGGCAGAAGCTGTGGATGTAGTGAGCACGGCCTCTCCTCTCCCTGCCCCTTTGCGGGGGAGGTTGGGGAGGGAGGTGGTACATGTGGCACTGTCGTCCGTTCTCGCACGACCCCCACCCTGACCCCTCCCCGGGGCGTTCACGCCCGTCTTCGACGGGCTATGGGGGAGGGGAACAGAGAGTCAGGAGCTGAGCATGCCCCGCATTGCCGTCATCGGATCGGGTCTCGTCGGTCGCGCCTGGGCGATGGTGTTCGCGCGCGCCGGCTGGGACGTAGCGATGTACGACGCAGTCGATGGCGTCGCCGCAAGCGCGCTCGATCTGATCGCCGAAGGACTCGAGGAGCTTGCACGGCACGGGCTGGTCACGGATGCGCAAGGCGCGGCAAAGCGCGTCCGCGCCGCGAAAAGCGTCGCGGATGCGCTCGAGGGTGCCAGCTACGTGCAGGAGAACGTGCCCGAGACCCTCGACGCCAAGCGCGCGATCTTCGCCGAGCTCGATGCGCTGGCCGCGCCCGACGCGGTGCTCGCCTCCTCCACCTCGGCGACCGTCGCGAGCCAGTTCACCGAAACGCTCAAGGGCCGCGCGCGCTGTCTCGTCGCGCATCCGGTCAATCCGCCGCATCTCGTCCCGATCGTCGAGCTCTGCGGCGCGCCGTGGACCGCGCCCGAGACCATCGCGCGCGCCAAGCAGGTCTACGAGTCGGTCAAGCAGGTGCCGATCGTGGTCCGCCGCGAGGTCGATGGCTTCATCCTCAATCGGCTGCAAGGCGCGCTGCTCGCCGAGGCGTTTCGCCTGGTCGGCGAGGGCTACGTGTCGCCGCAGGATCTCGACAAGACCATCAAGGACGGGCTCGGCCTGCGCTGGTCCTTCATGGGGCCGTTCGCCACCATCGAGCTGAACGCGCCGGGCGGGATCGCGGACTATTGCGCGCGCTACACTGGCTTCTACAAGCGCCTGCAGGCGCAACCCGCCGGCGTCGAGGTGTTCGAGGAGGCGAACATTACGAACATCCTGACCGAATGGGGGACGCCCGCGACCGCGCAGGAGCTGGCGGAGCTCACGCGCTGGCGCGATCAGCGGCTGGCGGCGCTTGCCGCGCACAAGAAGGCGCAGAGCTAGCGACGGCGCCTCGCGACCGAACACCTGATCGATCGGCAAGCCATCATCAGCCGACCTTCAGATACGCAAATCCCTTGCCCTGGAGCGCCGCGGCGGTGGCGATGCCGGACGGCACGAATTTGATGTAGCTGTCCGAACGGGCCTTGGCCGGATCGATCTTGAGGGTCGTGAAGGTCACGCGGCAGAGGTAGACCTCGACACCCGACAGCGCCAAAGCCTTCATGCGCTTGTTGAGCTCGGGATCGATCTGCTCTTCCGCCCACGGCGTGCCGTTGAGATCGGACAGGAAGAACTTGATCCCGGCGGCATGGGCCACGATCACGATCTTCAGCGCAAACGGATCAGAATTGTAGACCGCGAGATGGTTGCTGATGTTGCGGAGTTGCTGCGAAAAGCGCCCGGGATCGCCGAAATCGCAGTGATAGACGCACGCGGCCTCTGCTTCCTTCTTGAGGTCCTTCATGGCAAGGTCGACCGGTCCTGCCTGGGCCGTTCGTGGCGTCATGACGGCAGCACCGATTGCCGCGCCGCCCGCCACCAGCGCCCCCATCATGTGACGTCTGTCCAACTCGTTCATTCTACGCTCCTGGGATATCGGACCTTGGCCTATTTACCGCCGAGGCGCTGCAATCGGGATTCGGCTTCCGGCACGCGCAGCTCGATCGCGCGTTGATACCAACGCCGCGCTTCTGCGAGATCGGCCTTGACCCCATGCACGCCACGACGCGCAAGCTCTCGCGGATCCTGGGTTTCGGCCATTCTGAGCGCGGCGATAGGCAGCCCGAGCGCTGCGGCGCGCTCGAAATATTCCCGCGCAATCGCAATGTCGCCGCGCGCCAGATAGCCTTCGCCGCGCGCGAGCATGCGCTCGGCCTGAGCGAGCTGCTCCGCCGCCGGCGCGGGCCGATCGGCCGTCCCGCTTTTGGGCTCTGCGGGAGCCGGAGCCACCGGAGTGGGGAGTAACACGGTGGGAGGCGATAGCGCGGCGGTTCTCGTCTCGTTCGGCTCACGTTGCAGACTGGCGACGCTCTGCAACGGTGCGACGGCGGCCCGCGGTGTGACGCGAAGCGTGGAAAGTTGTTCGTCCAGCACGCGACCATCGCCGTCGAACAGCACGACGGTCAGGTCGTATTCTCCCGAGACTCCACCGGGCATCAGGACCTTGAGACCCTTGGTTCCCTTGAACGAGACGGCCCAGGCGCGCGTCTTCTCCGCCTGACCCTCGATCTTTTCCCACCACGGCTCTCCGTCCGACAAGACAGCCGCAAGCGGCAGGCCCCGAATGAGAACGTAGGCGCCCGATGGCAGGGCTTCGCTCGGCCCGGCACTGACGCCGCAGTCCGCTTGCCCCGGAGATGCGACCTCGACCATCGACGCGGCGAGCAGCAACGGCCGGACCTGATCTGGTGCCCTGTCACTGGTCGTTGTGGCAGCGAGTTCGGCGCCGCGGAGACCCGTCGGCGCCGCCGCAACCAGCGCGACCGCAAGACAAATCGTGGCATGCGCCTGCGCGAGGAAGCTGCGAGGGTTGGCGTTGCGCGCGTCTGCGGCCGGCGGCAGGGTGCCGTTAGGTGGCGAGGCGGGCGGGCTCATGCGCAACCGATCCATGACGGGCTCATTGGTTGGACGCTGGCTTTCGGCGCGCGAGCAACTCGCGCAGCAACCGCTCCTGGGCGGCCTTGTCGCCAGGCAGCATCTTCTCGAGCTGCCGGGCAAGTTCGGCGGTCTTGCGCGAGGGCCTGTCGCCATTCTCCGAGCTGCCGACACCGACGAGCTTGCCGAGCTTGTTCTGCATCGGGGCGAAGCGTTGCCATCCCGGCACGCTGGCTGCGAGATTGAGCTCGCTCCATTTCGGATGATAGCCGGGCTCGGTCTGCAGCTTCGGGAAACGATCGAACAGATAGTCGACGAACCGCGCCAGCCGCCTGCCGCGTTCATGATCTTGCGACCAGTTGAACACGGCCAGGACCGAAGGGACCGCGATGGTCTCGATCTTTTGGCCATCGGCGATGAGCCCGGGATAGTCGGCAGCACCGAGCTGGGCGGGCAGATAGTACTCTTCCAGCGTCCTGGTGAGCGGCACCGGCAGGAACCGGTACCCTTCCGGCCATTTGCGCTTCACGAATGCGTCGAGCGGCTTCGATGAAACGAACACGACAGCCGCGTATTTGTCGTTCTTTGCCATCTCGGCCAGCGCGACCGGATGCGGATCGAACCTCGCATCCACGTTGATTCCCATCCGCTCGAAGATGATGGGACCCGAATAGGCGGCAGCCGTGCCCTTGGTATTGAAGTTCACCGGCTTGCCGGCAAGATCCTCGAGCCGCGTGATATCCGGCCGTACGAACACGTGAACCTCGGATGGGAACAGCGGCATGAGGTAGTTGATGCGCTGCCTCAGTCCGGCGAGTTGCGGATCCTTGCTGAAGCTCTCCAGCATGTCGCCATACACGATCGCCGTGTCGACGCCGCGCAGATAGAGCAGATCGTAGATGTTGTCCGAGATGCCCCGCGTCACAATCGGCAGCACGCGCATGTTGTCGCCGTCGTCGAGCACGCGCGCAAGCTCGGTGGCAAAGCGCAGAGGGGCGCCCTCCAGTTGACCGGCCGCAAGACCGATCGTCCACGAATTCACGCGTTGCTTAACTCCGTCGTCGCGGATGCGCATCTGTCGATTGAGAACTTGGCTCGGCTGGGCGCTTTGCGCGACCTGGACGCGCTGCGCGGTGCGTTGGCTGACGATCCGCACGGGCGCACCCTCCGGCCTGGGCGCGAGTGGTGAAGTGATCGGTTCGGCAAAGACCAAAGTGGCAGACGTCAGCAACAGGCCGGCAATCGCGACCGCAAGGACACGCATGAACGACCCCCCAACAACGCACCCGTCTGCGCCGGGCGAACCCCTCTGCGGCGCGCTTCGATGCGCCTCAGGACATGACGTATCGTAATTCTCTGAACATGGCCGAATTACGCTGCGTAAGTGGAAAATCCGGAGTAAAATTATGGTTCTATGACCATATTGTGAAGACAACAGCCTCAAATAACTCTTCTTGACGAGCAAATAGACATGCCACTGACGCAAGAGATTGAAGGATTAGTACATGATATCGCCGGCATACACCGAAATATCTTCTTGATAGATCAAATGATTATGTGTCATTTCAAGTAGAAAATCATACCTTACTCTGCGATCCGACCCGGCAGCTCATGCGGCTCGCCCAGCCCGCGATGATGCGAACCAACTGATCGAGCCCGTCGGTCAAAGCGGCAGGGCCCGGCTGCAGGATCAGAGCGGACTTGATTTCGTGCAGCTCGTCATCGCGCACCGCCGGGATCGTGCCAAAGCCCGCGCGCGCCTTCACCTTGGCGGGCACGAACTTCTTGCCGCACCAAGACCCGATGATGATGTCGGGCGCGGCCTCGACGACGGCAGGCGGCGTGACGATGCGATCCACGGCGTTCTTGTTCTTCGCGAGCGCCGGAAACACTTCGCGGCCGCCGGCGATCTCGATCAGCTCCGCGACCCATTTGAGTCCGGAGATCATCGGCTCGTCCCATTCCTCGAAATAGACGCGCGGCCGGCGCGGCAGCTGCGATGAGCGCTCGCTCACCTCATCGAGCCGGTCCTCGAGCGCGACTGCCAGCGCCTCGGCCTTCTCCGCCGCACCGACCAGCGCGCCGAGCGTGCGGATCATCGCGAAAATCCCACCGATGTCGCGCTGGTTGAAGGCGTGCACCGCGACGTTGCGGCGGATCAGCTCGGCCGCGATGTCGGCCTGCAGGTCCGAGAAGGTGAGCACGAGATCGGGCTTGAGCGCGAGGATCTTCTCGAAGTCGGCCGAGATGAACGCCGACACGCGCGGCTTCTCACGCCGCACCCGCGGCGGTCGCACCGCATAGCCCGAGACGCCGACGATGCGCCGCTCTTCGCCGATGAGATAGAGCGTCTCGACGGTCTCCTCGGTGAGGCAGACGATGCGTTCGGGCGGGAACATGGCGGGATACTAGCCCAGAGCATGATCCCGAAAAGCATGTCCCGGACGTGATCAGCCGGGCGGCACCCTGTCGGTCGGGCGCATCCCAGCGATGCAGCCCCGAGATCAAATCCGAGACCATATGTTGTCAGCCGCGCCGCGGTCGCCTTTACTGAAGGGCGTAGAGGGGAGCGGAAATGGCCGAGGCGACGCCGATCGAGGGCGAATACGACTACATTATCGTGGGCGCGGGCTCGGCCGGTTGCGTGCTCGCCAACCGGCTCACCGCCGATCCGAGCAACCGCGTGTTGCTGCTCGAGGCCGGCGGCAAAGACGACTGGATCTGGTTTCACATTCCGGTCGGCTATCTGTTCGCGATCGGCAATCCGCGCTCCGACTGGATGTTCAAGACCGAGCCGGAGGCGGGCCTCAACGGCCGGGCGCTCGCGTATCCGCGCGGCAAGGTGATCGGCGGTTCGTCGGCGATCAACGCCATGATCTACATGCGCGGCCAGGCCGCCGACTACGATCACTGGCGCCAGCTCGGACTGACCGGCTGGGCTTGGGATGACGTGCTGCCGCTATTCCGCAAGCAGACCGATCATTTTCTCGGCGAGAGCGCGTATCACGGCGTCGGCGGCGAATGGCGCATCGAGGCGCCGCGTGTCACCTGGGCGCTGCTCGACGCGTTCCGCAACGCGGCGGAGCAATACGGCATCAAGCCGATCGATGATTTCAACTGCGGCGACAACGAAGGCTCGGCCTACTTCCACGTCAATCAGCAGAAGGGGCGGCGCTGGTCCGCGGCGCGCGGCTTTCTCAAACCGGTCCTCAACCGACCGAACCTGCGCCTCGAGACCGGCTGCCTGGTCGAGAAGATCGAGCTCGACGGCTGGCGCGCGACCGGCGTGCGCTGGCGTCAGGACGGCGCGCCGCGATCAGCGGCCTGCCGCGGCGAGGTCGTTCTTGCGGCCGGCTCGATCGGCTCGACGCAATTGCTGCTGCTCTCCGGCATCGGGCCCGGGCGCGATCTGCTCGACCTCGACATTCCGGTGGTGCTCGATCGCCCCGGCGTCGGACAGAATCTGCAGGACCATCTGCAGCTGCGCATGATCTATCGCGTCTCGGGCGTGAAGACGCTGAACGAGACCTATCACTCGCTGTTCGGCCGCGCCCTGATGGGCGTCGACTATGCGCTGCGCCGGCGCGGACCGCTGACCATGGCACCGTCGCAGCTCGGCCTGTTCACGCGCTCCGATCCCTCGCGCGAGCGCGCCAATATCCAGTTTCATGTGCAGCCGCTGTCGCTCGACAGGTTCGGCGACCCGCTGCACAAATACCCGGCCTTCACGGTGAGCGTCTGCAATCTGCAGCCCGCGAGCCGCGGCGCCGTGCGCTTGCGCTCGAACGATCCGGCCGACAAGCCGATCATCGCGCCGAACTACCTGTCGACCGACGATGATCGCCGTGTCGCCGCGGATTCGATCCGCGTCGCGCGCGGCATCGTGGCGCAGCCGGCGTTGCAGACCTACAAGCCGGTCGAAACGTTGCCCGGCGAGCAGGTCCGCAGCGACGACGATGCCGCGCTCGCGCAGGCTGCCGGCGACATCGGCACCACCATCTTTCACCCGGTCGGGACCGCGAAGATGGGGCTTTCCAGCGATCCGTTGGCCGTAACTGACGCGCGGCTGCGTGTGCTCGGCATCGAGCGCCTGCGCGTCATCGACGCGTCGGTGATGCCGACCATCACGTCGGGCAACACCAATTCGCCGACCATGATGATTGCCGAGAAGGGCGCGCAGATGGTTTTGGCGGATCAAAGGCGTTGATTGCCACAATTGTCCGCGTGACAGGGTAGGTTCCCGGCGGAACAATGGTGTGCTTGAGCTGCGGAGGGGCGCCATGGACATTGTCAGCCGTGTCAAGAACATCCTCATCGATCCCAAGAACGAATGGGCGGTGATCGACGGCGAGCCGGACACTCCGATCGACATTCTCAAGAACTACGTTGCGATCGTCGCCGCCATTCCGGTCGTCTGCGCGTTCATCGGCACATCGATCATCGGCATCGGACCTTATCGCACGGGACTTTTCGTCGGGCTGATCGGCAGCATCATTCACTACGTGCTGACGCTGGTCGGCGTCTTCGTCATCGCGTTCATCATCGACATGCTGGCCGAGATGTTCGGCGGCCGCAAGAATTTCAACAGCGCCTTCAAGGTCGCCGCCTATGCGCCGACCGCCGCGTGGGTCGCGGGTGTGTTCGCGCTGATACCGATCCTGTCGGTGCTGACGATCCTCGGCCTCTACAGCCTGTATCTGTTCTATCTCGGGCTGCCGATGCTGATGCGCACGCCGCCCGAGAAGGCCGTCGCTTACGTGATCGCCGTGATCGTCGCCGCGATCATCGTCTGGCTCGTGATCTTCTCGCTGCCGATGATGCTGCTCGGCATGCGGTTGATGTGAAATGGTTCGTCGTGGGTAGCCCGGGTGAGCGAGGCGATACCCGGGTCGGCGCCAGCGCAAGTCGCACCCCCGGCTGTCGCGCTTGCACGCTGTAGCCCGCATGAGCGCAGCGATATGCGGGACCGCCGATCCCGGATTTCGCTGCGCTCATCCGGGCTACGCTTTCAACTCACCAGCAAAGATCACCGACCGGCTTTCCTTGCTTGGTCCTGATCGTCATCGGGCAGCTTGCCCGCTTGAGCGCGGCCTTGGCGTCCTCGTTGCCGAGCGCCGCGGCCTTTTCGTAATAAGCTTTCGAGGCCCCTGAATCCTGCGGCCCGCCGCGGCCGCTCGCCGTGAACGCGCCCATCCGCTCGAGCGCGCCGGCGTGACCTTGCGCAGCGGCTTTCTCGAACAGCGCGCGTGCGCCCACATCGTCCTTCGGCCCGCCGGCGCCGTCCGCCAGCAGCAAGCCGAGCTGATACTGCGCCTCCGCATTCGTCTCCGCGGCCTTCGAGAGCACGGCGCGCGCCCGGGCCGGATCGCTCTGCGCGCCTGTGTTGCTCGACAGCGCCGCCAGATTGGCGACCGCGCGCGCGTTGCCGGCGTCGGCGGCGCGCTCGAGCAGCTTGCGCGCTTGTGCGTCGTCGCGCGGCAGGCCGGTGCCGTTCGCATACATCACGCCGAGCTCGACCATGGCGGCCGTGCTGCCCTTGTCGGCGGCCTTGCGGTACATCCCGATCGCCTCCGGAAGCTGGCGGTTAGCCGCATAGGCGCGACCGAGCTGGTAGAGCGCGCGGCGCGAGGCCGCCGATGCGGTCTTGCAGAATTTCAGCGCGGTCGCGACGTCAGATGAAGCAATCTCGGTGACGCCCTTGACGTCTGCCGGCTTGTCCGGATCGGTCGGGTCGGCGGCGATCCGATCGCACAGCACGAGATCGGCGGATTGCGCGTAGAGCTGTTGCGCCGTGCTCGTCAGCGCCACCAAGCCGAGGGCTATTAGAACTGTGAGCCGCGTCCTCATGCCATGACGTTACGGCTGCGGCCCTATGGCATCAAGGCAGCGCCTTCAAATAGCGGATCGGCCGCCCCGGCGCGATTGTTTCCGCTGCTGCCACGATGGCGTTCGCGTCGATGCCGTAGTGACGATAGAGGTCGGGGATCGAGCCGGTCTGGCCGAAATGCTCGACCCCGAGCGCGCGGGTGCGATTGCCCTCGATCGCGCCAAGCCAGCCGAGCGTCGCGGGATGCGCGTCGCACACGGTGATGAGCGCAGCATGCGGCGGCACCTCGGCCATCAGCCGCTCGATATGCGAACGCGCGTTGACGAGCCCGCGCTCGCGGGCGCGTTGCGCCGCGGTCCAGCCGGCATTGAGCCTGTCCGCCGAAGTGACAGCGAGCAGGCCGACGTCGCGGCGGTCCTCGGCCATCAGGCCGATCGCCGCGATCGCCTCCGGGGCGACCGCGCCCGTATAGGCGACGACGACCTGGCAGTTCGGTCCGGGTTTGCGCATCCAGTAGGCGCCGTCGATGATGCCCTGGCGCAGCTCGGGCGTGATCGTGCGCTTGATCTGCTCGACCGGGCGGGTGGAGAGCCGCAAGTAGACCGAGCCGCCGGTCTCGTCGCGCAGCCAGTTGCGTTCCGAAGCTTCGCCTTCGCCGTTCTTCTGGATGTAGTCGAACGACCAGGCGAGGATCGCGGCGAGCTCGTCGACGTAAGCCGGCTCGAACGCCGCAAGCCCGTCCTGCGCCATGCCGATCAGCGGCGTGCCGATCGACTGATGCGCGCCGCCTTCGCCCGCCAGCGTGATGCCGGAGGGCGTCGCCACCAGGATGAAGCGTGCCTCCTGATAGCAGGCGTAGTTCAGCGCATCGAGGCCGCGCGCGATGAATGGATCATAGAGCGTGCCGATCGGCAGCAGACGCTCGCCATTGATCGAATGCGATAGGCCGAGCGCCGAAAGCAGGATGAACAGGTTCATCTCGGCGATGCCGAGCTCGATGTGCTGCCCCTTCGGGGAGAATTCCCAATTGAACGTGGACGGAATGCGCTCGCTCTTGAACGTGTCCGCCATCTTCTCGCGTGCGAACAGCCCGCGGCGGTTGACCCACGGGCCGAGATTGGTCGAGACCGTCACGTCGGGCGAGGTCGTCACGATGCGGCGCGTGAAATCGGAATCGGTGCGACCGACCTCGTTCAGCAGCGCGCCGAAGCCGGCCTGAGTCGACATCACCGGCTGAATCGTGACCGCCAGCTCACTTGGCACCTCGACATGCGGCGCCTGGTGGCGGCGCGGCGCTTTCGTCGCGAACGGCACGCGGTCGAGGAAGGCCTGCAGCTGCTTCGGTGGTGTCGCAAGCCCTTCGAACCGGTCCCATTCGTGTCCGGGACGGATGTGCATCGCTTCGCGCAGCGTTTCCATCTGCGCCGGCGTCATCAGCCCGGCGTGGTTGTCCTTGTGGCCGGCGAAGGGCAGCCCAGAACCTTTGATGGTGTAGCAGATGAAGCAGACCGGCTTGTCGTGATCGACCTTGCTGAACGCTTCGATCAGGGCCGGCAGATCATGCCCGCCGAGATTGCCCATCAGCCGCGCGAGCTCGTCGTCCGAGCGCCGCTCGATCAGTTGCGTCACCGGGCCCTGGTCGCCGAGCTCGTCGGTGAGGCGCTTGCGCCAGGCCGCGCCGCCCTGAAACACCAGCGCCGAGTAGAGCTGGTTCGGACAATTGTCGATCCACTTGCGCAACCGCTCGCCGCCCGGCTCCTTGAACGCGGCCTCCTGCAGGGAGCCGTATTTGACGATGACGACCTCCCAGCCGAACGCCTTGAACAGCGCCTCGTAGCGCGCCCACAAGCCTTCGCGCACCACCGCATCGAGGCTCTGGCGGTTGTAGTCGATCACCCACCAGCAATTGCGCAGGCCTTGCTTCCAGCCTTCGAGCATCGCCTCGAAGATGTTGCCCTCGTCGAGCTCGGCATCGCCGATCAGCGCGACCATGCGGCCTTCCGGCTCACCGCTCGGGAAATGCGCGCGCACATAGTCCTGTGTCAGCGAGGAGAACAGCGTTTGCGCCACGCCGAGGCCGACCGAACCGGTCGAGAAATCGACGTCGTCGCTATCCTTGGTGCGCGACGGGTAGCTCTGCGCGCCCTTGTAGCCACGGAAGGCTTCGAGCTTCTCGCGTGTCTGCTTGCCGAGCAGATACTGGATGGCGTGGAAGTTCGGCGAGGCGTGCGGCTTGACGGCGACGCGGTCCTGCGGGCGCAGCGTGTGGAAGTACAGCGCCGTCATGATGGTCGCGAGCGAGGCGGAGGAAGCTTGGTGACCGCCGACCTTCAGCCCGTCCGTGCTCTCGCGTAGATGATTGGCGTGATGGATGGTCCAGCTCGAGAGCCAGAGAACCTTCCTCTCGAGTTCGCCAAGAATTTGCAGGTCCGCGGCAGTGAGCTTGTTCGCCATGGCACATCCCGGCAGTGCGCTATTGTAGCGCCGAATTTCTCGCATGGCGCGAGAGGTGTTTTCGGTCAAAATCGTTCGCCTGACGAGCAAGAATTGGCATAATCAGCCAAATTCGCGGGTGCGAGAGACCGAACCATGCCGAGTGCGCTGGATGCCATCGACCGCAAGATTCTCAGCCTGTTGCAGGAAGACGGCCGCATCAGCATTGCGGACCTCGCCGAGAAAGTGAGCCTGTCGCCGTCACCCTGCCTGCGCCGCGTGCGCATGCTCGAGGAGCGCGGCGTGATCGCGCGCTATGTGGCGGTGCTCGATCAGCAATCGGTCGGGCTGCCGGTCAGCGTGTTCGTGTCGATCAAGCTCGAAAGCCAGCGCGAGGAGGCGCTCGACCGCTTCGCCAAGTCGATCCAGCGCTGGCCCGAAGTGCTCGAGTGCTATCTGATGACCGGCCCACGCGACTATCTGTTGCGCGTCGTGGTCGCGGACCTTGCGGCTTACGAGCGCTTCCTCAAGCAGAAGCTGACGCGCCTCAGCGGTATCGGCTCGATCGAATCGAGCTTCGCGCTCGAGCAGGTGAAGTACACCAACGTGCTGCCGCTGGAGGGGTAATGCGGAAACCGTAGCCCGTAGCCTGTAGCCCGGATGAGCGCAGCGAAATCCGGGATCGGCGGTCCCGCATATCGCTTCGCTCATGCGGGCTACAGCGCTACAGCGCCGCGCCGCGACAGCGCCGCCTCATCAATCCACGATCGCCTGATAGACCAGCGCGTTGATGACCTGCCGATAGTGCCAGCGGATCGGCCCTGGCGAATGCGCCATGAACACCACCGCGAGCTCCTCCTTCGGATCGGCCCACCAGTTGGTGCCGCTTGCGCCCGGCCAGGAGAAGTCGCCGACCGAGCCCATCGCGCGGCCGCGGCCGGCCTCGGTGCGCACCGACAGGCCGAGGCCGAAGCCGTAGTCGGCGCGGGTCGGATCGGTGTTGGCCATCAGGTTCTTCACCTCCGGCCCGAGCTGGTTGGTCAGCATGTATTCGGCGGTCTTGCGGCCGAGGATGCGCGCCTCCCCGAGCGCGCCCTTGTTGAGCAGCATCTGCGCGAAGCGCATGTAGTCGGCGACGGTCGATGACAGGCAGCCGCCGCCGCATTCGAACTTGAGCGGCTGCGTCAGGTTCGGCGTATTCGCCTGTGGCTTGCCGGTGTCCGGATCGGCCGGCAGCGTCTTGGCGTAGCGTGCGGCCTTCTCGGGCGGAATGAAGAACGCCGTGTCGGTCATCCCGAGCGGTTTCCAGACGTTCTCCTCGAAGTACTTGCCGAGCGGCTTGCCGGAGACCTTCTCGACCACCTGGCCGAGCACGTCGAGCCCGAAGCCGTAATCCCAGGTCGAGCCGGGCTGATGCAGCAGCGGCAGGCTCGCGAGCTTCTCCATGAATTCGGCGTTCGTCAGCTCTTGCGCCGAGGCGCCGCTGCCGGCCGGGTAGAGCTTGTGCACCGCGGTGTTGCCGCGTCCGCCATAGATCAGGCCCGAGGTGTGCATCATCAGATGGCGCAGCGTGATCGGCTGCTTCGCCGGAACCCGGCCGGTGATGATGTCGCCGCCCGGATCGAGCTGCGCCACCTGCATGTCGCCGAACTTCGGAAAATACTTCGACAGCGGATCGTCGATCAGCAATTGTCCGTGCTCGTAGAGCTGCAGCGCCGCGAGCGCGACCATCGGCTTCGTCATCGACGCGATATTGAAGATCGTGTCTTTCGTCATCGCGACGCCGGCGACCTTGTCGCGGAAGCCGAACGCCTCGTAGTAGACGAGCTTGCCCTTGCGGGCGATCGCGATGACGGCGCCGGGCAGGCGGCCCTTCTCGATGTCGGCGTTGATGACTTTGGCGATCTCGGCGAGCCGCTCGGATGCGAGACCCACGTCTTCGGGCTTGGCGCGCGGCAGCGGATCGCCGTTTTGCCCGATCGCTGCGGCCGCGCTTGAGATCGCGTTGGCTGAGTTGGTCATGGTTTGAGCATTGGCTGGGGAAATGAGAACTGCCGCGGCGGTCGCCGCGAGCATTGCACGGATGAGCATCATGGCCTCCCTGCGGCGCATCTTCGTGCGCGCGTGAGGTAAGGCTATACCAAGTTTATGGCGCGAGCAGTACCTGCCGACAGCCCGGCGGCAGGTCTGCCAGGGTGAGCGGCGGCTTCGGCTTCGGCGGCTCCTTCGGGGGCGGCGGATGCAGCACCGCGTCCGAGAACCAATAATCGAGATCGTGGCCGCAGCCTTCGGTGTCGTCGGGCGCGTCCTGGCTTTTGCACTCCGGGCTGCCGGGCTGACAGGCAATGCGCACATGGAAATGATAGTCGTGGCCCCACCAAGGGCGCACCTTGTGCAGGAAGCCGCGATCCTTGCCGGCCTCGCGGCAAAGCGCTTTCTTGATCGCCGCATTGACGAAGATGCGCTCGACCTTCGGATCCTGGGCGGCGGCCTTGATCACCGCGAAGTGGCCATGCGTCCATACCGAAGGGTCGACATCCTTGCGATCCTTGGCGACCACCATGGTGGCCGACATCTCCTCACGCTCCTCGCGCGAGAGCGGCGTCTTTGGCATCGGCGTCAGCCAGATGTCGGCGTCGAGCCCAACCTGATGACTGGCATGGCCGGTCAGCATCGGGCCGCCGCGCGCCTGCGACATGTCGCCGACCAGAATGCCCGGCCAGCCGGAAACCTTCGGCACCTTCTCGGCGAGCCGTTCGAGGAAGGCGACCAGTTGCGGATGGCCCCAGTTGCGATTGCGCGAGAGCCGCATCACCTGCCAGGTCTTGCCGTTGATCGGCAGCGCGATGCCGCCGGCGAGGCAGCCGCGGGAGTAGAAGCCGATCGAGCGCGCCGCCAGGTTGGCGGCCTTCGGCTTGCGCGCGAACAATTCCTTCGCGGGCGTCGTCGGATCGTCAGGCTTTGCGAGCGGCGGCAGCGGTTTCGGGTCGACCGTGCCCCTGTCCTGCGCCAGGGCGGTGACCGGTGCGCCGAGCAGGCCGGCGATCAGGAGCGCGGTCGCGGTCCGGAGCATCAATGAACCTTGCATGACGCTTTGAGTCGTCCCACGCCAGATATTCACGTTTCCGGCGCGGCTGCCAAGGGTGTTGCGAGGGCAAACGCCTCAAAACAAACCGATAAGAATTTGGGCGCCTTTACCAAAAAATCGCAAGGCGCGTGCACGCGGGCGGGCGGCAGGGCACATTCATCGGTGCCTTTGGTTCCGAAAGTCATGTGTCGCGTCATCCTGTTGCTTGCGTTCCTCGTTGGGTCGGCTCAAGCCGTGAGCGCCGGCGTGCGGGTGCACATCGACAAGGCGACCCAACGCATGGGGGTGTGGGTCAACGGCGATCCCGCCTATCTGTGGCGCGTCTCGACCGGGCGCGGCGGGTTCGGCACGCCGGTCGGACGTTTCCGTCCGCAATGGATGGTGCGCAGCTGGTTCTCAACCCGCTACTACGGCTCGCCGATGCCGCATTCGATCTTCTTCCACAAAGGCTATGCGATCCACGGCACGAATTACATCTCGCGCCTCGGCGGTCCCGCCTCGCATGGCTGCGTGCGGCTGCATCCGACGCACGCGGCAATCCTCTATCACCTGGTGCAACGCGCCGGCATGGCGAACACGTCGATCGTGATCACCGGCGGCAACTCGCTCGCGCGCAAACGCACGCGCAGCGCTTTCGCGCAATAAAGGGTGGCCCGTTGCCGCGCGACATGACGCGTTCCTCCAGGCGGACGGAACAAGAGTTCAAATCGCAAATCAGGCAGTAGTTCCCAACACTTGCCGGAACATCCGCAAGCCGCTCCAGTTAATTTTGCATGGGAGCCACATGCATTCAGGGAGATTTTGAGATGGCCACGCAGACTCTCGAACGTCGCGAAACCGACACCATGATCGGCAGCGACAAGGTCGAAGGGACCAATGTCTACCGCCCGGATGGCGACAAGATCGGATCGATCGAGCGCATCATGATCGACAAGATCTCCGGCAAGGTCGCCTACGCGGTGATGAGCTTCGGCGGCTTCCTCGGGATGGGCCACGACCACTACCCGATCCCGTGGTCGCTGTTGAAATACAACACCAAGCTCGGCGGCTACGAGGTCAACATCCCGGACCAGCAGCTCAAAGGCGCGCCGAGCTACAGCGAGGATTGGGACTGGGAGGACCGCAAGCGCGCGCAGGAGATCTACGACTACTACCGGGTCCCGCCTTACTGGATGTGATCTGTCCGTCACACCGCGTCCGATCCGCCCCGCCCGGTCCGCCGCGCGGGGCGGATTTGTGTTAAGGAGCCTGCATGCTTGCATACCTGCGCGACAATCTTAGCCAGCTTTCCGACGGTTTGTTCTTCGGTCTCGGGCTACTCGCCGTCTATCTCGGTGCCGTGATCACCGCGGCGCTGATCCGTTCGCTCGGCGGTGCGGGCAGCATGGGGCTGACGGTGCTCGGCCGCTACGCCGCCGGGTGGTTCGACTATGTGCGCGGCGACGACCGCATCACGATCAACATCACGCTCAACATGGTGATCGACAATCATCTCAAGTTCGACACCATCGTGGCCGACCGCCGCATCTGGAGCGTCTGGCCGAACGCTTTCCGGATCTACCTGATCCGGCGCGCCGCCAAGCAGACGACGCGCGAAAATCCGGTCATCATGTTTCCGGAGCCGACCGAGCAGCGCCATCATCCGCTGCGGCGCTGGCTCACCAATCTGCTGGTGCGCTCGACCGTGATCGAGAACGGTCGCCGCCAGCGCGTGCACCTCATGCGCGACGACGATTATCGCGCGACCTATTCGCCGTTGATCAGCCTGGTGAGCGAGAAATGCTCCAATGACGACTCGGTCGATCTGGCGATCGGCCGGCCGATGAACGAGTACCGCTTCGTCATCGCGTTGACCTTCGAACAGCTCGACAGCCGCCGCGCGCGCCACCTGCGTGCGATGGTGATGTGGGAGCAGGAGCTCCTGAGCCTGCCCGAACAGTTGCCGCGCGTATCGTTCGAGCAGCACAAGACGCGCTATCGCACGCTGCTCGCGATCGCGCGCGAGTATCGCGCCCACCCCGAGCGGTTCGGTGTGGTCAATGTCTGGCGGCCGACCGACGTTGCGCCAGCCCAGCGCGTTTCACTGGCGGCGCCGAATGTCGTTGCCTCGCCGAATCTGGCGGCCGCGTTGACACGCTGAGTTTCATTTGGCTTGTGGCGTTGAGCACCGCCATGAACCCAATCTCCGCGCATTCCCGCGAAAGCGGGAATCTAGGGCCGAGAATTCGGCCAAAGAACTGGGTCCCCGCTTCCGCGGGGACGAGCGGAATTGAGGGGCGCTAGGCCGCCGCCACGCCACGCAGGAAGGTGCCGACCTCGGCATCGAGCGCCTCGGTCTCGCGCCGCAACAGCGAGGTCGTCTCGCTCAATTGCGCCGCCGTGCTGTTGGTATTGCCGATCGCCTGGCTCACATGCGCAAACTCGGAGGTGAGCTTGTCGGCGCCCTGCGCGGTCTCCTGGATGCTGCGCGAGATCTCGCTCGTCGCCGAGCCCTGCTCCTCGACCGCGGCCGCGATCGAATTGGTGAAGCTCTGCACCTCCTCCATCGTGGCGACGATCGCGGCGATCGCGTCGACCGCGCCCTTGGTCGAGTCCTGCATGGTGCCGATCTGGCCGCGGATCTCGTCGGTCGCTTTAGCGGTCTGGCTCGCGAGCGCCTTCACCTCCGAAGCGACGACGGCAAAGCCGCGTCCCGACTCGCCGGCGCGCGCTGCCTCGATGGTGGCATTGAGCGCGAGCAGGTTGGTCTGCTCGGCGATGGCCTGAATGAGGTTGACCACGTCACCGATCTTGGCGGCGTTGGCGGCAAGGCCGCCGATCGCCTTATCGGTGTCGCACGTCAGCGATGAGGCCTTGCGGATGACATCGGTCGCGCGCGTCACCAGCGTGCCGATCTCGTTCACCGACCCGCTCAACTGCTCGGCCGCGCTCGCCACCGTCTGCACGTTGTTCGAGG
>Ga0081539_10003225_pt1 | contig 20575 bp, 17 predicted proteins | sample TabmetS4T2R2_FD_71023 | JGI IMG/M metagenome (GOLD analysis project Ga0081539, IMG submission 71023) | Tabebuia heterophylla rhizosphere microbial communities from the University of Puerto Rico - S4T2R2 | ecosystem: Host-associated > Plants > Roots > Rhizosphere ...
CCCCGGCCCCCCCCCGCCCCCCGCCCGTGGCGGGCGCGGCGGCCGCCGCGGGGGGGGCGGGGGCCCCCCGCGTCCACGAGGTCGAGCCTGCCGTCCAGTACCCGGCGGATCGCCGCCAGCGTCAGGCCCTGACGCTGGAGGGCCCGGATCGCGCGGATCCTCGCCAGGTGGGCTTCGCCGTACCACGCCACCCGGCCCTCGCGATCGGGCTGTGGGAGCAATCCGCGGGACTGGTAGTAGCGGATCGTGTCGACCGAGACGTCGCCGGCCCCGGCGAGCTGCTCGACGCGGTACCTCGTCGCGTTCATCGACGACACCTCACGACCGGGAACTCTACGAGTGTTCGCTCACACGGTCACGACCCGCCTACGATGGCCCTCCGTGGAGCGCCTCGCGAGCCGGCCGGTGACGCTCGGGCTCGTCCTCGTGTGTCTGGCCGGCACCCTGCTCGTGGGGGCGGCGCACAAGCTCTGGTGCGCCGGGTCGGACTGGGGTGATGGTCGCCAGTACCGCGTCGGGTGCTACACCGACATCATCCCGCTGTTCGGGACCGAGCAGCTGTCGGACGGACGCCTCCCCTACCTCGATCGATGCGCGCCGGCGCCGACGAACTGCGACGAGTACCCCGTGCTCACGATGTACCTGATGCGCGCGGCGGGATGGCTGTCCGGCGATCGCCCCCGCCCCTTCTTCTGGGCGAACGCCCTGCTGCTCGCGGTCGCCGCCGCGGTCACGGCGGTCAGCCTGTACCTGTTGGATCCGCGACGGGCGCTGTGGTTCGCGCTCGCGCCGAGCCTGGCCGTCGAGGCCTTCGTGAACTGGGACCTCCTGGCGGTCGGGTTCGCCGCGGCCGCGACGTTCGCGTTCGTCCGCCGCCGAGACGGCTGGGCCGGTGCGCTGATCGGCCTCGGCGCCGCGGCGAAGCTCTACCCGGCGCTGCTCCTGGTGCCGTTCGCGGCCGATCGCCTCCGGGCGCGCCAGCCCGACGGGGCGATCCGCCTGTGGTGGTCGGCCGCGGCCGCATGGCTGATCGTCGATCTGCCGTTCATGATCGGCGGCCCGCACGGATGGTGGGAGTTCTTCCGGTTCAACGGCGCGAGGCCGGTGGACTGGGACAGCCTGTGGACGATCGCGTGCCGGCTGTCGGCCTGCGTGTCGACCACGGTGGCCAACGTCGGATCCGTGGTCGGTCTGCTCGTCGCGATCGCGCTCGTGTGGTCGGCGAAGCGCCGGCGAGAACCCGACTTCCGGCGCTGGCAGCTGGCCTATCCGCTGGTGATCGCCTTCATCCTGTCCGGGAAGGTGTACTCGCCGCAGTTCAGCCTGTGGCTGCTTCCGTGGTTCGCGCTGGTCGAGGTCGACCTGCGCCGGTTCGTCGCGTTCGAGGTCGCGGATCTGGCGGTCTTCTTCACCCGCCTGTCGTTCTTCGCCGGCTACACCGGGTACGGAGGGCTGCCGCGGTGGGTGTTCGAGGCGGCCGTCCTCCTCCGCGCCGCGGTGCTGATCTGGTGCGTCGTCGGGTGGGTCCGGGGATCCAGCCGATCGCTCCGGCCGGAGCGGTCGCGCGCGGCGGCGGTCGCCGCGTGACCGCAGGGCGGCTGCGCGACGGCTGGCGGCCCTGCCTCGCGGCCTTCCTCTCTGCACGCGTCGCGGTGTCGGTCGCATCGGTCCTCGCGGTCGGCGCGATCGAACCGTTCCCGCCGGTCGACGTGCCGGGCCGGCCGGCGCCGGCCGCAACGTCCGGATGGCACGCGGCGCTCGACGCGACCGAGCGCCAGGACGCCGTGTGGTACCTGCGCCTCGCCGACGCCGGATGGTCCGTCGACGATCCCAGCGCCGCGTTCTTCCCGCTGTACCCGCTGGCCGTCCGCGCCGCCTCCGCGGTCATCCCCGGTGACGATCTGATCGCCGCCCTCGTCGTCTCGAACACGGCGTTCCTGGCGGCGCTCCTACTGCTCTTCGGCCTGACCGACGCGTCGTTCGGACGGCGGATCGCGCGGCGGACGATCTGGACGGCGGCCTTCTTCCCCACCGCGTTCTTCCTCCTCGCCCCGTACAGCGAGTCGCTGTTCCTGGCGCTCTCGCTCCTTGCCTTCCGGGAGGCCCGGCGGGACCGATGGGGCGGCGTCGCGGTCGCCGGGGCGCTGGCCGCGCTGACGCGCAGCGTCGGCATCCTGTTGGTGCCGGCGCTGCTCGTGGAGGCCGTCGGCGGGCGCCGCGAACGGCGCCCGCTCGCCCCACGCCTCGCTGGCGCGGCGGCGATCGCGCTCGGGCCCCTGCTGTGGTTCGGGTGGTGGGGCGTCGTGCACGGTCGCTGGCTGGCCCCGCTCCAGGCGCAATCCGACTGGCAGCGGGCACCCACCTGGCCGTGGGTCACGATCGCCGATGCGGTCGAGCTCGCCTGGAGGCTCCATTCGTACTGGCTCCTCGACCTGGTCCTGATGCTGATCGCGATCGCCGGCGTCGCGCTCGCGACGCCGGCGATCCGGCCCTCCGAGGCGGCGTACGGCTGGCTGAGCCTCGTGCTTCCGCTCGCCGACCCGTTCCCGCCTCGACCGCTCCTATCGGTGCCACGGTTCACGGTAGTGATCTTCCCGGCGATCTGGGGGCTCGCGGGGGTGGGCGCGGGTCGCCGGCTGCCGTGGCCCGCGGTGATCGCGGTCCTCGCCGCCGGTTGGTTCCTCTGCTTGTTGCTCTTCGTGAACTGGCGCCACCTGTTCTGACCTGCAACCTGGCCCAGGGTAGGATTGGCCGACCTCGACCAGGAGGGGCCGGGTGACGATCAGGGTTGCCATCGCAGACGACCATTCGCTGGTCCGCCAGGGCCTCCGTCGATACCTCGACATGGCCGACGGCATCGAGGTCGTGGGGGAGGCGTCCAACGGCAAGGAGCTGCTGGACCTCGTCTCCCAGGAGACGCCGGACATCGCGCTGATCGACATCCGGATGCCGGAGATGGACGGGCTGGAGGCGGCGCGCGAGATCCGTGACAACCACGGGGGGGTCGGCGTGATCATGCTGACCGCGTACGACGACCGTCAGTTCGTCGTGGAGGCCGTCCGAGCGGGCGCCCGGGGCTACGTCCTCAAGGCTCGGGACGCCGAGCATCTGATCCAGACGGTTCGGCTGGTCGCCGGCGGCAACATGGTGATCGATCCGCAGCTCGTCGTGGCGCTGGCGGAGGAGCTCTCGACCGCGAAGGAGCGTGATCGCCGGGCGGAGACCCTCACCGCGCGGGAGATCGAGGTCCTGCAGCTCTTGGCGTTCGGGCACACGAACCGGGACATCGCCGAGCGCCTCTACATCTCCCCCGACACCGTCAAAACGCACCTGGAGCACATCTTCGAGAAGCTCGGCGCGTCGGACCGCACGGCCGCCGTCGCCGAGGCGCTCCGGCGCCGCTTGATCGAATAGCCCCGTCGCCTCGGCCCGACCCGGGCCGTCGTAGGTCGTTCGGGCCCCCATCCTCCGATGTTCGGGTGATGGAGTCTCCCGACGCCACCCGGCATCATGGTTCCCCCATGCGAGAGCCTTCCTCCCCACGGCGTCTCGTCGCCGCGCTGGCCCTCGCGAGCACCGCCGCCGTCGTGTTGGGCACGTACCTCTCGCTGCCCGACGATCCGCAGCACCGGACGCTGGTGATGAACCTGCTGGATGCCGTCGCCTGGCTGATGGGCGGGGTCGTCCTGCTGGTGCTCCGCGAGGGACGGGTCGCGAGGAGCGCCCGGATGGTGGGGTTCTCCCTGCTGTTCGGGTCCGCGGTGATCGGGATCGTCTTCGTGGCGGGCCTCGGCGGTCCGGTCCAGCCCAGCTGGGGCGACCTCTTGTTCCTGGGCCCCGTGGTGCCGCTGGCCCTCGGGTTCCGCAGCGAGATCCGGCGGCACGTCCCGGCCGGCGACCGTCGCGAGCTCGCCACCGACGCGGCGCTGATCGTGAGCGCGCTGACCTCCGCGTGCTTCGTGCTGATCCGGCCGATCGTGGCGCCGGGCGGGCTCGCGGCGTCCGCCGTGACGTTCTCGCTCGTGACCGCGTTCCTCGTCGCGACGTACCCGTCGCTCGCGATCTGGGTGCCGACCCGCGCCCACGTCGCTCGCGGAGCGGTCTTCGCGATCCTGGCGGGCGCGATCCTGGTGTTCGGCTGGCAGTGGACGCACCGGATGTACGACGCGACGAGCCCGGCGGTCGAGCTGCCGATCGCGCTCGCGCCTCTGTTCCTGGTGGCGAGCTACCTGGTGATCCCGCCGGCCGAGCGCCTGCCCAAGCCGTCGCGCTTCGCGAGGCCCACGCTCACGAGCGTCGCCGTGATCGCGGCGTGCGGCGCATTGCTGATCACCGGCGTCCTCGGCGACTCGCGAGGCCTGACCGGGCTCCAGACGGGGTCGTTCATCGGCGTCCTAGCGATCGCCGTGGCCGTCCGGATCATCGCCAACCAGATCACCGTCACGCAGGCGGCGGAATCGGTCCGGCGGGCGCTGAGCCAGAAGGAGGAGGCGCTCGCGGACACCGACGCCGCGCTCGATCGCGTGCGCGAGGCGAACGAGACGCTCCGCGGCTCGGAGGAGCACCTGCGCCTCGTCTTCGAGGCGGCCGTCGACGGGATCGTCGAGCTCGACGCCGACGACGTCGTCGTCCGCGCGAACGAGGCGTTCTGCCGGATGGTCCACCTCGACCGGTCCACCGTGGAGGGACGGCGGTGGGCCGCGCTCGCGGCCTCGATCGAGGGCGCGGACGAGCGGTTCGCCGATCTCCCGGCCGCCGGACAAGCGCAGGTCGAACGCCCCGAGGGCGTGCCGCTGTACCTCGAGTCGCGGGTCTCGGAGATCCCCACCGATCCGCCTCGGCGCCTCGTCCTGGTCCGCGACGTGACGCCGGGCAAGGCCGCCGACCAGACGATCCGATCGCTCCTGAAGTTCCTCCAGGAGAAGGACGAGGACCGGACGAGCCTGCTCCGGCGTACGAACGCGGCGATCGAGTCGGAGCGGAACCGGATCGCCCGCGACCTGCACGACGGTCCGGTCCAGGGCGTGTCGGCGGCCTCGCTCTCGCTCGAGGCCGCCCTGCTGATGATCGGGGCCGGCGACGTCGACCGCGGCGTGGAGGTGCTGGCCAAGGTCCGGAAGGAGCTGGCCGACGAGGCCGACGCGCTGCGGTCGCTGATGTCGGGTCTTCGTCCGCCGGTCCTCGAGGAGCGCGGGCTGATGCCGGCGCTCCGCGAGGCGGTCACCCGGTTCGGGATCGAGCACGGGGTGGACACCGAGCTCCACGGCATGCTGCCGAGGCCCGTCTCGGCCGACCTGGAGACGCTCGCCTATCGCGTCGTGCAGGAATCGCTGACGAACGCGGCGAAGCACGCGCGGGCCACGAGGATCGCCGTGTCGGTCGAGGCCACCGCGACGTCGCTCCGCGTGGAGGTCGAGGACGACGGGCGCGGGTTCGACAGCGGGATGGCGCGCGAGTTCCTCCGCCAGGGCCGGGTCGGGCTGGCCTCGATGCGCGAGCGTGTGGAGCTCGCCAACGGAACGTTCGTGATCCGCTCCACGCCGGGCCGGGGGACGTCGATCGCCGCGACGCTGCCGGTGGACGCCCCGGCCGAGTCGATGATCTCGATCCCCTAGCCTCCGGGCGGCGACGGTGTCGGCGGCGACGGGCTCGGCTCCGACGACGGCGGCTCGCTCGGCGACGGCTCGGGTGAGGGCTCGGTGGTCTCGGATGGCTCCGGCGACGGCGCCACGGTCGCCGTCGGAGCCGGCAACGGCGCCGCCGCCGAGGGCGAGACCGTCTGCCCCGCGAACGACGGCTCCGGGAAGGGCTGCGCCGTCTCGCCGGCCATCGCGACCATCATGAAGTCGTGCCAGATCGCGGCGGGGATCGTGCCGCCGAAGACCAGCGGGACGCCCTCGACGTCCTCCAGCGGGATCTGTCCCTTCGGGTAGCCGACCCACACGCAGGCCACGATCTGCACCGTGTACCCGCAGAACCACGCATCGACGTTCTCCTGAGCCGTGCCGGTCTTGCCCGCAGCCGGCCAGGGGATCTGCGCGGACGAGGCCGTCCCGTAGTCCAGCACGTCCTGCAGCGTGTCGGTCACCAGGTTGGCCACGTTCGGCTTCACGACCGGCTTCTCCTTCGCGTGGATCTTGGTGACGTGTCCACCGGGGGTGCGGACCTTCAGGAGCGGTGTGGCGCGGCGCCGGACGCCCTCCGAGTCGAGCGTCGCGTAGGCGTTCGTCATCTCGAGGGGGTTCACGGCCACGCTCCCGAGCGTCACCGCGCAGACCGAAGGGAGGTTGGACCGGATCCCGAGGTCGTGCGCCATGTCGACGACCTTGTCCGGCCCCAGCTCCACGACGAGCTGCGCGAACACCGTGTTGACGGAGTTCGCGGTGGCCGAGCGGAGCGTGTAGCTGCTCCCGCCGCCCTCGGCGTTCTCGGGCGTCCACGGCTCCCCGGTCTTGTCCGCGCAGATCGGGTCGTCGATCGTGATCGTGTTCGGTCCGTACCACCGCGAGTCGAGGCTGATCCCCTGGTCCATCGCCTCCGCCAGCGTGAAGGCCTTGAAGGCGGAGCCCGCTTGCCGCCCGGTGCCGCCCTTGAACGTGGCCAGGTTCAGCTGCGACGTCGAGAAGTCCCTGCCACCGGCCATCGCCAGGATCTGCCCGTTCCGCGGGTCCATCGCCACGAGAGCCGCCGCCGGGTCGTCCGGGCTGGGGAGGTTCGACGCGATCGCCTCCTCTGCCGCGATCTCGAGGTCGAGGTCGAGCGTGGTCGTGACGTCGAGGCCGCCGCCGAAGACCTTCGCGCTGCCGTAGAGCTCGATCAGCTGCTCCTTCACGTACTGCACGAAGTACTCGGTGTTGCCGGGCGCGTCGAACGAGTCCGTCTTGCCGTCCTCGGCGGCGAGCGGGATCCCGCAACAGGGCTTGGCCTTGAGACGCCCGGCCTCGTCGGCGTCCAGGTAGCCATAGCGGACCATCCGGTCGAGCGCGAAATCCCGGCGGAACTTCGCGTCGAACGGATGGTCGATCGGGTCGTAGGCCTCCGGCGCCGTGAGGATCCCGGCGAGCGTCGCCGACTGCAGCACCGTGAGCCGTGATGCCGGGACGTCGAAGTACGTGCGAGCCGCGGCCTCGATCCCGTACGCGCCGTGGCCGAAGTACACGGTGTTCAGGTACCGCTCCAGGATCTGGTCCTTGGAGAGGCTTCGCTCGACCTTCATCGCCAGCAGCACCTCGCGCACCTTCTCCTTGATCGTGCGCGGCGGGATCACGTAGTCGCGGATCCCGTTCTCGTCCGGCTCGGTGTAGTGCCCCGCGTAGATCCGCTTCACCAGCTGCTGGGTGATCGTCGAGCCGCCCTGCACCGCGTCGCCGGCCACGAGGTCGGCCCACGCCGCACGGAGCGTGCCCTTGAGGTCGACGCCCCCGTGCTCGTAGAACCGCGCGTCCTCGACGGCGATCACGGCGTCGCGGGTGTGCTCGGGCATCTCGCGGAACGGGATCAGCGTGCGGTCGACGGAGCCGTGGATCGGTGCGAGCAGTTGTCCGTCCTTCGCGTACACGTACGTCGTCTGCACCGGCGGCAACGCCTTGGGGACGTCGATCTTCAGGTACGCGACCCACAGGACCACGACGCCCAGCGCCGCCAGGACGAACGGCGCCAGCGCGAACGCCCACCAGTACCGGCGGAAGAAGCCGCGCTCCTCGCGGGGCGACGAGCCGTCGCCCGACGGGCCGGAGCCCGAAGGGCGGCCGGCCGTTCCGCGCGTGCGGACGTGACGGGGCGCGTCCGCGGAGGATCCCTTCGACGTCGTGGCCACGACGGGGCGGATACTACCCGGGCCCCATGCAGCGGAAACGCTTCCGCTGCTCCACGAGTGGTGAGGCGGTGTCCGGCGTCGAGATCAGCCCGCCGCGGCGCGCCGGCGCGCGGTGAAGGCCTCTCGGAGATGGTTCCACCGGCACGACCGGCAGACCTCGACGACGTAGCACGCTGCGCCCGGGTGCGCGGCGGTGAGCCGCAGACCGGTCTGGATCGGCCAGACGCGGCCGCTGTTGCGCCGGAGCGACGACCCGAAGACGTAGGCGAGCAGGACGAGCTTGTCGCGGCCGCAGACCGGGCAGTCGTTGGTCGTCGCCTCGCCGACGTGCTGCGCGGCGCGCATCAGCTCGGGGTGCGCGTCGCAGAGGTCGGCGACCGAGAGGATCCCTCGCCGCGCGTTCCGCAGTAGCGCGCGCTTGGCGAGCGTGTAGTCGATCACGCCGAGCTCCGCGCTCCGCCGCCGTCTCGTCGTCGTCCGTGCCATGGGAAGCGCAAGTGTACCCCCGGCCCCGGACGGCTCGGGAAGGGCCGAAGGGCTCTGATCCAACCGCTCGCGCGCGCGTCGGTAGCATCCGGCGGATGTCGATCCAGGATCAGGTCTCGCCGCTCCGGCGGGTATACGTCCGCCGGCCCGAGCCGGCGGCCGCCGACGCGTGGGAGGCGTTCGGCTGGCGTCGGCGGCCGGACCAGGCTCAAGCGGCCGCGGAGCACGAGGCGCTCCGCGTGGCGCTCGCGGACGCCGGGGCGGACGTCGTCGTCGGCGCAACGCCCTCGGGCGACGACCCGGACGCGATCTACGTCTACGACCCCGTCTTGATGACGGACGCGGGCGCGATCCTCCTCCGGCCCGGGAAGCCGGCGCGTCGATCCGAGATCGAGCTGGCGCGTGCGGACCTGGCCGCGGCCGGCGTGCCGGTCGTGGCGGCCCTCGCCGAGCCGGCGCTCGCCGAGGGCGGCGACCTCTGCTGGCTGGACGACCGGACCCTGCTCGCCGGCGTCGGCTATCGGACGAACGAGGCCGGGGTGGAGGCGCTCCGCGGGCTGCTCCCCGACGTCGACGTCCGGTGGTTCGACCTCCCGCACATGGCGGGACCGGGAGCCTGCACGCACCTCCTCTCGTTCGTGTCGTTCCTCGACGTCGACCTCGCCGTCGCGTTCCGCCCGCTCCTCCCGGTCCGTCTCGCGCAGCTCCTGGAGGAACGCGGGGTGCGGGTGATCGAGGTCCCCGAGGACGAGCTGGATTCGATGGGCCCGAACGTCCTGGCGCTCGGCCCCCGCATCGCGCTGGCCGTGGACGGCAACCCGGTGACGCGCCGGCGGCTGGAGGACGCGGGCGTGGACGTCCGCACCTACGCCGGCGAGCACATCTCGCGCGCCGGCGACGGCGGTCCGACGTGCCTCACCCGGCCGTTGGAACGCGGCTAGACGGCGCCGGCGTCGGGGAGCTCGACGACGTCGCCCTGGTCCTCCGCGCATCGGTAGCGCGAGAACCACAGGTTCACCTGCGGCGTGGCGGTCCGGTCGAGCGACAGGGTCCACGCGACGTCGTTGCCGGACCGCAGCGCGCGGATCCTGGTGGCGAGCTGATCGGGGTCCAGGGGCCACACGCGCCGCCAGATCCCGACGCCCACGCCGCAGTCGGTGGTGGATCGCACGAAGTAGATCCAGCCGTCGGTCTCGTCGATCACCGGGGCGTACTGCGGCTGGCCCACCCCGGGCAGCTTCGTCGGGACCGGATCGGCCGCCTGCGCGTCGTACCACCACACGGTGCAGCTGGACGGGCCGCACAGCGTCCACGTCGCGTACCGGTCCCCGACGGAGCCCGGCACGACGAAGAACGAGGTGCGATCGTAGGTCGCGATCGTCGCCGGGCCGACACCGCGCTCGAGGAGGACCAGCTTCGTCGTGTCCGCGGCGTCGCGGGCGAAGAAGAGGTACGTGGCCGACACGCGCGGATCGCGTTCCCACCTCGCGGTGTTCACGCCCTGCACCGAGATCCTGGTGCGGACGCGGTCGTCCAGGTCGTACCAGTAGAGGTCCGAGTCCCCCTCGGCGATCTGCTGGTAGATCGCGCGGTGCGCCGATGGGTCCTTCGGGTCGATCCCGCCGGTCACCCCGCGGGTTCCGGCGTCGTCGAGCCGGAAACGCCGATCGGAGCCGAGCCGCTCGGCGTACGCGTGGTCGATCCGTGGTCTGCGGACGGAGTTCTGCGTCCAGATCAGGTAGGCGTCGTCGACGGTCGGTGCTCGCTGGTCTTCAGGACCGTCGACGACCGCGACCGGCCGGTCGGCAGCCACCGCCGCGAGCGATCCGGCGATCAGCGCGATCGTCGCGAGGGCCGTCGTCGTCGCGACCGAGCGTCCGATCCGAGGCACGGGGACGGAACCTAACCCTCGGACACGTAGATGTCGAACTCGTTGCCCTCGGGATCCAGGATCGTCCGCCAGCGCGCATCGTCGAGGGCCCGATCGAACCCGTCCCAGCTCCCGCCGAGGTCGATCACCCGCTGGGTCGCACCCTCGAGGTCGTCGACCTTCACGTCGAGGTGGACGCGGTTCTTCACGCCTTTCGGCTCCGGCACCCGCTGGAAGCACAGCATCGTGCCCTCGGCGCGGGCGAGGAACACGAACCGCCCACCGTCCGATCGCTCCTCGACGTCGGTGCCCAGGAGGGGACCCCAGAACGCGGCGAGCCGCTCCGGGTCGACCGCGTCGATCGTGACGAACGCGACGTGGCCGATCATCCGAGGAGACCGTCCACGGCCTCGCCGAAGACCTCGGTATGCCGGTCGACGTCGTCGGTCGTCGTGGCGGGCGACATCAGCGCCATGTTGTGGAACGGGGTGATCAGGACCCCCCGGTTCAACAGGAACAGATGGATCAACGGATCGAGGACGGGGTCCTGCCCTTCGGCCGCCTCGCGACCGGTCCGCGCGGGTTCGGGACGGAACAGGTACTCGACGCGGCATCCGAGCCGGACGACGTGCCACGGCACCTCACGCGACGCGATCACGTCGCCGACGCCGGCCTCGAACCGCTCGCCCAGCTCGATCATCCGCTCGAAGGCCTCGTCGGTCATCACCTCGCCGAGCGTCGCCCGCATCGCGGCCAGCGAGAGCGCGTTGCCGGCGAGCGTTCCACCGGTCCCCCCGACGTCGATCGCGTCGGGTTCGGTCATCTCCACGATCCGGCGCTGGAGCTCCTCGGTCACGCCGTACGCGGCCGAAGGGATCCCGGCACCCAGCGTCTTGCCGATCGTGAGGATGTCCGGGCGCAGCCCCCAGGCCTTCGTCGCCCCGCCGGGACCCGCGCTGATCGTGTGGGTCTCGTCGATCAGCAGCAGCGTGCCGGTCGCGTCGCAGACCTCCCGGACGGCGTCCCAGTATCCGGGCTCGGGGAGGACGATCCCGATGTTCGTGAGCGCCGGCTCGAACACGCACACGGCGACGTCGCGATGCGACAGCTCGCGCTCGAGCGCCTCGACGTCGTTGATCTCGACGACCCGCGTGGTCGTCGAGATCGGGACCGGCGGTCCGGTGTTGCCGTCGCTCTCGACCACGGCGCCCGAGACGTCCAGCCACGCGAACGTCTCGTCGACCGTGCCGTGGTAGCAGTGGTTGTGGACCAGGATCTTGGAGCGGCCCGTCACGTGCCGAGCCCAGCGGATCGCGAAGCGGTTCGCGTCGGTGGCCGTCAGCGTGAACGACCAGAACGCGACCCCGAAGCGACGCGTGAGCTCTCCGCTCACCCAGGCGGCGTCCTCCGTCGGCAGCATCAGCGTGATGCCCCGCGCGGCTTGCTCGGCGATCGCGGCGACCGACGCCTTCGGGCTGTGCCCGGCCATCCCCCCGGTGTCGCCCAGGCAGAAGTCGACGAAGTCGTTCCCGTCGACGTCGGTGAACCGCGCGCCCTCGGCGCGATCGACGTAGACGGGGTGGTCGCCCGGCCAGCGGACCATCCAGTTCATCGGCAGCCCGAAGAGCAAGGAGTCGCGGCCCTGCTCCCAGAGCTCGCGACTGCGCGGATGACGCTCCCGGAAGCGTGCCCGCTCGCGCTCCATCAGCGACCCGAGTCGGGATCGATCGATCGTCCTCAAGGAACCGGCCTCCGTCGTCGAGGCTCGAGGGGTGGGCGAGTCTACTAGAGGGGTCTCGACCGCTCGTCCGGACGGTTCCCCGTCGTCCACGAACGCCGAGGATCGTTGCGGTGCCACGGCCCAGCTGGATCGTGGCTTCGCGTTCCCCGAGCGGCCATCGGGCGTGGCGTATCCTCCTGCGGCCATGCGGCGGCTCCTGGGGATCCCTCGTCTCGGCGCGCTCTTCCTGCTGGCCGGCCTCGTCGCCGGCGCGGCCCCGCCGATCGCGTCGGCGACGCTGCGACCCCGGTTCGTGACGGCCACCGCCGCGCCGGCGACGGCGCGCCCCTCGGCCCTCGTCACCGCGGCGATCCGCCCGGAGCAGCGGCCGAAGGCGCCGGCCCGATGGATCGACGACCTCGACGCGACGGTGGCCGGTCACGCGGTCTCGGTCGCGATCGGCCTCGACGGACAGTGGCTCTACCGGCACGGAGCGCGGCGGGCGCGGCCGCCCGCTTCCAACGAGAAGCTCCTGCTGTCGATGGCGCTCCTCGATCGCACCCCGATCTGGACCCGGTTCCGGACGCGGGTGGGATTCACCGGCGCGCGCGACGGTGACCGGATCCGCGGGACCCTGTGGGTCCTCGGCCACGGCGACCCCGAGGTGGATCGCACGACGATGCGCGCCCTCGCCAGGGCCGTGAAGGATGCCGGGATCCGGAAGATCCGGGGCCGCGTGATGGGGTCCACCGCCGGCTTCGAGCGCGACTGGTGGGCGCCCGGATGGCGGGACTACTTCCCGGCCGACTACATCCCCCTCCCGACGGCGCTGACGTACGAGGGCAACGAGGACCGATATGGGCGGCACATCCGGGATCCCGAACGGCGCGCGGCGCGATCGCTCACCGAGCGCCTCCGCGCGCTCGGCGTCCGCGTGACCGGCGATCCCGGCGCAGGCGTCCCGTCGGGACGCCTGCGCGAGATCGCCTCCCGCGTGTCCGCGCCGCTCACGACGTTGATGCGCTCGATGAACCGCGCGTCGCGGAACTTCTACGCCGAGGTGATCGGGAAGTGGCTGGGCGGCCGGGTCTTCGGCGGCGCGGGCTCGATCGCGAAGGCCGCGCGCGCGATCCACGACTTCGCCGCCGCCCACGGCATCGACGTGATCGCCCACGATGCCTCCGGGCTCTCGTACTGGAACCGCGTCGAGCCCGAGGGTCTCGTCGACCTCCTGTGGTTCGCGGCGCGGCAGCCGTGGGCCGACGCCCTGCGGCTGACGCTCCCCCACGGCGGCCAGGGCACGCTGGAGGGTCGGCTCCGCGACGTCCGCGTGCGCGCGAAGACCGGGACGCTGGACGGGGTCTCGGCGCTCTCCGGATGGGTGTGGTTGGAGAAGCTCGGCACCTGGGGCCAGTTCTCGATCCTCTCCCAAGGCATGTCGAAGACCGAGGCGTCCGCGATCGAGGATCGGATCGTGCACATCGTGGCGCGCCGGGCCACCGCCTGAGGCTTCCGCCGCCGCGTCGGCGGGTCCATCATCGGTCCCACCGTGTCGGCGACGAGCGATCTCGACGCCCTGGTCCGTGCGACGCCCGCATCGCGCGATCGCGCGATGGATTTCCTCCGCGCGGCCTCGATCGTCGCGGTGGTGTTCGGCCACTGGTTCATCTCGATCGATCACTGGGACCACGGCGTGATCCGCTCGACCAGCGCGGTCGGCGTGACTCCCGGCCTCTGGCTCCTGACGTGGGTCTTCCAGGTGATGCCGATCTTCTTCTTCGTCGGCGGCTTCGCGAACCTGGTCGCCCTCGATTCGTTCCGGCGCCGGGGGTGGTCGACCGGAGCGTTCGTGTGGAGCCGCCTCGAGCGGCTGCTCCGGCCCTCGATCGTGTTCCTGGGAATCTGGGCCATCGTGCAGGTGTTCCTGCACGTCGCCGACGTCGGCGCGCCGACCGGACCGACGCTCTGGGACGGCACGACGTTGCTCCGAGGCATGAAGCCGCCCGGCGCGACGATCCCGTTCGGACCGCTGTGGTTCCTGGGCGTCTACCTGGTCGTCGTGACGATCGCGCCGTTCACGGTGTGGCTGCACCGCCGGTACGGGCTGTGGGTGCCGCTGGCGATGGGCCTCGGCGCGGTCGCGGCGGATGTGATCGGGTTCGCCACGGGCCACTGGATCTGGCGCTGGTGGAACGTCGCGTTCGTCCTGCTGCTTCCCCATCAGCTCGGCCACGCGTACGCGGACGGGACGCTCGCTCGCTGGCCCCGTCGGAACGCGTGGGCGATGGTGATCGGCGGGCTCGCCGGACTCGTCCTGCTGACCACACCATGGCTCTGGGAGCTGGTGCTCGGTCCGGCGCGGTTCGACTGGTTCCCGGGGATCGGCCACTACCCCAAGAGCCTCCTCGGGACCGACGTCGAGGCCGTCTCGAACGCCTACCCACCGACCGTCTGCTTCCTCCTCGGCGGGATCTGGACGCTCGGCGCCGTGCTCCTCATGAAGCCTCGGCTGGATACGTGGCTGCAGCGCGAGCGTCCCTGGCGCTTCACGATCGTCGTGAACGCGCGGATCATGACGCTGTTCCTCTGGCACATGACGGCGTACCTGCTGGTGCTGCTCGCCCTCTGGCCGCTCGGCTTCGGCCGCGAGCAGGGCCCGACGCCCCGGTGGTGGCTCGAGCGGCCGCTCTGGGAGATCGTTCCCGGCCTCGTCCTCCTCGCGCTGGTGTCGATCTTCGGGCGGTTCGAGCGTCCTCGCGCGGACACGACGCGGCCGCCTCCGCAGCACGGGTAGCATCGATCGCGTGGAGCTGTCGGAGCTCGCGACCGGCACCGGGTCCACGATCCTCCTCGTGGTGATCGACGGGCTCGGCGGGTACGCCGACGCGGATCACGGCACGGAGCTCGAGGAGGCGTCCACCCCGAACCTCGACCGGCTGGCCGACGAGGGGTCGACCGGTCTCCTCGAGCCGGTCGGGCCGGGGATCACGCCGGGCTCGGGCCCGGGACATCTGGCGCTGTTCGGCTACGACCCGCTCGGGTTCCGACTCGGCCGCGGCGCGCTCTCGGCGGCCGGGCTCGGGGTGGAGCTGCGGCCGGGCGACGTGGCGGCCCGAGGCAACCTCTGCACGATCGACCCGGATGGGGTCGTGACCGACCGGCGGGCCGGCCGGATCCCTGACGAGGAGGCTCGCCGCGTGGTCGAGCGCCTGAACTCGGCGCTCCACGTCGAGTCGGCCGAGGTTCGCTTCCATCACGAGCGCGGCCATCGGGTGCTGATGATCCTGCGCGGGGAAGATCTCGACCCGGCGGTATCCGACACGGATCCGCAGCACACCGGCGAGCCGCCGCTCCGGCCCCGAGCCCTGACGGCGGCGGCGGAGAGGACGGCCTCGATCGTCGACGCGCTCGCCCTGCTGGTGCGCCGCGTCCTCGCCGACGAGCCCGCGGCCAACGGCCTTCTCCTCCGAGGCTTCGACTCGCACCGTGAGCTCCCCTCGTTCCGCGACCGGACCGGGATGCGCGCCGCGGCGGTCGCCGTGTACCCGATGTACCGGGGCATCGCCCGGCTGCTGGGATTCGACGTCCTCGGCGACCCGCAGGACCTGGACGACCAGGTCCGCCTGCTCGAGAAGCACCGCGACGACGACGACCTCTTCTTCGTCCACCACAAGGACGCCGACGCCGCGGGCGAGGACGGCGATCGCGCGGCGAAGATCCGGGCGATCGAGGCGCTGGACGCCGCGCTCCCCGACCTCCTCGCGGCCCTGGAGCCCGGTGTGGTCGCCGTGACCGGCGACCACGCCACGCCGTCGCAGCTCGCGGCCCACTCGTGGCATCCCGTGCCGGTCCTCGCGTGGGGCGGCGCGATCGGTCGCGACGAGGTCACACGGTTCGGCGAACGGTGGTGCCGAGCGGGGGCGCTCGGCGGGCGCCCCAGCGTCGAGCTGCTCCCGATCCTGATGGCGGGGGCCGGCCGACTCGGGAAGTACGGGGCCTGACCGATGTGCTTCGACACCGATGCCCTCCCGCCCGACCCCGCCCGCACGGGGCTGGGCGCGGGGAGCGAACGATCGACGCTCACGGCCGACGACGGCACTCGGTTCGCGACGACGTTCGCCCGCACCGGCGAGCCGTCGCCGGCGGGCATCGTGATCATCCCCGACGTCCGCGGGCTGCACCCGTACTACGAGCGTCTGGCCGAGCACGTCGCCGACGCCGGGATCCACGCGCTCGCGATCGATCCGTACGGTCGCACCGCGGGCGCCGAGCATCGCGACGAGGGGTTCGACTACCAGGACCATCGCGGACGGGTGCGGGACGCCGGCGTCCGCGCCGACGTCCGGGCCGCGGCGGCCGCCCTGCGAGAGGCCGGTGCGGCCGTCGTCGTCTCCCTCGGCTTCTGCGCCGGAGGACGGATGTCGTTGATGCAGGCGTCGCAGGACGCGATCGACGGCGTGATCGCGTTCTACGGACCGCCGGCGCGCGGCGAGGACGGCGGCTCCTCGCCGCTCGAAGAAGCACGAGCGGGCCTCGTCCGAGCCCCGGTGCTCGGGCTCTACGGCGGCGACGACCGGTCGATCCCGTCGGAGGACCTCGAGGCGTACGAGCGCGCCCTCGAGGAGGCCGAGATCACGAACCGGATCGTGGTCTATCCCGGGGCGCCGCACTCCTTCTTCGATCGCTCGATGTCCGAGCACGCCGAGGAGTCACGCGACGCATGGGCGCGCGTGCTCGGCTTCGTCGACAGCCTGGCGCGCTGATCCGTCCGCCCCGCCGGCCCTCACGCCGTTGGCTTGCGCGCGCTTCGCGCCGACCGGTAGCCTCCGGACCAGCCGGCGTCGAGGGGGGTCCGCGATGGACATCGATCGGGTGATCAGCGAAGCGTCGATCAGCAGGCGGAACCTGCTGAAGCGAGGGGGACTGCTCGCCGGCGCGGCGATCGGCATGCCGGCGATCCTCGCCGCGTGCGCCCCCAGCACCCCCGCGGAGCCGGCGGCCAGCAGCTCGGCCGGCCCGATCGACACCTCGAACATCGCCGGGTCCTCGATCAAGGTCGGCACGTACGGCGGGTTCTTCGAGGAGAACTTCCGCAAGGTCTACCCGGAGTTCACGAAGGAGTTCGACGTCGAGGTGGAGTCGGTCTCGCAGCCGACGTCCGAGACGTGGGTGGTGCAGCTCCAGCAGGCGATCGCGGCCGGTGGCGCGCCGCCCGCCGACGTGTCGATGCTCTCGGGCGTGGGGCTCCAGCGGGCGATCAACGGCGACATCCTGGCGAAGTACATGCCGACGGACATCCCGACCTCCGAGAACCTGGCCGAGGGGTACGTCCGCACCGACGACGAGGGCAACGTGACCGGGGTCGGCGGGCTCTCCTGGTACATCACGATCGTCTCCAACACCGACCGGGTCCCCGAGAGCGAGAGCCCCGACTCGTGGACGACCTTCTGGGACGCGGGGTGGCGCGACGAGCTCGCGTTGCTGAAGAACGCCGCCAACTCGTTCCTGATCGAGATCACGGCCGCGTCGTACTTCGACGGCTACGAGATCCTCGAGACGCAGGACGGCGTGCTCGAGGTCCTGCACAAGCTCCAGGAGGTCAAGCCGAACGTGAAGCTGTGGTTCCGGGACGAGGCGCAGGCGCAACCCGCGTACAACGAGGGCGAGGTCTCGCTTGGCCAGTTCTACCACGACATCACGATGTACGCGTCGTCGAAGGCCGGAGGCGGCGCGCCGCTGCGGAGCACGTTCCCCAAGGAGGGCGCGATCCTCGACTCCGGCTTCTGGTCCGTCTCCAAGACCACGGAGAACCTCGGCGCGTGCGTCACGTTCATCGACTGGATGTGCCGCCCGGAGGTGCAGCAGGAGCTGGCGCTGACGCTCGGGACGATCCCGTCGACGAAGCGCGAGACGCTCACGATGTCGGACGACGAGTACGAGGTCGTCGCCGGCCCCGGCCCGGAGACGGCGCTCCGTCCGAAGTACGAGATGTACGACCAGTGGGAGGACTGGATCGACCAGAACTGGACGGAGCTGATCCTCAGCTAGCGCTGGGATCGTGGACGTCCGGGGCGGGGTGCGGCTCGAGGGCCTCGTCAAGCGCTTCGACGACGTCACGGCGGTCGACGGCGTCGACCTCGAGCTCCCGCCGGGCCGGCTGATCTCGTTCCTCGGGCCGTCGGGCTGCGGGAAGACGACGCTGCTCCGGATGATCGCGGGGCTGGAGCGGCCGACGGAGGGCCGGGTGTTCCTCGACGGCGACGACATCACCGACCGGCCGCCGCACACGCGCGACATCGGGATGGTGTTCCAGAGCCTCGCGCTGTTCCCGCATCTGGACGTGGCGGGGAACATCGGGTACGGCCCCCGGATCCGGGGCGCGTCGAAGGACCGGATCGCCTCGCGGGTGGACGAGCTGCTGCGGCTCGTCTCGCTGACCGGGATGGGGCGCCGGCGGATCCAGCAGCTGTCCGGCGGGCAGCGCCAGCGCGTGGCGACCGCCCGCGCCCTGGCGTTGGAGCCCCGGCTGTTCCTGATGGACGAGCCGCTGTCCGCTCTGGACGCGAACCTCCGCGAGCAGCTGCAGGTCGAGCTCCGTCTGCTCCAGCAGCAGCTGGGCATCACGACGATCGTCGTCACCCACGACCAGCGCGAGGCGATGACGATGTCGGATCTCGTCGTCGTGATGAACGCGGGCCGGATCGAGCAGGTCGGCCCGCCCCTCGAGGTCTACCGGCAGCCCGCGTCGCCGTTCGTGGCGAGCTTCATCGGTCGGACCAACCTGCTCACTGGCATGGCGGCCGGCGACGGTTCGGTCGCCGTCGCCGGCCGGCCGTTCGACGTCGCCGACGGCGCCGACGCCGCCGGCGACGTCACGATCTCCGTCCGTCCGGAGGCCACCCAGCTCGTCGTGGACGGCGTGCCCGATCGCAACGGGCTTCCCGGCTCGGTGGTCTTCGTCCGGGACCTCGGCGAGCTCTTCGAGTGCTACGTGGACTGCGGGCTCGAGGAGCCGGTGATCGTCGCCGGCTCGCCGCGCGACTGGGTGCCGGTCACGCAGGGGGACGAGGTCGCCGTGCGCTTCCCCGCGGAGGCGTGCGTCGTGGTGAGCGAGGGCGGGACGCCACCGCCAGGTTCCGCGGACGACGCGGACGGCGACGGATGAGCCTCGAGCGGGAACGCCCCTTACCGCGGACCTACGCCGTGCTGGCGTTCCCCCTGGCGATGCTGGTCGTCTTCTTCCTCGTCCCGTTCGGGATCATGGTCGCGACGAGCTTCTACCACCGGATCGAGGGCGCCTTCTACACCCCGGCCTTCGAGCTCGCGAACTGGCGGCGGCTCTTCCAGCCGGTGTTCCTCGAACGCGCCGTGTTCTCGATCTGGATCTGTCTCCTCGCCGGCGCGGTCTGCATCACGGTCGCCTTCCCGTTCACGTACTTCCTCACACGGATGCGGCGGCGAGCGCACGTGGCGCTGGTGATCGTGGTGCTCTCGGCGCTGAGCCTCTCCGAGGTGATCGTGGCTTTCACCTGGTACATCCTGCTGGGACGGGCCTCCGGGGTCTCGAACATCCTCGTGTGGCTGGGGCTGATGTCGGAGCCGGCCGCGTACCAGCCGAGCTTCGGGGCCGTCGTGCTGGGCCTGTGCTACATCGCGTTCCCCTACTGCGTGCTGACGCTGTACCCGCAGCTCACCCGGCTGGATCCCGAGATCACCGAGGCCGCGCAGACGCTGGGAGCCTCGCCGTGGCGAACGTTCTGGACGGTCGTGGTGCCGATCGCGCGCCCGATCATCGTCGTGGGGTTCCTGCTGGTCTTCGTGTTCACGCTCGGCAGCTACATCATCGCGTTCTTCCTCGGCCGGCCCGAGCACTGGACCCTGTCCGTGTTCATCGCGGATCAGGCGTCGGCCAACGCGAACGTCCCGTTCGCCTCGGCGATGGCCCTGTTCCTGACCGCGCTCTCGCTCCTGGTCGTGGCGATCGTCGGGCTGATCGAGTCCCGGACCCGGCGGGCCACCTGATGCGCGCGGTCCGGGCCGTGATCGTGACGCTCGTCGTCGTCTTCCTGCTGGCGCCGCTGGTGGTGATCGCGGTCGGCTCGGTGAACCCCAGCCGGTACCTCCGGTTCCCGCCGGACGGCTTCTCCCTGAGCTGGTACGGCGAGCTGTTCACGGACCCGGGCTGGCGGACCTCGATCCGCTACAGCCTGACGATCGCGACGGCGAGCGCCGCGCTCGCCGTGCTGATCGCGACGCCACTGGCCTACGTGTTGCGCGCGTACCGGATCCGCCTGGCGGCGCTGGTGTACACGCTGGGCATCCTGCCGTTCATGCTCCCGCCGATCATCAGCGCCCTCGGCATGCAGGTGTTCTGGCTCTCGAGCGGCCACGTGGGACGGATCGAGAACGTGATCGTCGCGCACGCGATCTTCTTCTCCACGCTGCCGCTCGTCACGATCTCCCTGGCGATGGACACGATGGATCGCTCGCTGCCGGAGGCGGCCCAGACGCTGGGCGCGGATCGCCGGACGACGTTCCGCACGGTGATCCTGCCGTTGCTGATCCCGTCGATGATCACCGGCTACGCGGCGGCGTTCGTGCTCAGCCTGAACGAGTACATCATCGCGTTCCTCGTGGCGGGCTACACGGTCGAGACGCTCCCCGTGAAGATCGTGAACGGGCT
>Ga0081539_10003226_pt1 | contig 20571 bp, 19 predicted proteins | sample TabmetS4T2R2_FD_71023 | JGI IMG/M metagenome (GOLD analysis project Ga0081539, IMG submission 71023) | Tabebuia heterophylla rhizosphere microbial communities from the University of Puerto Rico - S4T2R2 | ecosystem: Host-associated > Plants > Roots > Rhizosphere ...
ATATAGCGTCTATCAACTTCCTAGCACTGCATCAACTTCTGGCGTGTGGGACAGCTATGAGAGTTTGTACCGCCAAGGGCCGTCACGCTTAAGGTACCACACCACATCCGCCACCAAGTCAGCGATGCGCTTGCGCTTATGGTTGCGCGTGCATTTATCATGCACATCGCCTAAGGACTGCTCTATCGGATTAGCCTGCGGGCAGTAGCTCGGCAAAAAGACCACTCCCCTCTGCAATAACTTTTGACATCCCCGAACCCCGTGCATATGCTACCTTAGCTCATGATAAGGTGGGTCTTTGACTCGTTGCCCGACAAACCAGTCGCTCAACGTCCCACTCAATAATCTGAGCCTCACGTATTATCCCGAGGTTAATCCCACTACGTCCGAGGCTCGTCAACAGGCGTGCGTATAGGCGCGTGCTGTTCGCCTCTTACTACCCGTCTTGCCATGAGGATGATTCCCCGCGCCTCCTCAGTTTGTGATGGAATGAGGCAGACATCGCCCTTGCAGGGTCACTTAGTCCGGGATCACTCAATCTTCGCGCGCTCGTTCGGCAGACGGCACGGGCCGCAATTATCAAGACTGATAATTCGGGATGAAAGTTTCATCCCGTTCGTCCAGTCATGTTCCTCAAACCCTTTATATTCAACGCATCTATGTTTGGCCTTCGAATTGCCCTTGTGCGGAGTGGCGGAAGAAACTCACGGAGGTAGTTCGCTATGAGTTCAGAGTTATTAGGAAAGTCTGAAACATTAATGGGGGGCCGCCGTTTAGAGTTGCGATCGGCGCTCAAGCGCGCCGTCCTGAGCCGCGCGGGCGACAGGCTGAAGGGGATCACCTCTTTGTCTCAGGTAGAGGGCAGCCGTCCGTCTCTTCTCTCAATTTTGCGCCCGCTTCTCCCTTACTTGTCGCTCACCTTCGCGGCGTTACTCTGGGCCGGAAACTTCATCGTCGGTCGGGCAGTGCACACGACCACGCCTCCCATCGCTCTGACTTTCTGGCGGTGGGTAACCGTGATGCTGATTCTGCTGCCCGTAGGTTTGCCCTCACTCATCCGGCAGAGAGAGGCCTTACGACAAAACTGGCATAGGGTGGTGCTGCAGGGGTTCACGGGGATCGCCATCTACAGCGTCCTTGTGTATTCGTCGCTCCATCACACGACAGCACTAAACGCCTCCCTTCTGTTATCGACTGCGCCGGTCATGATCCTCCTCTTCTCAAAGCTCTTCTATAAGCAGCGGGTGGTAGGCTGGCAAGCAATCGGGAGCGCTATCTCCCTGCTTGGGGCTTTAACGATCATCACCCGCGGCGACCTTGGAACCCTCACACGGCTCCAATTCAATTCGGGCGATCTGTTGATGATGGCCGGCGTGATGTTCTGGGCCGCCTACTCCCTCCAACTCCAGCACCGCCCGAAGGGCTTGAGTCCTTGGGCCATGCTCACGGCGAGTGTGATCGCGGGCGTAATCATACTCGCGCCACTCTACCTCTGGGAGCTGTCTACGGGCGCTCGCATAGTACTGACGCCTGAGACCATTGGGGCCATCGTCTATATCTCGCTCTTCGCGGCGCTTGGCGGTTACTTCCTTTGGTCGAAAGGCGTGGCGGCGATAGGCGCGAACAAGGCTGGACTGTTCCTTCACCTGATCCCGATCTTCGCGGCCATTTTGGCAATTCTTCTGCTCGGCGAACGGGCGCGACTCTTCCACGGAATGGGGATCAGCTTGGTCGTCCTCGGCCTCTATCTCACGAATACGGCGTCGGCCGCGGAGGAATATAATGCTAAGTGAACTGGAGATTTACGACGAAGTGATGAAGGTCATCCCCGAGTATGACCTGCTCTCGGACTTGCTGGTTGACCAATTGGAGCGGCTGTCCATCCCGCTGCACGTCCTGGAGGTCGGGTCGGGAACAGGACTGCTCACCGAGAAGCTCCTCTTATCTCCGCGGGTTGCCGAACTGACCTGCGTTGACCCAGACGCCGACGCGTGCGAGTTGCTGAGAAGGCGTTGCCGTCGCGGTCAGGTTGCCGTCCACGCCAATCATTTCGAGCGCGTCAAAGGCTTGTGCAAGTTTGACGCCGTCGTCTCTCGGTTCGCGCTACACCACGTCCCCGACGAGGCAAAGTTGGAGTTCTTACGTCACGCGCGCCGCAGCCTCAAGAGTGGCGGACTTTGCCTCGTCGGTGACATGACCCTTCCGCATTACGAGGGGCCGTGCGATCGGGCGGACGCGGTGATGCAGTACTATAAGGTCACCTCGGATTACGTGCGCAGGCTCGGGAACCAGCTTGCCATAGACGACCAGGCCGAGTGCATGGAAAGGGACTTGAACCAAGACGAGGAATACAAAATCTGCCGGTGCCGCGCGGAAAAACTAATCGAGGAGGCGGGGCTCTTTCTGAAAGAAATTTTTCCTGTCTCCACATACAGGAGAGGCTGCGGCATGGTCTGGCCCGGCATCTATCTGTTTGTTGCTACGTGCCCCTGAGTCCCCTAGGAGACGCCATGAGACCGACCATACTCATCGCTGACGACGACCTGCAAATCTGCGAGGCCCTCGAAATGGAGTTCAAGTTCAAGGGTTACGACCGCATCTACAAAGCGCTCACGCCCGAGGGCGCGCTCAAGCACCTTGAGGCCACGCCAATTGATATGGCGATTGTCGATCTGAACTTCACCCCCGAAGGGCGGGAAGGTTTCCAACTGATCGAGCACATCCGCAAGAAATACCCGACTACCAGGATAGCCGTGCTTTCGGTGGTCGAGAACCTCCCGGACATCGTGGAGGCCATGAACCGCGGTGCCGACGACTACCTGACCAAGCAGATACGGTTCGACATCGGCAGCCAGATCAACCTCGCCATTGAGCGCGCCGTAGCCGACATCGAGCGCCGTCATCTTAAGGTTGTGCAGCAGTATCTCGACCGGCGGGCCCCAGACGAGATGGTCGGGGTTTCAGAGAACATCCGGCGGATCAAACAGCAGGTCGACCACGCGCACGCTAACGGCGTCCTTTACTTCAACGTCATCGGCGATACGGGAACGGGCAAGTACCAAGTCTGCCAGTACATCTACAGCCACGACCCTCGTGAGGACAAGAAGGATAGGCCGCGGCTCCGCTTCAACTGCGGGGACACGACGGTCGAGATGGCCCGCGCGGAGTTGTTCGGGATCGCGCCGAACTCCGGCCTGCCGAACGTTGACCGGCGCGGACACCCCGGCATGTTTCAGATCGTAGACTCGGGATACGTCCTGCTCGATGACTTTCAGGAGTTTCCGGTCGAGTTGCACAGCGCACTGCTGCACGTGCTGGATGCACACGAGGTCAAACCGGTCGGCGGCTCGCGCTACGAAGAGGTTGACTTCAAGCTCATCGTCACCTCGCAGAAGCCGCTCGACGCCTTCCCGCGCCAGATTAAGGAGCGGCTGGAGCAGGAGTCGGTCACGCTGAAGCTTGACCCGCTCGACGCGCGCAGAGAGGACGTGATCCCTTTGGCCAGACATTTCCTCAACGAGTTTTCTCGCAAGCTGGGTGGTAAGAAGGTCGACGAGGAGGTGCTGGGAAACCTTAAGAAGCTCTCGTATCCGGGGAACGTCCGGCAACTGAAGAACATTGTCTGGCAGCTCGCTCTGGAAGCCGATGAGACGATCACGATGGATACCTTCTTCAACTACTTCAGGTCTGAGGAAGTTCCCCGCGGCTCCCTCCTTGCCAGTCACATCGAAGGCGCTGAGATGGTCGCGATCAGGGACGCGCTAACCAAGCATGAGGGAAACGTCGAGGAGGCGGCGACCGAGCTGGGCATCCACCCACTGGCACTGCGACGCCGCGCCAAGAAGTTAAATCTCCCGGTGGGCCGCGGCTGGCTGCGCGCGAAGGAGGGCTGACTATGACGCTGCTGTGGAAGTTGCGGGTCAGGGTCGGCGCGGTTGCCGTCGGTGTGCTGGCGCTCGGGGGGGTTCTGTCGCTGCTGACGATGCAATACCTTCTCTCCCAAGTCGAAGAGCAGAAGGAGGAGGTGATCGAGCCGTCCCGGGAGAGGCTCCAAGAGACGTACGATCAGATCATCCAATCCGAGTTGAAGCGGAACCCTGACCTCGCGAAGGAGGAGGAGTACGTGCGCGGCGTGGCCCACAGGGTGGGCCGGGAGTTCATCGAGCTGCTGAACCAGAAGTACGGCGACCCCTCCAAGGTCTCGGACGAGGTTGTCATGCATGACGAGGAGTTGCGGCGCAGGGCCGTGCAGTGGGTGGAACGCAACCCGCCGGCTGGCCTCTCCGTCTTCGATGCCGACGACAAGCGGCTCGGGTACACGACCCTGTACGTGAAGGAGGGTGGCCGGATGCTCCACCACGCGCAGGAGAGACTAATCGGCCAGCGGCTTGCAGATAGAGCCGGGAAGGCGGGCCTCCTGAACTGGTGGAAGATTTACGGCGGGGCGATCAAGGGGGAGGAGACCTCGGGCTACTATCTTTGGACGGAAGCCGACGACTCCCAGACGGTGAAGTTTATGGTCTGCTAGCCCATACCTGGAACGCGCTTCATCGTCGCCGCCACGATGTACATGCCGGACGCGCTGACGAAGCAGGTGCTGGAGACCGTCAAAATCTTTCAGGGCTTCGAGGGGCAAGTGGAGAGCAGGCTTCGCGGTAATCTCCAGAAAGGGTTTACTTTTGCTATGAGTATCGCGCTCGCGGCGGCCGTGATCATGCTCCTCCTGCTCGACGTGGAGCTGCGGAGCATCGCCACGAACCAGCAGCAGATTGAACGATACTGGAAGATTTCCAAGACGACCGATCTGGCGAGCACGCTCTGGCACGACCTGAAGAATGATTGCTTCTTGATCAGCGTTACGATCAACCAGACGATGCGCTATATCAAACAGAAAGGCTATGCCATCGAACCGGAGCTGCACTCCCGGCTGAAGAACATCACCGAGCGTGTGTCCCGGTTGGAGAGCCAGGCGAAATACTTCGAGCGGAAGCCTGCGCGCGACCCGAAGCCTATCAACCTGAAGGACGTGATCGAGTCCGTCATCACCTCGCACGCGTCCAACACCGGAGTTAAGATCGAGGTGAGGTCTTTCGCCTCCCCTCAGCAACTCGTCGTCCCGGCCGAGGAGATGGATCTTAAAATCCTCTTCAACAATATCATCAAGAACGCCGTCCAAGCCTGCGAGCCCACGGGGGAAGTCTGCATCGACTTAAACGTCGTCAGGAGCAACTGGCGGAGGTATGTGCAGGTCATGGTCAGGGACTCCGGCCCTGGCTTCTCCTCTATCAAGATGGCTACCGAGCCCGGGCATTCCGACGGCGGGGCGGGGCGGAGCGGCATGGGGCTTCCTATCGCCGAGCGCACGATCTTAGAGCACAGAGGATTCCTTGAGCTGCGCAACAGCAAGCACAAGAACTGGGGCGCGGAGGTCATCGTCGGCCTTCCTTGCTACCAGTCGCGTCTACGTTCCTGGTTTAACTTGAGGGGAGCTTACGATGGGCAGACAAACGGTGCTGATAGTTGACGACGATGCCACTTTCCGCGCGGCCCTCGCCGAAGAATTGGCCCAAGCGGGCTTCGAGGTTATGCAGGCCGAAGGTGGAGCGCGCGGCTTGGAAGTGGCGACGGCAGCGCTCCCCTCGCTCGTCCTCTGTGACATGAGGATGCCGGATTTAGACGGCCTTCAGTTTCTCGTGGAGATCAAACAGCGGAAACTCCCGACCAGGGTCGTCATGGTCACGGGCACCGCCACCAACCTGCAGCACACCGTGAAGTTCATCAAAGAGGGGGCCTGCGATGTGATCCACAAGGGGTTCGACGGCGAGGAGGCGCCGATGGAGTCCATCGTAAACGCCGTCCGCCGCGTTTTGGCGCTCGAAGTCACGTTGGACGCCTACGTCTCGAACCCCTCGCCCGTGCTCAAGGAGCTGTTGTGCAGAGCGGGAAGGCTCGAGGACGAGAACGAAGACCTGCGCCGGAAGCTGGACGAGCAGACCCGCCGCCACCACCGGGCAGAGGTGATCGCGCGGGCCAGCTACCTCGGTCTCGCGGTCGTCATCACCTTTCTCTTCAAGACGTACAACGTCGTGTCGGACAACAAGCTGTTCTGGCTCCCGGTCGTACTCTACGTGATCGTCAACCTCCCCTTCGCACGGGTTCGCAAGATCGTGGCCCTGGGGAAGGGTGAGGCGGTGTTCGGCGAATGAAATGGTTAGGATTGGGGTGCAAAGACGGGCGGCCATGACGCCGGCAACCCCGGTGGCGGAAACTTCTGGATACTACGGGCGGTGCAACTTTACCCGCCGGAGGAGATATGACGGAACAAGTCAAGCTACTGATTATTGGGGCCGGGCCTTACGGACTCGCCCTCGCGGCCTACGCGAAGCACCACAGCATAGAGTATAAGGTCGTCGGAAAGCCAATGGATTTCTGGAAGTCGAACATGCCGCAGGGCATGTTCCTGCGCTCGGATAAGGATTGGCACATCGACCCCCTCAACATCCACACGCTTGAGAGCTACCTGCTCCGGAACGGCCTGCATTATGGCTCGGATGTGCCCATCCCACGAGACGTGTTCTTAGATTACTGCGCCTGGTTCCAGAAGGAGAAAGGAATTCAGGTTGACCCGCTGTTCGTTTCCGCAATCAATCGCGTCCCGCGCGGCTTCAAGACCCTCTTCCATAACGGCGAGGAGGTCTTGTCTGAACACGTCGTCGTCGCTACTGGCTTCGGTTACTTCAAGAATATCCCCGAGGAGTATTCTGAGAAGCTCCCGCCGGGGAGGTTCTCCCATACGTGTGACGCCATTGAGTTCGAGTCGCTCCGGGACAAGAGCTGTCTGATTATCGGCGGGAGGCAGAGCGCCTTTGAGTGGGCCACCCTGCTCGTTGAGGCTGGCGCGACTCGCGTCCATGTCTCCCACCGACACGATACGCCCCAGTTCACCGAGTCAGATTGGTCGTGGGTTCGCCCGCTCGTGGACGCAACCTTCGCCGACCCTGGCTGGTTCCGCAGACTGTCCGCAGAAGAGAAGAATGGAATCTTCAGGCACTTCTGGGAGGAGGGGCGTTTGAAGTTGGAGCCTTGGCTCACCCCGCGGCTTAACCTCGACGTGGTCAAAGTGTGGCCCAACTCAAGGGTCGAGAGTTGCACAGAGCTTCCGAACGAAGAGTTGGAAGTGGTACTGGACAATGGGGCCAAGCTGGTTGCCAACCATGTCTTCCTAGGAACCGGCTATAAAGTTCAAGTGAGTCGCATCCCCTTCCTAAGCGCGGGGAACATCCTCGATGAGTTGGCCATACAGGACGGCTTTCCGGTTCTGGACGAACATTTCCAGAGTAACATCAAAGGCTTGTTCTTCACGAGCCTGCCCGCTACCCAAGATTTCGGACCCTTTTTTGGGTTTGTAATCGGTGCCCCAGCGTCTGCAAGAGTCATTGGTTCGTTTATTTCAAAAGCATAGAAAGGAATTTCATGCGCATCGCAATCTTTGGTACAGGCGGCGCGGGCGGCTACTTCGGAGCACAACTGGCGCGTGCCGGTGAGGACATCACTTTCATCGCACGCGGCGAGCATTTGCAGACGATCCTCACTCAGGGACTGCGCGTTGAAACTCCAGAGGGCGAGATCCTTATCAGCCCAGCTCAGGCTACTGATAACCCTGCCGAAGTAGGTGTAGCTGACGTGGTGATCATCGGCGTGAAAGCGTGGCAAGTAGCGGAAGCCGCGAGATCTATACGACCAATGATCGGTCCAAAAACATTTGTCCTTCCGTTGCAGAATGGCGTAGAGGCCCAATCGCAATTAGCAGCAGTATTAGGAGCAAACCAGGTTGTGGGTGGCTTATGCGCGACGTTGAGTTGGGTCATTGGCCCGGGTCGCATTCGCAGCATCGGCAAAGCTCATTTTGTAAAATTCGGCGAGGTGGATGGGCGGCCAAGTGAACGAGTAGAACGCCTGCGACAGACTTTTGAACGCGCTGGTGTGAAAGCAGAGGTCCCGCCAAACATTCACGCGGCCCTTTGGGAAAAGTTCTTGTTCGTGGCCTCAGTCGGCGGAGTAGGCGCAGTGTCTCGCGCTCCTATCGGGGTGATACGCGATCTACCTGAAACACGGCAGATGATTGAGAGTTGTATGCAAGAGATTTTCGCTGTCGCACGTGCGTGTGGGGTCACTTTGGCGGATGGAATCATCGAAAAGTCTAGAGACTTTATTAACTCTCTAGATCCGAACGGAACGATTTCACTTCAAAGAGACATCATTGATGGTAAGCCATCTGAACTTGATGCCTGGAACGGGGCAGTTGTACGACTCGGTCGAGAGGCTGGTGTCGCTACGCCGGTCCACGAGTTTATCTATCATAGTCTGGTGCCACAGGAGTTGCAGGCGCGCGGCAAATTGACATTTACAACGGCAAGGTAAGAAGCGGGCACTGGCTGAGTTTCTCTGTGTAGGCTTTCAGGTCTCAAAGCGGCGCTCTTATGAGGTGTCTGAGATTACGCGGGAGCTCGTAAGAGTTTTAAGATGTCGGTGTTATGGGTAATGTTGCGGGCATTACATTTTGGTAAAAGGGTCTCAGGTGAGCCCTTAGCTGATTTTGTGTGACTCTGGTTTCGAGCCAGCATCCAATCTGAAACATCACCAATTTTGCAGCGTAACCCTATATGGTATGACTACTTTATTAGCTTGTAGATGCAGTGATAGCGCCGCAGCGACTAACTCAATTGTGCAGCGATTAATAACCTTCGCTATTGAGGACTGTCGCTGCTTTACAGGTAACCGCAAAACGTACCCGGCACTCAGGAATTCAATTACCGTGTACATACTACGGGAGCCTTCCTGCGAATCAACCGCTGACTAAAGGAGGCAGCAAGATCATGGCAACAGCAACCACGCAGCAACTGCCGGAGGACTACGGCACTGCACTCGACCGATATCCCGATGACCCACAGCAGAACTCGACTCTTCAAGCCGCGGCCATGAGCATGGTTGTGGCCCTCCTCTGTCTCAATCTCGGCCTCGTAAACGTGGCCCGCACCTTCGGGAACGGGATCGCCGTCGAAGAAGCCGCCGCCCACGAGCAGGGGATGAACAGACGGATCAAAAACGCCGAGTACCTCGGCACGCTGCTTGGCTAAACTTCTGCCGTGGAGGAACCGGGTTCCTCCACGGGTCTTTTCGCGCGCAACATACCCACGAGGCTACTGCCATGCGCCAGATCGTTGTCAATCCTTCCCGAATCCGTCAGTTCGGCGATGCGGAGGGCGTTACCTTCTGCCTCGTCACGAACCCGGAAGTTGAAGACTGGATCGACGTTGATTGTTCCGGCGGGTACCGCGACTACCTGAAACTGCGGTTCTCGCCTGAGGATGACTTCGAGGAGATCCTCGCGCACCGCATTCCACACAGGGCACACGTCTTAGTGATCTCGCCCAACGTTTTCTATCGCTCTCCCTCGAATGACAAGGTGGGCACTGGGCGTAAGCTGCTCGCGATGGCGTGCAACTCCACGCCTACCACCCTGGACATGATCGAACATTTTCTGGGCGTGATGGAGGCGACAGACCCGTTGGAGCAACAGGAGATGGCCGACGCTTTCTTCCGCCTCGGCCAGTGCGCTAACCATCTCAAGTTGGTGGATCCCGAGTTCGGCACATCCGCGCAGTTCGACCACCTATCCGACAGCTATATTTGGAACGAACAGGCTGGAACGCTTGGCTTGGGCGAGCAACAACTTGCCCCCTCGGGCGAAATCAGTGTGCTGCCGTTGGTCATTCAGGATTTCGACGAGCGGCTGCATCTGGCGATTAACGGTACGCTCGCCATCAAGGGCCATCCGATCCTCCATCACGGCGCATCGTCCTTCCTGCCGGCCGACCAGGAGCGTATCTACCGCGCGCTGACCGCGATCCAGATCGCGGCGGTGATTGCCGAAGTCGAGCAGGGCGTCATTACTGACATCCGCGCCTCCGAAGCGAGTGTCGAGCCGGCCGTCGAGATGCTCTCCGCCATGTTCCGCACTGATTCGCGGTACCGAACCATCTGGGAAGTCGGTTTCGCCATCAACACCCGGCACGTGCTCTATCCGGGAAACTGCGCTATGAACGAAGTCCACGGGGGAACCGGTGGAACCATCCACCTCGGGCTCGGGCTGACGCCGTACACCCAGTACCACCTCGACATCATCTGTCCCGGTACGACCGTGATTGCCAGCGGCGAAGAGCCCCTCATCGGTGGTGCATCGATGATGGCACGCATTCGGAGCGCGTCCTGTGGGTGTTCTACGTAATTCCCAACTCCTCTCCTTTGCGATTTTGTACACTGAGCGTATCCTTTTATTAGAGGGCGTCCGAAAAGCCCTCATCAGCTTGTTTCTGCTGCCGTTCGTGACAATCTTCTAAGCATTAGTCGAACCATCGCTGCGTAGATGAATGCCTCGCTGCTCTCCGTCAGATATTCATAATCTTTGCTCATCTTTCGGTAACGCCCCAGCCACGCGAACGTGCGCTCGACGACCAGCCTCCGCGGCAGCGTCGTCCACTTCGGCATCGACGGCGGCTCGACATCGATGGGGTAGCGACCCCACTTCGACGGGCGCTTGACGATCTCCACCGTCCAGCCGAGTCGCGCCTTGATCCACTCAACGGCTCGACCACGGTAGCCCATGTCGGCCCAGACGTGCTGTAAGCGTGGGACTCTCCGGCTAACCTCTCCAGCAGAAGCGGCGCGCCATCGCGGTCGGTGATGTCGGCAGCGTGGACGTGAGCCTTGAGCAGTAAGCCCAGCGCATCCACGAGGATGTGGCGTTTGCGCCCGCCGACCTTCTTTGCCTCGTCGTAGCCGTGAACGCCTCCGCGCTCCGTGGCCTTCAGCGACTGGCTGTCGATAATGCCGGCCGAAGGCTGTGTCTCGCGTCGCGTCAGTACCCGCAGCCGCTCGCACGGCACCGAGAGAATCCGCTCCCACAACTCGGCTCTGCGCTAGGCCCGCTGGTAGTGATAGACGGTCTTCCGCTTCGGGAACTCGTGTGGCAGCAAGCGCTAGGCGCAGCCGTCTCTCAAGAGGTAAAAGATCGCGTTGCAGACCTCGCGCATGTCGGTCGAGCGGGGGCGGCCACCCGGCTCAGGAGGCGGGATAAAGGGAGCGAGCAGCGCCCACTCCGCGTCAGTTAGAGCAGTCGCGTAAGCCTTGCCGTTCGTCCGCAGAGCATACGAAATCCGACTTCTCATACAACCTCTAGAATATAATTGCCGAAATCAGACGCGCTCAATCCGTCCGTTATTACACAAGGTCGTCTCGACCAATAACTCACTCAGATATTTCCTCTGCGCGCGGCTCCGCCTCAGAATGTTTGTAGGGCATGTGACACCTCTTCGCGTGTCTCTGCATCAGAATGTGTGAAGGACATACAACAATACCCCGCGTTATCTAAAGATCAGTACAACGTCGGTTGGGCCTTTGGTTCACTCAGGTCAAGCGTAATTAGCGCTCGTCCTGGTTGAAATGTTTTACCGCTCCGGCGTTCAACTTCCCGGTAGCGTCCCAGCAACTCAGGGTTGTGACGAGCACCGACGATCAATGTCTGTTTGTCGGCGAGAATGCAGAGGGCACATGACACGCGCTTTGCTCCCCGGATATAGGCCGGATGAACGGTCGCGCCCGCGAGGGCTTTCGCGTGTTTGCCTTCACGGTAAAGCGCGCGCCGAATCGCTATTTCCGTCTTCGACGTGCCGCACGCCTCCCACACGTCATCGAGTGAGAAATCAATGATCGGGTGCCAGATGAGGGCGAGCCGCTGTTCCGGTTTTCTCACCCGCAACGCTTCCTCGACCGTCAATCCCCAGAGCCTGCGCGAGGTAAGCTGCCGGTTAATCTGGAAGGCAGGCTTCTCACGCCGTCTTTTACTCTCTTCACGGCGAATGCCGATCGCGCTGACGACGAGCCAGAACCTTCGCAGGTACTTATTAATGGGGCCGGATTTATACTCGGAGGTGCAGAACCTTTGCCTCGCGCTCATGAAAGGGTTGATGCCCGTGCCCGCGAGCGAAGTAAGTCGCCCTTCGACGCGGTCTACCAAATCACCCTTTTCGTTCCGCACGACGACGAGCGGGATTTCGCATCTCTCTGCGACCCGCTCGGCGTGAGGCAGGGACTCCGCCCATTCGGCTCGGCCAAGGTGGGCGTGGATGTTAAAGACTGGCCCGCCCCACTCAGAACTTTGCCGCGCCAGGGCCGCGAGCAATACGGTCATCGCTTGGGAGTCTTTCCCCGCCGACGTGGAGATGCCCAACGCAGCTCCGGCCCTCAGCATCAAGCTGATCGGGCCGGGCAGCGTAATTTGTCTCATTGGCTTACGAGGTCTGATTAACGGCGGACGCGCCGAAGAGGTATTGCTGTGAGACCAGCTCAGACCATCGCCGCGTGAAATTCTTCCGACATTTACTTTCGACCGTTCCGGGTACGGCGACGATCATCTCTTCCGCCGACGGGTAACTCGAATCTTCTGTCGGGCGCAGGATGTAGAGCCGCGCTTGCCCGCCTTCAAACGTCACAGGCAGGTTTCTCAGGACAGCTTCATCTCTGAGGCGCGCGTCCATCTCTGCTTTCGTTCCACGGGCGAGTTCTTCCGTGCGGCGGTGCGCCCCGCCCTTCTTCATGCGGATACGCTGCACCCGCATCAGCTTCCATTCGGCGCGGCCCAACGTGTCGTCGGCGATCTCGACAGCGCGCGAGTTTCCGTCAGCCCGGATCAATTCTTCGACCGAGTTGCGGCTATAGAGGGTCATCCGCGGGTTCAAGGCGCGGGCCGTTCGTTCGAGTATGATTGCCTCGGCACCGCTTCGCGGCTCCGCGCGGAAACGCTCGATGACTTCTGGCTTGCCTGCGGAGAACATGCAGAAGCCACAGCAGCTCTTCTTCCAAGCGACTCCGAAGCGGGCGTGGAGATAGTCGAAGCACCGCTTATCGTCCCAACCCCAAGTAATCAGCGGGTGCTCGATGGGCGGCCCCGTGCCGCTGTAGTAGCGCATCTCGCGCTCGACGCGGTAGAGTTCGCCCGCGTGAAAGCCGATGATCTGGCGGACGTTCTTTCTATCGAAATGCCGCCTGATCCACTGATCCAGGACCCAGCCTTTGAACTTTAAGGAGCATTTTCTAGTGCCGCAGACGGTGGGAACTGTGCCAGCGCGCTTCAGTTCATCCGACAGCTTGTAAGCGCCTTCCAGGTACAGCTCGCGCGGCTGGTCGGTGTCCGAGAGGACGACTATCCCGTCGCGTTGGAATTTTCCAACTCGCGCAACCTGGACGTAGCGGATACGGCGGTCTCTGAGCAGCGGGAGGAGATGAGACTCGACTAAAGCTTTGGAGGACTGCCACTCGTCGCCGGTCATTGCCGTCAGCAGGATGAGCTGGTCAAGCTCGAAGTCTCGCGCTTCCGGGTTCTCTATAATCTCCACCACGGCGGCCGTGGAATGTACCCCTAAGCCGTAGCTGAGGAGCACGACCGGCTTTTGACTCGATGGAGATGAAGTCGCACGCATGACGCGTGACCGCACCCCGCTTTTTTCTCATCCCGGCAAGCTGCTCACCACGAAAAGCCGATCTGAGATGTGTCTTTCGGTCGATTTGTTTTCTTCTCTGCTCGCGGACGGGCGCTGGCGGTGAACGATTGATGTTTAGTCGAACAAACCTCGCCGGCAGATTCGGCAATGCTCCATATGCTCTCGTCTTCATCATCGTCAGTAGTGACGGCTAACCCTTCTTGGGAAGCTGAACAGCTTCCGTCAAAATGTTCTTGCGGTGTCTGATGTGCTTCTCCCTCGCCGTCCGATACGGCATCCGAGAAGATGTCTGCGTCGTTTAGCTCGTCTGCCTGTCCCTCTTCTCTTCCCTCGAAATCAAACGTCGCGGAGCTGAACATGTCAGCTTCGGCCTGCCTTAATTCGTCAAACTCATCGCCTTCACCTTCAGGTTCTTCAACGATAATTGGGAACTCTTCGAGTCCGGTGAACGGGTTATGTCGCGCCGACAATTCATCATCGACGGGCGTGGCGCTCACCTGTTCATCCGCGTCGGCAGTGGCCACCTCGCACGACCCATCATCCCCTTCGCCATCCTCGGCGGTGAACGTCGTGTTGCTTTCGACTTCGATACCTTCCGATTGGAGGGCCGCGCCCATCTCCTCGTAACGGCGACGCAGGCGGCGATACTCTGCGGCATGCGCCCATGGCTTATTCACCTCCGCCTTGACCGTTTGCAGGCGCGCATTGAGCATTTCCAGCCCGGCCCGTGCCTGCTCCAAGCGATCTTCAAGGTGGCGAAGTTGGTAGTCGATTGACTGCGTGATGCCGACGTTCGATTCGCCGATCTGGGCGACGTATATCGTGCCACCCTCGCTGGCGCACAAGCGCACCTCCGCGTTATAGCCGAAGAGAGTCGAGTGGTGAGCGAATCGGCTATTGCCTGAAGCGTGGACGAAGACTTTGAAGCCGCGATAGCTCCCCACTTCCTCCGTGAGACTCATCCCACCGGAACCACGGCGCAATCTGTCTATCAACAGATCTGCGAGGTAACGCAGGTGAGCGCCCGCGCGCTCGCGTTTGTCGAACGTTGAGCTTTCGGCGTCGCCTAAGTTCTTCTTAAGTATGATGAGGAATGAGTCTTCCTTGAGGGGCTGGCGCGCCTTTATCGCCTCCTCGTGCCCGCGCAGCTCTGCTTCCTGGGCCGCGATTCTGTCAGGCAGTTCTTCGAGGTCGGCGCGCATCGCCGCGCGGTTGTTGTAGTAGGAGGCGCGCAGGCGGTCGAGCTTGACCAGTTTCACCTCAAGCTCGATGCGCTTCTGCACCATCGGATTGCCCGAAGCGATGGCCTTGACCTGCGCGACGGTGAGGACCATGTCGCCGACGTCCTCGGCGGTGCGCGCCGTCACCTCGCCTGCCATGATCTGCGAGATGAAGCGCGCCTTCGACTCCAGAGTCTGGAGCATGTAGCCATCGAACGAGCGCTCGGTGACGTAGTGGAAGACGAAGGCTTCCGGGTAGATATTCCCCTGGCGCAGAATTCTGCCTTCGCGCTGTTCTAATTCTGCTGGCTTCCACGGTTCGTCCACGTGATGGAGTGCGACGAGTCGGCGCTGCACGTTGACCCCGGTGCCGAGCTTGGAGGTCGAGCCGATCAGGACGCGCACGCGGCCAGAATTCACGGCCTTGAAGAGAGCCGCTTTCCTGGCCGGAGTGTCGGCTTCGTGAATGAACGCGATCTGCTCAAGAGGAATCTGGAAGCGTTCGTTCAGTTTGCGCCTGATCTCGTGATAGACGCCATTCTTGAGCGAAATCTCTTCAGCAGTTTCGACCTCCTGCGCGCCCTCGCCATCTGGGTCATCGTCTACGTCTTCGAGGGCCGCGATCTCTTCCGTCGTGACGAGTTCCAACGCCCTCTCCGGCGCGTCGTCGATGGTGACGAAGCAGTTTGCGACCGCGTCCTCGATCATCTCGGCGCTGACGATGTCGGCGTCCATCACGTCCGTTTGCTGAAGTTCAGTGCTCATGCTGGCGTCTCTGTCTGGGCCGAAGTTGTTCTCAGGAAGAAAATGAAAAGGGCGAAGTGAGACCACTTCACTTCGCCCCCTATTGCCAACCGTTCCCTTTTTCGGATTGATTAGGAAGGTATAATTCGATAAAAAGTGGAAATATGAAGAGTTAGACTGAATGGTTTGGTATTTTCTCGAACTTCATACTTATTACCGAAACATACGGTCTAAATATGGTTAGGCGGCATTAATTGAGGTAGGAAGACAACTCCAGGCAAGCGTTAGCTAGGAGGACAATTTCTAATGGGAGCACCTGTTTTCGTCTGGAGAGACGCTCCTAGTTGGCAATCAGAGGATTGGATCACACCGTCTGGCGTGATCGATAGCGGCGAGTTTCTGTCCGAGAAGAAAATCGATTGCCCTTGGTGTGGAAATCGCCTAGCGAAATACCAACTCTCAGAGGCCACAACTTGGGATTACTATGAGTATATATCGTGGTGTGAAGATTTTTGTGGCTGGTACATCGAATACGAAGACTTCAACGTTTCTGCTAGATTAGGCGTCCTTCGCCATTTCAATATCAATTCTGCGGAATTGGCGCTCTCAGAGGTAGGAACCCATCTCAAGAGAAATTTCAGCGACATCTATAATCTCTCGTGGGAGAAGTTTGAGGACCTCATCACAGACGTTTTCAAAACCGCTGAGTTCTACCCTGTTCTGACACAAAGAACGAGAGACGGCGGAGCCGACATTCTTTTATATCATCACGACAAAGAAGACTTGATGGCAATTGTCGAATGTAAGAAATATGCATTGGAGAGGAAAGTTGGTGTCGGTGCGGTCCGACAGTTGATTGGCGCATCCGTTGACTGGAATGTTAGAAGCGCCTATCTGGTAACGAGTGGCAATTTCACCTCAGTGGCCCGCAACAAAGTCATGGATTTTCAGAAACAGGGTTATGAAATTGAACTAATCGGAGCGTCGGAGCTTGTTACGCTACTAGATGTGTACAATGACACATTGCCACCTCTTTACAAGACTTCTAAAGATGAACTGAAGAAGATGGTGAAGTCCCAAAAGCCCGTAGAGATTCCGACCTTTCAAGAATGGAGGGTCTTGCAGGAATCCACGCCGAATACACTGTCGGGTACAAGTCTTGCGGGTAGTAGATGGCGGGGTGAAGAATCCCCAGGCACAGCCCCCTTCCGCGATCAACTTGAAGTTACATTTCACGAGAATGGTGAGTTGAGCTACACAGACAGAGGGGTCTGGCATAGCAGAAGAGGAACCTGGAAGCAGGTTGGCGCTCGGGTTATGTTTGAAGTGGGGAAGTATTACGCGGTTTATCAAGGGAGTGTCACTGGTGCGCTGATGAAGGGCGGGGCACAGAATAAGAAAGGCTGGCGATGGGAATGGTATTTAGAGCGCTACGACTAGGCACACAAAGCCGCCCAACGGGGGAGTAAAGGAGCGACACGATGCATATCTGGGAGCACCTGTTCCTGACCGGCGAGTTCCCCGCGCGAGCCCACCTGCTGTCCGGGCTCACGCTCGAGCAAGTCACGCTATGCCCGGACGGCGCGTCGCACTCGATCTACGACGAGCTGTGGCACGTTGTGGGGTACCAGCAAAGTATCCTCGAGCGGGCCGACCCGACCGGCGAGTTCTACCCGAGCGCGCCGCCGGACGACGTGCACCAATGGCACGACTTGGTGCGAGTGTTCTTAGACGGCGCTCGCGCTGCGGCAGCGTTGGGGCAGGAGCCTGAGCGGTTGGCGCTGGAGGTAGAGCCGGGCGTGACAATGGCCGACGAGCTGAACAGTGTGGCGGTACATAACGCATATCACCTTGGCAAGATCGTTGCATTGCGGCAGCGGATCGGCGCGTGGCCGCCCACGGCAGCGTCGGACGGGTCGTAACCGCGGGCGAGGTGCGACGCCGCCCAACTAGCGGTTGCAGCGGAGCCGGCGCAGCCGAGACTTCAGCCATTGCCCAGCGCCGTCGCGCCGGCCCGCTGAACTTGGCGTTGGGCCGCTGCATTCGGTGCTCACGTCGATCATGACATATTTCCCAAAGAATAGTGAGGACATGTGAAAACGAACTACGTGCTCATCGATTACGAGAACATTCAACCCGACGCCATTGATACTCTTCAACACGAGCATGTTCGTGTCATCGTTTTCGTCGGGCCTCATCAGACAAAGATAGCGTTTGAAAAGGCTGCCGCGCTCCAGCGAATGGGAACAAGTGCAGAGTATGTACGCCTCTCGGGAGGCGGCTCCAACGCCCTCGACTTTCACATTGCCTATTACCTTGGTCAGTTGACCGCTAAAGACCCGACCGCCTTTTTTCACATCATCTCTAAGGACACGGGATTCGATCCGCTCGTTAAACACCTCAAGGAAAGAAAACTACGTGCGTGGCGCGTGCAGACAATTGGAGAGATTCCAATCCTGAAACCTGTAGACCCAAAGTCTTCACCTGATAGACTGGCGTTGATTGTTGCGGATCTTCAGAAGCGAGGTGCGGCTCGGCCTCGGACGGTGAAAACGCTTTCAAGGACGATTAGTGCCACGTTTCAGAAACAGCTAACGGCCCAGGAGGTAAGCTCGTTAGTATCCGAGTTAAAGAAGAAAGGGTTGATCAAGGTCGAGGGAACAAAGGTCACTTACAACCTTCCCTCCTGACTGAGCTTCCCTTCTCTTGACTCGGCCGCTCAATGTTTTGCACCTGCCACGCGGCACAACAACTCAACCAACCGGAGCGCGATTAATCTTGTCTTTAATCGTCAACTTGTCCTTAATTGCGTTGTGAACGCGCCCGGTTAATTCGGCTGTTAGGCAGCTTCATCGAGCGCCGTTTCCGTTTTAGTCACCCCGCCGCGTCCTTTAGGCGTAGCCAAGTCGCAGAAGATCATTTGCGCGCCACGATTGGCATTCGTCCTTTGATAGATTCTCCCGACCCGCTCGACCAGCGCCTCAATCTTGCTCTCCGGCGACTCTTCGAGCGCGGGGTTGACGAGCCGCATGTCGAGCGCGGCCTTCCGCCCTTCGGACGTGATCTTCAGCATGTTGTCCACCGAGGGATGAACCTCACGCGACCGCACCTTCTCGCTACGCTCGGAGAGCTGTCCGACGAAGTCAATCAGTTCCTCGCTCGCTGGCACCGAGACGATGATGGGGCTGCCGCCGATGACGCTCGGCCTCGGCAGGTTCAACTGCTCGGGCGTCCTCACGTCCAAGCACTGCCGCCAGAGGCGCGACAGCTCTGGCAGGTTGACGAACTTGTTGAAGCGCGTGTGGACGCGGAAGCCAGACCCGTCCGGCTTCATCTCAACGCCGGTGGTCGTCTCCGCGAACGCCTGCGCCCAGGCGTCGAAGTGATCCATGCCGAGTTCCTTCAACAGGTCGAGCTGCAGGTAACGCATCATGATCCAGACTTCGCACAGTGTGTTCGAGACGGGCGTGCCCGTGAGCGCGACAACGCGCCCTCCTTGCCCTATGAGCCACTGAATCTTGACGAACATATCGAAGGCCTGCTGCGACTCACTATTCGAGAGTCCGGCGATGCGGCTCATCTTCGTCGGGAAGTAGAGGTTCTTGAAGTGGTGGAACTCGTCCACGAAAAGAGCCTCGACGCCCAACTCCTCGAAGGTGATAGTCTGAGCGTCGTCGCGTTTGATCTCTGAGTTCTGCGATTTCAGCTTCGCCTCGAATCTCTTAATCGTCTTCTCAAGCTGCTTGATGGAACGCTTATTCTCGCGGCTGCCTTCGTCCGTCAGTTCCGAGATGTAATCGCGCAGCCGCTCGATCTCTTGGTTGATGAACTTGTTGGCCGTCTCTGCGCTCACTGGTAGGAGCTTGAACGACGGGTGCGGCACGATGATCAAATCCCAGTCGCACGTCGCAATCCGACTCAAAGTCTCTCCCCGATTATGCTTGGTGAAGTCTTTGGCATCGGTCGTTAGCATCCTCAGGCCCGGATAAAGGCGCTGCGCCTCCTGCGCCCACTGTGGGACCACGTGCTTCGGGACGACGATCATGCTCTTGCGCGCGATGTTCAATCGTCTCATCTCATGCGATGCTGCAATCGCGGTTAAAGTTTTTCCAGCGCCTACGCAGTGGCCGACGAGTGTCGTCTTCGATTGCAGGACGCGCCACACGGCGTCCTTCTGGTGAGGTCTCAGTTCTATCTGGTTGGACGCGCCGGGCAGTGTCAGGTGGCTCCCGTCGTAGGCCCTCTCGCGCGTGGTATTGAACTGCTCGTTGTAGATGCGGCACAGCTCGCGCTCGCGTGCGGCGTCCTGCCACACCCACTCCTGAAACCGCTCCTTCATGTCTTGGAGCTTGGCCTGGGCCGCGATGGTCTCCGTTTGGTTGACGATGCGAGTCTTCTCGTCTATTTGGTCATAGACAACCGTGCGTCGCAGGTTCAGGGCGTCGTCGAGGATGTCGAGCGCGTGGACGCGCTTCGTGCCCCACTGCTGCGAGGCCTCCGGCGTAGCGATAACGTCCGCGTGCGGCAGGTCCACGACCCACTGCGCCGTCGGCTGAAGGTACTTCACACGTCCACGGTAGAGAGGCACGAGGAAGCGCGCGAAGGCGTCTATGACCTCTGTCGGAATCCAAGCCGCACCCAGCCGGGCGGTGATCTCGCCAGCTCCGAGCGGGGCGGGCTGCGCGGCGCGGAGCGCTTCCACGTTCTCGTTGAAAGACTCGTCGAACTGCGCCGCGGCTTCCGCTTCTTTGAGTCTCGCCCGCACGTTGCCGGACAGGTATTCGTCGCGCGTGACCCACTCGCCCGACGGCGTGCGGAAGACGAGGCAGCGAAGCTCTTCGCGCACCTGCTCCGCCGTTTTGCCGCAAACTTCGGCGGCGTAATCAAGATCAACGCACCCGCGCTCATTCAGGCACAGCAGTAGCGCCTCCTGTGCCGTTTCCGCGTTCTGCTTCTCGCGCAACGGGCGGATAGTGCGCGTCGAGAAGAGCGGGGCCTTGCGGTACTGGCCTCCCCAGCCCACGGGCTCTTCCAGCGCGCGCAGGAAT
>Ga0081539_10003227_pt1 | contig 20568 bp, 21 predicted proteins | sample TabmetS4T2R2_FD_71023 | JGI IMG/M metagenome (GOLD analysis project Ga0081539, IMG submission 71023) | Tabebuia heterophylla rhizosphere microbial communities from the University of Puerto Rico - S4T2R2 | ecosystem: Host-associated > Plants > Roots > Rhizosphere ...
AGCAGGTCGAGATGATCACCAAGCTGCGCCAGGAAGCGAAGATCGAGAAGCTGACGCCGCCTGCGGCGCCCGCGCCGGCCGCACCGCCCGCCGAGCAGAAGAAGTAATCATCCGCGCGCTGCCGCCGCGTCCTCGATGCCGTGCACCATCGTGCGCACGGCACGGCGAATTCCCTCCCGATCGTCATCGATCCGGCCGGTGAGCAGGCGCACCCACAGATAGCCCGACAACAGATCGGTGAACGCCGCCGTATCGGCCTCGGCAGCAATCTCGCCGCGTGCGCGGGCGCGCTCCAGGAACATCGCGATATGAACACGACGTTCTTCAGCATATTGGGCAAGCGGCCCCAGCGCTTCTGGGTTTGACTGGGCTTCCGCGATCACCGAACGAAACACCGCGCCCGCGGAGGTCTCGCGCCAGAAGCGCCAGACAGCGCGCACGAGCGCGACAAGATCGCCCTCGAGCGAGCCCGTGTCTGGATCGCGGACCTCGAGCTTGCGTCGGCCATAGACATCGAGCAGCAACGCGGCCTTGTTTGGCCACCACTTGTAAATCGTCGGCTTACCGGCTCCCGCACGACGCGCCACCGCCTCGATGCTGAAGCCCGCATGGCCCTCTTCATTGAGAATGACCTCCGCGGCATCGAGAATGGCGTTGGCACTGTGCGGGCTGCGGCGCGGTCCGATGGATGTGCGGCGCGCCTCGCGGGGGCGTCCCGCCGCGGAACTATGCTTCATACCTTGTCTCATCCTTTCCTCATCCCGGCTTCATAGAAACGTCGTGCCCGTGCGGTTTTCCGATCTTGACATAACGAAACGGTGCGTTCATATAGCCGGTAACGAAACGATCCGTATCGTTCACTATATGGAGTCCGAACGCATGCCCGCCCAGACCCGCTTCGCACCGCTGTCGCGTCCGCGTTTCGCCGTTGCGGTCGCCGCCGGCGTCTACCCAGTGATCACGGGGCTCCTCTATCTGTTGTGGCCGCTGATCGCCGCCTGGCCGTTGTGGGAGAAAACCCTGGCGATTGTTCCGCTCATGGTCCCCGCGATGGTGTGGGGCGTCATTCCGGCGATCCATTACTGGCTCAGCGACTGGCTACACCCGGCCCATCAGCGTTAAGCGGCGGCGAATTGATCGCTCGCACTTGGGCGTGTAAGCTCGACCATGCCCGGCCGCCGCGCCGGGCATTTGCGTTTCTGTCTTTGAATCAAACGCCCCAACCGGGATCGATCGCGATGTCCTCCTCCGTCTCGCCGCTTGCCCCGCAGCACGTTCCTGAGTTGCCGGAGATCGCCGGAGTGCGCCTTGCGACCGGCGCTGCCGGCATCAAGTACCGCGACCGCACCGACGTGTTGTTTGCGCTGTTCGACAAGGGCACCACGGTTGCGGGCGTGCTGACACGCTCGAAGTGCCCCTCCGCGCCGGTCGAGTGGTGCCGCGCCAAGCTTAAAGCCGGCAAGGCGCGTGCGCTGGTCGTCAACTCGGGCAATGCCAACGCCTTCACCGGCAAGACCGGGCGTGAGGCCGTGGCGTTGACGGCGAAGCTCGCGAGCGCGGCGGCGGGCTGCAAGCCGACGGAAATCTTTCTCGCCTCCACCGGTGTGATCGGCGAGCCACTTCCGGCGCAGCGTTTCGAAGGCGTGATGGATCGCCTCGCGCAGGACGCCGCGCCCGGGCGCTTCCATGACGCCGCGCAAGCGATCATGACCACCGACACGTTTGCCAAGGTCGCGACTGCGCAGGTGAGGCTCGGCGACGCGACGGTGACGATCAACGGCATCGCCAAAGGCGCCGGCATGATTGCGCCCGACATGGCGACGATGCTGTCGTTCGTGTTCACCGACGCACCGATCGCCGCGCCCGCCCTGCAGGCGATGGTCTCGGCCCAAGTGGTCGATACGTTCAATGCCGTCACCATCGACGGCGACACCTCGACGTCGGATACGCTGCTCGTCTTCGCGACTGGAGCGGCAACCGGTGCGCCGAAGATCACCAAGCCGAACGATCCGAAGCTGAAGGCGTTTCGTGCGGCGCTCGGGCAAGTCCTGGCCAATCTCTCTGAGCAGATCGCGCGCGACGGCGAAGGCGCGCGCAAGCTGGTCGAGGTCGTCGTCGAAGGCGCGGTCTCGAAGAAATCGGCGCGGCGGATCGCGCTGTCGATCGCCAACTCGCCGCTGGTCAAGACCGCCATCGCCGGCGAGGACGCGAACTGGGGCCGCGTCGTCATGGCGGTCGGCAAGGCCGGTGAGCCGGCCGATCGCGACAAACTGTCGATCTGGTTCGGCGACACGCGCGTCGCTCACAAGGGCGCGCGCGATCCGGCTTATGACGAGACGGTCGTCTCGAACTACATGAAATCGCCGGAAATCAGCCTGAAGGTGTCGCTCGGCATGGGCAAGGCGCGCGACCGGATCCTGACATGCGATCTGACCAAGGAATATGTGGCGATCAACGGCGACTATCGCTCGTGATCCGGTTCGCGCTTGCAGCTGCGGTTTGCTTCGTGCTGGCGGCGCCGGCCGCGGCGCAAACTGACGGGCGGATCAGGATCATCGGCCGCGCCCTGGTCGAGGTCGCGCCCGACTATGTCACCGTGCGCGTCGGCGTCTCGAACCGGGCGCCAACGCCGACCGCTGCGCTCGATCAGAACTCCGCGGTCGCGCGCAAACTGATCGATTTCGCAAGACAGTTCGGGGTCGAGGCGCGCGACATCCAAACCGATGCGGTCAATATTCAGCCGAACTACAAGACGGTGCGCGACCCGAGCGGCGCGACGCGTCAGGAGCCGGACGGCTATGGGGCCAACAACACGGTCCGGGTCAAGCTCTCCGACCTGTCGCGCCTCGGTGTCTTCATGCGCCAGGTGCTCGACCAGGGCGCCACGAACATCAGCGGCGTGCAATTCGGCGTCACGGATCCGGACAAGTCGGCCGAAGAGGCCCGCCTCAAGGCGGTCGAGGATGCGGTGCGTCAGGCCAACCAGCTTGCCAAAGCCGCCAAGGTCAAGCTCGGCAAGATTCTCGAAATCGTGCACCCGCCGCGCAGCCAGTTTCAGATCGCCGACGGTCAGGCTGACCTTCCGATCCGTCGGCTGCGCGCAGCCACCGTCCCGATCGAGGCCGGGACGGTCCAGATCGGCGCCGAGGTCGAGATGATCTGGGCGCTCGAATAGCCGGCAGGGGCCTCCATCGTCCGGTCGATTGGACTTGAATTGAATTATCGCAATTTTCGAACTGGGTACGAGTTTCTCCGCATATATTGAGCGGCCGTTAACCCGGCACCCTCTATCCTCGCGCGCCAAGGGTTGTAAGCGGTGAAGATTGTAACTGTTGCCGCCTGCGCCCTGGTCGATCCGGACGGCCGCGTGCTGCTTGCACAACGGCCTGAAGGCAAGCCGATGGCCGGCTTGTGGGAATTTCCCGGCGGCAAGGTCGAAGCGGGCGAAACGCCCGAGCAAACGTTGATGCGCGAACTCAAGGAGGAGCTGGGTATCGTCGTCAAGGAAGCCTGTCTCGCGCCGCTGACTTTCGCGAGCCACACCTATCCGGACTTCCATCTCTTGATGCCGCTCTACATCTGCCGGCGCTGGGATGGAATCGTTGCCGCACAGGAGGGCCAGAAGCTCAGCTGGGTAAGGCCCAATCGGCTGCGCGACTATCCGATGCCGCCGGCGGACGTACCGCTGATCGCGCATCTGACGACGTTGCTCTGATCCGTTTCCAAGACGCCGCGAAGTAGGGGCGAGACGAGCATGACGAGCGTAACGGCGCAGACGATGCGTTGGATGGTGCGGCGCTTCCGCCGCGACCAGCGCGGCGCGACCGCAATCGAATATGCGCTGATCGCCGCCGGCATCGGCGTGACGATCATCAGCACGGTGTTCGGTCTCGGCAGCAATCTCAAAGAGAGCTGGTACGACAAGATCGCCGCGATCTTCAACTAGCCTGTTCTTTTCAACCTCGCGCGCGCTAAAGTCTTCTCGACGCAAGTTGGGGGGACACCATGGACGCGGATGCCATCGTGGTCGGCGCCGGCCTTGCGGGGCTTGTTGCGGCCGCCGAGCTCGCCGATGCCGGGCGCCGCGTCATCATCCTCGATCAGGAAAACGAAGCCTCGCTCGGCGGTCAGGCGTTCTGGTCGTTCGGCGGGCTGTTCTTCGTCGACAGCCCCGAGCAGCGGCGCATGCGCATCCGCGACTCACGCGAGCTCGCGCTGCAGGACTGGCTCGGATCAGCGGGCTTTGACCGCGACGAAGATTACTGGCCGCGCCGCTGGGCCGAGGCCTATGTGGATTTTGCCGCCGGCGAGAAGCGCGCCTGGCTGCGCGCGCAAGGCCTGAAGATCTTCCCGATCGTCGGCTGGGCCGAGCGTGGCGGCTATCTCGCGACCGGCCACGGCAACTCGGTGCCGCGCTTCCACGTGACCTGGGGCACCGGCCCGGGCGTGGTCGAGCCGTTCGCACGGCGCGTGCGCGAGGCCGAGCGGCGCGGCCTCGTGTCGTTGCGCTTCCGCCACCGCGTGACCGCGCTGACCAAGACCGGCGGCATGGTCGACGGCGTCGCCGGCGAGGTGCTGGAGCCGAGCAATGTCGAGCGCGGCATGAAAAGCTCGCGCGTCGTCACCGGATCATTTGCGCTGCGCGCGCAGGCGATCATCGTCACGTCAGGCGGCATCGGCGGCAATCACGAGCTGGTGCGCAAGCATTGGCCGCCGCGGCTCGGCGAGCCGCCGCGCCACATGATCTCCGGCGTGCCGGATCACGTCGACGGCTTGATGCTGGATATCGTCCGACAGAGCGGCGCCAACATCATCAATTCGGATCGCATGTGGCATTACCCGGAAGGCATTCACAACTACGCGCCGATCTGGCCGATGCACGGTATTCGCATTTTGAGCGGACCATCGCCGCTGTGGCTCGACGCGCGCGGTCGCCGGCTGCCGGCGCCGCTGTTTCCCGGCTTCGACTCGCTCGGTGCGCTCGCGCACATCGCGCGGCAGGGGCATGATCATTCCTGGTTTCTGCTCAACGAGCGCATCATCGGACGCGAGTTCGCGCTGTCCGGCTCGGAGCAGAATCCGGATCTGACCGAGCGCAGCCTCCGACAAGTGCTCGGCCGCATCGGCAAGGGCGCGCCTGAACCCGTGCGGCGCTTCATGGAGCGCGGGGCCGACTTCGTGATCCGCAAGACGCTTCCCGAGCTCGTGGCGGGGATGAACCAGATCGGCGGCAATCTGATCGATCCGGCCGAGCTCGAGCGCGAGGTCGTGGCGCGCGACCGCGAGATCGATCACACGTTCGGCAAGGACGCGCAGGTGCTGGCGATCCGCCAGGCGCGCAACTATCTCGGCGACAAGCTGATTCGCGTCGCCAGACCGCACAAGATTCTCGATCCCGCCGCCGGACCTTTGATTGCCGTGAAGCTGTCGATGCTGACGCGCAAGACGCTCGGCGGTCTGCACACCGACCTGTCGTCGCGCGTGCTGCAGCCGGACGGCGCGCCGTTGCCCGGCGTCTACGCGGCCGGCGAGGTCGCGGGCTTCGGCGGCGGCGGCGTGCACGGCTACCGGGCGCTCGAAGGCACATTTCTCGGCGGCTGCCTTTTCTCCGGCCGCATTGCCGGGCGGGAGGCCGCGAAGGCGGTCGCGTGACTCTCCGTCGTCATCCCCGCGGAAGCGGGGACCGCGAAGGCGGGGCACCCAGTAAACGCAGGCAGACGATGCGGAGCGGCTTGTGTTTACTGGGTCACCCGCCTACGCGGGTGATGACGAATCGAAACGCTTCACTTCGCCGCCAGCGCCTTCTCGATCTCGGGCCGCACGATGCTCACGAGGTTGCCTTCCGTGATCGGTCCGACCAGCTTGTAGGCGATCTTGCCGTCGCGTCCGACGATGAAGGTTTCGGGCACGCCGTAGACGCCCCACTCCATTGCGGCGCGGCCGTTCGGGTCGGCGCCCGCGGCGACGAACGGATTGCCGTAGCGGCCGAGAAAGCGGCGCGCATTGTCGGGCTGGTCCTTGTAGTTGATGCCGACGAGGCGAATGCGTTTGTCGGTCGCGAGCGTTTCGAGCAGCGGCGCCTCGTCGTGACAGGGCACGCACCAGGATGCCCACACATTCACGAGCGTCACGGCACCCTTGAAGTCTGCGGCCGACACGCCGGGCAGCGGCTTGCCGTCGCGGTCGTTCAGTCCGGGCACCGGCGGCAGGTTCGTCTCCGGAGCGGGCTTTCCGATCAGCGCGGAGGGAATGCGCGAGGGATCGCCCGAGCCGAGCCGAAACACGAACAACGCCGCGAGCGCGAGAAACACCAGCAGCGGCAGCAGCACCAGGAAGCGCCGCGTGCCTACAGTCGATGACGCGGCCGCGCTCATGCGGGGTCCTTCGATCGCCGCGTGATACCGCGCGCCTCGAGTTCGCCGAGCAGGCGGCGCTGCGCGTCATAGTCGGCGAACACCCAGGCGATCAGGCCGATCACCACCAGTGCGGCGGTCACATAGGCGGCAATGATGAATGTGGCGTGCGGTCCGAGGTCCATGCTGCGTCTCTTCGCTAGAGCATGATCTTTTCCGACCTGCCTACGCCCGCCGAAGCATCGTGCCACATAGCGAGAGCGTGCCAGGGCTTCGCGCAGGCGGGAAACCGCTTCACACTTTTCGAGATCATGCTCTATGCCCCTTGCGCCGCATGTGCCTGCATCAGCCACATCGCACGCACGCGGCGGCGCAGGATTTCGTTGCGCATCGCCGCAAGATGCAGCGCGACGAACAACAGCAGGAAGGCAAGCGCCATCACGAGCAGCGGCGTGAGGATCGAGAGCGCGATGGTCGGTCCGCCGGCGCGCACGATCGAGGCCGGCTGATGCAGCGTGTTCCACCAATCGACCGAGAATTTGATGATCGGCAGGTTGATGGCGCCGACCAGCGTCAGCACCGCGGCGGCGCGCCCGGCGCGCGCCGGATCCTCGACCGTGCGCCACAGCGCGATGACGCCGAGATACATCAGGAACAGCACCAGCACGGAGGTGAGCCGCGCGTCCCAGACCCAATAGGTGCCCCACATCGGACGGCCCCAGAGCGAGCCGGTCACCAGCGCGAGAAACGTGAACGCCGCGCCGAGCGGCGCGGCGGCTTTCGCCGCGACGTCGGCGAGCGGATGGCGCCACACCAGCGTGCCGAGGCTCGCGATGGTCATCACCGCCCACACCGCCATCGCGAGCCAGGCGTTGGGCACATGGATGAACATGATCCTCACGGTGGCGCCCTGCTGATAGTCGTCGGGCGCGAGCCAGGCGAGCGTAAGGCCGACCGCGAAGGCGAGCGCCGTCGCGCCCGCCAGGAACGGCAGCACGCGCTGCGTCAGCGCGAGGAAACGCGTCGGATTGGCGAGGTCGATCAACGCCATGACGAGATTTCTAGTGAGCCTCCAGGGTGGCGGCAATGCGGCACCGTTCACCATCGTGCGAGGGTGTCTGCATTGATCTCACTCAAGTCCATGCCGCAGCGCGGCGGCGGCCGCGAACGGGCCGATCACCAGGCTACCCAAGGTGAGGGCGCACAGGATCATGAACGGCGCGCCGAAGCCGGCCGGGCCGATGATCGCGGCGTTCGAGGCCGCAACGCCGAAGATCAGCACCGGAACCGTGAGCGGCAGCACCAGCACCGGCAGCAACAGTCCGCCGCGCCGCAGCGCCACCGAAAGCGCGGCGCCGATCAGCCCGATGCCGGTCAGCGCCGGCGTGCCGGCGAGCAAGGTCAGCGCCACCGCACCGATCGCGAATGCATCGAGATTGAGGAAGAGCCCGAGCAAAGGCGTTGCGATCACCAGCGGCAGCGAAGTCGTGATCCAGTGCGCCAGTGCTTTCGCCAGCACGGCAAGCTCCAACGGCGCACTCCCCATCAGCAACAGATCGAGCGAGCCGTCCTCGTGGTCGGCGGCGAACAGCCGGTCGAGCGCGAGCAGCGAGGCGAGCAACGCGCCCAGCCAGAGGATCGCCGGGCCGATGCGTTGCAGGAGGGCGAGATCGGGCCCGATCGCAAATGGCGTCAGCGTCACCACCAGGAGAAAGAACAGCACGCCCATCAGCGCGCCGCCACCGACGCGCACGGCCAGCCGCATGTCGCGGAGGAGGAGGGCGGAGAGGGGAGTCACGATTGTGCTCCCCGGCTCACCCGAGCGCCGGCCTGTTCCCCTCCCCCTTGCGGGGAGGGGTTAGGGGTGGCGGTCGCTCGTTGGTGCTCCGCAGTCGCCCCGAACTCCGACCCCCCTCCCCAACCCTCCCCCGCCTCAAGGGCGTTTACGCCCGTCTTCGACGGGCTATCGGGGGAGGGAGACCGCCGCCCGAGTTGCAGCTCCTCCGCCTCAATCCCCAGCGGCCCATGTGTCGCCGCGATGATCAGCCCGCCGCCGGCGAGATGGCCCCGCATCAGCGCCGCGAGCATCGCCTGCCCGGCGGCGTCGAGCGCCGAGGTCGGCTCGTCGAGCAGCCAGAGCGGACGCGGCGCGGCGATCAGCCGCGCCAGCGACAGGCGCCGGCGTTGTCCGGCTGACAGATAGGCGGCGGGCAGCTTCGCAAGCCCCCCGATGCCGACCGCGTCGAGCGCCGCGGCCGGCGCGGCCGAGGCGCCGAGGTAGCGTGCCCAGAAGCTCAGATTTTCCTCGACCGTCAGAGCCGGCTTGAACGCGTCGAGATGGCCCTGATAGTGCGCCTGCTCGGCGAGGCTCGCCTCGGCGGCGCCGCCCTCGAGCCGAAGCTCACCGCCTGCGGCAGGGAGCAACCCGGCGATCAGGCGCAATAGGGTCGATTTGCCGGACCCGTTGGGACCGGTCAGAGCCAGCGCCGCGCCGCCGGCTAACTCAAAGTTGACACCCTGCAGGACGGTCCGAAACCCGCGCATGCAGGTCAGGTCGCGGCCAAAAAGCCGTAACATTTCAGACCCGCGCCCGCCGCCCGCCCATTCGCTGGGCGCGCGAAGAAAATGTGCGGATCGCATAGCTTGGAGGCGCTCCACTCTGTAGCAGCGCGCGGAAAAAGACCTTATAAGCCGGTACGTTGCATGGGACGGCGGACTTCCGGAGACGACCGGCCCATCGCTGGACGGAACAGCGTTTTGGCGGCGCGCCCGGCGCCGCCGGCTGGTCCGATGGGATGGAAAAAGCCGTCATGACCTCGCTCGACAGTTTCAAGTGCGCCAAGACCCTTAACGTCGGCAGCAAGACCTATGTCTACTACAGCCTGCCCGAGGCGGAGAAACACGGGCTGCGCGGAATTTCGCGGCTGCCCTTCTCCATGAAGGTGCTGCTCGAAAATCTGCTGCGGCACGAAGACGGCCGAACTGTCACCAAGGAAGATATCCAGGCAGTCGCGCAGTGGCTCAAGAACAAGACTTCCGATCGCGAAATCGCGTTTCGCCCGGCGCGCGTACTGATGCAGGACTTCACCGGCGTTCCCGCGGTGGTCGATCTCGCCGCAATGCGCGACGCGATGAAGACGCTCGGCGGCGATCCGTCCAAGATCAACCCGCTGGTTCCGGTCGATCTCGTCATCGACCACTCGGTGATCGTGAACTTTGCCGGCACGCCGACCGCGTTCAAGAAGAACGTGCAGGAGGAGTATGCGCAGAACCAGGAGCGCTACACGTTCCTGAAATGGGCGCAGCGCTCGTTTGAGAATTTCCGCGTCGTGCCGCCGGGCACCGGCATCTGCCATCAGGTCAATCTCGAATACCTGTCGCAGACCATCTGGACCAGCGCCGGCAAGGAGAAGGTGAAAGTCGACGGCAAGGATGTCACCGCCGAGATCGCCTATCCGGACACGCTGGTCGGCACCGACTCGCACACCACGATGGTGAACGGCCTCTCGGTGCTCGGCTGGGGCGTCGGCGGCATCGAGGCCGAGGCCGCGATGCTCGGCCAGCCCTATTCGATGCTGCTGCCCGAAGTGATCGGCTTCCGTCTCAACGGCAAGCTCAAGGAGGGCGTCACCGCGACCGACCTCGTGCTCACCGTGACGCAGATGCTGCGCAAGCGCGGCGTGGTCGGAAAATTCGTCGAGTTCTTCGGTCCCGGCCTCGACAATCTCTCGATCGAGGATCGCGCCACGATCGGCAACATGGCGCCGGAATACGGCGCGACCTGCGGCTTCTTCCCCATCGACGACGACACGATCGACTATCTGACCAAGACGGCGCGCAAGGCCGATCGGGTCGCGCTGGTGAAGGCCTACGCCAAGGCGCAGGGCATGTACCGCACCAAGAACACGTCCGATCCGGTGTTCACCGACGTGATGAAGCTCGAACTCGGCTCGGTCGAGCCGTCGCTTGCGGGTCCGAAGCGCCCGCAGGATCGCGTACTGTTGAAGGACGTGAAGAACGGCTTTGCGGCCGCGATGGAAAAGGAATTCAACAAGGGAGCTGAGCAGGCCAAGCGCTTCCCGGTCGAAGACCGCAAGCACGATCTCGGCCATGGCGATGTGGTGATCGCGGCGATCACCTCCTGCACCAACACGTCAAACCCGAACGTCATGGTGGCGGCCGGGCTGCTCGCCAAGAAGGCAGCCGCGAAGGGCTTGAAGCCGAAGCCGTGGGTGAAGACTTCGTTGGCGCCCGGCAGTCAAGTCGTTGCCGACTATCTCGACAAGTCAGGCCTGCAGAAGGAGCTCGACAAGCTCGGCTTCAATCTCGTTGGTTTCGGCTGCACCAGCTGCATCGGCAATTCCGGTCCGCTCGCCGAGGAGATCTCCGAGTCGATCAGCAAGAACGATATCGTCGCGGCCGCGGTGCTCTCGGGCAATCGCAACTTTGAGGGTCGCGTCAACGCCGACGTGCGCGCCAACTATCTCGCCTCGCCGCCGCTGGTCGTTGCCTACGCGCTCGCCGGCAACATGAACGTCGATCTGGTGCGCACCCCGATCGGCACCGACGCGAAGGGCAAGAAAGTCTACTTGCGCGACATCTGGCCGACCAGCCGCGAGGTCGCGAGCGTGATCCGCAAGACCATCAACAAGAACGTGTTCGCGCGCAAATATGCCGACGTGTTCAAGGGCGAGGCGAACTGGCGCAAGATCCAGGTCAAGGGCGGCCTCACCTATGCGTGGGACGATCGCTCGACCTATGTGCAGAACCCGCCCTACTTCTCCGGCATGGGGAAGCGGCTGCATCCGATCGACGATATCGTCGATGCGCGCGTCCTCGGCCTGTTCCTCGATTCGATCACCACCGACCACATCTCGCCGGCGGGATCGATCAAGGAGGAGAGCCCGGCGGGACACTATCTGCGCGACCATCAGGTGCGCCCGAAGGACTTCAATCAATACGGCACGCGGCGCGGCAATCACCAGGTGATGATGCGCGGCACCTTCGCCAACATCCGCATCAAGAACCAGATGGTGCCGGGCGTCGAAGGGGGCTACACGGTTCACTATCCGTCGAAAGAGCGGATGACGATGTACGATGCCGCGATGCGCTACAAGCAGGATGGCGTGCCGCTCGTCGTGTTCGCCAACAAGGAGTATGGCACCGGCTCGTCGCGCGACTGGGCTGCGAAAGGCTCGACCCTGCTCGGCATTCGCGCGGTGATCACGCAGTCGTTCGAGCGCATCCACCGCTCCAACCTGATCGGAATGGGCGTGGTCCCACTCGTGTTCGAGGAAGGCACCTCGTGGCAGACGCTTGGGCTGAAGGGCGACGAGCAGGTCACGATCCGCGGTCTGCACGGCGATCTCAAACCGCGCCAGCGCTTGATCGCCGAAATTGTCTCGTCTGACGGAACGCTCAAGCGCGTCCCGCTGATCTGCCGCATCGATACACTCGACGAGCTCGAATACTTCAAGAACGGCGGCATTCTGCAATACGTCCTGCGCCAGCTCGCCGCCTGAGGTATCATTGATACCTAAGCGTCATGCGTGTTTCTCCTGATGGTTCTGCACCGGCCACTCACCGCGAAGTGAGTGGCCGGTGATTGTCCTTCGGCCTATTTGTTGCTCGTGGGACGAGACATCCGCGGTCTGACGGATTGCGGCTCGTGGTGCGGGACGCAAGTTCTGCGCGGGATAATCCGTCGGGGGCCTGGATGTGGAGATCGGCATGAAACGCCGTCGCGTCGCGTTATCGATTGCAGTCATTGCCTCCGCCATGATGTCGTCGGCCATCGCAATCGCCGAGCCGCGCGGCGTCATCGAGCTGTTCACCAGTCAGGGCTGCTCGTCTTGTCCGCCCGCCGACAAGCTTGCCGGTGAGCTCGCGCGCGATCCCTCGCTCATCGTGATGAGCCTCGCGATCGACTATTGGGATTATCTCGGCTGGAAGGACACGCTCGCGCTGCCGGGTCATGCCAATCGTCAGCGCGCCTATTCGAAGGCGCGCGGTGATCGCGAGGTCTACACGCCGCAGGTCGTCGTCAACGGCGTCGCCCACACGCTCGGCAGCGACAAGAGCGCGATCGAGCATGCGATCAAGCACACGCGCAAGCAGGAAGGGACGCTGTCGCTTCCGCTCACCATGTCGGTCGCGAATGACAACATCTCGATCTCGATTCCGGCCGCGAAGGACGCCAACGCCAAGGGCGAGATCTGGCTCTGCCCGATAACGAAGGACGTCACCGTCTCGATCGGAAAGGGCGAGAACACCGGCCACACGGTGACCTACCACAACGTGGTCCGCCGCTGGGTGAAGCTCGGCGACTGGAACGGCGCGGCGCGCGACTTCACTGTCCCGGTGCGCGACGTAACCGGCGTCGGCGGTGACACGGTCGCAGTCGTGGTGCAATCGGGCACCAAGGAGATGCCGGGCAACATGCTCGGCGCAGCGGTCGCCTCGCTGAAATAGCCGCTCTCATTGACGCACATCCTTTTCGGAAGACCGATTCCCATCCCCGGATCAGGTCCGGGACAGGCGCTGGCGCTCGCGCAATCCTGCAGGCAAAAAAATAGGGCCGGTCGGACCGGCCCGAAGAGCGTTGGGGGATTGAACCGTACGCGAACTAGGGCCCGATCTGTCCAAACCCCGGGGGGCTGGGGGGCTGAGGAATCCGGCGCTCAGACGCGACCGGGCCCTAATCAACTGCATGCCTTTGTCCCAAGATTCGACGGCGCGCCGGGGGCCGAAATTGGGCTTCATTGTGAATTATCCTAACGAAAGCGTGAGCGAACGAAGCGCCCGGAAAAAATTTCCCACCAAAAGTTACCGTTTTGATGCGTTCGGTACCGCTAACCCGTACCTCAACACTGGCGCGCCGCGTGACGGTGCTATGACGCGCCTCTTGCGGCGAGGCGGAGACGGCGCGATCATTTGCCCCCAACACAAGGAGGCGCCGCATGAGTTTCGGCGAAGCCGATCCGTGCCAGCCACGCGGGGGCGCGGGCCAAGGTCAGTCCAGCGTCCCCGGCAAAGTCACTTTCAACCGCCGCGAACTCGACCGGATTCTCGGACTCTATGGCCGCATGGTCGCGGCCGGAGAATGGCGCGACTACGCCATCGATTTTCTCAAGGATCGCGCGGTGTTCTCCGTCTTTCGCCGCGCGTCCGAGGTGCCTCTCTACCGCATCGAGAAGGATCCACGGCTTGCGCGCAAGCAGGGCGCCTACAGCGTGATTTCGGCCACCGGCCTGATCGTCAAACGCGGTCATGAACTGGATAACGTGCTGCGCGCGGTCGACAAGTCGCTGAAGCTGGTCGCGACCTAGCTAGAGCTCCGTCATTGCAATGACAAAACGCCCCGGCGATCCCGCCGGGGCGCTGCGCTTTGGTGCGTTGCCGCGCTTGTGATCAGCGGCGATCGCCGAACAGACGCAACAGCATCAGGAAGAGGTTGATGAAGTCGAGATAGAGCGACAGCGCGCCCATCACGGCTTTGCGGCCCGTGACGGTGCCGTCATCCATCGGTGAATACATCTCCTTGATCTTCTGCGTGTCCCAGGCGGTCAGTCCGGCGAACACGATCACGCCGACCACCGAGATGATCCATTGCAGGCCGCTCGAGGCGAGAAAGATGTTCACGACCGAGGCGATGATGATGCCGAACAAGCCCATGATCAGGAACGAGCCCATGGCGCTCAGATCGCGCTGCGTCGTATAGCCCCAGAGCGAGAGGCCGCCGAACGTCGCCGCGGTCACGAAGAACACGCGCGTGATCGAGGTCTCGGTGTAAACCGAGAAGATCACCGACAGCGAGGCGCCGAGCAGCGCCGCATAGACGAAGAACAATGTCCGCGCCGTCGAGGCCGCGAGCCGCTCGATGCGGAAGCTGAGAAACAGCACGAGTGCGAAGGGCGCGAAGACCAGCACCAGCATCAGCGGGCTGGTATAGAGCTGCTGCCCGAAATACAGGTTGGTGACATACGCCACCACGCCGGTCAGCGCGACGCCGCCGGCCATGTAGTTGTAGACGCGGATCATGTGGGCGCGCAGGCCCGCATCGACCGCTACCGTTTGTGCGGCGCCTGGGAAGGCCGCGACATTCCGGTCATAGTCCGACATGGAAGGATCCTCCGTGTGGGCCTGCGGCCTCTGCCGCAAGCCATGGCGCCGCGTGTGACCGCCGGCCATCCATTACCGACGAATCTAGGGGCGGATTGCGCCGAAGGCTAGGCGGTAAGCTGATTACGAAATGTCCACAAAACCAAACGGCCCCGGCTTTTTTGCCGGGGCCGCGGGGAATTAGGAGCTCGTTAACCCTGTCTACTCGTCGCGTGTGCCGAGCAGCTGCAGCAGCATGGTGAACAGGTTGAGGAAGTCGAGATAGAGCGACAGCGCGCCCATGATGGCCGACCGCTCCATCACCTCGCCGTCCATTGCGCCGTAGATGTACTCGCTCTTCAGACGCTGCGTGTCGTAGGCGGTCAAGCCGGCGAACACCAGCACACCGACGACCGAGATGATCCACTGCAGCATCGTGCTCGCCATGAACATGTTCACCAGCGATGCGATGATGATACCGAATAGGCCCATGATCAGGAACGAGCCCATGCCGGTGAGATCACGTTGCGTCGTGTAGCCCCAGAGCGAGAGCGCACCGAACGAAGCGGCCGTGATGAAGAACACGCGCACGATCGAGGTGTGCGTGTAGATCAGGAAGATCGATCCGAGCGAGACGCCGACCAGCGCCGCATAGATCCAGAACGTGATCTGCGCGGTGGCGGGGCGCATCGACTGGATGCGGAATGAGAGGAAGAAGACGAGCGCGAGCGGCGCCAGGATCACGGCCCATTTCAGCGGGCTCACGAACAGCGCATAGCCGACATTCGTCAGCATGATGTTGCGCACTTTGGCAACCGCGAGCGCCGGGTCCGTCGTCACCGACAGCATGTAAACGCCGAGCGCTGCGCAGCCCGTGATCGCAAGCCCGATGACCATGTAGTTGTACACGCGCAGCATGTAGGCCCGCAGGCCTTCATCAACGACGGCGGCTTCGGCCCGCGTCAGCGGGCGGCCGTATTGTGCCGCAGCTATATTCCGATCAAAGTCCGACATCGTCGAAACCTCGTATGTTCGCCCCGAGCCAGGCGGTAACGCCATTGGCCGCGCTCAATATGGTGAAATCACCAGTGCGGGCAAGATGCCTTTCCGACGCAGGGGATTGCGAGAAACGCAGAAAAACGCGGCCGATTGTCGCAAAGATTCGAGTCCCTGCAAGGAAACCGTCTAAAGGTGGCGCAAAACTGGCGCGGGTTTCTGTCCAAGCGCCGAAAACGTTCCGATCAGGCCGAAGGCGACCGTCAGCAACGCGGCACAAAGTGTCGCAGCGAGCGCCGGCAACGGCAACCAGGTGAACGACAAGTTCATGACATCGGTCATCACGAGATAAGCCGCAACCGAGCCGGCGGCGACGCCGACGATCGCGGTCGCAAGGCCGAGCAGCAGGTATTCGAGCGCATAGGCGACGAGCAGGCGCCAGCGCGTCGCGCCCAGCATCTTGAGCACCACCGCATCGTAGACGCGATGGCGATGGCCGGTGGCGAGCGCACCGGCGAGCACCAGGACGGCGGCGACGAGCGTGATCGCGCTCGCGCCGCGGATCGCGGCGGTCAGGTCGAAGATGACCTTGGCGACCGCGTCGAGCGCCTCGCGCACCCGCACGGCCGTGACGGTAGGAAATTCCGCCGCCGCCTTTTTGAGCAGCGCGACGTCCTCGACGGTGGTTGTTCCGGGCGGGCTTGCGAACGTCGCGATATGCGTGTGCGGCGCGCCGCGGAAGCTGCCGGGCGAGAACACCATCACGAAATTGATGCCGAGCGACTGCCACTCGACCGCACGCAGATTGGCGAGCGTTGCCGTGATGTTGCGGCCGAGCACGTTGACGACGATCGGATCGCCGATCTTCAGCCCGAGGCCTTCGGCGATCTTGTTCTCGAACGAGACCAGCGGCGGGCCTTGATAGTCGCTCTTCCACCATTCGCCGGCGATCACCCGCGAGCCGGCGGGAACGTCGGCCGCATAGGTGATGCCGCGGTCGCTCTGCAGCACCCACGCGGCGTGCGGCGCGGCTTTCAAGTCCTCAGCCTTGGTGCCGCCGACGCTGACGATGCGGCCGCGCAGCATCGGCACGCGCTCATAGCGTGCGTCCGGGGCCTCGCGACGCGCAAAGGCATCAAAGCGCGCCGCATCGGCATCCTGAATATCGACGAAGAACACCGACGGCGCCTTGTCGGGCAACGCCGCGACGAACTGGTTGCGCAGATTGCCGTCGATCTCGAGCAGGGTGACCAGGAGCGCGAGGCCGAGGCCGAGCGACAGCACGACGCTCGGGGTGAGCGCGCCGGGGCGATGGATATTGGCCAGCACCAGCCGCAACAGCGCGTAACGCGGGCGCGGAACGCGGCGCGCCAGCCACATGATCAGCATCGCGACCAGGCGCAGCACCACAAAGACGCTGGTTGCCGCCGCGATGAAGATCGCCGCGATCTTGCGGTCATAGGCGAGCGCGACGCTCAGCGTCGCCAAGGTCGCGATGACGAAGCCGGTCAGCGCGATGTAGCGCGGGCGCGGCGTGCGCCGCGCGGGCGCGACGGCATCACGATAGAGCGCCGAGACCGGTATGTCGTGCGCGCGACCGAGCGGCCAGAGCGCGAAGGCAAGCGCGGTGAGGAAGCCATAGAGCACCGCGAAGGACAGCTCACCCGCATGCAGCGCCGGCTCGATCGGCAGCGGGAGAATATCGCGAAAGCCGGTCGCGATCGCGAACGGCAGGATCGCGCCGACCACAAGTCCGATTCCCGTGCCGAATGCTGCAAGCAGCAGCGTTTCGATGAGGTAGATCGCGAAGACGCGTCCGCCGGTCGCGCCGAGTGATTTCAAGGTGGCGATCGTGTCGCGGCGGCGGTCGAGGTAATACGTCACGGCGTTCGCGACGCCGACGCCGCCGACGAGCAGCGCGGTCAGGCCGACCAAAGTGAGGTACTGAGTGAACCGCTCGATGTTGCGGCCGAGCGCCGGCGAGGCATTCTGTCGCGTGCGCACCTCCCATCCGGCGTCGGGGAGCTCTCTTTCGCTCGCCGCCACGACCGCGTTCGCGGCGCTGTCATTGGCGTCCGCGTTGGGAATGCGCAGGCGATAATGCCAGCGCACCAGGCTGCCGGGCTGGATCAGGCCGGTCGCGCGCAGCGCCGCCTCGCTGATCAGAAGACGCGGGCCGAAACCGATGCCGCCGGCGAGCTTGTCCGGCTCGCCGGTCAGCACGTTGCGCAGCTCGATCACGGCCTCGCCGATCGTGATACGCGCGCCAGGCTTCAGATCGAGCCGCGCGAGCAGGGCGGGATCGACGGCAGCGCCATGCGCGCCGTCGCGCTCAGCGAGCGCGTCAGACAGCGGCCCCGCCGGCTCCAGCGCGACCGTGCCGACCAGCGGATAGGCGGCATCGACCGCCTTGATCTCGACCAGCGCGCTGTCGCCATTTGCCGCGCGCGCCATCGCGCGCAAGGTCGCGGCCATCGAGACGCGGCCCTGCCGGGCGAGGAAGGCGCGCTCGGCGGGGCTCACCTCGCGTTGGCTGAGCGCAAAGGCAACGTCGCCGCCCAAAATCACGCGGCCCTCGCGCGCAAGTCCGTCGCCGAGGCTGCGTGCGAATGTGCCGACGCCGGCAATCGCCGCAACGCCGAGCGCGATGCAGGCGATGAACACCGCGAAGCCGCGCACGCCGTGGCGCATTTCGCGCAGCGCAAAGCGCAGCGCCAGCAGGCGGCTCGGCCTCGGCGGCACGGTGGTGGCGGACGACACGATGGCTGTCATTGAGGGGCCTGCGGCGCGAAGCGCGTGAGTAGCAGATGGGTCAGGGCGAACACGAGCGGAAGCCCGAGCATTAATCCACCAAGCCAGACATAAGGTGAGACCCAGGTCTGGGCCGCACTGTCATCGATGCCGAAGACATAGTTGATGTTGACGGGCGTCAGGCCGCGGTTGGGTCGGGGCGGCGGCATGAAGAAAAAGCAGACGAGCAGCAGGGCCCAGGCGAGTGCGATCCAGGCGGGCAGCCCGCGCCGGTCATAGCCGAGCGTCCAGACCAGATAGAGCAGCATGAACGGCAGCCAGCCGTGAAACAGCGAAAGCCCACGCAGGAACAGCGAGCTGTTCGAATTGAACATGTAGTCGGTCATGCCGGTCAGCTTGTATCCGAGCGCGGCGCTGACGAAATCGATGACCCACACGGCCTGCGGAATCAGGATGCCGACTGCGCACATCGAGATCAGAAGCGGGCTCTCGAGCCAGATGCCGATCAACGAGAGGAACAGCGCGACGTCGCAGAAATAGAGAAAGTTCGTCGGCCCGTAATAGTACCAGTAGACCGGGATGAACACGGCCATGAACGCCGTGTAGACGAGCTTGAAGGCGAGGGGCAGGCGATTGGGCTGCGTCACGGACATTCCCCGCAAGAGAATCGGCGCTGCCAAAGCATAGTTCACGACACGTCGGCTTCAACGCGCTCGATATGGCCCAAGCGCAGGCGCACCACGCGGTCGCAGCGCCGCGCGAGTGCTGCGTCATGCGTCACCAGCACCAGCGTGGTGCCGCGTTTGGCGTGGCCGGCAAACAACAGCTCGATGATCTCGCGGCCGGTTGTTTCGTCGAGATTTCCCGTCGGCTCGTCGGCGACGAGAATGGCCGGATCAGTACCGAGCGCGCGGGCAAGCGCGACGCGTTGCTGCTCACCGCCGGAAAGCTCCGCCGGATAGTGATCGAGCCGCGCCGCAAGGCCGACCGCGGCGAGCTCGTCGGCGGCGCGCGCAAAGGCATCGGGCGCGCCGGCAAGCTCGAGCGGCACCGCCACATTCTCGAGCGCCGTCATGGTGGGAATGAGGTGAAACGACTGGAAGACGATGCCGACATGGCGCCCGCGAAAGCGCGCCAGCGCGTCCTCGTCAAGCTGGCCGAGGTCCTGGCCGGCAACATGAACGGACCCGGTGTCGGGCCGTTCCAGCCCAGCGGCGACCATGAGCAGGGTCGACTTGCCCGAGCCGGAGGGGCCGATGAGGCCGACCGCCTCACCGGCGCCTATATGCAGATCGATGTCCTTGAGGATATGAACCCGCGCCGCCCCCCGGCCGAGCGACAAATTCACACCGGACAGGGCAATCGCCGGCGCGCGCGCAATCGAGGTGTCGTTCATGCAGTCCTTCTCGGCGCGGTCTGGCCCGGCTCAGGTTGTTGGTGAAGCATGATCTTTTTCCGACCTGCCTACGCCCGCCGAAGCATCGGTCTTCATGATGAGGCCTCGCCAAGGCTTCGCGCAGGCGGGAAACCGGTGCCCATCCCGGATCGCGTCCCGCCTCCGGGACGTGCTTTTCGGGATCATGCTCTCGCCTCATATGGGAAACGATACGCACTGGTCCAGCCGTTCCGTCGCGCACTCGTTGCCGCTGCGTTCGCTGGCGTCCTGGCGATGGCGGCCATCACGGCTGGGCTGGCGGCGGACCGGCCCGTGCGGATCGTGATGCTCGGGGATTCGATCACCGCCGGGCTCGGCTTGCCGGCGCAGAATGCGCTCCCGGCCAAGCTCGAGAAGGCGCTCAAGGCGAAGGGGATCGCGGTTGCGGTCGAGAATGCCGGCGTGTCCGGCGATACCAGCGCGGGCGGGCTTGCGCGGCTCGACTGGTCGGTCGGCGAGGGCACCGACGCCGTGATCCTCGAGCTCGGCGCCAATGACGCGCTGCGCGGCAATGATCCGCAGCAGACACAAAAAGCGCTCGACCGCATCATTGCACACCTGACCGAACGGAAAATCGCGGTGCTGCTCACCGGGATGCTGGCGCCACGCAATCTTGGGCCCGACTATGCCAAGGCCTTCGATCCGATCTATCCGGCGCTCGCGCGCGCCCATGACGTCGTGTTCTATCCGTTCATCCTCGACGGCGTCGCCGCCAATCCGGCGCTCAATCAGGGAGATGGCATCCATCCGAACGCCGCCGGCGTCGATGTCATTGTCGAACGGCTGGCGCCGAAAGTTGAGGAACTTGTCGGCCGCGCCAAGGCGAGGGGAAATTAACTCTTGTCATACGGCCGTGTTGATTGGGCTAGCCAATCCTGGTCATGATTCGGCATGATTCGGGGGTGGCCGGCCCCGCATGAGGTTCACCATGCC
>Ga0081539_10003228_pt1 | contig 20567 bp, 23 predicted proteins | sample TabmetS4T2R2_FD_71023 | JGI IMG/M metagenome (GOLD analysis project Ga0081539, IMG submission 71023) | Tabebuia heterophylla rhizosphere microbial communities from the University of Puerto Rico - S4T2R2 | ecosystem: Host-associated > Plants > Roots > Rhizosphere ...
GTCCTCGCGCGCCTCATGAGCGCGCGGGACGCGCGCGGTCCGGAAGAGCATGAGGAGAAAGAATGTCAGAGGATTTCAGGACGCGGGCCCGGCTGGTCCCGAAGGGGAACCGTTATGAGGACTTCGAGCCCGGCCGCGTGTTCAAGCATCATTGGGGCCGCACCGTCACCGAGTCGGAGAGCACCCTCTTCTCGACACTGACCTTGCATTTCAACCCGCACTACTTCAACGCCGCCTACGCCCGCGCCCACGGCCATCCCGGCATCGTCGTCAATCCGCTGCTGGTCTTCACCACCGTGTTCGGCCTCACCGTCGAGGATCTGAGCGAAGGCGGCGGGCCGTTCCTTGGTGTCAACGAGCTCACCTATCACCAGTCCGTCTATCCCGGCGATTCGCTCCGGGCCGAATCCGTCGTGCTCGACCGGCGTACATCGGACTCCCACAAGGGGTTCGGCATCGTCACCTGGCACACCAGGGGCTTCAACCAGCGCGAAGAGCTCGCCATCGACTTCAAGCGCACCAATCTCGTCCGTCTCAGGAACGCCTAAGCCATGCCGTACATCACCGAAGAGCGCCGCATGATCCAGGAGCAGGCGCGCGAATTCACCCTCAACGAGGTTTTACCCGTCGCCAACAAGCTCGACCCCGAGAAGGGCGACATCCCGATGGACCTCAGAGACAAGATGGCCGAGCTGGGCTACTTCGGCATCCTGATCCCCGAGAAGTACGGCGGGCTCGGCCTGGGCTGCTTCGAGTACTGCCTGGTGACCGAGGAGCTGTCGCGCGGCTGGATGAGCGTCGCCTCGCTGATCGCCCGCGGCAATCTCCTGATCGGCGCCCAGGAAATGAGCGAGGAGCAGCGTGCCCGCTACCTGCCGCGCATGGCCAACGGCTCGTTCCTCGGCGCCTTCTCGATGTCCGAACCCAATGCCGGCTCCGATGTCGCCAACATCTCGTGCCGAGCCAGGAAGGACGGCTCGGGCTATCTGATCAGCGGCAACAAGTACTGGTGCACCTTCGCCGACGGCGCCGACTTTTTGATCATCATCGCCCGGACCTCCGATCCGCCGGCCGGCAAGCGCCATATGGGCCTCTCCATGTTCTTCGTCGAGAAGAAGCGCGGCACGCTGCCCAAGGGCGTGAGCGGCGCGCCGATCCCCAAGATCGGCTATTTCGGCTGGAAGACCTACGAGCTGGCGTTCGACGACTTCCGCGTCGACGCCGCCGACATGATCGGCGAGGAAGGCAAGGCTTTCTACTATGCCACCTCGGGGCTGGAGACGGCGCGCGCCCATACCGCAGCCCGCGCCATCGGTCTCGCCCAGGGCGCGCTCGACGATTCGATCAAGTACGCCAACGACCGCAAGCAGTTCGGCCGGTCGATCTCCGAGTTCCAGGCGATCCGCTTCAAGATCGCCGAGATGGCGACCCAGATCGAGGCGGCGCGCCAGCTCAACTACTTCGTCTGCGAGCAGATCGACACCGGCCAGCGCTGCGACAAGGAAGCCTCGATGGTGAAACTGTTCGCCTCGGAGATGGCCGAGCGGGTGTGCAGCGAGGGCATCCAGATCCATGGCGGCGCGGGCTACACCACCCTGCACGCCGTCGAGCGTCATTGGCGCGATGCGCGGCTGACCAAGATCTTCGAGGGCACGTCGGAGATCCAGAAGCGCATCATCTCCGACCGGCTGCTGGGCCGCGGGAGGAACTGATGAAGGTCTCCTCCCTCACCGGCAAGGCCAACTACTTCGAGGACTTCCACGTCGGCGACGTCCTGAAGCACGCGCGCGGCAAGACCGTGGAGCCGATGGAGCAGGTCTGGATCACCAACGTGACCATGAACACCGCCGAGGCGCACTTCAACGAGCACCTGACCAAGGGGACGAACTACGGCCAGCGGCTGGGCTTCGGCGGCGTCACCATCTCCATGTGCATCGGGCTCGCCGCCGAGGACACGGCCGAGAACGCCCTGATGGAGCTCGGCATGGACAAGATCCGGCTGAAGGGCCCCCTCTATCACGGCGACACGCTCTATTGTTACAGCGAGGTGCTGGAGACCAGCGACGCCAGGCAGCCCGACGCCGGCATTGTGCGCTTCAAGCACTACGGCGTGAACCAGGACGACAAGCACATCTTCGAAGGCGAGCGCACGGTGCTGATCAAGCGGCGCAGCCATTGGGGAGACAAGTGATTAAGGGAGCGCGGGCCTCTGGCCCGCATCATGAGCGGGCCAGAGGCCCGCGCTCCCAATGACTACCGGCGCCCTCGACGGAGTCCGCATCGTCGATCTCACGCAGATGCTGGCCGGTCCGTTCTGCACCATGCTGCTGGCCGACCAGGGCGCGGAGATCATCAAGGTCGAGCCGCTCGACGGCGATCACACCCGGATCGTCGGGCCCTACCATGCCGACGACAATCTGAAAGCCTTCGGCGGCTACTTCGCTTCGGTCAATCGCAACAAGAAGTCGATTGCCATCGACCTGAAGCGTCCCGAGGGCCGTGAGCTGGTGATGCAGCTGTGCGAGGGCGCCGACGCCGTGGTCGAGAACTATCGCGGCGGAGTCATGGATCGCCTCGGCCTCGGCTATGAGACCCTGCACGAACGCTTCCCCAAACTGGTCTACGCCACCATCCGCGGCTTCGGCGACTGGCGCACCGGCAAGAGCCCCTACACCGACTGGCCGGCCTACGATGTCGTCGCGCAAGCTTTCGGCGGCGTCATGGCCATCACCGGTCCGGACAAGGACACGCCGATGAAGGTCGGTCCCGGCATCGGCGACCTGATGCCCGCCACCATGTGCGCCGTCGGCATCGTCAGCGCCATCCTGCGCGCCCACAAGACAGGCAGGGGCCAGTTCGTCGATGTCGGCATGGTCGATGCCATCCTGTCGATGTGCGAGCGCATCGTGCACCAGCATGCCTACACCGGCGGCGTGCCGGTGCCGGAGGGCAACCACCATCCCCTGCTCTGCCCGTTCGGCATGTTCCCGGCCAAGGACGGCCACGTCACCATCGCGGCCCACGCTGACACCCACTATCCGATCCTGTGCCGGCTGATCGGCCGGCCGGAGATGGGCACCGACCCGCGACTCTCTACCGTCCAGGATCGCCGCGCCCACCAGGACGAGATCATCGCGGCCGTCTCGGCCTTCACCAGCCAGCGCACCAAGCAGGAACTACTCGCCCATCTCGGCGGCCAGGTGCCATTCGCGCCGGTCAACGACGTGCGCGACGTCTTCGCCAACCCGCACTTCGCCGCCCGTGACATGGTGGTGTCCGTGCCCCATCCCGGACTCGACGGCGAGATGAAGGTGGCCGGCGTCGCCATCAAGATGAGCGAGACCCCCGGCCGCGTGCGCCATCGCGCCCCCTTGCTCGGCGAGCACACCGATGAGTATCTGACCCGTCTCGGCCTCGGCGGCGCGGATATTGCGCGCCTGCGGGCCGAAAAGATCGTTGCCTGAGGAGATAGTGACATGACCGACCGTCCGCGCCGCGCCCGCCGCGTGCAGCTTTCCACGCCCGGCTCGAGCGAGAAAATGATGCAGAAGGCGTCGGAGTCGAAGGCCGACCATGTCTTCCTCGACCTCGAGGACGCCGTCGCCCCCAGCCAGAAGCGCGACGCGCGCAAGAAGATCGTCGAGGCGCTGAAGACGCTGAACTGGAAGGGCAAGACGCGCTGCGTGCGCATCAACGACCTCACCACCGAGTACGCCTTCGAGGACATCATCGAGGTCGTGGAGGGCGCGGGCGAGCATCTCGACACCATCATGATGACCAAGGTGCTGACGCCGGCCGACATCCTGTTCGCCGACAAGCTGCTGCATCAGCTCGAGAAGAAGCTCAAGCTCAGGAACCGCATCGGCCTCGAAGCCCTGATCGAGGAGGTCGAGGGCATGCAGAACGTCGACGCCATCGCCAGGTCGACGCCGCGTCTCGAATGCCTGGTGTTCGGCATGGGCGACTTCTCGGCCTCGATGGGCGTCACCAACAAGAACGTCGGCGAGACCGACGGCTATCCGGGCGACATCTGGCACTATGCCCGCTTCCGCCTCGTGATGGCCTGCCGGGCCGCCGGCATCGACCCGGTCGATGGCCCGTTCGCCGACTTCAAGAACCCCGAGGCCTATCGCGAGGAGTGCCGGCGCTCGATGATCCTGGGCTGCGTCGGCAAGTGGGCGATCCATCCGTCGCAGATCGAGCATGCGCTGGAGATCTACTCGCCAAAGCCCGAAGACGTCGCGCGGGCGAGAAAGCTCGAAAAGGCCTATGCCGAGGCCGAGGCCAAGGGCCAGGGCGCCATCAACGTCGACGGCATCATGGTCGATGTCGCCTCGATCCGCATCCTGCGCAACACGATCCTGAACAAGGCCGACCTGTTCGGGATGTAGTCGCCCGCCATGCAGCGCGCGGTCGTCCCGGTGGCCAGCATGCTGGCCATCCAGACGATGATCTCGCTCTGCGTGCTGGCGCTCGGCGTCTTGATGCCGGCGGTCGCGCTCGACCTTGCGATCAATCCCAAGCTGATCGGCGTGTTCACGGCGTTGATCTACGCCGTGGCGGCGGCTCTGGCTCTGGTGGCGGCCGAACCGATCGTGCGGCTGGGCGCAATCCGCGTCTGCCAGTTCGCGCTCCTGATGGCGGCGATCGGCCTTGCCGTCAACGCGCTCGCCATGGTCGCCGCGACCGTGATTGCCGTGCTGTTCATCGGCGCGGCACAGGGGCCGATCAATCCGGCCTCGGCGCATGTGCTGGCTCAGCGCGTGCCGCGCGAGTGGTTCGGGATCGTCTTCTCGATCAAGCAAACCGGCGTGCCGCTGGGCTTCGCCGCGGCCGGGGTGCTCTTCCCCTTCCTGCTGATGCATTTCGGCTGGCGCGGCGCCTGCCTGGTGGTGGCGGGGCTGGCGCTCGCGGCGATCCTGGCGATCGAGCTGCTGCGGCCCAGCATCGATGTGGTGGTGGCCGCCAGCCGGCCCTCGACCGGCATATGGCGGTCGGTCCGCTTCGTGCTGGGGCATACCCAGCTGCGCGTTCTGGGCTGGTCGGCATTCATCTACGTCATCGCCCAGCACACCTTCACCTTCTATCTGGTGACCTATCTCTACGAGCATTGCGGCTTCAGCCTCACGGATGCCGGCCTGCTGCTGGCCATCTCGCAGATTGCCGGCACCGTGATGCGGCTGGTAAGCGGCGCCGCCGGCGATCGGCTGCCGCGCATGCTCGTGCTGGGCTGGACGGGTGTCGCCATGACCGCCGGCTGCGTCGGCATCGGCCTCATCCGAGCCGACACGCCGTTCTGGCTGATCACGCTTGTCGTGATCGGCTACGGCGCGGTGGTCATCAGCTGGAACGGCACATCACAGGCGGAGTTCGCCCATCTCTCGCCGCCCGGCGAGACGGCAGCACTCGCCGCGGTCCAGACGGCGCTCGCCTTCTCCGGCGCGGTATTCGGCCCGCCGATCTTTGCCCTGATCGCTTCGGCCGTCAGCTACCGCGCTGCCTTCCTCGCTGTTGCGGCCTGCGTGCTCGTGTCGGCTATCTGGCAGCTCGCGGCGGCGCGCAGTCCCGCTACGGCTCCCTCATTCCCGCCACGGTGACGATCTCACCCCACTTCTTTGTCTCGCTGGCCTGGAAGGCCGCGAGATCCTCGGGCGTGCCGGAGAACGGGATGCCGTAGGTGGTGCGGGTCAGCGTCAGGTAGCCCTCCGACTTCATCGCCTCGCGCACCAGGGCGTTGAGCTTGTCGACGATCGGCTTGGGCGTGCCGGCCGGCACGTAGGCCGCAGTCCAGGCCCACATCTCGAAGCCCGGCACCGTCGAATCGACCGTCGGGAACTGTTCCAGGCCCGGGATCGGCTTCTTGCTGGTGACGGCGATGCCCCGGGCGCGGCCGTCGAGCACGGCCGGCAGGCCCGCCGTGAAGTCCGAGAAGATGATGTCGATGCGGCCGCCTAAAAGGTCGCTGACGGCCTGGGGCTGCGACTTGTAGGGCACGCCGAGAATGTCGATCTTGGCCATGACGCGGAACAGCTCGGCGCCGCCGCGGCTCGATCCGTTGCCGCTGCCGAAGGAGAGCTTGCCCGGCTCCTTCTTCGCGAGCGCGATGAACTCTGCCACCGTCTTCACGGGCAGCTCGTTCTTCACCATCACGATCTGGGCGCCGAGTGTGATGCCGCAGACCGGCGTGAAATTCTTCACCGGGTCGTAGGTCAGCGACTTGTAGACGTGCGGGTTGATCGCCTGAGTGGTCTGGGTGGTGATGAAGATCGTGTAACCGTCCGGGGCGGCCGCGGCGGCGGCCTGGGCGCCGATCTGGCCTTCGGCGCCGGGCTTGTTCTCGATCACCACCGCCTGGCCGGTGAGCTTGCCGATCTCGTTGCCGATCACGCGCGCCACCGTGTCGGTGGCGGTGCCCGGCCCGAACGGGGCGATGATGCGGATGGGCTTGGAGGGGAAGTCCTGCGCCGATGCCGGCAGTGCACCCGCCGCCACGATCGCGGCCAGGATCGCGGCTCTCCAGCCCAGCAGTCTCATCTCGTGCTCCTCACGTCTTCTTGTCCGGATCGGGCGAGACGTACTGCCGCTCGCCGGTCGAGGGATTGTAGAAGACGTCGACCGGCTGACCAGTGTCGGGATCGATGAAGCGCTCTGCAGTTTTGACCCAGCCGGCACCCGGCTTTTCGCGCAGCAATGGCTTGTAGATCGCCCGCTCGAGCAGCGTGCCCGCGGTGATCACGCCGCCCGCGATCAGGAGCCACAGCGCACCCGGCAGGCTGAAGCCCGCGACGATGATGCCCGCCGCCAGCAGCAGCACGCCGACGCCGAGCACGATGGTGCGCAGCACGGTCAGGCCTTCTCGATCACCGCCGCCGTCCCGTAGGCCACGATCTCGCTCATGGTCTGGCCGATCTCCGAGGAGTCGAACCGCATCATCAGGACGGCGTTGGCGCCCATGGCGGTGGCGTTGGCCACCATGCGGTCGGTGGCATGGCGGCGCGCCTCCTCCAGCAGCTGGGTGTACTCGGTGATCTCGCCGCCCACGATCGAGCGCAGGCCGGCGACGATGTTGCCGCCGAGGCCGCGGCTGCGCACGACCACGCCGAAGACCTGGCCAGGGTGGTTACCGTTCGGTGCCCGGCGACGTTCTCGGTGGTTGCGATGATCATGGAACCTCCGCGCAAAGTGATTTGGTAACCGGGGAGGACTAGACTAACCGGAGCGTCGGAACTGCGACAACCAGGGAGGGTTTCATGAAGCTCTACATGCACCCCGTATCCACGACCAGCCGGCCGGTGATGCAGTTCATCGCCGACAACGACATCAAGTGCGACATGGAAGTGGTCGATATTCTGAAAGGCGCGCACTACGAGCCAGCCTACAGCAAGATCAATCCCAACCATCTGATCCCGATGCTCGAGGACGGCGACTTCCGGCTGACCGAGAGTGCGGCGATCCTGCGCTACCTCGCCGAGAAGATCGATTCGCCGGCGTACCCCAAGGACCTCAAGCAGCGCGCCCGCGTGAACGAGGTGATGGACTGGTTCAACTCCAACTTCTACCGCGACTGGGGCTACGGCCTGATCTACCCGCAGCTCTTCCCGCACCTCAAGCGCGAGGATGCCAAGGTCCAGGAGGCCGTCGTCGCCTACGGCAAGGAGAAGTCGAAGATCTGGCTACAAGTCCTCAACGACCACTTCATCGGCTCCAACAAGTACCTGTGCGGTAACCAGCTGACGGTCGCCGACTATTTCGGCGCTGCCATCACCACGGCAGGCGAGCTTGTCCATTGCGATTTCTCGGCCTATCCCAACATCAAGCGCTGGCTCGACACCTTCAAGGCCGGGCCGAACTACGCCAAGGTCTACGAGACCTTCAACGGTTTCTGCGCCTCGACCAAGGGCCAGCCCTGGCAGGCCATCACCTGATTAGGAGAATGCGATGATCAAGGGTCTGCACCACAACGCCTATCGCTGCCGCGATTCGGAGGAGACCCGGAAGTTCTACGAGGACTTCCTCGGCCTGCCGCTGGTCAACGCCTTCAAGATCGAGACGACCCAGACCGGCCGCAAGACCGGCACCGGTGTCCTGCACTCGTTCTTCCAGCTCGACGACGGCTCGTGCCTCGCCTTCTTCGAGGCGCCCGACATGCCGTTCGAGTTCAAGGAGCAGCACGACTTCGACCTGCACATCGCGCTCGAGGTCGAGCCCGATGCGCTCGACAAGATGTTCGCCAAGGGCAAGGCGGAAGGCCGCGAGGTGCGCGGCGTCAGCGACCACAAGTTCATCCGGTCGATCTACTTCCGCGATCCCAACGGCTACGTCATCGAGCTCACGGCCAAGGTGCCGGGCATGGAACGCGACATGGATCCCAAGCAGAACCATGCGCGCGACATCCTGAACGGCTGGCAGGCGAGCAAGGGCAAGGCGAAGGCGGCATAAGACAGGAACGGCGGAGGAAACGATGAAGCGTGGCGTAAGGGGCGCCTTGGTCGCCCTGATGAGTGCTGTCGCGTTGTCCTCCCCCTCCGCCGCCGCCGACCCACCGCAGTTCCAGGTCGATCCGTTCTGGCCCAAGCCGCTGCCCAACAACTGGCTGCTTGGGCAGGTGGCGAGCGTCTCGGTCGGGCCCGACGATCATGTCTGGGTTCTGCAGCGGCCGCGCTCGCTCACCGACGACGAGAAAGGCGCAACGCTGAAGCCGCCGCGCAACAAATGTTGCGCGCCGGCGCCGTCGGTCATGGAGTTCGATGCCGATGGCAACTTCATCCAGGGCTGGGGCTTTCCCGACACCACGCCGTGGGTCGCCAACGAGCACGGCATTCACGCCGACAAGGCAGGCTTCGTCTGGATCGCCGGCAACAACGCCAACGACAGCGCGATCTTCAAGTACACCAAGGACGGCAAGCCGGTGCTGACCATCGGCAAGCTCGGGCCCACGGGCGGCAGCAACGACACCGCCCTGCTCGGCCGCCCGGCCGACATCCAGGTCGACACCGATGCCAAGGAGGTCTACGTCGCCGACGGCTACGGCAACCGCCGCGTCATCGTCTTCGATTCCGAGACCGGCGCCTACAAGCGTCACTGGGGCGCCTACGGCAACAAGCCCAACGACGACAAGCAGCCGGCCTACGATCCGGCCGCGCCGCCGTCGCAGCAGTTCGCCAATCCGGTTCACTGCGCCAAGCCGTCGAAGGACGGCCATGTCTATGTCTGCGACCGCACCAACAACCGCATCCAGGTGTTCAAGAAGGACGGCACCTACGTCACCGAGTGGTTCTATGACAAGTCGACTCTCGGCGCCGGCGCGGTGTGGGACCTGAACTTCTGGCCCGACGCCGACCAGACCTGGCTGTTCAACATCGACGGCGAGAACAACCTCTTGCGCATCCTGCAGCGCAGCGACGGCAAGGTCGTCGGCGGCTTCGGCCGCTCGGGCCGCAATGCCGGCCACTTCCACTGGGTCCACAGCATCGCCGTCGATTCCAAGGGCAACATCTACACGGGCGAAGTCGACAACGGAAAGCGCGTGCAGAAGTTCAAGCCGAACCGGGCACCATAATGCGCACGGCGTCGATGACGCCCCCGCTGTCATCCCGAGCGCAGCGAGGGACCTTTCGCGCTGCCTGTTTCGGAGAGGTCCGCCCAGGTTGGATTTGACGCCTGAACCAAGGCGTCCTTCTTCCACCGCCGCCAGCCCTTGATTTCTTTTTCGCGGGCGATGGCCTCGTCCACGTATTGGAACTCCTCGACGTGGACGAGAGTGTTGAGCCGATACTTCCGAGTGAAGGCGCCGCCTCGGCCGTCGCAGTGATCAGCAATACGTCTCTCGAGGTCGTTCGTCACGCCGATGCTTCGCTCGGGATGACAACGGAGCCCGTCATCCACATCGCCTGAAAAATTGAAGACGCAGACGGCTTTCCTGTGGCTCTAAAGGTCCCTCGCTACGCTCGGGATGACAGCAGGGCCTGCATCGACGGCAGTGCGTCACCCCAGCCGCCGCCGATAGAGCGCGATCAGGCGTTCCCAGTGGCGCTCGGCCGCGGGCTTGTCGTAGCACCAGCGTTGCGGGAAGGCGAAGCCGTGGTGGACGCCCATGTGGACTTCGAGTTCACCCGGGTTGCCCGACTTGTCGAACAGCTTCTTCAGCTCCTTGACCATGTCGGGTGGCGCCAGCTCATCGTGCTCGGCGCAGGAGATGTAGAGCTCGCCCTTGGCCTTGCCGAGCGTGAGATGTGGGCTCTCGACGGCGTCGCTTACCAGCCAGGTGCCGTAGAACGAGGCGGCGGCGGCGATGCGGTCGGGATAGCGCGCCGCCGCGGCCAGCGAGTACGGCCCGCTCATGCAGTAGCCGTGGGTGCCGACCGGTCCCTTCTTCGACTCCTTCTGCGCGTCGGCGAAGGCGATGAGAGCCGCTACGTCATCCATCACCGGCGGGATCGTCATCCTGGTGCGCACCGCTCGCATGCGCGTGTGCTCTGCGCTGCCGTGCTCCAGCACGTCGGCGCCGTATTTCGTGTCCTTGCCGGCGCGGTAATAGAGGTTCGGCAACAGCACGTAGTAACCCACCGTCGCCAGCCGCCGCGCCATGTCGTAGAGCTCGTCGCGGATGCCCGGCGCATCCATCAGGAACAGCACCGGCGGGTACGGCCCGCCCCGTTCCGGACAGCAAACGAAGGTTTCGATCGCGCCATCCTTGGTCGGGATGTCCAGAATCTTCTCGATCATGGCTCGCGTTTCCCTCCTCGTGCCTTGTTGACCATGCCAGCACCTTGTTAGGCTTCGCTCAACTACAAAGCCCTGGGAGGGGACGTTTATGAAGCGTGCGTTCTGCGTGGCAGCTCTGACCGCAGCGGCATTGGCCGCGCCGGCATCGGCCCAACAACTGACCGACGGCACGGTGAAGCTCGGTGTACTCACCGACATGTCGAGCCTCTACTCCGACATCAACGGCGCCGGCGCCGTGATCGCCGTGCAGATGGCGATCGAGGATTTCGGCGGCTCGATCGGCGGCAAGAAGATCGAGTTGGTCCAGGCCGACGTCCAGAACAAGGCCGACGTCGCCGCCACCATCGCCGGCCGCTGGTACGACACCGAGCAGGTCGATGCGATCCTGGGGTCCGGCGCGTCGTCCTCGTCGATCGCCACCTCGCGCGTCGCCAACGACAAGAAGAAGGTCTACCTCGCCACCGACCCGGCCTCGTCGGACATCACCGGCAAGCTCTGCAACCCCTACACGGTGCACTGGGTCTACGACACCTTCGCGCTCGCCAAGGGCACGGGCTCGGCGGTCGTCAAGGCCGGCGGCAAGAGCTGGTTCTTCCTCACCGCCGACTATGCCTTCGGCTATGCCCTGCAGCGCGACGTCGCCAACGTCGTGAATGCCTCCGGCGGCAAGGTGCTGGGCGAGGTCCGCCATCCCATCAACACCAACGATTTCTCGTCGTTCCTGCTGCAGGCCCAGGCCTCCAAGGCGCAGATCATCGGCCTCGCCAATGCCGGCGGCGACACCATCAACTCGATCAAGCAGGCCTCGGAGTTCGGCATCGTCAAGGGCGGCCAGAAGCTCGCCGGCCTGCTGGTGTTCGTGTCCGACGTGCACTCGCTCGGCCTCGAGCGCGCGCAGGGACTGAACCTGACCGAGGCCTTCTACTGGGACCTCAACGACAAGACACGCGCCTTTTCCAAGCGCTTCGCCGCCAAGCACGGCGGCAAGATGCCGACCAGCATCCAGGCCGGCTTCTATTCGGCGGCGCTGCAGTACCTCAACGCGGTCAAGGCCGCCGGCACCGACAACAGCGACACCGTCATGGCCAAGCTCAAGGAGATCAAATGGGACGACCCGATCTTCGGCCTGAGCTACATCCGCGCCGACGGCCGCAAGATGCACGACATGTACCTGTTCGAGGTCAAGAAGCCGTCGGAGTCCAAGGGCCCCTACGACTACTACAAGCTCGTCGCGACGATGGCCGCCGAAGAGGCCTTCCGGCCGCTCGACCAGGGCGAATGCCCGATGATCAAGAAGAACTGAACCAAGGAGACAGCCATGGCTGACCAGAGCCAAGTCTACGTCGGTGTCGCAGGCTACTTCGGCAAGCCGGATCATCCCGGCAAGGTCGGCGTGTTCCGCCGCGCCGCGTCGGGCGGCGACTGGCAGCACGTGCTGGGCACGGTGGAAGCCTATACGGTCTTCGTCCATCCCAAGGATCCCGAGACCGTGTTCGCCGGCACCAATGACGGCGTGTGGCGCAGCACCGATCGCGGCGCCACCTTCCGGCGCACCGGCTTCCCCGACGCCAAGACGCAGGTCTGGTGCTTCATGGTCGACAGCCGCGATCCCAAACGCATCTTCGCCGGGGCCTCGCCGATCGACGTCTATCGCAGCGACGATGGCGGCGCGAACTGGAAGAAGCTCAAGACGCCGGTGATCGGCACGCACTGCAAGGGGCCGTTCGCCTCCCGCGTCATGCGGCTCGCGCAGAACCCCAAGAAGCCCGACGAGATCTACGCCGCGCTCGAGATCAACGGCGTGATGCGCAGCACCGACGGCGGCGAGACCTGGCAGGATTGCAGCGAGGGCCTGATCAAGCTCTCCGAGCAGCCGCATCTCAAGAGCAAGATCGTGAGCGACACCACGGCCGAGGGCATGCTCGACGGCCACGCCGTGACCATCAACGCAGCCGACCCCGATTCGCCGATCGTGGCGCTGCGCATGGGCCTGTTCCGCACCCGCGACGGCGGCAAGAGCTGGCAGGACATGGATGTCCGCCGCTTCTCGCCCACCACCTACGGCCGTGACGTGAAGGCCTCGCCGACCGAGCCCAACACGCTCTATGCGGCGCTCTCGGTCGCCGCCGCCAGCCATGACGGCGGCCTCTACCGCAGTTCCGACGGCGGCGAGAGCTGGCAGCGCTTCGACAAGGTCCAGGTGCACGGCACGATCATGTCGATCGGCCTGCACCCGAGCGACCCCAAGCAGGTCTATATCGGCGCCCGCTACGACGGCGAGGTCTTCGGCACCCAGGATGCCGGCAAGACCTGGCAGGCGATGCCGCTGCCGGGCGAAGTGCAGCACATCTATTCGGTGGCTTGCGGCTGAGCGAAGGAAGAAAGGCCCACTAGTGCAACCATTGCACTAGTGGAGAAGTCATGGTAACGCTCCATCGAGAAGCGGCCTGGCGAATTGCCGTCTACGGACGTGACCATGGGATCCCGCACTTTCATGTCGAAGGGCCTGGCTTTCGAGGCTCGGTGAGCATCGAGAGCCTGGAGCCGATTGTTGGCGCGGTTCCCGCGGCGATTCTCAGGGCGGCACGCGCCTGGGCAGGTGAACATCGACAGGAACTGTTGGCCAAATGGCGGGAGTTGAACGGGTGAGCTCAGGCGACAAGATGCGCACGATCGTGGCGGCCAAGGCCAAGGCGCCCGCGACGATTGCCTTGAGATGGTCGGATGGGACACGGGCCGATCTGGATCTCAGCGCTATGCTGCGCGACAAGCGGTTGCGCGCACTACGTGAGGCATCCGAATTCTCGCGCGTCCGTATAGGTGAATGGGGCCATTCCCTGGAATGGCCGTCTGGCGTCGAACTGGGTGCCGATTCACTCTGGCTGGAAACCCTGTCTGCCACCGGGCACGAAGATGCACGCGCCTTCCTGGAATGGCGGCTAAGACACGGCCTGTCGCTGGCAAAGGCGGCCGACGCGCTCGGCCTGTCGCGTCGCATGGTCGCCTATTACTCCAACGGCGAGAAGCCTATCCCCAAGTCGATCCTTCTTGCGTGTAAGGGATGGGAAGTCGGCCACGCAGCATAGCGCTGGCCGCGCGAGCGCCTGTGCGCTATGCGCAGGGACGCTATGAGTTGCGCGGAGTGTACCTGTGAACGATCCCACTTCCTCTCGCCGGACCTTCCTGAAGATGGGAGCCGCCCTCGCCGGCGCAGCAGCCATAAGCACCGAACAAGCGCAGGCCCAGGCGCCCGCGATCACCGGCGGCAGCGAATCGAAGTTTCCGTCGGCCGACGCGCCGGGCTCGAACGACGGCGGCTATAACATCCTGTTCATCCTGACCGACCAGGAACAGTACATGGGCTACCTGTGGCCGATTCCCCTGCCCGGCCACGAGCGCCTGCGCCGCACCGGCACGTTCTTCGAGAACCATCACATCGCCGCCGACATGTGCACGGCTTCGCGCGCAGTAATCTACACGGGCTTGCACATGCCGTTGAACGGCATGTTCGACAATGCCGGCGTGCCCTACCAGAAGAGCCTGGATCCCAAGCTGCCGACCGTCGGCAAGATCCTGCGCAAGCTCGGCTACTACCCCGCCTACAAGGGCAAGTGGCATCTCAACGGCGCAATGGCCATGGAGAACCGGCCGGACCACATCAAGGCGCTGTTCGAATCGACCATGGACAAGGACTACGGCTTCTTCGACTACACCGGCACCGGCGACTACATCGAGGGCGCGCTGGGCGGCTACCAGTACGACGCCCTCACCTCGGCCCAGGCCGTGCAATGGCTGAAGGCCAAGGGCCGGCCGATGACCGACGCCAGGCAGCCCTGGTACCTCGCGGTCAATCTCGTCAATCCGCACGACATCATGTGGCTCAACACCGACCTGCCCGGCCAGCCGGTGCAGGCCAAGGACGCGCAGCTGACGATCGCGCCGGCGCCGAACGACACCTTCTACCAGCAGGAATGGAACACCCTGCCGCTGCAGAGCACCTGGCAGCAACCGCTCGATGCGCCCGGCCGCGTCGCCGCGCACCGCATCTACCACGAGGCCAACGGCTACCTGACCGGCCTCATCCCCAATGACGAGTGGCGGGTGCGCAAGCGGCAGAACTACTACTTCAACGCCATCCGCGACGCCGACCAGCAGGTCGTGCAGATCCTCGACCAGCTCGACCGGCTCGGGCTCACCGACAAGACCATCGTCATCTTCACCTCGGACCATGGCGAGCTTCTGGGCTCGCACGGCGGCCTCACCGGCAAGGGAACGACCGCCTACAGCCAGCAGAACCATGTGCCGATGCTGATCGTGCATCCCGACTTCCCGGGCGGCCAGCGCTGCCGCGAGACGACGTCGCATCTCGACATCGTGCCGACCGTCGTCGCCCTGACCGGCAAGTCGACGACGCCGGTCGCCGACACCATGGCGCGCATGAAGGGCAAGGACCTGATGCCGCTGCTGCGACAGCCGATCAATCCGGCCTTCACGCAGGCGCGCGGCGGCGTGCTGTTCTGCTACAGCCAGCTCATGGTCCATGACCCGGGCTTCACGAAATGGCTCTACCAGACGGTGCACAACAAGCAGATCGCCAAGTCCGACCACCTGCGGGCGATCGAGCTCTTCCCCATCGACTGGTCATTGCGCGTCGCCATCCGCTCGATTGTCGACGAGCGCTATCGCTTCACGCGTTATTTTCCGTTCCGCGCCTTCAACACGCCGACGACGCTCGACGAGCTGCGCGCCAAGAACGACCTCGAGCTCTACGACCTGCGCAACGATCCCGACGAGGTCAACAACCTCGCCTACAATTTCGACGCCAACCGCGACCTGATCGCGTCCATGAACACCAAGCTGAACGCCCTGATCGCCGCCGAGATCGGCGTCGACGACGGCAGCTTCCTGCCGTTCAAGGATTTCATCGATTGGGACACCGCGGCCAGCGTCAATCTTTAGGACGCACGACGCCGGATGAGGGCAAAACTGTCATCCCGAGCGAAGCGAGGGACCTTTCGGTTCAATGCACTGCTACTACGTGTACATCCTGACGAATGTCAGCCGAGAGGTGATGTACATCGGCGTGACGAACGACCTCGATAGGCGCGTTGCCGATCACTGCGACGGCCGAGGCGGCGCCTTCACTCGGAAGTATCGGCTCAACACTCTCGTTCATGTTGAGGAGTTCCAATACGTCGATGAGGCCATCGCCCGCGAAAAGGAAATCAAGGGCTGAAGACGGTCGAAGAAGGACGCCTTGGTTCAGGCATCGAATCCAACTTGGTCAGACCTCGCTGATCCCGGCAGCGCGAAAGGTCCCTCGCTGCGCTCGGGATGACAGGGGGGCGCGTCATCGACATCTCCTGAAACTGGAGAGAGGTCGGACACCATCTCCCTGGCCTTAAAGGTCCCTCGTTACGCTCGAGATGACAGCGGGGGTGTCATCGACACCTCGGGTGACTACTTCGCCACCGTCGCCGCATCCGCGTTGCGGCCGCCCAGCATCTGGCCGACGGACGACGACACCGTGCGCTCGCGGCCGGTGTCGATCCTGACCGTCGCCGTCATGCCGGCGCGCAGGGGCGGCTCGCCGGCCTGCGGCGACAGGCGCAGCTTGACCGGCAGGCGCTGCACGACCTTGACCCAGTTGCCCGAGGCATTCTGCGGCGGCAGCACGGCGAACTCCGCGCCCGTGGCCGGGCTGAGGCTCTCGACCACGGCCTCCCAGGTGACGTCGGGATAGGTGTCGAGCACCACCGTGGCCTTCTGGCCCACACGCACATGCGTGAGCTCGGTCTCCTTGAAGTTGGCCTCGACCCACGGCCGGCTCACCACCACCAGCACGAACAAGGGTGCCGCGGCCTTGACCTGCTCGCCCTGCTGCACGCGCATGTTCACCACCACGCCATCGATCGGCGCGCGGATCGTAGTGCGCGCGAGGTCGAGCGCCGCCCGCTCGCGCGCCGCGGTCTTGTCGCGCACCAGGTGGTGCTCCTCCACGGGAAGCTGGGGATCGCCGTTCAGCGCCACCAGCACGCGCTGCAGCTTCTCGCGCACCGAAGCGACACGATCGGCAGCGGCGCGCGCATCGTTCTGCGATTCCTCGCGCTTGGCGACGGAGGCAATGCCTCGCACGCCAAGCTCCTCCTGACGCTGCCATTGCTTCTTGAAGTACTCGGCGCGCGCCTCGGCATCGCTCAGCTCGGCCACGACCTCGCGCCAGGTGCCGCGCAGCGTCTCGACCTGGGTGCGCGCCGCGTCGAGCTCGGCCTCGGCGCTGTCCAGCGCGAGCTTGAAGGGCCGCGATTCGATGGTCATCAGGCTCTCGCCGGCGTGGACTTCCTGATGATCACGGACCAGCACGCGGCGCACCTGGCCCGAGATCTCGGGCGCGATCTGCACGATGTGCGCCTTCACGTAGGCATTGTCGGTGCTGACATAGCGTCCGCCCGACAGCCACCAGAACGCCCCGCCCGCGATCGCCATCAGCGGCACGGCGACCAGCAGCACGAGCCGCAGTCCGGCCTGGCCGCGCCTCACGACGTCGCTCCCGCCAGCGCCTGGAGCTGGCCTTTCACTTTGGCGGTCAGCACGGCGTATTGCGCGCGCTCGTCAGGGGAAAGCGGTGACAGCGCATCATCGACCGTCGATTCGGCGATCGCCCACATCGCGGTGTGCACCTTGCGCGCATCCGCCGTCAGATGCAGGCGGTTGATGCGCCGATCGCCGTTGTCCGGCCGGCGCTCGACCCAGCCGTTCTTCTCCATGCGGTCGATCATGCGCCCGGCACTGGCGCGGTCGATCTCCAGCATATCGGCGAGTTCGGTCTGGCTGACACCCGGCCGGCGGTAGACGCGCGTCAGCACCAGCCACTGGGCGCGCGTCAGCCCCATGTCGCGCACCCGCCGGTCGAACACGGTGCGGATCAGGCGCGCCACGTCCGACAGCATATAGCCGATATAGCCGTCGTCTTCGGGCCCGGTGAGTTGGCTCATGATTGTTGCATAGGCTACAATAGACTTGGCTATGACTTCAAGCGCCAATAGCACAACGGCTGAAGCCGCCATCCCCAGCCCCGCGGAGACCTTCTCGGTCGGCCGGCGGGTCCTGATTCTGATCATGGTGGTGATGGGCTCGACGCTCTATGCGACCACGCTCCTCATAGCCTCGACCTTGCTGCCGCAGATGCAGGGCACCATGTCGGCCACCCAGGACGAGATCGCCTGGGCGATGACGTTCAACATCCTGGCCACCGCCGTGATGACGCCGATGACGGGCTGGCTCGCCGCGCGCTTCGGCCGGCGCGAGACCATGACCTGGTCGGTGCTGCTGTTCACCCTGACGACGTTCATGTGCGGCGCGTCGAACTCGCTCGAGACGCTCATCCTGTGGCGCGTGCTGCAGGGGGCGCTCGGCGCGCCGGTGATTCCGCTGTCGCAGACCATCCTGCTCGACGCCTTCCCCAAGCGGCAGCAGGGCCTGGTGACCTCCATCTTCGGGATGGCGGTGGTTATCGGGCCGGTGATCGGTCCGACCGTGGGCGGCCTCTTGTCCGAGCTCTACAGCTGGCGCTGGGCGTTCTACATGATCGTGCCGGTCGGCCTGATCTCCTTCATCGGCCTGCGCCTCACCCTGCCACACGACCGTCCCACCGGCCGCGTGGCGCTCGACTGGACCGGCTTCCTGTCGCTCTCCGTCGCCATCGCCTGCGTGCAGCTCGTGCTGTCGCGCGGTCAGCGCCTCGACTGGTTCGACTCGGGCGAGATCCTGATCGAGACCTTCGTCGCCATCCTCGCCTTCTGGATCTTCGTCGCCCACAGCCTCACGGCGCAGCGGCCGTTCCTCAACCTCGGCCTGCTCAGCGACCGCAACTACTCGCTGGGACTCGTCCTGGTGATGATCTACGGCATGCTGAACTTCACGCCCATGGTGCTGCTGCCGCCCCTGCTGCAGCAGCATGCCGGCTTCCCCGACATGCTGATCGGCGAGATCATCGCCGCGCGCGGCGTCGGCGCCACCATCGGCTTCTTCCTGGCGATCTTTGTCGGCCGCATGGACCCGCGCATCGGCCTGATAGGCGGCTTCGCCCTGCAGGTGATCTCGGGCCTGTGGCTGATGGCGCTCGACCTCAATGTCGACGCCGCCACGCTGATGGCCAACAGCCTGGTCCAGGGCATCGCCATCGGCGTCATCTGGGTGCCCCTCACCCTCGCCACCTTCGCCACCACGAGCTCCGCCAATCTCGCCGAAGGCACGGCCGTCTATCATCTGCTGCGCAACATCGGCTCGAGCTTCTTCATCTCGATCTGCGTCGCCGAGGTGGTGCGGGCGAGTAGCGCCAACTACAGCCGGCTGGTCGAGATGGTGAACCCCTTCAACCGCTCGCTGCTGCTGCCCTGGGTGACGGGCGCGTGGGACACCGAGACGGTCACCGGTCTCGCCAAGCTCTCCAGGGAGATCGGCCGCCAGGCGGCGATGCTGGGCTACATCAACGCCTTCGGCCTCTACACGCTCGCCTCGGCCCTGGCGATCCCGCTCATCCTGCTGGTGGGCGGCCGGTCACGAGGTCGCTAGTGCGTGCCGTCAAAGAGCGAGTGTAACGTGTAGGACGTCGCGGTTGCGGCGCGGCCGGGTCGCGCGCCATCGGCTGTTCCAGCGGAGAAACGGGGTTCGTCATCTGAACAAACCCTCCGACCTGACCTGCTCCGCCGCGCCGCTTCAGGACTTGGTGAAGGTGACCGGCACGCGATAGGTCGTGCCGCGCGTATAGACACCGTTCAGGCGGCCGCCTTCGAGGTTCAGCTCGTAACGGCCACCCAGCGCGGCATCGATCACCAGCTGCGATCCCGAGACCACACCGCGATTGGTGTTCTTCACCGAATCGGCCTTGTCGGCGAAAGTCGAGACGAAAGATTGAAGGTCGAACTCCATCCGGCCGGCGACCAGGCCGTTCGACCCGACAGCCGTGACGATCAGCCGGGCCGCCCCGATGCCAGGCACGTCGCCCCGCCAGTTGCCGACGAAGCCCGCGCCTTGCGCATGGCCGTGGAACGGCAGGACGAGCAGCGAGCCCGCGAGAAGTACCCTACGCCTTTGCATCACACTCTCTCCAAATCCGGTGCGCGCCTCACGGCGAAGGCGTCATGTCTGCTTTGTCCCAGGTCTTGTCGGGATTGAACAGAGTGATGGCAGCCGCTGCCGTCGGCGTCTCCGGCCCGAGGTCCTTTTCGTAGACGTCGCCGCTCTGGCTGACCATGAAGGTCGAGACTCCGGTTTCGCCATAGGTGACCGGCCAGGCGATCACGGCGAACCCGCCGATCATGCGGTTGTTCACGAGGTAGCTGTAGGCGCCGCCGGGAGCGTCCGGGCCCTGCCCGTACAGCATGCGGAAGCGATAGCCGAAGTAGCCCTTGCCCGGAGCATCGCCCGGCTGCGCCTTGGCCACCAGCTCACCCAGGGGACTGTCCGGCTCGCCCGGCTTGGCCTCCCAGTACAGCCCGTTCTTCTGGCCGGGCGCGCTCAGCAAGCGTCGTGCATAGGTCGGCACGCCGGTCTTCATCGGATCCATCGAGACGTAGTCGCGCTGCGCATCGACGATCGCCAGCAGCGTCTGGATGACGGTGTATTCGTCGCGGCCGATCTCGCGGGCGATGATCTCCTTTTTCCCAGCCTCGACGTCGTAGTACCAGCCCCTGGCGTCCTTGATGAGCGGCAGCGGGCTTATCCAGCCCGTGGTGCCGGCTTCGATGAATGCCTTGTCGGCGCCTTCGGTGATCACCTTGTGCGCCTGGTCCCACGCCTCGATGAAGCGCTTGCGCACATCGTCCTCGCGCTCGGTGTTG
>Ga0081539_10003229_pt1 | contig 20547 bp, 19 predicted proteins | sample TabmetS4T2R2_FD_71023 | JGI IMG/M metagenome (GOLD analysis project Ga0081539, IMG submission 71023) | Tabebuia heterophylla rhizosphere microbial communities from the University of Puerto Rico - S4T2R2 | ecosystem: Host-associated > Plants > Roots > Rhizosphere ...
CCTTAACGAAGGGCTGAGGCTAGGCCGCACCGCGGCGCGGGCCCACCGCACCTTCCTCCCCGTAAGCCGCAACGGACAGAGAGCCGTCGCGTCCGAGACGTCGATCGTTAGGTGACGGTCGCCACCACGAATCGCCGGAACGGCCCTTCCCGCCGTACCGTGCGAGTAATGGCCCCGGACACCGCGACATGCGAACGGCGTTCCCGTCGTGCACTCGTTCCGCTGGGCGTGGCATTTCTGGCTATCGGCGTATCGACAGCAGTCGTACTGCCGTTCCTGTCTCTGTTCCTCAGCACCGAGGTGCACGCCGGACCCGTCAAGGTAGCGGTGTTCCTGATTGCGGCACCGCTGTCCGGCGTGGTCACGGGCACGTTGTTAGGGCGGCTTTCGGATCGGCGTCCCATCCGGCGCACCTTGCTGATCATCGCGGCGCTGGCCGGTGCGGCCGGGATGGGGCTGACCGCGTTCGTTCGCCAGTACTGGATCCTGCTCGGTCTCACCGTGACGGCGACCGCGCTGGCCGGGACGATATTCCCGCAGACGTTCGCGTACGCGCGGCAGGTGCTCCAGCGCGACAACCCGGCTCGGGCTGCGATGGGTATCAGCGCCATGCGCACGGTCTTCTCGGTGGCATGGGTCGCCGGGCCGCCACTGGCCGCGATCCTGCTGAGTGCCGGCGGATTTCGATACGTCTACGGCGCCGCGGCGGTGATGTATCTGGTCTCTGCGTTCGTGGCGGTCTTCTGGCTGGACGAGGTGGAGGCGGCCATGCCGGCGCCGGCCGACGCCGGAGGTGCCCTGAGCGGCGGGCGGTTCCGCCTCGTGCTGACCGGGACGGCGTTCACGCTGCTGATGTGCCCGATGACGCTGGCGGTGCAGGCGCTCCCGCTTTACATCGACCGGGATCTGGGCGGAAAGGCGTCCGACGCGGGACTGATCCTTGGCCTGTGTGCCGCCTTGGAGATCCCGTTGATCCTCGCGCTCGGCGCGCTGTCCGCCCGGGTCCCTCTGCGCCGGCTGCTCTACGGTGGTGTGGGGTGCGGCATCGTGTACTACGGCCTAGCGACCACGGCGTCGAGCGTCGGCCTGCTAGTCGCTGGCCAAGTGTTGAACGCCCTGTTCATCGCCGCGGTGTCCGGCCTGGGGATCGTGTACGTGCAGGACATGCTGCCCGGACAGCCGGGTCGGGCGTCGACGCTGCACAGCAACTCGTTCCCAATCGGCGCCGCACTCGCCGGTCCCTTCTTCGGGTTGGGGCAGCACTTCGGGTACCGGCTTCCGTACGCCATCGCGACGGCGCTATGTTTCCTCGGGTTGTTGATCCTGGCAATCGTCCGCTGCAGCCAGTCTGAGCATCGCTAACAGCGCCGAGGTCGGGGGCGGTTCAGTTCGTGGGCTTCGTTGCATTGGCTGATCGATCATCATGCAGGGTTGAGGAGCGAAGTCGACGGCTCGAATTCGCGGCTGGTCTCCGGTACGTTCGGCGTTCTCGGGATTCCGGTTCCCGGCCCAGCTGATCGTGGTGGCGGTGCGCTGGTACCTGCGCTACGGCCTGTCCTATCGCGACGTGGAGGAGCTGCTCGCCGAGCGCGGAGTCGAGGTGGACCACGTCATGGTGTACCGGTGGGTGCAGCGGTACACGCCGTTGCTCGCCGACGCCGCCTGGTTCGCCCGGCACACACCGGGCGACCGATGGTTCGTCGACGAGGACCTACGTGAAGTCAACGGCGCATGGCGCGACGTGTGTCGGGCGATCGACCAACACGGGTAGGTCATAGACGGGCTGCTGTCGGCACGTCGCGATATTGCGGCGGCGCGTCGGTTCTTCTCCCGAGCGCTGCACACGCTGAAAGTAATCCCGGTGGAGGTGGTCACCGACGCCGCACCAGCTGACCTGCCCGGACTGCGTCGGCCCGCGGCTCGGCCTGCTTGATGTACCCAGGCGAAATGGGGCAAGCGGTGAGCGTCTGGCCGAACATCATGGCGCCGACAACGCGCGATCGTCAGCGCCGCCATCGCACCACATGATCGACTTCACTGTGCCGTGATCCGGGCGAGGAACGGCGAATGGCGGCAGTGTACCCGTCCCTTCCGGGTCCGTCAGGTGCACAACTCCGGGAAGATCCTGGAGCCCAGACACCTTGGAGGTGGTGTCACAACCGTCACCGGCTGACCCGAGGGTGGGCCGTAGTGCTGGAGGGCACGTGGACGAGAACACCAGCACCGCGCTCTATCGCAGCCAGGTGATCGACCTGACCACGACCGGTCGCCGGACCGGCCGGTCGAGGAGGATCGAGATCTTCCTCCATGAGGAGGATGGGTGGCTGTTCATCAGCGGCATGCCACGGGCGGATCGCACGCGCGACTGGATCCATAACATCACGGCTGACCCGCACGTCGTGGTCCACCTCAAGCAGCCCGTCTCGGCGGACATCCCGGCGACCGCACGCGTGGTCACTGACCTGGCGGCGAGCGTGTTGTCGTACTCGGCACCGATGACCTTCATGGCGGCCATCTGGCCCGGCCCGCGCAGCTGCGGCTCGTCGAGGTCCGTTTCATGCCTTTTGGGCATGCGAGTACTTGCCCTGCTGCATCTGGGTTCGCCAAACAAGCCGTTAACAGATGATCTAGAGGACGAATCTCCGGATCGGGAATATGGCCTTTGACTTGCGGTTTCTGGGTTCAAGGGCAGTAGCCGAACTGTGCGACATCCTCTTCGGACCAGTAATCGACGCCACAGCGGCCGACGAGTTCGCCGCGGATTGCTCAAGCACGCGCGGATCGCCAGGTCGATCAGCATCGCCCTGCGCGAACGAGGAGCAGACGAGTTGACAGCCAGACTGGGGGCACAGGTTGGGATGCTCGCATCCTCCATCGCGGTTGAACGCTGGATAGACGCAAACAGCGACCAACCGTTCTCGCGCCACGCCGCAGCGGCTTTGGACGACCTGCAGACGCGCACGGCCGAGCTTGGCCTTCGGTCCATCGCCCAACGATCGCAAGCGGTGGGCGAGGTTGTTGCGGGAGTTCAGGGGCCTGGGATTGGATCGCCCATGCCGGTGACGGTGAATGTTGGCAAGCTAGCCGACCGCCCGGTCCAGGAGTTCGGCCGTCGCCGCCCACAAGCGGCGTTCCCGGTCGCGGTCGTGGGCGATCGGGCGGACCTCGGTCACTTCGTCGCGGACGATGAACGCGCCGTCGCGCAGGTGTGCCCAGCGGTCGTCGAGCGCGATCGACGCCAGCACCGGTCCGGAGCGTTCCGGGGTGGCGACGCCGGGCAGCCGGGCGATGCCCCGCCCGATCGCCTGGGCCGCCGCCGGAGCGCCACGGCCCAGGGCGGTGCCGGGCATCCAGCCGGGCTCGAACACCGCCACGCCGACCCCGGGTCCGACGTAGTGCTGCAGCTCGTGCGCGTAGTAGAGGATCGCCAGTTTGGCGGTGGAGTAGGCCACCCCGGCCGCCTTCATCCCGGGGTTCGCGCCGGCTGCCGCCGGCCGGGCGATCTCGGCCGGATCCCGCCACTGTGCCGCCGGTACGCCCAGCAGCCGCCGCCAGAAATTTGCGTGGTACGTGTTGGAGCCGATCAGCACGATGCGGGCCGGTGGGGTGAGCATGTCCATCAGGTCGCCGATGAGCTGGGCGTGGGCGAGGTAGTTCACGGCGAACGTCAGCTCGTACCCGTCGGCCGACGCCCGCCGGGTGTCGGCCGACATCGCCCCGGCGTTGGCCACCAGCGCCCGTAGTGGGCCTACCCTCCCGCTGGCGAGCAGGTCGCGTACGGTCGCGGCCGCCGCGCGGACGTCGGCGAGTCGGGACAGGTCGCAGCCGATCGCGCAGACGGTCGCGCCGAGGGCTCGGGCCTCGTCGGCAACGCTCGTGAGCGCCGCACCGCCGCGGCCCACCAACAGCAGGTCGGGGCGGGCCGGGTGGGTGGCCATCGCGAGGACCGTGGCGCGGCCCAGGCCCCGGGTCGGGCCGGTGATCAGCACAGAACTCATGGATCCAGCTAAGGATGGATCCGCGGCGGCAGACAGTCGTCCGGTTTTCGTAGGACTGCCAGGGCCAGGACCCGCCCCGGCCGGCCCGGCGATACTGGGAGCGTGGAGGAGTGGGAGTTCGGCCGGACCATACGCCGCTGGCGCGACCGGGTGGCCCCCGAGGCGGTGGGCGTACCCGTCAGCGCTTGCGTCAGCGGGATCTTCGCTCTCGGCGGAACGCTCGAAGACCCCAAACAGCCACCGATGCTGCCGATCGTCGACAACATCGTCGGCTGGCTGGGCACGGTCGGGGTGCTGGAGGCGCTCCGCCGCAGAGCCGTCGAGGGCGGCTCCTATCGCGTCCGGGTCTCACTCACCCGCGTCTGTCTCTGGCTGATCTCCCTCGGGATCTTCGACAAGGAGTTCGCCACCACCACGGCGGGCAGCACCCCGGAACACACCGCAATCCCTCCTGAGCTGTTCACCGCGGAGACCCCACTCGGTACGTACCAAGGAATGACTGATCAGATCGAATTCTCTTCACTTCCGCAGGGGTTCACCACCACGGTGCTACAGCCGATGGGCGCTGATCACCCAGAATGGTTGCCGCAGACAACAACCAGAACGGCCTGAGTCAAGCCGGCGGGGCTACGCACAGCTCCCCGGAACCAACCTGAAGAGGACCTTGCGACCGCTAGGCGGTGACGTCCATCGGATTATTGGCCGCTGGAACGAGTCAACCTATACGAGAAGCCCACAGCTCCCGCCGAGAGCCGATCCCGAGCTTTGCGTACACGTTGCGGAGATGCCACTCGACGGTCCGGCTGCTGAGGAACAACTGCGTGGCGATCTCCATATTGGAGAGACCGTCGCGCACGAGCCGGGCAATCTGCTCCTCTTGCGGTGAGAGTTCGTCGCGGGCATCAATATGGCGCCGTCTTACCCTCTCACCCGTCGCGACCAACTCACGGCGGGCGCGCTCGGCAAACGCGTCCATACCCATGGTGGCAAACATGTCATGAGCTTTACGAAGGTGCTCGCGTGCGTCTCGTCTACGCCCCTCGCGCCGCAGCCACTCTCCGTAGAGCAAATGTGCGCGGGCGAGTTCGGGACGAAGCCTGGTTCGCCCGAACCGCTGGATTGCCTCGCGATAGAGGAGGTCCGCGTTGTCGCCGTCGCTTACCAAGGCCCGCGAGCGCGCTTCCGTGCCACGCGCCCAGTCCGTGCCGGCCGGCCGGGTCATCTCGGTCAGTCGCTCGAGCGCAGTACGCGCAACATCGTCCTCACCCATTCTTGCCGCAGCCTCGACGAGCTCAGGCAGCGCCCACATATGCGGATATGGATCGATATCGTTCGCGGTTACCTCACGCGCGGCCGCTGCCGCTTCGTCGTAGCGGGCGAGGCTGTTGTAGAGGACCGCGGCCGCCCACTGGGCCTCCCTCACCGCCAGACCCTGCCCTTGAGCCGAGGCTCGTTCGATGGTTGCAGCTATGAGGGCGGATGCGTCGGCTATGTTCCCCTTCAACGACGAGAGCCTCAGCGCCGCGAAAGCGGGAGGCTGACTACCGGTCATTGCCGCCACCGCATCACTTTCCGCAATGAGCAGGCGGGCGCCGGCCAGGTTCCCGTTCCACGCGTAGTCCAGCGCCAAAGAGCTAAGAAAGACCGGCAGCTCCGCGAGAGCGCCGGCCGCTCGAACGATCTCGACCTGGCGCTCGCAGATTTCACTTGCGCCGTCGGAGTCCCACGTCACGTGGCAGGCCATAGGAGCGATCCAGCCCCACCGCAGCACGTCCTCAGCGGGCAGCTGCTGCAATGCGCTCGTCGCCCGCTGCAAGATCGGCATGGCAACCGTGCGTCCGCCGGTGTGCATCCTTGCGAGTCCCTCCAGCAGAAGGGCCTTGCCATCCGGACCTTCCAGAGGAGGCGGCAGTCGCTCGATAGCTCGACAAACGTCGAGAAATACCCCTGCCCGTCCGAGATGCGCTGAGGACATCGCGGAACTGTAGGCGGTCAGATAAGCCTCGCGAGAAGACTCCAGGTCGAACGCTTCGAGCTGCCTCGCAGCCTCCAGCAGGAGCAGCGGGCCGTCCTTGTCGCGGCAAACCAGGGCGAGATGGCCACGAACCAGTGTTGCTCGTGCGGTCTGAAACCCGTCGAGCGGGTATGACTGCATCACGGCCAGAAGCCGCTGCGTCGTGTCGAGCCATCCTGCCCGAAGGCTCAGTTCCGCGGCGGCCAGCGCGCGCTCCGTTTGCCGACCCGCGTCTGCTGTCAACAAGAGGGCGCGGTGCTGGAACGCAGCTGCTGCGGCGACGTCTCCACGCGAGCGCGACCGGTCTGCGCATCCCTGCAGCTCCCGGGCGACCGCTTCGTCCGGTGCGAGGGCGGCCGCAGCCAGATGCCATGCACGACGGTCGGGATCGACGCTCCGATCAGTCGCCTCCGCCAGCGCGAGGTGCGCGCTCCTGCGCTGATCAGCCGGTGCAGACCGATAAACGGCAGAGCGAACCAGGGGATGCCGGAACCTCACGGAGCTCTCGATCGTGAGCAGCCCGTCCGTCGCGTCAATTGCGGTGATATCGATCCCGAGCCGCTCGGCCGCGCGTCGGACGATCACCGAGTCGCCGGCAGGCTCGGCGGCGGCGACGAGCAATAATTGTTGCCCAGCGGCCGGAATTGCCTCAACTCGCCGTCGAAAACCACTCTCGAGCCGAGTCGGCAACGCCTGCCGCGGGGCGTCCAACAGGCCGAACCCGCCAGCAAGCTGCTCCACGGTCAAGCCGCGGGGGAGTTCGAGTAGCGCAAGCGGATTTCCTCGCGTCTCGGCGACTATGCGATCTCGGACCATTTCGTCGAGACCAACCATCACGGCCGAACGTAGGAGAGCCTGCGCGTCTCCATTTCGGAGCCCGCGAACCTCTAGCTCCGGCATCCAGTAAAGATCTGCTGGGGGCTCGCGTGCGGCAAGGCAAAGTCCGACCGGGTCCGCCCACAGCCGCCGCGCAACGAAGACGAGTGTCTTGGCTGATACCTCATCCAGCCACTGCGCGTCGTCGACGAGACAGAGGACAGGATTCGACTCTGCAGTCCTCGAGAGGAGCGTCAAGACCGCCAGCCCAACCAGGAATCGATCCGGTGGCGGCCCCGCGGACCGCCCAAACACTACGTTGAGTGCGTCGCGCTGGGGCGGGGGGAGATGCTCCACGGTGCCAAGAAGGGGCGAACAGAGCTGGTGCAAGGAGGCGAACGGCAACTCGATCTCCGACTCGACGCCCGCGGCGTGAAGGAGCCGCAAGTCTGCTGCCGCTGCTGCAACGTAGTTCAGCAGTGCTGTCTTGCCGATCCCAGCCTCGCCATGTATCAGTAGCGAGCGGCTCTCGCCAGCGCGAAGGGCCGAAACTAGGTCATCGAGCAGGGCGCACTCTGAAGTACGCCCAAACAAGCCCCCTGGTCCGCCAAACGGACCCGCCATTTCCGGATCCTATTCGGCTGAGAGTCGCGATGGTAGGCCGGTGGTCGAGGGTGGGGTCCGTGAGCGTGGTGGCTGAAGACCGCGAGCACGATGCCGAACACCGGCAGAGGGGAGAACAGCCCGGCCAGGAGGGGCTCGCGAACGTCACTGCGGTGGCTACCAGCATGCGTACCGGGATGTCCCATCGCGAAGGCTTCCGGGATGAGAAGGGGCCTGTCGAGGTTCGACGGTCACCGTGTGGTGATGGCAGACCCGGAGGGCAACGAGGTCTGCGTCGCTGCCTGACCAGCGGGGAAAGCCGTGAGCCTCTGGCCGTACCTCTGCTGGCACCGACAATGCGCGATCGTCGGCACCGCCATCGCACCACGCATGATCGACTTTCAACCATGCGGTGATCCGGGCGAGGACCGGCGATTGGCGGGAGCGTATCCGTCCCTCCCGGCTGCATCAGGGGCGGAGCCGGATGCACAATTCCGGGAAGATCCTGGAGCCCAGACACCTTAGGGGTGGTGTCACAACCGTCACCGGCTGACCCGAGGTCGGCTGTAATGCTGGAGGGCACGTGGACGAGAACACCAGGACGGCGCTCTATCGCAGCCAGGTGATCGACCTGACCACGACCGGTCGCCGGACCGGCCGGCCGCGGAGGATCGAGATCTTCCTCCATGAGGAGGATGGGCGGCTGTTCATCAGCGGCATGCCACGGGCGGATCGCACGCGCGACTGGATTCATAACATCACGGCTGACCCGCACGTCGTGGTCCATCTGAAGCAGTCCACCTCGGCGGACATCCCGGTGACCGCACGCGTGGTCACCGACCTGGTCGAACGGCGCCCGTTCATCGAAGCCGCAGCGAGACGCTGGGGTCGTACCGACGTGGACGAGATGCTGCGGCACAGCCCGCTGATCGTGCTCACGATGCCTGACGCCGACGAGCAGGCGAACAAGCCGTGGCAGTGCGCGCGAAACGCCCCCGAATGATCTAGTCCAGTTGCCATCCGCTGCTGGCCGCCGAAACGCGCTAACTCGCTGTGCCGGGATCGGCTTCGGCTAAAGCTGGCACGACCGTGTTCATCCCGCAGGCGCTGCTTGACCGCCGGGCTTCGTCGGCGCCGCTGGCGGCGGTATGCCAGCGCCTTCACCCTGAGGTGGCACCCCCCACGCGATACGCTGCCGCATCGGGATGCGTGGCCGACTGCGTCATCACATGTTGTCGTCGGCATATGGCAGCGGGGCGGGCAGTTGTGCGGTGTCAACAGCCCGCATCCAGGCGCGTTCGTCCTCGCTCAGCTGCGGCTGACCAGCTGCCTCCCACAATGGTCGAAACAAGTCAGTCAGACCCTGCCAGCTCGAGATCGACGGTTCGGCCAGCGAGGACGTCGTGGACAGCACGACGTCGGCGGCGGCGAGCTGCGACTCCAGGTGGTCCATGGTGCGGGGACGTTTGATCGGCGCGGTGATCGCGGGGTGGCGCAGGACGAACGCGATCGCCAGCTGGATCAGCGTCAGACCCGCCTCGTCGGCCAGCTGGGAGAGCTGCTCTGCGGCGTCGAGCTTGCGTTGGTTCTCCGGCAGGGACAGGTCGAAGCGGTTGGCCAGGCGCTGCGTCAGGCGCAAGCGTACTCGGCCGGTTCCGGGCGGCGCGGCCGCCGCAGGCAGTCGGCGATAAGGCAGACGATCAGCAGTAGGGTGACCGCGAGCAGGACGCCTTCCTGTGGTCAGTGCGGCACCATAGGGACCTTCTGCCACTTACTGGAAGCCGGTTGGTCTGCGTGGTGTGTAGGGCTTCTCCAGCTGGTCGATTTCGTCGGCGGTGAGTGACAGGTTGAGGGCTTGGACGGCGTCGGTGAGTTGGGCTGGTTTGGTGGTGCCGATGATCGGGGCGTTCACCGAGGGGTGGCGTAGCACCCATGCCAGGGCAACCTGGGCCATCGGGATGCCGCGGGTTTCGGCGATGTGCTGGACGGCGTCGGCGATGGGCCGGCTTTCCTCGCCCATGAATCGGTCGGCGACGGGGTCGTTGGCTCCGCGGTTCGTCTTCTGTGCCCACGGGCGGGTCAGGCGTCCTTTGGCGAGCGGGCTCCACGGGATGCTGCCTACGCCCTGGTCGGCCAGCAGCGGGAACATCTCCCGTTCGTCTTCGCGCATCATCAAGCTGTACTGGTTCTGCATGGACACGAACCGGGTCCAGCCGTTGATCTGGGCGGCGTGCTGGAGTTTGGCGAACTGCCAGGTCCACATCGAGGAGGCGCCGAGGTAGCGGGCCTTGCCCGCTTTCACGACGTCGTGCAGTGCTTCCATGGTTTCTTCGGCCGGGGTGTTCGGGTCGAAGCGGTGGATCTGGTAGAGGTCGACGTAGTCGGTGCCGAGTCGGGTCAGGGACGCGTCGATGTTCTCCATGATGGCGCGGCGGGACAGGCCCGATCCGCCGGGCCCGTCGTGCATCGGCAGGCCGAGCTTTGTCGCGAGCACTACTTGGTCGCGGCGGGTGTAGGTCTTGATCGCGGCTCCGACAATCTCCTCCGAGGAGCCCACGCCGTAGATGTTGGCGGTGTCCCAGAAGGTGATGCCGGCGTCGACGGCCTGCCGGAAGATCGGTGCGGCGGTGTCCTTGTCCAGCGTCCAGGGTGTCATCGGCAGGGGATCGCCGAAGCTCATGCAGCCGAGGGCGATGCGGCTGATCTTCAAGCCTGAGGTGCCCAAGTACGTGTACTGCATCTTTGTTGCCTTCCTCGTTCGGTTCGGTCAGGGCCAGAGGAGCGCTGCGATGGCGCGGCGTTCGATTCCTCCTATGTGTGGACAGCGGTGTGTACTTCGTCGTCGGGTAGGAGCAGGTGCTCGGCGGTGGCGGCCGCGTCGGAGAAGGCGAGGGCGGCTTCCTCGACGGCACGGTCGGCGCTGGTGAGCCGGCCGTCGTGTTGGCGTTGGTGTTCTTCCCAGGACGCGACGCGGAACTGTTCGACGTACCGGTCGCGCCGGTCGACGTCTTGGTAGAGCTCCCAGCGGGTGGCGCCGGTGCGCAGCCGGGATCGGCGCAGGTGTCGCATGGCGGCCAGGTAGGCGTGGCGGTGCTCGGGCGCGACGGTGTAGGTGACGGTGACCAGGACAGGCCCGGTGGCGGGATCGGGTTCCACGCTGACGGGTGCCTCGCTCCAATAGACCACCGGGTCGGGAGCGTGCTGTGCCGACTCGGGCACCCGCAGCACGAGCCCGGCAGCGACCGCGGCGAGTTGCAGCGCGGCGGCGGTGAGGAAGGTCGCGACCAGGCCGGTCTGTTCGGCGACGACGCCCCAGAGGACCGCGGCGAGGCTTGGCAGCCGGTGAAGACCATGGTGTAGACGGCCATCCCGCGGGCCATCGCCCAGGCCGGGAGCAGCAGCATCAGCTCGGCCACCAGGGTCGAGATCGTCGAAGTCCACGCCAGACCGGCGAATACCAGCACGAGCAGAGCGACCGCGAAGATCGGCACCAGAACGAGCAGCGCGAGCGCCGCCGCCATAATCGCCCCGGCCACGATCAGGATGGCGTTGGTGGATAGGTACCGGCGGGCGCGGCCGAGAACGAGCGCACCAGCGATCGCTCCGACCCCGAGGGCGGCGAACATCAGGCCATAGCCTTCGGCGCCGGCCTGGAGCCGACGATCGGCGGCCAATGGAAGCAGCGCCCACATCGCGCTGGCAGGCAGCAGGAAGAGGGCCAGCCGGAGCAGGACGCGCCGGGCGGCGAGATCATGCCAGACGTAGCGGCCACCGGCGCGCAGCGCCGGACCGAACCGCTCCCGGCGATCCAGAGTCACCGTCGGCCGGCGGCGCCACAACAGCAGGGCGGCGGCCAGAGGCAGCACTGACAGGGCGTTGAGGGCGAAGACCGTCGACACCCCGAACCGGGCGATGAGGAACCCGGCCAGGGCGGGACCGGCAGCGCGGGACAGGTTGATCCCGACCATCTCCAACCGGGCCGCGGATCGGATCTGCTGGCGAGGCACCAGCTCCGGAGTGGTGGCCTGCCACGTCGGCAGCTGCACCGCGCCGCCGACGGCCAGCAGCAGTGTGAACCCGAGCAGCAGGCTGGGTGGCATCAGACCGGCCAGGGTCAAACCGAGCAGCAGCCCGCCGACGATGAAGAAGTAGACCTGCACCACGAACAGCAGCCAGCGCCGGTCGTAGACGTCCGCCAGCACCCCGGCGGGGAGCGCGAGCAGCATGATCGGCAACGTGTTCGCGACCTGGACCAACGCCACGACCGCGGCCGCGTTCGGCACGTCCACCAGCAACCATTGAGCACCCACGGTCTGCATCCAGGTGCCCATGCCGGAGATCAGCACGCCGATCCACTGCCAGGCGAACACCGGTCGCCGCAGCGGCGCCCATGGTGAGGACTCGAGCGCGGTCCCGCCGGGTTCAAGGGCAAGATCCTGCTTCGGGCGGGTGAGGGCGGACGACATCAGACGCGCAACTCCTGCAGCGACCAGCATGGACCGCTCACCGCGTCACCCTCGGGCTCAGAGCAACCGTGGTGTGGACCGCGCCGACCAGCAGGATCACCGCGCTGGCGACCAGCACACCGGTCACGCCGGAACCCACGATCACCGCGCCGCCGAGGGCGGCGCCGGCCAACATCGACCCCTGGATGGCGGCGACCAGGATTCCGCCGCCACTTTCGGCCCGGTCCGGGATGGCACGGGTGAGCCAGGTCGACCAGCCCACCGGAACCAGGCCAGCCGCAAAGCCGACCCCGGCGATGAGCGCAAGCGTGGCGATCTGCGAGGCGCCGGCGGCCAGCAGGGCGGCCACCAGGACGCCTTGTACGCCGGCGAGCACGGCGAGGGTGATCGGTAGGTTCCGCTTCAGCAGCGGCGCCGCAGTGGCGGTGCCGGCGAAGTTCGCCACCCCGAGCACCAGCAGGACCAGTGACACCCCGGTGACGTCGAACCGGGGAATCTCCTCCAGGAACGGCCGGAGGTACGTGGCCAACGTCTGCTGGCCGCCGAACATCAGCATCACGCCGGCCATGCCCAGCCCGATCTGCGGCAGCCGCAGGGTGTGCCACAGCCCGGCCAGTGCCGTGGCCCGGGCCGCGGGCATCGACGGCAGCGTGAGCAGTTGCGCGACCAACGCCGCCGCCGCGAGCGCGGTTGCGGCTAGGAACACGCCGCGCCAACCGATCTGCCCGCCGAGGAACGCCCCCAGCGGAGCCGCGGCGACACCGGCCACCGCGCCGCCACCGAAGATGATCGACAACGCTCGGCCCAGATCCTGCTTGGGCACCAGCCGCAACGCCAGCGACGCCGACAGCCCCCAGAACCCGCCCACCGCGATGCCCAGCACCAGCCGGGCACCCATCAGCGCCACATAGTTCGGGGCCCCCGCGACCGCCAGGTTGGACACCACCTGCGCCAGCGCCAGAATCAGCAGCACCCGGCGCCGATCGAGTCCCCGGATCGCCGGAGCGATGACCAGACTGGTCAGCACGGCCACGATCGCCGACGCCGACACCGCCTGCCCAGCCGCGCCCGCACTGATCGACAGGCCGGTCGCCATCGGGGTCAGCAGACTCATCGGCAGCATCTCGGCAGCGTTCAGCGACGCGACCCCGAGCGACAAGGTCCACACCGCCGGCCACGCAGCACGTCCGGGGTCCGGGGCAGTGCGGCTCGGCTCCTGCGCAACATCGATCGACAACTCAAGTCCTTCGGTGGAGGGGAGGCGACGACGGCCCGAACAAACGGACGCGCCATGTCCGTTTATCACCGTAGCGAAGCGGACGCCGCGTGTCCAGTTCTGGTAGGCTGTGATTGTGAGTGCAGCAACCGACGTGGCGAGCCACCCGGCTGAGCCGACCTTGCGCAGCGATGCCGAACGCAATCGCCGGCGGCTGCTCGCCGCCGCCCGTGAGCTGTTCGCCGAGCGCGGACTCGACGTCACCCTGCACGACATCGCCGCCCACGCCGGGGTGGGCGTGGGCACCGCCTACCGGCGGTTCGCCAACAAGGGCGAGCTTCTGGACGCCCTGTTCAAGCTGCAGGTCGAAGAGCTGTCCGGCCTCGCCGATCAGGCCCTTGCCGACCCGGACCCGTGGTACGGGCTCTGCCAGTACCTCGAGAACGTCATGGCGCTGCAGGCCCGCGACCGCGGACTCGCCCAGATCATCAGCGGCGACCGCGTCCGGCCGGACCAATTCGACTGGGGAAAGGACGTGCTCGCCCCCAAGGTCAACGCGATCGCCGACCGGGCCAAGCGAGCCGGCGTCCTCCGCCCCGACGTGGAAGGCACCGACCTCGTCTTCATCCAACTTGGACTGATCGCCATCACCAAGCGCACCCGCGATGCGGTCCCCGACCTGTACCGGCGCTACCTGCAGATCGCGTTCGACGGCCTGCGCGCCCACCCGACCGAGCCCTCGCAGCTACCCATTCCGGCCCTCACCACCGAACAGACCCACGCCGTCATGGGCCCCACCGACGCCACCGGCCGAAGGACCCTCTGAACTGCCCGTAAGGCCGAATTGCGCCGAAGATCGGAGTCCCTGGCTGGCAAACGGGAGACAGATGTTGGCAGTGGGCGAACCGTCGCGCTCAGATGGGCGGTAAAGAGGGGCGGCTCAGCCGCGATGATGAGCGCTTGGCGCGGGGCTGACCGGCGGTAGCGCACGCTCCGATCGCGTAGTAACATTGCTACACGGAATCGGAGGCGGGAGCAATGACCGTCACCACGATGTCGAGCCGCGAGTTCAACCAGGATACGGGGCGAGCCAAGAACGCTGCCCGCGGTGGCCCAGTCTTCATCACCGACCGTGGCCGACCGGCGCATGTGCTGCTGACGTTCGAGGACTACCAGCGGTTGACAGGCAGCCAGGACAGCATCATCGACCTGCTTGGCCTCCCCCTGGAGGAGGCGAACGTCGAGTTCGAGACCACGATGCCCCGCGAGCTCGCTCGACCTGCGGACCTGACCTAGTGTTCCTGCTTGATACGAACGTCGTCTCCGAACTCCGGAAAGCCAAAGCTGGCCGGGCCGACAAGAACGTCGCCGCGTGGGCGGCCAGTGCCTCAGCCAGCAGCATGTTCGTCTCGGCGATCACCGTTCAGGAACTGGAGATAGGGGTTCTCCTGGCCGAACGACGGGATCCCGCACGGGGTGTGATACTGCGTCGCTGGCTGGAAGCGCAGGTGTTGCCCGCGTTTGCCGAGCGAATCCTCCCGGTCGACACAGCCGTTGCCCGACGCAGCGCCGCGTTACACGTCCCCGACCTACGACCAGTCCGGGACTCGCTCATCGCAGCGACCGCACTAGTGCACGGAATGCCGATCGCCACTCGCAACGTGGCCGACTTCGCCGCTACGGGCGTTGAGATCATCGACCCGTGGCAACCAGCCGATGACGGCGCCTGAGCCTTCGCCTCACTGCTAGATGGGGATGCCGGTTCCTGGTCCGCCTCGAACCGAGAGCGGCCGACGTCCATGTGGCGGCGCGCCCGGACCGCGAGCTGACGGCACGCCGCCTCCGGCCGGCCGACGTCGGCCAGGATCCGGTAGGCGATCGCGAACAGCAGCGGCCGCAGCCGTTCGACCTCCCCGGCCCGGGTCATGCCTCTTCCTTGAAGCCCTCACGCCAGGTGGGGTAGCGCAGCTCCCAGCCGAGCTCCCGCTTGGCCTTGGCGTTGGAGAACGGGCGCCCCTCGGTCATGATCGCCACCCCCATCTCGCCGGCCAGCGGCCGGACCAGCCACTGGGGGATCCGCAGCGGCCGCTTCGCCCCCACGCACGCAGCCAGATAGGGCAGCCACTCGCTGACCCGGGCCGGCTCGTCGTCGACGATGTTGAACACGCCGTTCGCCCGCTGCTCCACCGCCAGGACGGTAGCGCTCGCCGCGTCGTCCAGGTGCACCCACGAGAAGTAGCCGGTGCCGCCCCCGATGATCGGGAGCCGCCGCTTACGCACGAGCTCGATCTGATCCTCGATGCCGCCGCCGGGGCCGTAGAAGGCGCCGTATCGCAGTGCCGCGCCGCCGGCCTTGACGACCACGTCCTCGCTGTGCTGCAGCGGCTCCCACATGAGGCGGAAACTCGCCGGCAACTCCTCGGCCGACAGCGGCTCCTCCTCGATCACCAAGCCCCGGTCACGGTGTGCGGGCCAAGTGGCAAGGCTCTGGGCGACAACGTGGGACACGCCGGTCGCCTCGGCGGCGGCCAGCAGGTGGTCCGTTCCCTCCGCGCGCAGCCGGATGGTCGTGGCGCCGAACCGCTCTGGGTGCATGAAGTTGGGCTTGCCCGCGTGCGCGAAGGCGAGTGCGGTCATCTGGTGCACGATCGCGTCCGGCCGGGCCTGGGCCACCGCCTCACCGACCGATGCCGCATCCAGCCCGTCCATCACGACGCCCTCGGCGCCCAGCTCCTTTACCAGGCCCAGCTTGGCCGCGCTCGTCGTCGTCGCCGTCACCTGATGGCCCCGGGCCACCAGCTGCGGCACCAGCTGCCGTCCCATGGCCCCGGACCCGCCTGCCACGAACACCCGCATGACATCACCTTCCTGATGACAGAACACGTCTCTGACACCGAGACGAGACAGTGCGGCAGCCCGTGACATCGGAAACGGGCCCCGAACGTCGGCCGCGTCAGAAATCACCGAACCGAACGGAGAACGCACTCATCCGCCGCCGATAAAGCGCGGCCATCCGAACCTTGGCCGCCGCCGCAACGACGTCGATGCCAATCCGCGCAGGTCTCGAGCCGTTGCTCCAAGTGGAGTCACGTAGCGTGACGAGCGTTCGCTGGAGGGCTCATGATCTTGTCGGTGCGGCGCGAAAACGAACCACTGGGACGGCAGTGCGGGAACATTCACCCGCCCAACCGTCGCGATTCGCCGAGGCACACCGCCGCATCCCGCGTTCCTGGCAGGAGCTGCGTGGTCCGGCGGCCGGGGTCGTGCACCTGCCGAACCGGTTGTGTTGGTCCGGGCCCGCTGATTTCGATGTCACCGACGCCGGGCAGCGACTCACCCTGTACACGACGCTGCTCGACTGCGGGCAACTCGACGATGTCGCTGAGTACGTCAACCCGGACCTATTGGAACAGGATTGGCCGAAAATCCGCCGGCTGACCGCTCGCCCGCTGGTCCAATTGTGGGAGCAGCAGCTGCCGCAATTGGCCGTGGCCTGACGGTCGCGGTATGGAACCGTTCCACGAGCGGCTGGCCAGGATCGCCTACGACGCCGGTCGGCGCGAAATTCCCCTGACGCTTTTCGTGACCGCGCGATCGGGTACTGGCATCTGCCTTCGGCTCCTGGCGGTGCCGCGACGACCGGCCGGGCGGCATTGCACGCGGCGACGTCGGCGGGCCGACCAAGGACTCGAACTGTTGTCGTCCCGTGTCTCCGGAGCGTGCGGAGTAGCCCAGTTCGAGCCGGGTGATCGTGGAGAGCCGGACCAGCCCGCAGCTGATCCGGGCGGTCCACCCGTCGCGGTTGGCGGCCCGGCCGAGTTGGCGCACCGCGAACCCGACTATGTGAATCGCGAGGATCGATCGCGATACCTGCGATTCCTGCGGTTTGTCGAGCTTGCCAGCCGACGGCCGCGGCGTCCACGGCCGCCGGTCCGTGCCAGGCTCCGGACGGCTGGCGACAACGCTGGCGACGGCGAAGGTTGCCCAGTAGGCGACGTGAACGCCGAACAGCAGGAGGTCGCGCGACCCGGGCGCAGGCTAAACAGCCTGATCCCCGAGTCAGCCGAGACGGAAGTGGACACGAGCTGGACGTCGGCGGCGGAGCTGTCGATTTCCACGCCTCTCTTTCGTCGTGAAGGTAGGCGCGGCACCAGACCCGCGCCGGAACGAGAGGAGCGCACTTATGAGCAAGTTCCTGTACCTGTACCGGGGCCCGGCCACCCGTGTCGAGGACTTCACGCCGGAGCAGGCTGCCGAGCAGAACAAGGCGTGGGGCGACTGGATCAGCCGCGTCGGGCCGGCGCTAGCTGACGTCGGAGCGCCGCTCGGCGAGCGCACGGCTGTCGTGGACGACGCATCGACGACAACGCCTAGCGACCAGAACGGCTATTCGATCGTCGAAGCGGACAGTCTCGAGGCCGCGAAGGCCCTGGTCAAGGACCACCCATTCCTGTCGGAGGGTAAGGGCCGCTTCAGCATCGAGATCTTCGAACTGGCGCCGATGCCGATGTGACCACGCCCAGCTGCTGGGCCGCCGGGGTCGGGCGGGCAGCGTCCGACCCCGCGGCCTGGCGGAGACGTCGCGCCCGTCGGACCGGCCCAAGCCAAGGACGCCGTGAGGCCGCATGCACGCTGTCCAGCGCGCCGCCCGCCACCGGCGAAGACGAGGAGATCGCCGACCGGCAGTTGCGCACCTGATGCCAGGCCGGTTGATCTCCGGGAAGCCCCGCAGCGGGCAGGTCCGATTGCCCGCAGAGAGGCTCTCGGCGCCGATCGAGGGCTTGGTGACCTCCTCTGTGTGGGGGAGAGCCCAACCAGGGGCTCGTCGGTGCCGAGGGCGGGCAACGCCACACTGATCTCGAGGCACCGTGTTAATCGATCTCTAGTTCGGATATACATGTCATTGTGCAACCACTTCGGGCCCTGGTCGTGAAAGCCCTAGGTAGGCTGACGAGTCCGTCTAGGACGGCGACACTCCGAACGCCACCGATCTTCCCTGGCTCAGCGATGATCGGCGGGATGACCGGCCACCGACGGTTGCATGGAAGGGGGAAGGACATCCGTGCCGTTTCGACGCGCCGGATGTCCTTTCCCTCGAGCTGGCCGGGACGGGATCTTCCCCAACCGGGTGCCCTGGACCCGCCGCGCCAGGTCAGCTGATCGTGGGGGTGAGGGTCGGCGAGGCGAAGCGCGGATCTCGAAGCGAAGATCCACCTCACTCTCGTGACTCGGGCGGTGACCTCCTACCCGGCTGTACTGGTCACGCACCGACCAGGGTGTTTCACGGGCGCGAGCCGCACCGGACGTGGCCAGGCTTATGGATGTCCTGGAAGCACAGATCCGCTAGGCGGCTCGTATGGGCGCTTGCCTGCCGGCCGGATCTGCGACTTCCGCGTCGGCTTCCGACAGAGAGGCAGTGCCTGACATGACCACGCTCGAGCAGGCTGGCAACGTCATCCGACCGTTCACCGTGCAGATCCCCAAAGACGCGCTCGACGATCTGCGGCGCCGCCTCGCGGCGACGCGCTGGCCGAGCAGGGAGCTTGTCGGCAACCGATCGCAGGGTGTGCAGCTGGCCACGATGCAGGCGCTGCGGCAGTACTGGGCGACAGAGTACGAGGGACAGCGGGTCGAATCCCGGCTGAACGCGCTGCCTCAGTTCGCCACCGAGATCGACGGCGTGGACATCCACTTCGTGCACGTCAAGTCCGAACACCAGGACGCGCTGCCGCTAATCATGACCCACGGCTGGCCGGGATCGGTCATCGAGATGCTCGACTCCGTCGGCCCGCTGACCGAACCCACCGCCCACGGCGGCACCACCGCGGACGCGTTCCATCTCGTGCTGCCGTCACTGCCCGGGTACGGCTTCTCGGGAGAGCCGGCCGACGTCGGGTGGGACCTCTTGCGGACCGCGCGGGCCTGGTCGGAGCTCATGCGCCGGCTCGGCTACGACCGCTACGTGGCCCAGGGCGGCGACGTCGGCGCCGGCGTCACCGATGCGATGGGACGCCTGGGCCCCGACGGGCTCGTCGGTATCCACACCAACCTGCTCGTACCGGCGCTCAACGACCCGGCGTCGCTGCCGAACGACGGGGACGCGGAACGCGCCGCGCTCGCCGCGATCAAGACCTTCCAGAGCAGCGGGAACGGCTACTTCGTGGAGATGGCCACCCGGCCGCAGACGATCGGGTACGCGCTGTTGGACTCTCCGGCCGCGCTCGCCGCCTGGATGATCGACCATGACACCGACGCCTACTACAAGATCGCCCGCGCGTTCGTCGACGGTCAGCCCTCGGGCAACCTCACCCGGGACCACATCCTCGACAACGTCACGGCCTACTGGCTGACCGGCACAGGCGCGTCCGCGGCCCGGTCGTATTGGGAGGCTTACGGACCGGACGCGCCCTCCGCAGGCAGCCAGCCGCTCCCGCCGCCCCGGATCCCGGTCGGTTTCAGCACGTTCCCCGGCGAGATCTGGCGGACGCCGCGCAGCTGGGCCGAGAAGTCCTACCCCACGCTCAGCTACTTCGGCGAGGCCGAACGGGGCGGCCACTTCGCTGCCTGGGAGGAGCCGGAGCTGTTCGCGGCGGAGCTGCGGGCCGCGTTCCGTCCGCTGCGGTGAGTCAGGCTGCCCGTCCGGTTGTAGAGCCAGCCGAGCACAGTACGGAACGGCACGGCGAACACCACAAACAGGGCGAAGGTGACGAGCGCCGCGGTGAGCCCCAGGGCGGACACATAGAGTGGCAGGGGGATGAGCGCGAACAGCGGTGCGGTGATGGCCGCCCCTGCGGTCGCCCTGACCGCGTAACCGGCGACAGCGCTGGTCAGTGGATGTGGGCGCCGCCGTTGACGTCGTAGGTGGCGCCGGTGATGTAGCCGGATTCTTCGCGGCATAGGTAGGTGATGAGGTCGGCGACGTCGTGCACGTTGCCGGTGCGCCCGACCGGGATGCCGGCGACGAGTTGGGTCTTGCGCTCGGGGTCGAGCTTGCCGGCGGTAATGTCGGTGTCGATGAGGCCGGGGGCGACGGAGTTGACGGTGATGCCGTGCGGGCCGACCTCGCGTGCCAGGGCTCGGGCGAAGCCGAGCTGGGCGGCCTTGGCGGCGGAGTAGGCGACGCCACCGAACACGCCACCGCCGCGCTCGGCGGACACCGAGGACAGGAACACGATCCGGCCGAGGCCGCGCTCGGCCATGCCGGCCGCGACCCGGCGCGTGATGTTGTAGGCGCCGCGGACGTTCACCGCGAAGATCCGGTCCCATTCCTCGCCGGCGACCTGGAGGAACGGCGTCGGCGAAGTGATGCCGGCGTTGTTGACCAGCGCCCCGACCGGCGGGACGGAGGCGGCGAGCGCCTCGAGGGCGGGGTCGACGGGCGTCTCGTCGGTCCCGTCGCAGGGCACGCCGACGGCTTGGACGGGGGGCCGGTCG
>Ga0081539_10003230_pt1 | contig 20544 bp, 15 predicted proteins | sample TabmetS4T2R2_FD_71023 | JGI IMG/M metagenome (GOLD analysis project Ga0081539, IMG submission 71023) | Tabebuia heterophylla rhizosphere microbial communities from the University of Puerto Rico - S4T2R2 | ecosystem: Host-associated > Plants > Roots > Rhizosphere ...
CAACGCACGACGCCGGGCGCAGTGTCGCTCGTGTCAGGCGGAAATAAAAAAAGAGTGACGTGCCTTCAGTTGAAAACTTTAGAATGATAGAGAAGGGAGGGAACGTGCCGAAAGCGCGGTGCCTCCCTTCGCCTTTGTCGCTTGTCTTAGACCGTGCGTCGCCCCGAGAGTAGGTTAATCACGAGGATCACGAGCGCGACGACGAGCAGAATGTGTATGAACCCGCCGAGTGTGTAGCTGCTCACAACGCCGAGAAGCCACAGGATGAGAAGCACAACAAGAATCGTCCACAACATTTCGCCTTCTCCTTTTGGGTGTCAGTTGTTCTCCACAAGCGGTCACACGCAGACCGCCTGAGCCGCGTTTGAGCAACGCGAATGCCAAATCCAGCCGAACTTCGGAAAGCCGCGAAAAGTCCTGAAAATTCCTGAAAAACCGGCGAGCCGTACGCGTGAGACGCGCGCGACGCTGTACGGAATCGCGGCGGCAAAATCGGGAAGGCCGTGTCTGAATACGAGGCGAAAGTTCAAAAACTGCTCTCCGCGCGCCGCGCGAGCGGCAACCGAAACCGCCGCCGTCTCATCGGAAAGACTTCGAGGCCGCTCGCCCCCTTGAAGGCAAATAAGTTGAACGGTTTCGCGCGGCAAAGCTTTTTCGCTGGACTTAAAAGCGGTTGATTGTTAGAGTGGTTTTTGCGTCAGTCCTCCCGACGGACGACTTCACACTTGACACAGTCCCGCTAAACCGTGCGAGCACGCCAGACGGCCTACGTCGGAATCTCCTAAGCGGTTTCTGAGCAAATAAATCGAAACAGGAGTCACGACCCCGGACTCCTCGACGACTATTTCAACGAGGTTCTTATGTTTTCCCGTTTCTTCCCCCGTTCAAGAAAGACGCGCGCCGTTTTCTTCGCGTCCGCGCTTCTACTTTTCGCCGTCGCCCCCGCGGGATTTATCGCCTACAAATGGGCGCAGACGCCCGCGCGCGAAATCAACTACACGCAGCTACGCGCTCTGTCCGAAACGGGCGTGGCGAAGTCCGTCAAGGTTGACGGCGAGGTCGTGACCGTCGTCTCGGAAGACGGCACGGTCTCGACCGCGGTCGTGCCGAACCCGGCGGCGCAGCAGGAAGTCGTCTCCGCCTTCATGAAGAACAAGACGGAGATCGAATACAAATCTTTGCAGCCCGGCGTAATCGTAACGGCCTTCGGATACCTTTTCCCCGTGGTCGCACTACTCGCGCTCGCCGTCATCGGCTGGCGCGTCTATGCGAGCATGAGCGTCGGCGGCGACTCGAACGCATACGAGACGCAGGGCGACGGAAGCGTCTCCTTCGACGATGTTGCGGGCGTTGACGAAGCGCGCGCAGAGTTGGCGGAGACGATTGAATTTTTGCGCGACCCCTTGAAGTTCGGTCGGCTCGGCGGACGAAGCCCGCGCGGCATACTTCTCTCCGGCCCTCCGGGCACGGGCAAGACGCTTCTTGCGCGCGCCGCCGCGACCGAAGCGAAAGTTCCTTTCCTCTCCGTTTCGGGTTCGAGCTTTCAAGAGAAGTTTGCCGGACTCGGCGCTTCGCGCGTCCGGCGCCTGTTTGCGCGTGCGCGCAAACTCGCGCCCTGCGTCGTCTTCATTGACGAGATTGACGCGCTTGGTCGTCGGCGCGGTCGCGGCGGCGACTCCGCGTCAGCCGATCAAGATCAGACGCTCAACCAACTCCTCGTCGAGATGGACGGCTTCGAGCAACTGAGCGGCGTCGTCGTCATCGCCTCTACGAACCGACCCGACATACTCGACTCCGCGCTCACGCGCCCCGGTCGCTTCGACCGCGAAATCACCGTTAACTACGCAGACATGCGAGGCCGCGAGCAAATCCTTCGCGTCCACGCGCGTAAACTGAAACTCGAAGACGGACTCGACCTCAACTGGATTGCGCGCGGCACGCCCGGCTTCTCCGGCGCAGACCTCGCCAACCTTCTCAACGAGGCCGCGATTGCCGCGACGCGCGACAGCTCCCAAGCAATCGGTCGCCCGCACGTCGAGTATGCGCGCGACAAGATTCTGATGGGCGTCGAGCGTCAGGGCTTCATGATGGACGAAGAGGAGCGTTACGCCACGGCTGTCCACGAAGCGGGCCACGTCGCCGTCGGCCTCGCCGTCAAGCACGGCGACCCGATACACAAAGTCTCCATCCTCCCGCGCGGGCGCGCGCTCGGCGTCACGCAGGCTCTGCCCGAACGCGACCGCCTGATGAAGAAGCGCGAGTATCTCGAAGACCAGATTGCGATGCTCCTCGGCGGGCGCGCGGCTGAAATCCTTTTGCTCGACACGATGACGGCGGGCGCGTCGAACGACATCGAGCGCGCCGTCGAAATCGCGCGTCGAATGGTCGCCGAGTTCGGCATGAGTCCGCTCGGCCCGATTCACCTCGGCAAACCCGAAGACCCGCACAGCCAGACGCTGCTTGACCGCATCGAGCATGCCACGAGCGACATCGTAAACACGCAGATGAAGCGCGCCTGCGAAACTGTTGACGCGCGACGCGAAGAAATCGCGCGCCTCGTCGAAGGACTCATGGAACGCGACACGCTCGACGCCGACGAAATCCGCGCGTGCTTCGGCATCAAGAGCGTACAGGCCGCGGCGTAAACAGGCGGCGGGCGCAGTCGGCAGGAGGCAGTTAAGACTTAAAGGTGGCCGAGTCTAGAGTGACCGGCTGCCTTTCTTTTTCTGACCGCCTACCTCCCGACGCCGACGCTTGCTTCCTCCTCCTATCTCCTGCTCCTGCCGTCTGCCTCCGCTTTTTTCTCTCCTGCCAACTTGCGGGAATGCAAGTTCTCTTGTAAGTTTTCAACGAACGAATAGAGATGGGGAACTGCCCTCCCCGGAGTCCGAAGTCCTTTGCTCCCGAACATTTAGTCATGGCTTATCCGAGCGTGGAGCGCATCGAACTGCCTCTCCTACAGGAGTTGGCCGCCACGGGCGGCGTCGAGCACGTGCGCTTCCTCTACGACCGTCTCGTCGCCTACTTCCCCCAACTCGGCGGCGAAGAGGTGCGCGCCGTGACGAACGGACACCGGCGCCAGTGGCGCAGGCTCGTGCAGCGTGCGGGCCGCAATCTCGACGAACGCCGCGAGATAGAACGCGAACGCGGTCGCTGGATAATCACTGACCGAGGCCGCAAGCGCGTCGCAGAAGAGGAGATTAACTTCTCGCTCCCCCTCGCGGAGTTGCACGAAACGTCTGAGACGCGCGAGTTGTCGCACGAAGACGTTCAGCAGATGCTCGTCGAAGTCGCGCGCGTGCTCGGACGCTTCGCGCAGGTCGAGTTCGACTACTACGACGTCGTCTGGCGCAATTCGTCGGACAGTCCACGCATCAGCCACGTCTTCGAGGTTCAACGCAAAGGCAACGTTGACGCCGCGCTCGCCAAGTTGAAACGCGCCTACGAAGCGCAGCGCTCGCGCCCGTTCCTCGTGGTCGCAAGCGAGCGCGACACGAACCGCGCCGAACGCCAGTTGAGTCTCGCGCGCACAGGCCCGTTCCATGAGATAGGCCGTGTGACGACGATTCTCAGCTTCGAGCAACTACGAAAACTTCACCGCGCCCTCACCTCGGTCGAAGACATACTCGCCAATCTCTTCGAGCGATGAACGCAGCCACGCCGCTTCGCAAGCAGTATCTCGACATCAAGCGCCGCCACGCCGACGCAATCCTCCTCTTCCGCATCGGCGACTTCTACGAAGCCTTCGACGACGACGCGCGCCTCCTCGCGCGCGAACTCGACATCGTCCTGACATCGAAGCCGATGGGCAGCAACCTCCGCGTGCCGCTCGCCGGAGTGCCGCATCACAGCCTCGAACGCCACCTCGCCACGCTCATCGCGCGCGGCCATCGCGTAGCCATCTGCGAACAACTCACAGCCGCGCCCGTCAAGGGCGAAGCGGCAGGGCGCGGACTCATCGAACGCGACGTCGTGCGCGTCGTCACGCCCGGCACGGTTCTCGAAACCGGACTCCTCCAGAGCAAGGTCAACAACTACATCGCGTCTTACTCGACGGACGGGCGGCGCGCCGGAATAGCTTACGCCGACGTGACCACGGGCGACTTCGCCGCGACCGAAACCGTCTCGGCAAACGCGCTCGTCGAACTCCAACGCATCGCGCCGTCGGAGCTGCTCGTTCCGAAAAGTTTCGCGGCGCAGGCGTCAAACCTTCCCGGCTTTATAACGCGTCGGCCCGACGCGGCTTTCGACGCGGCGCGCGCGCGCCAAGTCGTCCAGAAGCATTTCGGCACGCGCACGCTCGCGCCCTTCGGCCTCGCGCGCTGGCCTCTCGCCGTCTCAGCCGCCGCCGCAATCATCTCCTACCTCGAAGAGACGCAGGCGGGCGTCGCCGAGCAGTTGGCGCGACTCGCTAGCTACAACACCGATGCCTTCATGACGCTCGACGCGCAGGCCCTACGCAGCCTCGAAATCTTCGAGAGCGCGGGCGACGCGCCCTCGCTCCTCGCTACGCTCGACGAGACGCGCACGGCGATGGGCGGACGTCTCCTCCGACGCTGGCTGCGTCAGCCTCTGCTCGACCTCGCGGAAATCGCGCGCCGGCAGGAGCACGTCGCATGGTTCGTAGCCAACGAGCGAGACCGCGCCGAGGCGTCCGCCTCGCTCGAAACCGTCCACGACATCGAACGCCTCGCGGGCCGCGCGCGCGCTGGCATTGCGACGCCTTCCGAAGTTCTCGCGCTCCGTCAGAGCCTCGAAACAATCCCGCGCATACGCGCCGTGCTTCAGCGAGACGTTGGACGCTTCGCCGCGCTCCTCGCCGCGCTTCCCGCCTGCGAGACGACGCTCGAACTGATTCGCGCCGCCATCAACGACGAGTTGCAACGTCGCGGCGAATACGCGGGCGTTATCCGTGAAAACTTCTCCGAAGAACTCGACTCCTTGCGCGCGCTTCTCTCAAACGGCAGGACGTTTCTCGCCGAACTCGAACAGCGCGAGCGTGCGCGCACGGGGATAAAGAGCCTTCGCGTCGGCTACAACAAAGTCTTCGGCTACTTCATCGAGGTCACGCGCCTGAACCTGCGCCTCGTCCCCGCCGACTACACGCGCAAACAGACGCTGACGACTTCGGAACGCTTCGTCACGCTCGAATTGAAGGAATACGAGTCGCTCGTTCTAAACGCGCAAGAGCGCATCACGGAGCTTGAACTGAGTCTGTTCCGGCACGTCTGCGCGCAAATAGGCAAAGCCCGCGAAGAACTTCTCGCCGCGGCCTCGACGCTCGCGCACATAGACGTAGCTTGCGCGTTCGCGCACAACGCCGCGCGCTGGCGATACACGCGCCCCTCCGTCGTTGACAGTCGCGCGCTTCGGATATGCGGCGGACGCCACCCCGTCCTCGAAAGGCTTCTTGAGGAAAAAGAGTTTGTTGCGAACGACTTGGAACTCGGCGACGAAGGCGCGCCCGACATCGCGCTCATCACAGGCCCGAACATGTCCGGCAAGTCAACGTATCTACGTCAGGCCGCGCTCGTCGTCATCATGGCGCAAGTTGGAAGCTTCGTCCCCGCAACTTCGGCGACCGTCGGACTCACCGACCGAATCTACACGCGCATCGGACTCTACGACCGCATCGGCAGCGGCGAGTCAACGTTTATGACCGAGATGGTCGAGACGGCCCACATACTTCACAATGCAACCCCACGCTCGCTCGTACTGCTCGACGAACTCGGTCGCGGGACTTCCACTTATGACGGACTCGCCGTGGCGCGCGCTGTGCTTGAGTACATACACAACCACCCGCGGCTTCGCTCGAAGACGCTCTTTGCGACTCACTACCACGAACTGACCGAGCTTGCCGAGACGTTGCCGCGCGTCCGAAACCTTCACGTCGAAATCGCGGAGCATCGTAGCGAATTAGTTTTCCTCTACCGCATCGCGCCCGGCGTCGCGGAGAAGAGTTACGGCGTCTATGCCGCCAAGCTCGCGGGCCTGCCGCGCCCCGTCGTCCGGCGCGCCGAAGAACTTCTTAATGAATACGAGTCTGGCCGCAGCATCGCCGGCGATGCTCAGGACGAAACCCTCGAACACTTCGACGCTTCGACTTGGGGACGCGGCGCGCGCATCGTCGAAGAACTTCTTTCGACCGACCTCAACTCGCTCTCGCCCGTCGAAGCCTTGATGAAACTCTTCGAGCTACGCCAAAAGGCCGAAGCAGAAACCAAAGACGACAAAGAACTAACTGCGCGCAAGACGGCGTGACGAAAATGATGAATGATGAATGCGGAATGGTGAATTAAAACAGCGCCGCTCTCATCATTCCGCATTCCGCATTCAATATTAGTGTCCAAGCGCGTCGGGGTGTTCGGAGACTTCTTCCATGACGCGGTTGCGTGTGCGTAGTGTGACGATTGCAACGCCAGCGAAGATAAGGACGGCGGCGATCAAGTTGCGCAGTCCCCAAAGCTCCTCCGCGCCGAGCACGAGCGGTGCGACGGCGAAGGCGATGAGCGGCTGGAGGTAGATATAGACCGCGACGGTGCTCGGCGCGACGCGTTCGAGCGCCCAAGCGTTGAGGTAGTATGCGCCGACGGTCGGGACGAGGATGATGTAAGCGATGGCGAGCCAAATCGCCCAGCCCAAGTCTTGAAGCGGGACTTTCGAGAGTTGGTAGCCGCCGACGGGAACGGCAACGATGCAGCCGAACACGAAGACCCAAGTCATCGCCGTCAACGCTCCGTAGCGACGGAACACGTCCTGCGAGACGGCGATGTACGCGCCGTAGGCGAGCGCGTTTGCGACGAGGAGAATGTTTCCGAGCGCCTTGCCGCCGGAGAGGTCGGCGCTGAAGGGGTCAACGAGATAGACGACGCCCGCAGCAGCGACCACCGTGCCGATTGCAGCGCGTACTGTGAGTCGTTCAAAGCCGAGGAGCGCGCTCACCAAGAGCGTGAAGATGGGGATGGCCGTGCCGAGTAGAGTCGCGTTGGCGACCGTCGAGAGCGCGAGACCTTTGACGAAGAGGAACTGGTTGAGCAAGACGCCGAGCAGGCTGTAGAGCGCGAGACGCGCGAGGTCTGCGCGGCGCGGAACGGTGAATCTACCTTTGAGTCTGAGCAGAAGGAAGAAGGCCGCGGCTGCGCCCGCGACGCGGAGGGCGACGAGTCCGGTGCTCGGAATCACCCGGAGCACGACCTTGCCGATAATGGGCCACGTCCCGAAAAAAATCTGCACGGCGAGGAGAGCGATGTGCGCGCCCGCGCCGCCGGGCCGTGAGTTCGTGCGATTGCTGATTGATGACTGCGGGCCGCGAGTTGAAGAGAGTCGCATTCTTACGTCGCCGTTAATTCGATGAAGGGAACGCTTCCCGCAATCCTCAGTAACGATTCTTCAACCCGCAAGCGTTTTAACTGTACTCGCCCGCGCGCGCGCCCGTGCCCGCGTCTTCTTGTTCCGCGTCGCCCTGCGCGGCGTCGGCGTCGGGCGCGGACGTGCCCGTGTTTTGGCCCTCGATGGTCTGACCGTGCTGCGCGCCGTACTCCTGACTCTCCGCGTCGGTCGTGATGTTTGCGGGCGTCTCTTCCGTTTGATTTGCGCTCATCGTCTCCCTCTTTGAACGTTTCGGTCTCATGCCAACAAGTAGAGCGGGTTCTCAAGAATCTTCTTGAGCGTCTGCAAAAACTTCGCGCCCGTCGCGCCGTCAACGACGCGGTGGTCGCAAGACATCGTGACGCGCATCATCTGCCTGACCACGACTTCGCCGTCGCGCACAACGGGGCGAGGCGTCATCGCGCCGACGGCGAGTATCGCTGCTTCGGGCGGATTGATGACCGCCGTGAATTCGTCTATGCCGAACATTCCGAGGTTGCTTATGGAGAAGGTCGCGCCCGTATATTCTTCGGGCTTGAGCTTGCGTGTGCGCGCGCGTTCGGCCAACTCGCGCACCTCACGGCTTATCTGCACAACCGATTTGGCGTTCGCGCCGCGAACGACGGGCGTGATCAGTCCGTCCTCGACGGCGACGGCGACGCCGATGTCGGCGCGCTCGTAGAAGCGTATGGTCTTCTCTTGGAAAGATGTGTTGACAGCCGGGTGCTGCGTGAGCGCGACGGCGGCGACCTTGATGATGAGGTCGTTGATGCTGACTTTGTTAGCGGCGTCGAGTTCGTTTAGTTGGCGTCGAAGCTCGGCTGACTTGTCCATCTCGATTTCGGTCGTGAGGAAGAAGTGCGGGATGGGGCCGATTGAAGTGACGAGGCGGCGCGCAATCGTCGCACGCATCGTCGTCACGGGTTCTTCGCGGTAAGGCGACGCGCCCTCGAACGAAACGGTTGGAGTCTGAACTGCCGTCTGTGTTGTTTGTGTCGCCGCGCGCTGCTGCGGGGCTTCGGTTTGAGTCGCGGCTTGTTGCGCTTGACCGCCGCTTATGAAGGCTTCGATGTCGCGTTTGACGATGCGACCGCCGGGGCCGCTGCCGTTGAGAGTCTTAAGGTTGATGCCCGCTTCCGCGGCCATGCGCGCGGCGAGCGGCGAGACGATTACTCGCCCGCCTTGCGCGCGTTGGCCGTTGCCGCCGTCTTCCGAACTCGTCTTCGCCTGCGCGGCTTGTTGGCCTTTGTCGGCGATTTCGGTTTGGCTCGACTGTTCGACGCCTTCGCCCTTGAGCGGCTCGCCTTTCATCGTCGCCTGCGTGCGTTGGCCTTCGGGGACGACCTGTGCCAGTTCGTCCGGCGCGCCGTAGGCTCGTCCCTCGGTCGAGTCTTCGATGCGCGCTTTCTTCTCTTCCTGCGCCGCGTGTGAAGAGGCTTCGGAGACGAGGCCGCTGATGTCTTCGTCGGCCTCTCCGATGATTGCGATTATCGCGCCGAGCGGGACTGTCTCGCCCTCTTTGACGAGAATCTTTCGGAGCACGCCCGTCGTGAGCGCCTGCGCCTCCATCGTCGCCTTGTCGGTGTCAACCTCCGCGAGAGGCTCGCCGACGCTAACGGCGTCGCCCTCCTTCTTCAGCCAGCGCGAGAGCTGTCCCTCCTCCATCGTCGGCGACAGCTTCGGCATCACGACCTGCGTTGCCATAATCTTTTGGAGTCAGTAGTCAGGAATCAGAAGTCAGAATAAAAACTGCACTCGCCGCATCTTCACTCTGACTTCCGACTTCTGACTCCTGACTTCTGTCTCCCTTCAGTCCATGTATGAAACTTCGCGCACGGCTTTGACGATGCGCTCAACGTCGGGCAGCGCGAGCCGTTCGAGATTCTTCGCGTAGGGCATCGGCGCGTCGGCGGCGGAGATGCGTTTGACGGGCGCGTCCAAGTAGTCGAACGCGCGCTCCATTACCTGCGCGCTGATTTCCGCCGCGACTCCGCAAAACGGGTGCGATTCTTCGGCGACGACGACGCGGTTCGTCTTCTTCACGGAGTTGACTATCGTCTCGATGTCGAGCGGGCGAATCGTGCGCGGGTCAATCACCTCGACGGAGACACCCTGCTTCTCAAGTTCCTCCGCGGCCTTCAAAGCGAGCGGGACTGTGAGCGAACGCGCGACGATGGTTACATCCTTTCCCTCGCGCTTCACGTCGGCTTGCCCTAGCGGGACGAGGAAGTCTGCGTCTTCAGGGACTTCGCCCTTGTTGCCGTACATTCGCTCCTGTTCGAGAAAGATTACGGGGTCGTCGTCGCGTATCGCACTCTTCAAAAGCCCCTTCGCGTCCGCCGGCGTCGAAGGCATCACGACCTTGAGGCCGGGGAAGTTTGCGTACCAAGATTCGAGCGCCTGCGAGTGTTGCGAAGAGACTTGGTAAGCCGACCCGTTCGGGCCGCGAAAGACGATGGGGATTTTGAACTGACCGCCCGACATGTAACGCATCTTCGCGGCGGAGTTGATTATCTGGTCTGTGGCGAGGATTGAGAAGTTGAACGTCATGAATTCGATGACGGGCCTGAGGCCAACCATCGCCGCGCCGACGCCGAGTCCGGCGAAACCGAGTTCGGTAATCGGCGAATCAATCACGCGCTTGTCGCCAAACTCTTCGAGCAGACCTTTGGAAACTTTGTACGCGCCCTGATACGCGGCGACCTCTTCGCCCATCAGAAACACGCTCTCGTCGCGCTGCATCTCCTCGCGCATCGCCTGATTGAGAGCGTCGCGCATCGTCATTACAGCCATTCCATCCTCCGAGAATAGTCTGGAGTCTGGAGTCTGGAGTCTGAAGTCCGAAGTTTAAACAGCGTCGCTTTCATCCTCTGCTCTGACTTCAGACTCCAGACTTCAGACTCCAGACTTCTTTACCGTTGTCGCGTAGATGTCCGTGTAAAGCTCTTCGGGCGCAGGCTCAGGGCTATCTTCGGCGAACTTGACGGCGCGCTCAACCTCTGCGCGCACGCGCTCCTCAATCTGCTTGAGTCCCGCGTCGTCGAGCACTCTCTTCTCGCGCAGGTTGTTACCGAAAACTTTTATGGGATCGCGCTCTTGATAACGCTCTATCTCCGCGCGCGTACGGTAGTGGCCGGGGTCGGACATCGAGTGGCCCATGAAGCGGTAGGTTCTCACTTCAATGAGCGACGGCAAATAGTCCTTCCGCGCGCGCTCAACGGCGCGCAGCGTCGCGTCGCGCACGGCCAGAACGTCCATGCCGTCAACGAACTCGGAGGCGAGTCCGTACGCGCAAGCCTTCTGCGAAACGTCCGACTGAGACATCGCACGAGCGAGCGAAGTGCCCATGCCGTACTGGTTGTTCTCGCAGATGTATATGCACGGCAACCTCCAAAGCTGCGCCATGTTGAGCGACTCGTGGAACGCGCCCTGATTAACGGCGGCCTCGCCGAAGTAAACAAGCGTCACTTGGTCAGTCCCGCGATATTTCGTCGCAAAAGCGATGCCCGTCGCAAGTGGGATTTGACCGCCGACGATTGCGTGGCCGCCGAGGAAATGGTTGTCGGCGTCGAACAGGTGCATCGAGCCGCCCTTGCCCGCGGAGCAGCCGCCCGCCTTGCCGAAGAGTTCGGCCATCACTTCGTCGGGCGAAGTGCCCATCACGAGCGCATGACCGTGGTCGCGGTAGCTCGTGAGCGCGTAGTCGTCCTTGCGCAGCGCGGCGAGAGTGCCGACGGCAACGGCCTCCTGACCGATGTAGAGATGACAGAAACCGCCAATCTTTCCGAGCGTGTAGGCTTCGGCGGCCTTCTCCTCGAAGCGGCGTATGAGAATCATCTGGTAGAGCATCCGCAGAAGCGTCTCGCGGTCAACTTCTTCGATGTGCTTTTGCTGCTCTTGAAGACGGTGCAAGTGTTCCTCGCGGAGTTCACCCGTGTTGATTTGATCGCGCTCGTCGCGTTCGGCGACACCCGCGCCGCCCTGTTTGTCGGAGGCCCTGCGGGGTTTCATCGGCGTCACTTTTAGTTCGCTCATAAACGAATTTGTGCGCGTGGCGCGCGTCCTTGGGTGAAGCGCGCGGCCCGCGAAAAGCAGTCAACGTCGCACGTTTCCTGCGACTCGTTTTGTTCAGCTATTGCGAAAACAAATTATACGCGACTTTGATGCTCGCGGCAAAAACGGCAAAGGCGAAACAAAAACACGCAGCGAACGGGCCGCTGCGCGCCTTGAAACTCTACGCTCGAAGAATTACGAAAGCACCGTCGCCGACTTACCTGTACGAATCTATGTTGAAGACGACGCCGGAGTGCGTCGTGTCGGACGCGAATCGTCGTCCATGCTTGTTTCGGCGCATGTTCTGCGTCGCGGCTAGGATGAGTTCGTCCGCCGTCTCGCCCTTTGAAGGGTAGCAGACGAAGCCGACGCTGACGCCTATCTGCGCGACGCGCCCCGTCTTCACTTGGAACTTGTGCGACTCGACCGCCGTGCGTATGCGCTCGGCGACGACGCCCGCAACCTCTGTCGTCGCCGACGGAAGGACTGCGACGAACTCGTCGCCCTCGTAACGAGCGAGCGAGTCCATCTGCCTCAGTTGCGCTTTAATGATTTCGGCCACGGAGGCGAGCAAGCGGTCGCCCGTGAGGTGTCCGAACTCCTCGTTAATCGCTTTGAAGTTGTTCACGTCAATGCTGAGCACGGCGAGCGGCTCGCGTTCGAGCCTGCGGCACTCGGCGATGCGCTGTTCGAGCATCAACTGGAGCGCGCGCGCGTTCAAAAGACCCGTGAGCGAGTCGGTCAGCGCGCTCTCCTTAGTGCGCTCGAACATGAGTGCGTTCGAGAGCGCGTTCGACGTGTGTAAGCATACCGTTTCCAGAAGGCGTGCGTGCTCGACCGTGTAGAGCGCGCGCTCCGATGAATAGAGTGTTATAGCTCCAAACGCTCCGTCCTCGCGCAGAAGCGGCGCGGAGACTACGCTGCGTACGCTGTCGGCGACATCCGGCGAGACTCCCGCGAGGTCGAGTTCGGGCTGCGCGTCGTGCATCGCGCGTGCGTTCGCAATCACCCATCCGGTTACACCTTCGCCGACGGCGACGCTGCGCGCGGCGAAAAATTCCGCGTGCGCGCCTACGGCGTGGACAGGCTCGGCCTTGTCTGTCTTTTCGCCGACGACGAAGACGACGCACGTGTCGAACGGCACAATCGCGCGCAGCTTGGCCGTGACGAGCGCGACCGTGTCTTGAAGATTCAAAGATGAACCAATCGTTTGCGCAATCTCGTAGAGCGCCGACACCTCGCGTTGCGCCTCCGCAATCGAGCGAAAGCCCGACGCGGCCTCGCGCGCAATCGAAGCGTTGCGACGTAAGTCCGCCGTCGCGCGTGTGTCGCTCGACGTTAATTCGACAAACGTCTGCACTTGTTCGCGTAGATCGCTCTCCGAAATTTGCGCGTCGAAGCGCGCAACGTTCTCGACGAAGGCTTCGACAATCGCGGGGTCGAAGGATTTGGACGACATACTTCGGAGGAGCGAGAGCGATTCGTCGCGCGTCATGCCCGCGCGGTAGGGGCGGTCGCAGCGCGTCGAGTCGTAGAAGTCAACGACCGCGATGATTCGCGCGACGAGCGGAATCTGCTCGCCCTTGAGTCCCGCGGGGTAGCCCGTGCCGTCCCACTTCTCGTGGTGGAAACGCACGACATCCTCAACGGGGTAAGGGAAATTGACGCGGCGCACGATGTCAGCGCCGACCGCCGAATGAATCTTCATCTTCTCAAACTCGACGAGCGAGAGCTTGCCCGGCTTATTGAGTATGAAGTCGGGCACGGCGAGCTTGCCTATGTCATGCAAGAGCGCGCCCGCTTTGAGGGCTTCGAGTTCCGAGTCGGTGACGTTGAGAAGCTTTCCGAGTTCGACAGCGTAGGCGCGCGTGCGGCGGACGTGGCCTTGCGTGGTCTGATCCTTCGCGTCAATAGCGATGGCGAGCGACTCGATGACGCTCATGCGAAGGTTCGCCGTTTCCCGCAGGCGTCGAATTGTACTTTCGGCATTGAGATGCGCCGACTCCGCTTGGCTTTCGTGAGAGCGTAAGAGTGCGTATAAGATGAACGACAAAAGCCCGCACGCGAGCAGCAGCAAGCCGACGCCGGAAAAAGGTTTTCCGGGGGCGTCGGTAAAGAGTCTGGACGCGAAACCCGCGAAGCATGCGGCGGTCGGAATTCCCGCGCAACAGATAGGCAATTTCAGGTTTTTGAGAGACATCGGATAGGGCGTTGACATTGAGTTTGAAGCGCTTAGGCTCACTTGGTCAGACAAAAGGCGGGGCGTTTAAGAAGGACGTGCCAACAGTGTTGGCAATTACAAAAATAGCCGTTTTACTCGTCGCACGTCAAGCTAAATTTGAGAGAATCGGTGAAGGCTATTTTGTTGATAGCGCTTGAATTAGTTAATTTCGGATGTGTCTCGCGCGACGTTTCGCGTGGGTTTTGCTTGAAAATTGTCGGGGGGCGAGGAGAAAGCGCCTGCAAGTCGTCTTGAAAAAACCGCGGGGCGCTCCTAAAATATGAAAAAGCTATATTTTGGGCGGTTATTTGTGTTAAATTGCGCCACTGGTTTAAGGCCGGAATCCGCCGGAAGAATCCAAAGCGACGCAGACTGTGTTCGAGAAGTTTTGACCTCTCGGTTGTTCGGAGGCGGTCAAGCGTGGCCAAGTTCGCGCCGATTTCGTGAGTTAAATTCCGACGTGTGTTTAGTTGTAACGCAATTTTGATATGGTGGCGGGAGTTTTTGCTGCCGGATGATATTTCCGGCCAAGGCAGCTGAGGCTTCGGAAACCCCTTATGTCTCGCTCCGCGCCGGGGCGTCTTTCACGCTCGCGGCGGCGGAGAACGGCAGAAACCATAAACGAAAACTCGAGTTGTTGTGGAAGCGCTTGATCTGATTGCGCGCGCCCGCGCAGCTCCCAGAATCTGATCCCACACGGGTACAGGAGGAACTCGATGCGAAGAATTCCAGCACTTCTGGCTCTGCTCGCCGTCGCAAGCTTCTGGACGGCCTGCACGCCGGCGGATAACGCCAACGCCAACGCGAACGGCAACATCAACGCGAACGCCACGAACACGAGCAACTTGAACGCCACAACCAACATGAACTCAACGAGCAACGCCAACATGACGACGAACGCCAACTCCGGCACAACGTCGAACATGAACTCGAACGCCGGAACGTCGAACATGAACGGCAACATGAACATGGGCAACTCAAACCGCCCCAGCAACTCCAACAAGACGGCCACGAACAGGAATTCTTAAACGCTCGTCGTCGAAACCTACACGTAAAGGCGCGCCGACTTCTTCAGCGCGCCTTTTCTGTTTCCTTCGTGCGCCAATTACCGTTTCTCTCATTCGTCAACTATTATTTCTTTCATCAGTTAGTTTCGACGTTCAGTTTTCAACGAGAACATCCTTTGAGCGTTAACCCGTCCGACAAAATCGCTTGGCGTTTCGTCGCAGACACGTCGCAACTCGTCGAGGCCGTCGCGTCGCTCAGCGGCGAGCGCGTCGTCGGACTCGACACAGAAACCTTTTGGGACGTGAATGAGAAGGGCGCGCGAGTCTCGCTCGTCCAAATCGCGCCGTCTGCGGGTGAGGTTCTGGTCGCGGACGTGCTCGCTGCGGGAGTCGAGCCGCTCAGGCCGCTTCTGGAATCGCCCGACGTGAAGATGGTCGCGCACAACGCGCGCTTCGACGAGGCCGTGCTGCGCGGCGCGGGAGTTCAGGCGGCGGGACTTTTGGACACGCTTCGCATGTCGCGCATGGCTCTCACGCTTGGCTCGCACAGCCTCGCTTCAGTCTCCGAACATCTCTTCGGACTCCCGCTCGACAAGACGCTGCAAAATTCAAACTGGCGTCGCCGCCCGCTCACGCGCGCGCAGATAGAATATGCTGCGCTCGACGCGCGGTGCGTGTTGGAAGTTTACGAAGAACTGAGTCGGCTTCTCGATGAACAGGGGCGACTTGAGACTGCGCTGCTTGCGGCGGAGGTCGCGCCGCCCGTGCCGGGCGAGCCGCGCAAGCCGCGTAGGAAGCGAGCGCCCGCGGAGGAGATTCTTCTTACTCCAGAAGAGAAGCGCGTCGTCGCGTATCTGAAGAAGTGGAGGCTTGAGCGCGCGAACGCGCAGCGCGTGCCCGCCTACATGGTCTGCGCCGATAGGACGCTCGAACACCTCGCGCGCCACAGGCCAGAAACGCTTGAGGCGCTCGCGGGAATCTACGGTCTCGGCGAGTCGAAGATTAAAAACTTCGGCGCGGAACTCCTTCAGGCTTTGCGCGACGCGTTCGGATGAATCGCTGGCGACACGTCCGAACGAGCCGCGACTGTAAAGCTGCTCTCAGGTTTCTTAAGACCGACTGTCAACCTTCTCTTTTGCGTGAACTCAAGCTTCCGCGCTCTGCGCGCCGCCGTCGCCGGACAACTGCGCCGCGAGTTCTTCCGGCGTGTTGACGGGTTGGCGGCACGCGTAGTTCTCACAGACGTAAGCGGTCGCGCGCCCGTCTGTGGCGTGCCGGTCTTGAAGAAGAGGGATTAATTGGACGGCGCGCTCGTCGCCGTCCGTGGCTTGCGCGACGACCTTGTTCGGAATGTAGCGACTCCAAATCTCGCGCGCGAGCCTGCGCGCTTGTTCGTCATCCGTGGAAACTATGACAATCTCTTTCGGCGTTGAAAGATAAAGGTCGTATGCGCCGAGCGCATAGCCGAAGGCCGACGGGTAGCGTTCAACTGCATCCCGCACGAGACGCAGGACGTTGACGGCCTTTCGTTTGAAGTCTTCGTTCGCGGTCAGCGTCGAGAGACGTAGCAACGCCTCCGCTGCGACGGAATTTCCCGACGGCGTCGCGTTGTCGAAATAATCTTTCTGGCGAACGATGAGCCGCTCGCCGCTCCTGCCCGTGTAGAAGAAGCCGCCGTCCTCCTCGTCCCAGAATTCCTCAAACATCTTCTTTGCAAGACGCAAAGAGTCTTCGAGCCAACGCAGTTTCCCCGTCGTCTCGAAGAGCGTGACGAGGCCGGAGAGGACGAACGCGTAGTCGTCGAGAAAGGCCGCGTGCTTTGCGCGACCATCCTTGAAGACATGCCGCAACAAGCCGTCCGTGGTCAAACTTCCCGCGATGAATTCCGCGTTTTTCCGGGCAATTTCGCGGTAATCTTCGCGTTCGAGCACGGCGGCGGCCTCCGCGAAACTCTCAAGCATGAGTCCGTTCCAAGCCGCTATAACCTTCTCGTCGCGCCCCGGCTTGACGCGCTTTTCGCGCGCCTCGAAGAGCGTGCGACGACCACGCGCGATTGCCTGCGTGAGTTCTTCGACCGCGACGCCAAGCTCCGCGGCGACTGTCTCAGGCGCGCGCGCGACGTTCAAGATATTCTTCTCCTCGAAGTTTCCGCCCGCCGTAACGTCGTAGTAAGAATTGAAGAGACGCGCGTCGGCGTCGCCGAGAAGTCTGTCAATCTCTTCTTTGTCCCAGACGAAGAATTTACCTTCGACGCCTTCCGAGTCGGCGTCCTGCGTCGAATAGAACGCGCCCGACTCGTCCCTCATCTCGCGCACGACGTAATCAAGCGTCTCCTCAGCGACGCGTCGGAAAAACTCTTCGCCCGTCGCTTGATAGACGCGCAGGTAGAGGCGCGCGAGGAGCGCGTTGTCGTAGAGCATCTTCTCAAAGTGGGGCACGAGCCAGCGCGCGTCTGTCGAGTAACGATGAAAGCCTCCGCCGAGTTGGTCGTACATTCCGCCCGCGGCCATCTTTCTGCATGTGTGCGTAACCATCTCAAGCGCGTTGCGGTCGCCCGTTCGTTTGTACGTGCGCAGGAGAAAATCGAGGTTCATAGAGGATGGAAACTTCGGCGCGCCGCCGAAGCCTCCGTGGCGCGAATCGTATGCGCGCGCGAGACTTCGATATGCGTTGTCGAGAAGTTGCGCGTTGATGATTTCCGACGACTGGCTCGCTACGCTCATTCGTCGAAGCTCGGAGAGAATCTCCCAAGCCGATTGTTGAATCTCTTGGGGGCGCGTGCGGAATGCTTCGGAGACAGCGATGAGTATGCGCGGGAAGCCGGGCATCTGGTAGCGGTCTTCGGGCGGGAAGTATGTGCCGCCGTAGAAGGGGACGAGGTCGGGCGTCAAGAAAACTGTGAGCGGCCAGCCGCCGTGGCGCGTCATCATCTGGACGGCGTTCATATAGACTTGATCGAGGTCGGGCCGCTCCTCCCGGTCAACTTTGATGTTGACGAAGTTTGCGTTCATCAACTCCGCAATCCGCTCATTCTCGAACGACTCGCGCTCCATCACATGACACCAATGACACGCCGAGTAACCGATGCTGAGAAGAATCGGCTTGTTCTCGCTTCTCGATTTTTCTAAAGCCTCCTCGCCCCACGGATACCACTCGACGGGGTTGTGTGCGTGCTGTAAAAGGTACGGGCTTGACTCGTTGATGAGACGGTTGGTGTGTTTGTGTTCAGGCATCGCGCCGCTCGCTTCCTCGTTGTTTGAAACTGATTTTGAGTGATTATGTGCCCCGCGCGTCGAATCAGCAAACAGCTAAACACGAAGGGGCGTTTTGCTATTTTACGCGCGTGCGGATAAACTGAATGGCGATTCATTTTTGCTTTACAAAAGCGGCGATTTACTAAGGATTTAGGCTAAACTTCGCCAGCATGGTTGCGTCTGAGTTTGCCGGTAAGCCATAAAATCGGAGTCGAAGATGGAACGTGAGAGCATCGAGATGGACGTTCTATTCGTCGGGGCGGGGCCGGCGAGTTTGAGCGGCGCGCTTCATTTGTCGCGCCTCGTCGCCGAGCACAACGAGGCCGTTGAGAAGGGGACGCGCAAGGGGAAGCCGCTCGGCGAGATTCAAATTGCTGTCATAGAAAAGGGCGCGTCGGTCGGCGCGCACATACTTTCGGGCGCGGTGATGGACCCGAAAGCGCTTGCCGAACTCATCCCCGACTTCATCGAACAGGGCGCGCCCGTCGAGTCGCCTGTTAACGAAGACTTTTTCCTCTATCTCACGAAGACGCGCGCCATCAAGTCGCCGGTAACGCCTCCGCCTCTGAAGAATCACGGCTACTACATCGTCTCGCTCAACAAACTCGTCGCGTGGCTCGGCGAGAAGTGCGAAGAGGCGGGCGTCAACATCTTCCCGGAGTTTCCGGGCGCGGAGGTTTTGTACGACGCGAGCGACCGCGTCGTCGGCGTTCGCACGGGCGACAAAGGGATTGACAAAGAGGGACGGCGCAAGTCGAACTTCGAGCCGGGCGTTGACATACTCGCAAAGGTCACCGTGCTCGGCGAAGGGCCGCGCGGGTCTTTGACGAAGCAGTTGACGGAGCGTCTGAATTTGAGCGACGGGCGCGAGCCGCAGGTCTATAGCATCGGCGTCAAGGAACTTTGGCAGCTTCCAGACGACCGATACCCGCCGGGGCGCGTGACGCACACGCTCGGTTATCCTTCGGACACGCACACGTACGGCGGCGGTTGGATTTACGGGATGCAGAATCGAATCGTCAACCTCGGCTACGTGACGGGCCTCGACTACAGCGACCCTCTGCTCGACCCGCACGCGGAGTTTCAACGCTTCAAGGAGCACCCGTTCGTCGCAAAGCTTCTCGAAGGCGGCAAGATGATTCGCTACGGCGCGAAGACGATTGCGGCGGGCGGCTTCTACGCCATCCCGCAGTTTCACGGCGACGGCTTTCTGCTAGTCGGCGACTCCGCAGGCTTCCTCAACTCGCAACGCCTGAAAGGAATTCACTCCGCAATCAAGAGCGGCATGCTCGCGGCGCAGGCAATCTTCGAGGCGCTGCTCGTTGACGACTACTCGAAGGCGCAGTTGAAACGCTACCGGCAGTTGATTCGTGAGAGTTGGATTACGAAGGAGTTGAAGCGCGTGCGCAACTTCCACTCGGCGTTTCGTCACGGTCGCTGGTTGGGACTAGCAAACGCGGGCTTGCAGTTCATCACGGGCGGACGTTCGTGGGGCTTGTTCGACCGCGCGTCGTTAGAGCCGGGCCACGAGGCGATGAAGATGTTGAAGGACTACGGCTATCAGGGCGACGGTCTTGAGCAGCGCTACGGCAAGCTTCGCTTCGACGGCAAGCTCACATTCAACAAGGTGACGGACGTTTACCACGCCGCAGTCTCGCACGACGAAGACCAGCCCGCGCACCTGCACGTGCTCGACACTAACATCTGCTCGACGCGCTGCGCGGAGGAGTATGGCAATCCTTGCCAGCGTTTTTGTCCGGCGGCTGTCTATGAGATGGTTGAGGACGGCGCTGCGGGGAAGCGAAAACTTCAAATCAACTTCTCAAACTGCGTCCACTGCAAGACGTGCGACATAATGGATCCCTACCAAATCATCAACTGGGTGACGCCCGAAGGCGGCGGCGGGCCGGATTACAAGGGGATGTGAGTCGCTTAGTTTAGCGAAGAAAAAGAATAACCACAGAGACACAGAGGACACGGAGGATGCACAGAGACTTTAACTTCTCTGTGCAATCTCCGTGTCCTCTGTGCCTCTGTGGTTAACCGCACCGCGCTTCACACGCAAGTACAGTTAAACCTTATAGTCGTTCACTCACTCCTTATCCAAGAGCGAGAACGTGACCTTGCCGCGCTGAACCTCTTCGAGCGCGACGCGCGTCGGCTTGTGCCGCTGCGTGTCCATCTCGACGCGCGGGCGCGCGCCGCGCTGTAGCTGCTTGCTGCGCTGCGCGGCCACGAGTATGAGGCGATATTTCGAGTCAATCGAAGGAGTTTGATTCTCCTCCGGCATCTGGTCGTCGGTCTTTGTCGTCGCGTCGGCGGCCTTTGCCATATCTCTCCAAACCCGGCGGGGACGATTGCCGGTCTCCCTGTAAGAAAAAAGTTAATTTAGTTAACGCTCTTTTATAAACTCTTCGAGCGATTTATTCAACGTCAGCGACGTTCACTTGAACGTCGCCAACACACGCCGCGCGACCCAATCCTGTCGCTCGCGGCGCGCGCGCTCCGCATAGACTATGGACGCGAGCAGCGCTGAGGCGCGCTCAACCTCGTCGTTAAGAACCAGATAGTCGAAGTGTCTGTACTCTTCCAATTCGCCGCGCGCGTTGCGCAAACGAAGCTCAAGCTCTTCGGGTCGCTC